>JACXTT010014314.1_pt1 | contig 10387 bp, 9 predicted proteins | sample 9270951 | NCBI WGS metagenome assembly JACXTT01 (sample SAMN15532306, study PRJNA645909) | rock metagenome | isolation source: weathered quartz diorite | place: Puerto Rico | collected 2017-06-21
CTGGTGCTGGGGCTCGTGCAGGGCCTCACCGAGTTTCTCCCGGTCTCGAGTTCGGGCCATCTGCGCGTGCTCGAAGTCATCACCGGCGTACACACCCCAGGCGTGTTCGTGGAGGTCGCCCTCCACGTGGCCACGCTCGGCTCCGTGCTGGTCGTGTACGGAGGCAGGCTGTGGTCCATCGTCCGCGGCGTCCTGGCGCGACGTCCCGAGGATCTCCGGGTTGCGGGGCTCTTGCTGCTCGCAACGGTGCCGGCTGGTGTGATCGGGGTCGTGTTCCACCGGCAGGTCGAAGCGGCGGCGTCGCTCGTGCTCGTCGGGTTGGGATTCCTCGTCACCGGATTCATGAACTGGTCGACGCGGCGGCTTGCGGGCGAGCGTGTGCAGCCCACGGTGGGTGCGGCGGTGGGGATCGGCTTCGCTCAGGCGGTCGCGGCGCTGTTTCGCGGCGTGTCCCGCTCGGGCGCGACCGTATGCGCGGCGCTGTGGGCCGGACTCGGGCCCGCCGCGGCGGCGGAGTTCAGCTTCCTCCTCGCCATTCCGGTGATCGCGGGCGCGGCGCTGGTCGAAGGGCGACACATGGCGGTGAACGTCGCTGCCGTCGGCGCGGTCCCGCTCGCGGTGAGCTTCGCGGTCGCGTTCGCGAGCGGGATCTGGTCGATCCGGTTTCTCGTGGCGCTCCTCAAACGCGGCCGCTTTTATGCGTTCGCGCCCTACAATTGGATCGCCGGCGTGCTCACGATCGCGTACGCCCTGTGGCGCCGCTGATGCTCGACGGGGTACCGGCGGTCGCATTGGCGGGGCGGTGGGGCGTGCCGCAGTGCGCGGTGTTCCACGCACTCGATTCCGCCCTGAACGCCGTTCACGACCTCGGGTCGCAGGGAGCGCCTGCCGCCAGCGTGGTCATCGCGGAGCAACAGACGGCAGGCCGCGGCCGCGACGGCCGGACGTGGCACTCCCCGCCGGGCGGCGTGTGGCTCGGCATGCTGCTCCGCCCGACGCGGGCCGAGCTGGGCGTGCTCTCCGTGCGCGTGGGCCTGGCGGTGGCCGATGCGGTCGACGGTCTCCTGGGCCGGGCCGAGACGCGCCTGAAATGGCCGAACGACGTGCTGCTCGCCGAGCGAAAGCTCGCCGGGATCCTGTGTGAAGGTCGCTGGCACGGGGAGACGTTACAGTGGCTGGGGTTGGGGGTCGGGATCAACGTGTGCAACCCGATTCCCCGAGAGGTCGCCCGGCGGGCGGTCGCGCTCGTGGAATGGCTGCCCGCGGTGCGCCGGCTCGACGTCCTCGATCGGCTGGTGCCGGCGCTGGCCGGTCTGGTTGCCGGCGCCCCGGCCCTGAGCGAGCGCGAATGTGCGGCCTTTGCGGCGCGCGACTGGCTGCGCGGCCGCCAGCTGCGCGCGCCCGCGGTCGGTCGAGCGCAGGGCGTCCGGCCCGACGGCGCGCTCCTCGTCGACCTCGGCGCGGGGACGATCGCCTTGCGGGAGGGTCATGTGGAGCTGGCGTGAAAGAGGTCGGTAGAAGTTGTAGAGGTCGGTAGAAGTCGGTAGAGGTCGTAGAGGTGCTAGAGGGACTAGAAGTGCTAGAGGAGATCGCCTCACTACCCGCGGTCGACCAGCGACCTGTATAGTCGCCACGTTAAGAAACCGGCGCGTCTTCGCAAGTCCTCCAACTTTTCCCAATCGGGGCTTGGCAATAGTTCGAGTTCTCGTGCAACCCGTAATGCATACCCGAGCTCCGCCAACGAACCGATCGTGACGTCGAGATACCGACGAAACTCTCTCGGACTATGCTTGGCTGACCCTTCGACGATGTTTGCGGCAGCCGAAAACGCTGCCCGCCGGGGCTGCGGGATCGGATCGTTGCAATGAGCGGCGAAAACTCGCGGCGACGATCGCCCGTTTGCCGTCCTCTACGCTCTCTACGCCTTTACGCCCTCTACAACGTCTCTACCGACCTCTAGCACCTCTACCACCTCTACCGCCATCTTCTCCCCATGCTCCTCGCCATCAACATCAACAACACCGAAACGAAAGTTGGGCTGTTCCGGCGCGACAGCCTCGAGGCGCATTGGCGCCTGACGACCACTCCGTCGCGCACCCCCGACGAGTGGGCGGCCACGCTGACGTCGTACCTCGCGCAGGAGGGCCGCTCCACGCAGGAGGTGCGCGCGGCCGTCGTCGCGTCCGTAGTTCCGCCGGTCACGCAGGGCCTGTGCGAGGCGGTCGAGCGGGCCACGACGGTGCGCCCCGTGGTTGTGGATGGTCGCTCGAAGCTGCCGATCACGCTCGACGTGGAAGAGCCCCTGCAGGTCGGCGCCGATCGCATTCTCAACACGCTCGCCGCCGCGGAGCTCTTTCGGCGTGACACGATCGTTGTGGACTTCGGCACCGCGACCACGTTCGACTGCATCACCGCCGATGGCCATTTCCTCGGCGGCGTCATCATGCCCGGCATCCGCACCGCCTCGGACGCCCTCATCCGCGGGACCGCCAAGCTCCCCGCCACCGACCTGACGCCACCTGTGCGAACGATCGGACGACGCACCGATGAGGCGATTCGCTCCGGCGTCCTGCTCGGTAGCGCGGACGCCGTCGACGGTATGGTGCGCCGGATCAAGGCTGAGTGGCCGAACGGGACCACGCCGCAGGTGATCGCGACCGGAGGCCTGGCGGGCCTCGTCGCCCCGCTCGTGCGGGAGATCGAATCGGTTCACCCCGATCTGACACTCACTGGCCTGCGCATCGCCGCGAAAGCGCTGGGTCTGACGTGGTAGTGGACCCCCGCGCGCTGAATCCCTGGCGCCAGTGGGGCTACCGCCTGCTGCCGGGCGACCTCTTCTCCTATGTGCTCCACATGCGTCCGGCCGAGTGGCCGATCATGGTGGGGCATACGGCACTGGGCTACGTGCTCGCCGTCGGCCTGAGCGGCGTGGTGCGTGGTGAGCGGTTGTCGCAGGCGCTGTTCGCCCTTTTCGTGTGGGTGATCTGCCTCAACGGCGGCACGCTGGCGATCAACTCCGTGTTCGACAAGGACGAGGGTGACATCGGATACCTCATGGCCCCTCCGCCGCTGCCGAGGTACCTGCTCGCGTTCAGCCTCGCACTGCTGGTGAGTGGTCAGGTGCTGGCGTTTGCTCTCCCCCCTGCGTTCCGAATCGCCTACGCCCTCTGTTTCATCCTCTCGATTCTCTATTCCGTGCCGCCGTTTCGCTTCAAGGCCGTGGCGGGCGTCGATTGGCTGATCAACATGTGGGGCTTCGGGACGCTCACGCCGTTCGCGGCGTGGGCGGCGACCGGTCGTCCGCTCGACGCGGGCCATGCGCTCGTCCTCCTCGCCTTTTGTCCCCTGTTCGCGGGGCTCTATCCGCTCACGCAGTTGTATCAATTGGAGGAGGACCGCCGGCGCGGTGATCGGACGTTGGCGCTCCTGCTCGGGCTCAGGGCGAGCCTAAGTGTCTCCATCGCGTGCACGTTGCTCGCCTTCGCCCTGTTCGGCTGGGCAGCCCTGGTGCTCGGAGGACCGGCCTGGTGGCTGCTCGTACCACTGACGGCCTGGCTTGTCGTGCTCGTTCCGTGGTACCGGCGACGCGACACGCTCCCTCGGGCGGCCCACCAGCGGGGTATGTATCGGGCGCTGGCGGCCTGGGGACTCACGGATCTCACGGTGCTACTGGTGTTTGCCCGGTGAGACCGAGTGCGTAGATTTCGCGAAGTCCGCCATCATTGAGGAGAACACGACGCATGTCAGCACTCTCTTCCGCGCCCGCCGCACACGGTGCCTTCGACCGGTCTGACTTCCGTACGGTCACGCTGGGTGGTGCCGCGGTCGGCCTCGTTGCGGGCGTAGCGGTGGTGGCCTTTCTGGCGGCTTCGCGGTCGGTGCCCGAAACCGCGGGGGCGCGAGGGCTCGTCGAGGCGCTGATCGTGCTTGCGGCTGGCGCCCTGGTCGCGTTCCTCCCCGCCACATGGACGGCCCCGCGCGGCGCAGACGGCATTGCGGGTGCGGCGGCCATCGGGTTGGTCGGGACGATCGTATTCAGCGCAATCGATATCATCCTGTTTCGGCCCTTCAAGGCCTACCCGTGGACGTGGGACGCGATCGGGGGCGGGAGCACGTGGTGGTACCTGCCCGTTTGGTGGATGCTCGGGACGTTCGTCGCGTGGATGGGCGGGATTGTGACGGCCGCCGCCGCACCTCCGGGAGGAGGCGCGACGACGCTCGCCGGCCGGGCACTGCCTGTCGTCATCGCGACCGTGATCGGCGCCGCGGTGGCGCGGCTGCTCGCGTTCGGCATCGCGCTCCCGGTCGCCACCGGCGGCGCGTTCACGGTCGCGATCGCGGCGTTCGCAATCGTCGCCCTGGCCCGGAAGGGCTAACCGCGGAGGGCGCGGTGCCCCGGTGGCTCGCCCACCTGCTGGTCGTCGTCGGCTGGCTGCTCACGCCCGTCCTGGCTTGGTTCGCGTCGTACGTCGGCTTGTGGGCCGGCGCCATCGTGGCGACGCGGTTCGCTCGTCCCCTCACGATGCTCGTGGTCGCGGGCGCGGCCGCTGCCGTTTGCGCATTCGTGGCGCTCGCGGTCTGGGTCCGCTTCATGCGCCGGGTGCCGCATCTCCTGTCCCACCACATGGCGCCACGCGCGTCGGAGGAGCAGCGGGCCATTGCCGCTGCTGACTAAACGCTCGCTCGCCGGGCTCTTCCTCCTGCCGGCCGCGCTGGCCGCGCAGGGAACGGGATGGGAGCTCCATCTGGGGCGATGGTACAACGGGAATCGGGCCAACGTCTACGAGTTTCGTACCAGCGCGCGATCGGGTGGGCCGTTCACTCACGGCTTCGGCGTGTCGGTGCTCGTGAACGACTCGCTCGGCCGTCGGCGGGCCTTTTACGGGCTCGGCTACGAGCTGCAAGCAGGGCGCGGCCAGGCGACGCTCGGTCCCTACGCGCTCACGGGGCTGGCGCTCGGGCTCTCGACGGACCCATCCACGCAAGAGCTGGCGGCGCAGTGGAGCATCGGCGGTGGACTCGAATGGCGACCGCTGAGCTGGTTCGGCGTCGGCTCGGAAGTGCGGTATCGGCTCGAGGATCGCGGACCGCGTGGGTTCTGGAACCCGCGCAGCGATGCGCGCAAAGGCGTGAGCTTGAGCATTGGCGTTTCGATGGGCCTGGGAGGGGTGGGTCGGGGAGGGGGCGGGGGAGGGGGAGGGGGGAGGGAGACCGGACCATGGGCGCCACCCGAGCTGCCCCCACCGGAGCCGCCGGCCACGATCACCGGGAACGCGGCCGACGTGGTTCAGACCGCGCTGGAGTCCATCGGCACGCCGTACGTTTGGGGCGGAACGGAAAACAACGGGTTCGATTGCTCCGGGTTGATCCAGTACGCCTACGGCCGGCACGGCATTCGGCTGGCCCGCATGAGCCGCGACCAGGCGAAGGCGGGCGCCGAGGTAACGCCCGTGGTCGACGCGCTGCGCCCCGGTGACATCTTGCTCTTCTCGGCGCGCGCCGGCGCGGGCGTGACGCACGTCGGCATGTACGTGGGCGAGCTCAAATTCATCCACAGCTCGAGCCGTGGCGTGAAGTTGTCACGCCTCGATCCGCAGGATGCCGAGGGCTCCTACTGGCTGGATCGATGGGTCGGGGCGAGGCGAGTGATTCCATGAGGCGTTCTGCGACGCCAAGACGCTACGTTGTAAGCAGGCACGAATGGTGGCGTCTTTTCGTACAACTTACCGTCGTAGCGTCGTATAACACCTTGCTGACCGCGTGCGCCCCCACCACCCGCTACGAAGCCCCGTCCTCGCTCAAGAGCTACGAGATTCTCGTCACGCGTCACGACTCGCTCGGCCGGGGCATCGCCGAAGGCCTGCGGCACCGAGGCTTCTCGGTGCGCGATCACGTTCGCGGAGGGAGCGGGCCGACGGCGTACCTGTTCGCGTTCGAGTTTCGCGAGCTCGAGCCGTCGGCGGTGATGTGGCTCCACGTCCGCCTCGCCGACACGCGGACCGGCGAAATCCTGGCGGGGGTGTCAGCGCCGATCGATTCGTTGGGGCTCACCGACGCCGAGAGGGCCCGCGCGATCGTCGACTCGCTAGCCGCGTCCCCCGTCGTCCGCCGGCTCGTTTCTCCCCCTTGACATGCCTGGTCCGTGCGGAGAAATTCCCTGCGGTTGTTTTAGCACTCATTGGTGAAGAGTGCTAACAACATTGTCCCACATGCACTTATGACCAAGTACCGGAGTGGAGGTCGAACCGCAATGGCAACCGCAACGGCTGCGAAGGCGAAGCTCAAGATCTTCCCGCTCGCGGATCGCGTGGCCATCCGACCGATGGAGGAGACGGAGACGATGAAGGGTGGTCTCTACATCCCCGACACGGCCAAGGAGAAGCCGATCCAGGGCGAGGTGATCGCGGTGGGTCCCGGACGCCGGGAGAAGGGGGAGGCGGTCCCGATGGAGCTGAAGGTCGGCGACCGGGTGGTCTACGGGAAATACAGCGGCACGCAAGTGGAGCTCGAAGGTGAGGAAATCATCCTCATCAAGGAATCCGACGTCATCGCCAAGCTCGGCTGAGGTCTTCTAGGAGGAATTGGACATGCCTGCAAAGAAGCTGGAATTCAACGTAGAGGCCCGCGCCCGGTTGAAGCGTGGCGTGGACCAGCTGGCCGAGGCGGTGAAGGTCACGCTCGGCCCGAAGGGCCGCAACGTCGTCATCGACAAGAAGTTCGGTAACCCCACGGTCACCAAGGACGGCGTCACGGTGGCCAAAGAGGTGGAGCTCGAGGACGAGATCGAGAACATGGGCGCCCAGATGGTGAAGGAAGTGGCGACCAAGACTTCGGATCTCGCCGGTGACGGGACGACCACCGCTACGGTGCTCGCCCAGGCCATCTTCCGCGAAGGCCTGAAGTCCGTCACCGCGGGCGTCAACCCGATGGCGCTGAAGCGCGGCATCGACAAGGCCGTCGACACCGTGGTCGAAGAGCTGAAGAAGATCTCCGTGCCCACTAAGGGCCGGAAGGAGATCGCGCAGGTCGGGGCCATCTCTGCCAACGGCGACAAGGAGATCGGTGACAAGATCGCCGACGCCATGGACAAGGTGGGCAAGGACGGCGTGATCACGGTCGAGGAGGCCAAGGGCCTCGAGACCACGCTCGAGACGGTCGACGGCATGCAGTTCGACCGGGGCTACCTCTCGCCCTATTTCGTGACCGATCCCGAGAAGATGGAGGCGGTCCTCGAAGACGCGCTGGTCTTGATCCACGATAAGAAGATTTCAGCGATGAAGGACCTGCTTCCGATTCTCGAGAAGGTCGCGCAGGCCGGTAAGCCGACGCTGATCATCGCCGAGGACGTCGAGGGAGAAGCGCTTGCCACGCTGGTCGTCAATAAGCTCCGCGGCACGCTGAAGGTGGTCGCCGTCAAGGCGCCCGGCTTCGGGGATCGTCGCAAGGAGATGTTGATCGACATCGAGAAGGTCACCGGCGGCAAGGTCATCGCCGAAGAGAAGGGGATGAAGCTCGAGAACACGGTGCTCGCCGACCTGGGCCAGGCGAAGCGCATCGTGGTTGACAAGGACAACACCACGCTCATCGGCGGCAAGGGGAAGACGACCGACATCCAGGGCCGCATCGGCGAGATCAAGGCCGCGATCGAGAAGTCCACGTCGGACTACGACAAGGAGAAGTTGCAGGAGCGGCTCGCGAAGCTGGCGGGCGGCGTCGCCGTGATCAACGTGGGCGCGGCCACCGAGACCGAGATGAAGGAGAAGAAGGCGCGCGTGGAGGATGCATTGCACGCGACGCGCGCGGCGGTCGAGGAGGGCATCGTTCCGGGAGGCGGGGTGGCGCTGCTGTACGCTCAGACTGCCCTCGAGAAGGTGAAGGGGCGCGAGGAGGACGAGAAGATCGGCGTCGAGATCGTCCGGCGCGCGCTCGAGGAGCCGATCCGGATGATCGCGCAGAACGCCGGGGCGGAAGCGTCGATCGTGGTGGGGAAAGTCAAGGAGGCGGGCAAGCTGAGCTTCGGCTACAATGCCCTCACCGACGAGTACGAGGACCTCGTGCTGGCCGGCGTGATCGACCCGACCAAGGTGACACGCACGGCGCTGCAGAACGCCGCGTCCATCGCCGGCTTGCTCCTCACGACCGAGGCGGTCGTGGTCGAGAAGAAGGAGAAGGAGAAGGCGCCGCCGATGCCGGGCGGTGGTGGCATGGGAGGGATGTACTAGACACCTAGAGGTCTAGGCGTCTAGACGTCTAGTTCGACGTACAGACGCACAGCGGTGAGTAGCGAAGGGGTCAGGGGTTTCCTGGCCCCTTCCTGTTCCCGCTGTGCGTCTGTGCGTCTAGTTCTGGCCTAGCCTGCTATCTTAGGCCCTCATGCCTGCCCACTCCGGTGAGCGTGCCACCCTTTCACGGGACCTGGCCGATTTTCTGATCGAGCTCTCGATCGCGCTCCACAAGCATACGATGTATCCCGAGGGCCACCCATCCCTGGCGCCGGCGGCTGGGGGGGTCACGCGCCGGCTCGAGTCCCTGCTCGAGAGCCGCTCGACCGTGTCCCTAGGCGTCGCGCGCAACCAGATGGTGATCGAAGGGGTGGCGACCGATCCGAAACATCCCGTGTTGGCGGACCTGGCGGGCCGGTTGCACCGCCATCACCTCGGCGCGGTCACCTTCCGGCGCGGCGTGGAGGTGTCTGAAGTCGCCGCGGTCCTCAAGGCGCTCGCTGTGGACGCCGAGCGCGGCGGCGAGCCCCTCGGGCTCGGCCCCTCCGAGCGGTTGCGGGCGTCGGCGCACGTGCAGCTGCACCCCCTGACGTACGAACGCCTGGAGCTCGTCGACGATGGGACCGCGGCATCGGAAGGCGGCGCGCGCGCCGCCCAACTGTGGGTCGGTCTCGCGCGCGCGGCACTGGCCACTGCGCCGGAAGATCCGCAGCCGACGTCGACCGAGCCTGCCGTGATCGCCAAGGCCATCGACGAGCGCGCGACATCCGGGACAGCCGCCTACGATCAGGTGATCGTCGGCTACCTGCTGCAGATCGCCGCCGAGCTCAAGACAGCCGGTGGCACGGAGGCGGCGGCGTTGCGGCGTCGTACCTCCCGGCTCATCCGCACGCTCAAACCGGAGACGCTGCGGCGGCTCGTGCTGATGGGGGGCGATTTCACGCAGCGTCGTCAGTTCGTCGCCGACGTCACGGACGGTATGGCCGTCGACGCCGTCCTCGATATCCTCACCGCCGCGGCGGAGACGACTCAGGAGACGATCTCGCACTCCCTCGTTCGGCTGCTCTCAAAGCTGGCCGCCCACGCGGAGACGGGTGCCGACACCGTGCGCCCCCGGGCCGACGCGGCACTGCGCGATCAAGTGCGCCACCTCTTGGAAGGCTGGACCTTGCCCGATCCGAACCCGGGAGCCTATGGCGCCGCGTTGCAGCGGATGGCGCGGACCGCGCCGGTGACGACCGCGCCGAGGCTCGACGCCCAGACCGCCGAGCCGGACCGGCTTGTGGCGATGGCCCTGGAGATCGGCACGGTGGGTACGCGGCTCGATCCGGCGGTGGACCAAGTTGTGAGCGACGGACGGCTCCAGCAGCTGCTCGATGCCCTCGACACGGTGACGGCGGAAAATGCGGCCAGCGAGGCGGTGCGGAGACGTGTCGCCACGGCGGATGTCGTGCGCCGTGTCGCGGCTCGGGAGCCCGTGGATTTCAAGACGCTCGAGCGCGTCCTGCCTCTGGTGGGCGAAGCGGCCGCAGCCCCCCTGCTCGACCTGCTCGCTACGTCCGAGTCCCGCGGCACCCGACGCGGGCTGCTCGCGCAGCTCGCGAAGATGGGCGGCGCCATCGGGCCCACGGTGATCGCGCGCCTGGAGGATCCGCGCTGGTACGTGACGCGCAACCTCCTGACGCTGCTCGAGGAGATCGGCGCCCCACCCGGCTTTTCGGCCGTCCCTTTCATGCGGCACGCCGATGCTCGCGTGCGCCTCCAGGCGGTGAAGCTCCAGCTCAAGCTCCCGGAGGGGCGCGATGAAGCGCTCGCCGCCGGCCTCGCGGATCAGGACCCGCGCACGCTGCACCTCGCTCTCGGGCTCACCATCGCGTTACAGCATTGCCCCGACGCGGCGGTTCCGCTGCTGGTGGGACGGGCCACCGACCGCACCCTCCCCACCGATTTGCGCGTCCTCGCGATCAGAGCGCTCGGCCACGCGACGGCGCCCGCCGCGCTCGAAACGCTGTTGCATCTGACCTCGGCCGGCCGAACACTGTTCGGGCGCGAGAAGTTACCGCCCAAGTCGCCGGAGCTCCTCGTCGCACTGGCGGCCCTCGTCAACGGTTGGCAGCAGAACGCGCGCGCGCGCGCCCGCCTGGCGCGTGCGGCGGCCTCGGGCG
>JACXTT010014315.1_pt1 | contig 10387 bp, 6 predicted proteins | sample 9270951 | NCBI WGS metagenome assembly JACXTT01 (sample SAMN15532306, study PRJNA645909) | rock metagenome | isolation source: weathered quartz diorite | place: Puerto Rico | collected 2017-06-21
CCTTGACCATCATGGGATCGCCGATACGCGCTTGCTTCCAGACCAAGCGCCAGGGTGAAAGAAATCTGACAGCGATTTGCCCAAACTCGAATCGGCCTCGTTTTGGCGCCGTCAACCAATAAGTAAATGATCCGGCGGTTTGCGCATCAACGTTGAGCTGTGCTTCGCGCGCGCCAGCAATTCTCATCTGCGGCGGATTCTCATCTTTGACGACGAGTGAAAGATCTCGCGAAGTTCGATTAGCGATATCAATTCTGACTTCGGTTTCGGCGCCGACTGCAAAACGACTCCCGAAATGTCGCTCGATTTTTAGCGGCGCCGGCAGCTTGGCATTCCACGCATCGAAAATCGCGATCGCGATCAACAGCAAGTCATAGGTGAGCGCCAGCCAGCGAAGCAGCGGCCGGTTCCATGAAAGCGACAACGGAACCAGCCCCACCGCGAGCATTGCATAAAAAAGTTTGCTGAAAATGAATCGCATCACAACGGGTGTCAGGTATCAGGTGACAGGTGTCGATCTCTGTGTTCGCGACAAACTGTTCCTCAGCGCGTACAGTTGTTTGCCGAGTGAAGTTGTCTTCTCGAGGACATTTTGAAGCTGATCGTTCGTGATGTAACCCAGTCGGGCTGCAATCTCGAGTTGCGTTTCGAGTTCAGACAAAGAAGCCTGAGCCATTGACAGGTGGTGAAAGTGTTCCTTGAGATGCTCGCGTGTATGACCTTCTGCGATGTTAGAAGGAATTGAAACTGCCGCTCTCTGAATCTGTGAGGCTAGTGCATATCTTTCTTCGGTCGGGAAGGGTCGAGTCAGCCGATACACGTCCTCGACCAACTCCATCGCCACTTGCCAAACTCGCAATTCGCGGAAACTCTTCATAGCAGTCTGACACCTGACACCCGTCACCCGATACCTATCTAGGCACTTCCGCGGTTTGGAGAATGTCGGTGATTACAGAATCAGGCGTGGCGCCGTCTAACTCTGCTTCGGCGCGCAACGTCAAGCGGTGACGCAACACCGGCCGCGCAATGTCACGCACGTCATCCGGTGTTGAAAAGTCTCGGCCGCGAACCGCGGACAGTGCTTTCGCACAGAGCAGCAACGCCACGGCCGCGCGCGGGCTAGCGCCGTAGTGCGCCGCCGCGTGATCGCGAGTGCGGCGCACGATGTCCACGATGTAGCGCTGGACGCCGGGTTCGATACGCATGTTGCGCACCTCTGCGCGACAGCGCGAAATGGCATCGGCATCAGGCAGCGGCTGTACATCGACTTGATCCAAACGGCGCGCATTGAATCCGGCATCCCACCGCGCGATCACTTGCTGCTCTTCTTCGGCCGATGGATATGCGAGAAGAATCTTCAGCAGAAAGCGATCGAGTTGCGCTTCCGGCAAAGGGTAAGTGCCTTCATATTCGATCGGGTTTTCTGTCGCCAGCACCGTGAACAATGGCGACAAGACCTGAGCCTCGCCATCGATCGTGACCTGGCGTTCCTCCATCGCTTCGAGCAGCGCCGCCTGCGTCTTGGGTGGCGTGCGATTGATTTCATCGGCCAACAGAATGTCGGTAAATACCGGGCCGCGACGCAGACTGAAAGTTGAAGACGCCATGTTGAAGACGTTCGTGCCGGTGATGTCCGACGGCATCAGATCTGGGGTGAATTGAATGCGCCCGAAGCCCGCATTAATGATGCGTGCGAGGGTCTTCACCGTCAGCGTCTTCGCCGTGCCGGGCACACCTTCGATCAGCGCGTGGCCCTCAGCGAGAAGAGCGACGAGTATCTGCTCGATCGGTTCGTCCTGTCCGACGATGACTTTACGTAATTCGTTCTGAATGTGTGCGATGGTTGCGGAGACGTATTCAGGCATAGTTTGTCAGACACTCGCGGTAGCGAGTGGTTAGTGTTTGAGATGACGAGCTAAAATTAGAATTAGCCGCCCGCTCTCGCTGGCAGCTTTGACCTTAAGTCCGTATTTCATTTTGTTTCGCATCGCGGGCGCGGCCTTGCAGTCCAAGCGATGCTTCCAGCTCTCGCAGCTGGCGCGCTAAGCGCAGTGTTTCTCTTCCGTTTGTCGGCGCCCCGTTGATGACATCTTCACAGCTTCGCATCAATGATTCAAGCTGCTTCTGGTTAAGGTTCGAACGCGCCGCAACCCGCGCGGCAATCTGCGCGCGACCCGCATGTTGATTCACGCCGGCGTAACGAACGAGCACTCGCCGCACGCGCGTATAAATATTTTCCAGCGCAAGGTCGTGCGCTTTTGCGCGTTGCTGCAACTCGGCCATCGAGGCAACGAACTCAAGACTCGAGCGGCGATCGACTTGCGGTAAGGGCACGGGACGAGCGAAGCGCGTACCGCGCGACCAAACAATTGCCAATCCGATCAATCCAAGCTGCGCGCAGATTGCGATTATTGGCGTGCCGGCGAAATACTGAATCAAAGCATTCTGAGTGGCGGCGCGGCCCTGATGAAATTCATCGAACGCGACCAGACCACCGCTCCCGATAATTATGTTGATCGCCAACTGAAGGTTGTCCGCGCGATTGATGCCGTTGTTTGCGATTACGTACGGATCGGATAGCAACACTATGCGCCCCTTTCCGTGCGGATAATCGATCAGCAGCGCACCACGATCATTCGCGAAGCTTACGGCCGGAGCTGGTGAAAGGTTAGACGAAATACTTCGGCTCGTGCCGGCCTCGGTCGGTTCCGGTGATGGCGAAAATTCTTCGTCGTCCGGTTCATCGCGCGCACCGCCGGACGCGTTATCGTTGGAATTGTCATTCTTCTTGGAAGGCGCGACGCGCGGCGAAATGGTGATAGAACCAGCGAATCGCGACGGTAAAACGCTTTCGACATCTCGGGCGAATAGGGTCGGCTGTGAAGGCGGGATGGACTTCACGTCGCGGGTCATTTGCTCAAAGTTGGTTGGGTCCAGGTTGTACCAGGGGAAATCTGTCGGGTGGCTCCTGATCGTCCACTGGCCCGAGTCAGGCAGCAATTTCAAATCAGGCACGCGATCGATTAGCACCAATCGTCCACCCTCCTCAATCCAATGCAGCAGCTCTTTCGCTTCGGTCGTCGAGAAGGGCACGCGGACCTCACCGATAACCACGACCGTCGAAGGCTTCGGCCCGCTGACGCTCAACAGCCCAGCGGTAGATTCGCGCCAGCGCACCACGTCGTAACCCGACTCATGCAGGAAATCGAAAAGGGCGCGCGTACCGGTCGCTCCGGCATTGAACGTGGATCGATCGGGAGCAGCTTCCGAATCTGCCTGCGGCTCGACCTTGACGTACGTCGCGGCGTTCAGCAACACGAGTATTAGTACGACGACGATTAGCGTGATGATAATCAGCAGGCGTTGACGCATCTCAAGTCAGTGAAAGTGACAAGTGACAAGTGACGAGTGACCCGTGACAGGTGGTGAACTTTGGGCACGTTAACCTTTTTCGTTTCGGGGGTCTGATGGCCCAAACTCTGAAACTCAATAACTGCGCTAGTTTTGCTTGCACCTCGTCACTCGTCACTTGCCGCTCGTCACTATGCTTCGGTATCCATTCCGAAACTCAGTCCAATCATTTTCGGCTGCCGGGACAAATCCATACCAGTGCAATTCGAAAGTCTGCGTTAGTTTCCGCATTCCCGTATAAAGCGAACCTTTATCGCGGACCGAATTCAGGTAGTCACGATTTGTTTTGTGTTGAGCCAGGCTGATGAGTTTGCGATCTCCCAATTCACACAGCAGAGCGATGTAGGCTTTGCGAATCGCGGCCCGCAGATCACCGCTGCGGGCTAGACTTTCAGCTTGCGCTAACAGATCAGCCGCAGTTTGATCTGCCTCCAGGCGTTCGCCGAGCACGATGCGCGCCTCACGCTTCGCTTTTTTCTTCTTTTTCCTGCGCCCGCGTATGAAGCGCGGCCCATAGCGCCACACGAGCAAGGCAATCACGCCGATGCTGACGCCCACGACCAGAAGTTGCGCGACGCCGGAAATCAGTGGCGAGCCACCGGGCTCGATTGGTTTGGCCCTCGGAAACAAACGACTGAGCCAGCGGAAGAAGCGGTCAAGCATTCGATCAAGTGCGCTCGATTCGGGCGCGGTCTGGATGTATTCAGGCCGGCGAAGAATTTCCGCCAAGTGTCCTTTGTTGGCGTCTTTGTCAGACGCCGCGGCTTTCGCGCGGTCGAGTTCTTTGAGCCGGTCTTCGATCGCGTGCAGTCGTTCAGCCACACGCGTGAGAAGTTCGACACGCTTGGTTTGATTGTTAGTTCTTTCGTACTCGTTCAGCGCGTCATGCAACCACGAATTGTCGACAGTGATTAGCTGTCCGCCCATCTCAACATCCTCATGCGCCGGCAGAGTCTGTCGGACAGATGCGAGTCGTGACTGGATTAGTGAAGGCTCGGAATAGCTCTCATCTTCATAAGCGCCGGAGACGAATTCCACAATGGAGGTAGCGGTAGAAACGCGATGCTCGTAATCGCTTAACGTTGCCGCGCGCGCGTTCAGGCAGAAAAACAACACGCATGAGGCGACAGTGATGTGTGTGAATCGAATCACTTTCACTTTAGTGCAGGCCTAAGACACTTCCGTCATGCATCGGCTCGGGTGGCGGCGGCATCATTCGGGGCGTGTTCAAGTTCACCAACGCGGGCGCGAACGGCGACATGACGCCGGGCAGATTCGGCATCTCCGGCAATTGTCGCGCGGCCATCAACTCGATGTCATAGCCTTCATGCCGCACGCGCTCGTCAACGTAAAGCAGCGAAAGACCGAGCATCCAAATCGGCGCCAGCAGGATGTGACTGCATTGCAGGATGACTTCGTAACCAATCGAGTACCATGTCGGTTGACCACTGCCGAAGGGCGAAAGATCCACGCCATTCAAGTAGCCATACCAACCAAGCGGAATCATTAAAAGCATCAACGCCGAGTAGGTGGCGAAGAACGTGAACAAGGTCATCGCCATGAGACGTTTCACATTTCCGCTGGCCAGCGAAAAGCTGCGCCCGATTGCCGACAACACGCCGCGGCCCTCCACCAACATCGCTTGCGGTACATACGCCATCCGACCCGCGAGCATGAAAAAAAGAATCAACCCACCGGTGATTGCGACAATCGTGCCCAGGCCCACCGCGATTGCGGTAATCCACGGAATTGTGGCGGTGAACGCGACGGCCGCGAAGACGACCATGCTCAACAGCAGGTAGATCATCAATCCAAGCATCGCGGAGAAAGCGAGCCACATCGCCACGAGAATGCTCGCGCCAAGCAATCCCCAAAAGCGCGCCTTGACGCCGCGATAAGTTGTGCGAAAGCTCACCGGCTCGTTCCAGATAAGATGCGAAACGAGATTTCGGGTCGCTCCCCCCATCACGATTAAGCTGAACAGCGAGCCGATGACAGTCACACCCATGCCGCCGATCAGGATCAAGATGTAAAGAGCGACGCGCGCGTCACTCGAAGTTGTGCTAATCGCGCGCACCGCAATCGTAAAAAGGGTTGAGCCTACCGCCGATACCACGACTGGCGGTGCGGCAATGCGAATCAGCGTCAGGAAATGGCGCCGATACATGCGCACGGCACGATCGATTAGATCTCCAGCGCCAAGAGGCGCGAGCGCCAGTTCGTTATGATCGAGCATTGCAGAGAGGATCGCCGATCTGGGGAAGGCGAATCAAGAAATATCTTCCACTCGCTGACGCCGGTGAAATACTGTCCATTTTTGAGTTGGATATTCTGAACAAGAAAACGAGTGCGCCTCCTTCGGAAAGAGCGCACTCGTAATGAGCCAAGATGGCTTTGCGTGTTCGGCCGAGAATAAGGAATCAACTATCCGCCGCTGACATCAAAGTCCTTTTCGTCCACCGACTGGTTGAAATTGAATTGCACCAGCGTCATCACCCATTCAGAGATTTGGGTGGCGGTGCCTTGCTGTGAGAAACGGATCTTGTAAGTGTGCGGCAGTGTCAAGCCCTTCTCGGTCTTGAAATCGGAATAATCTTCCACCAACTCGTAACGTGTTTCCGTCATTCGGGCTGAGTCATTCACCGTACGACCCATCTGCGGGGAAATGGTTCGCGAGTACACGGTGCGGACGTGTTGATATGTTTCGGCGTCAAAGAAGAGACTGATTTTCAAATCGCTGCCGCCGTGCGGCAAGTATCGCAACTCAATTACCTGACGTGAGTCGATCTTCCTGGTGCCGGCATATTCCAGCTTCGGCTTGCGCGAAGCTAAATCATTCAGCGCCCACGCGGATGACAAAGTGCCGCCAATCAAACCTTCCTTTAACAGTACCGGGTTGGCTTTCACGAAAGCTCCCAGGCTGGTGTACTCGCCGGGATGAAGTTGGTAGGCGCTGACCTTACTTCCGTCATACCCGATTTTCTCATAGGGGTACTGGGTCGCTTCAAATCTCATCGTGACGATGTTTTTCGGCCCTTCTGATGCGAGTACCGCTCCGCCTTGCACACTCGCGGTCCCGCGCGACTTGAAAGTAGCCAGCGTCGCACCGGCGATAACTCGAGACCTAACCGCCGCGCGTGCGTCATCCTTGCCAATCGATTGAAGATGTTTGGCGACGACGTCTTCGACTTTTGGCTTGTCGTCCGGGGCGGCATGTTCGACGCGGACTGAGACTGCCGCGGCAATCAGGACCGCACATATGATCAAAGCGAGATGCAGACGTTTCATGTAGTTGATCTCTCCTTGTGGGGTTGTGATTATGCGATAGATAAAAAGTGGGCGCCACTCCCTCAAGAAGTGACGCCCACGTTGAAGAAAGTGCGCGTCCGTTAGAACTCGAAACGGATCGCGAACTGTGAAATTCGAGCCGCCGTAGCCAGACTAGTAATTGAATACGAGGTCGTGCTGTTGATGCTGATGAACTGACCACCAGCCGGCGTACTGAATTGCGTGTGGTTCAGCACGTTGAAGAATTCTCCGCGGAGCTGAAGCCTCATGTTTTCGTTAATCTTGATGTTCTTAATGACGGAGCTGTCAAGATTGAACGTCGTCGGACCGTTGAGGAAGCCACGCTCCAAACCGCTGGTGGTTCCTGGGTTGTCGGCAAAGAACACCTGGCCAGGGAAAGATGTCGCAAAACCATTAGACAAACGTCCCGTCTGACCGGTAGCGAGCGTGCCGTCAGCATTGCGGCCGGCGACCGTCGGATTAATGAAGAAGATGCCATTCGCGGTTCTGAATACTCCGGTGAGCGCCTTGATTTGATCCTTCGTCAAGGAGGTCATCGCGGTTTGCCGTCCAGAGCGCGCGGCGCGGTTCAATGTGCCACGAGCGTCGACCAGACTGATGGGCGCGCCCGTTGACCATCGCACAATCGAAGTTACTTCCCAACCACCAACCAAACGATCGAGCCAGTTTCCAGAACCGCCGAGAAACTTCTTGCCTTTACCGAAAGGCAATTCATAAATCGACGTGAAGTTGAAAACGTGGGCCTGATCATAGTCAGCGCGCGAGACTTCGAGGTTGGCGTTCGCATTGTCCAGGAAGGGCTCAACGCGACCCTGGGCCGTGCCCTGACCATTGGTCAGTTCCTTCGAGAACGTGTAGTTGGCGTTGAGCCACAATCCGTTCGAGAAGCGGCGGCGCAGTTCGGTCTGCAACGCGTGATATCTGAAGAAAGCGCCGTTGAAGAGCACATCAGCCACGAAGATGTTCGGGTTTGGCGTGAACTTCACAGTGCCAGTCAGAGCGTTGATGATGTAGGTGACCGCCAAATCAGCCGGCGTTCCACCTTGTATCTGACCGAGGATGGTTGAATTGGTCAGCAAGCCACCACTCGTCAGGTTCGGAAACACGGTCAACGGCACACTCCCGGGAATCGCCGCGTTATATGCCGCGCTCGTGCAGCGGAACAGCGGATCACCAGTGCCCGCCAGGGTTGCTCCCTGCGCGCGACAATTATTCACCGCGCGATTGAAGTCATCGCCGAAGCCGTTGCTTCGAATATCGACCTGGTTATAGTCGAGCACGCGGAACATGTTCGAACTGCGAGTTCCGACATAGCGAACTTCCAGTACCGTGTTCCAGCCAAGTTCGCGCTGGATGCCGAACGACATTTCGGTTGAACGGGGAACCTGGATCTTCGGATCGACGATGAACGCCGCGCCTTGCAGTACGTTAGCCTGGTTGTTAAGCAGGAAGGTGCGATTCGAAACGAAGGTCGGAACCGGAATAGCCGGCAGCGCACTGACGCGAGCATTCAGCGACGACGTTCCCGTTGACGGGTTCAGTGCGTTTGAAGTGAAGTTCAGCCCCGTGTTGTTGAGCAGAGCGTTGTCAGGGGCGCGCACGAGTTCGTCGTTGACGTAATCCATGCGATAGCCGCCGCGAATAACGGTCTTGCCGTCACCAAAGACCTTGCCCCAGAAACCCTCTTTGAAGCGGGGCGCCCAGGCGAAACCAAGCGTTGGCGCAAAGTTGTTGCGGTCAGGCTTGTAGAACCAGCCGGCATGGCCCGCGTTTCCACCAATAAACTGGAGGGCTCCGTTGGGATCCAAAACAGTAGCTACGGGGTCGCCATTCTTGAGGATCGGCTCGAGGTACAGCCCGTTCACTGACTTGAGCGGCGTTTGGTAATCGTAGCGAACGCCCAGATTCAGCGTAAGAGTCGGCCGAATTCTCCACTGGTCATTGAAGAAGAACCCGTAGTTTTTGAAGTTCATAATACGTTCCTGCGTCGCCCCAGGGACGAAGCCTGACGATTGATCCTTCACATTAAAGCTGGCGCTCGCCGTGCTGACGATACCGCCGAGCAGTGCGAGCAGCGAATTTGCTGTCGCGCGCTGAGCAGTCGGCACGCCACCCGGGAACAGTGTCGTATTGGTGAACTGGGCCGTCGAAATCTGCGGCGTGTTCACATTCGTGCCGAGGTTGTAGGTCGGCGTAATGCCCGCATCGTTGACCGCGTCAATCTTTACGTTCTGAAACTGGCCGCCAAAACGGAACGAGTGATCGCCCATGATGTAGGTGGCATTGTCATTGATATTCGTCGTTCTGACTTTGCGCCCCTGATTCAGGAAGGTAACTTCGGGATTGGTCACCAACGTCGGAACGATGAAGTTGGTGCTCTTGGCTGGCTCGTTCGAATAGAAGAACGGCCGGCTATAGAAGGAACCGCCGGTCAATTCGTTGCTCAGACGCGAAGTGAAACCCGCTCTCCAACCGAGTGACAGAAAATCATTATCCGACGGTTGATTAGCGAGCGGCGTGGTATTGAACGAATTATCGATGTCGGTGCGAAGGTTGCCTTCGTGGACGTGGTTGTAGACGCCGTTGATCGAGTTCTTGTCGTTGAGGTCCCAGTCAATTCGGGTCGTGAAGCTGCGTCGATCCTGGTTGGCTTGTTGGCTGAATCGGTAACCGGTCGTGTTACGACCGTCACCGGCTTCCGGCGTATTACCGCCCGGTAAACGCGCCAGAAGGCGCGACTGCACCGTGGGATCGATAGCGGTGATACCAGTGCCGAACGCCGCCTGGAGAATGTTCACCGTTTGCAGCGCGCCATTATCACTGCGCGTGTAGGTGAATCCGCCGGTCAACGCCGCCGGGGTCAACGTCGTCGTCAGCTTATTTGCGAAGACGATGTCTTTCAGGCCTTCGTAGTAACCAAAGAAGAACAGTTTGTCCTTGATGATGCGGCCGCTCGCTTTCCCGCCGTACTGATTGCGGTTGCGGAACGGACGCGGACCACGCGGGTCGCCGACGTTCTTTTTACCGGCCAGTACGAGCGTGTCGTTCGGGCCATAAGTACCGAGCGCATTGTTGAAGAAACTGTTGGCCGCGAACTTCGAGTTCCGGTTGTATTCAAACAACGAACCGTGAAAAGCGTTCGCGCCGCGCGGGGTCGCGAGTGTTAGTTGCGCTCCGCCGATGCCGGAGTCCGCCGAGTTCTGGGTGGCGATCGTGAATTCGCCGATGTCATCAACCGACGGGCGCTGGGGCGCAAAGTCGGTCGCGTTGGAACGAATAAAGTTGTCGTTGATGTTAACCCCATCGCGAACGATGTTCGTCGAGGAGGTGCGTTGACCGTTAATCGAGGTTCCCTGTGATGGGTTCGATGACGAACCTGACGAGGTCAGAATAAGAGCGAGAGGATTGCGGGTGAGCAGCGGCAGCTCCAACAACTGACGCGGACCAATATTGGTCGCAAGTTGAGCATCAGTCGTGTTGACGATGTCCGCGCCGGCAACCACGGTGACGCTTTCTTTGACGTCACCAACTTCCATCATGACCGGCAGCGAGTAAGGCTTTCCGGCATCGATCTTAACTTCAGTAGCTGTGAACGACTTGTGTCCGCCAGCCGTTACAGTGACCGTGTAGGTACCGACATCCATGTCAGGCACCACGAAGAGTCCTG
>JACXTT010014316.1_pt1 | contig 10387 bp, 7 predicted proteins | sample 9270951 | NCBI WGS metagenome assembly JACXTT01 (sample SAMN15532306, study PRJNA645909) | rock metagenome | isolation source: weathered quartz diorite | place: Puerto Rico | collected 2017-06-21
GCCCGCGCGGCCGCGGCGCGCACCAGCGCCAGCCCCTCGCCCAGGGCACTCGCGAGGTCCTGGCCCCCGGCGTGACGCTTTTCGAGATCGGCGACCCAGGAGAGGAACGGCTCGGGCAGCGCCTCGACCGTGTAGCGGTAGCGTCCGGTCGCGGCGAGCGTGAAGGCGCCCGCCCAGCGGTCGTTGTCGACGTGGCGCATCGGCGCCTCGCGCCACGCGCGCTCGCCGTCGCGGCGATAGCGGAGATAGGCCACCAGGACGTCGTGGCCGTCCTTGAAAATGTCGGCCGAGACCTCGAGGACCGCGCTGACCTCGCGCTTGATCGGATAGCGCCCGCCGTCGACGGCAGGCTCCACGCTCTCGATGACGACGGTGCGGCGGGGCGCGTCGATCGGCCGGATCACTCGGCTCACGCCGCCAGACTGAAGCCGAGCGCGGTCGCCAGCGGCAAGAGGTCGCCCCGCGCGTCGGGCCGCTCGCTCCAGATCTGGAAGAACCGGTTCTGGGTCGCCCAGTGACCGTACCGGATGCCCAATCGCCGCGCGCCCTCGATGAGCGCGGTCGCTTGCGCGACGCGCTCGCGCGACGGCGACTCGGCGACCAGGGCCAGCACGCGGGCCACCGCGCTCTGCATGACGAAGCGCTGCGGCATCAGGTCGAGCGTCAGGCCCAGCGCCCTCGCCTCGTCGACGAGGGCGACAACCCGATCGGGGATCGCCGCGAGGTCCGGGACCGACAGGAGCTCGAGGCTCACCTGCTGCTCGAGCACGTGGCGCGCGACGATCGCGAGCGCGTCGGGGATCGGCGCGTCGGCGTCGCGCAGGTAATGGACGAGCTTGCGGTTCTCCTCCCAGATCTTCCGGTACGTCTCCTCGTAGCGCTCCAGCGTGGCCCGGATGACGTTGGCCAGGACCCGGCGGCGCTCGTCGAGGAAGAGGTGGCCCAGCGACGAAAGCCCCCCCGGGAAGTACTCGTCGAGCCCGCGCACCAGGTCGGCGACGCTCTGCCGCGCGCACCGGGCGAGCAGATCGGTCTTCAGCGCGTCGTACGTGGCCTGATCGTCCCAGGTGCGGACGCCGCACGAGAAGTCGTGGCCGCCGAAGTACGCGAGCGCGTAGACCATCTCGCGCGACTCGCCCGTGGCCTCCGCACTCACGCGCACGTGCGCGACGGCGAGGGTGGTGCCGTCGGAGGTCTCCCGCGCCTCGTCGAGCCGCTCGACCCGGTAGGCGTAGACGCGCGCGTCGGCGGGGTACTCGGCGAGGAGGCCGGTGATCGCGTAGTGGGTCACGACCCGGCTCAGGTTGACCGCGGTCGGGCGGATCAGGCGCCGGTAGACCTCGGCGCCGTCGCGCATCTCGGGCACGTTGCTCGGGGCCGCCGCGAGCCGACGGACGAATTCGTCCTCGAGCCTTCCGCCGCCGAGGTCGTTCAGGTACTGCAGCGCCATCGCCGCGTAACGGAGGATCTGGGCGGGCTCGATCGCGGAGATCTCGTCGAAGAACCACCCGCACGAGGTGTACATGAGCAGGCGGTTGCGCTCGAGCTCGAGGAGCCGGAGCACCTCGACGCGCGCGGCGAGATCGAGCTGGCCGCGCGCATGCGTCGCGAAGAACGCCTCGAGCCGCTCGGGGCTCCGGTCGAGCAGGACCGCGGCGAAGTCGTCGCGGGCCGCCCACGGGTCCTTCAGGTGCGCCGAGGCGCGCGCCTCGAAGACCGGGTCGATCTGGTCGCGGAGCCAGTCGAGGGCGTCGCGCAACGGAGCCCGCCAGCGCTGGTGCCAGTCGCCGCGGGTGCGGCAGCCGCAATCGGAGCGCCAGCGCTCGATGCCGTGGGCGCAGCTCCACGAGGTCTCTGCGCGGATCTCGACCTCGTGCGTGGGCGGATGGGCCGCCAGGAACGCGCCGTAGTTCGTGAGCGCCCCCGCGCCCTCGGCCTCGATCTGCCGCACCGCGGCAGCCAGCGCCATCTCGCCGAAGCGGCTGTGATGGCCGTAGGTCTCGCCGTCGGTCGCGCAGTGCACGAGCTGCGGCCAGGCGCGCGCGTCGGAGAAGGCGGCGTTGAGCCAGGAGACGAGGTTCTCGGCGCGCTCCAGGAGGCGCTCGAACGCGATCGCCCGCGAGATGGGGCCGTCGTAGAAGAAGAGCGCCAGGCTGAGCCCGCGCGGCCCGCGCCAGAGATAGGCGCGGCTCGGGTCGATCCCGCCGCTCACGTCCTCCCAGGCCTCGGCGTCGAGCGGCCGCACCCGGTGCGCCTGGTGCGGGGCCAGGACGGTGAACTTCACGCCGGCCTCGGCGAGCACCTCGAGCGACTCGTTGTCGACCGCGGTCTCCGGCAGCCAGAGCCCCTCGGGCTCGCGCCCGAACCGCGCGCGGAAGTCGTCGATCCCCCAGCGCACCTGCGTGACCTTGTCGCGGCGCGTGGCCAGCGGCATGATCATGTGGTTGTAGACCTGGGCGATCGCGTTGCCGTGGCCGCGCGCCGCCACGCTCGCGCGGTCGGCGTCGATGATCTTCGCGTACACCTCCGGCCGGTGGCGCTCGAGCCAGGCGAAGAGGGTCGGCCCGATGTTGAACGAGATCTTCTCGAAGTTGTTGACGATGTCGAGCACGCGGTTCTGATCGTCGACGCGGCGGGCCGCCGTGTTCGGGGCGTAGCACTCGGCGGTCACGCGCTCGTTCCAGTCGTGGAACGGCGCCGCGGAATCCTGGACCTCGACCGATTCGAGCCAGGGATTCTCGCGGGGCGGCTGGTAGAAGTGGCCGTGGACGACGATCGCGTGGTTCAAAATTCCTCGATCCCGCGCAGGAACTCGCGGCGCCCCCCGCGGGGCACCACCACCAGGCCCGAGGCGTCGACGTGGTAGGTGCGGCGGTCGGCGGCCGGGTCGTGGCCGATCTCGACGTCGGCCGGAATGATGTTGAACCGATCGATGATGGCCCGGCGCAAGCGCGCGCCCTTGCCGACCGTGGTGTGGTCCATCACGATCGAATCCTCGACCACGGCGCCCTCGTTGACCCACACGGACCGGCCGAGGATCGAGTTGCGGATGGTCGCGCGCTTGATCAGCGACGACTCGCCGATCTGCGCGTTGTCGACGTCGCCCCCGATGAAGCGGGCCGCGGGGCCGGCGTGGTGCTCGCTCCGGATCGGCCAGAGGCGGTTGTCGAGGTCGAAGCGCGGCGACTCGCCCAGCAGATCCATGTGCGCCTCCCAGTAGGAGGCGATCGTGCCGACGTCGCGCCAGTACGCCTGCTCCTCGTACGGCTTGACGCCCGGCACGTCGTTGGCCTGGAAGTCGTACGCGTAGACGCGGCCGGTCGGCACGAGCTCCGGAATGATCGAGCGGCCGAAGTCGTGCTCGGTGGAGCGCCGCGCGTCGGCCACCAGGGCGTCGACGAGCGGCTGGCGGGAGAAGATGTAGTTGCCCATCGACACGAGCGCGCGCCCGGGGTCGCCCGGCAGCGGCGTCGGGGCGGCCGGCTTCTCGTCGAACTGTACGACCCGGCCAACGCGGTCGACCGACAAGACGCCGAACTGACGGGCGTCGGCCAGCGGTACCGGCCGGGCGGCGATCGTGACGTCGGCGCCCGAGTCCTGGTGGAACGCCAGCATCTGGTTCACGTCCATCCGGTAGACGTGATCGGATCCGAAGACCGCGACGACGTCGGCGTTGAAGTCGTCGATCAGGTTCAGGTTCTGGAGGACCGCGTCGGCGGTCCCGCGATACCAGGCCGCGCCGACCCGCATCTGCGGCGGCACGACCGTCACGAAGAAGTCCGGCAGCATGCCGCTCGTCCGCCAGGCCAGGCGCAGGTGCTCGATCAGCGACTGCGCCTTGTACTGCACGAGCACGTAGAGCGAGGGCATGTCCGAGTTCATGAAGTTCGACAGGACGAAATCGATCAGGCGATGGCGGCCGCCGAAGGGTACCGCGGACTTGGAGCGCTCGCGCGTCAATGGCTGCAGGCGATCGCCACGGCCGCCGGCCATGACCATCGCGAGCAGACGCGCGCGCCGCGGCATGAGAGCTAGCCCGCCGTCGGCGCCCCGAGACCCCATTGGGGGTCGAGGTCCGGGAAGCAGAAGTCGTCGCGCTCGAGGCGCCCGAGCGAATGCGCGGCGTCGGGGGAGAGGGTGTCGCCCGCTTCCAGCGCGCGCGCCATCTCGCAGAGCCGCTTGAACTCGGCGTAGTGCTCGGCCACCCGCCGCTCGGCGTAGTCGGAGGCGGTGCCGGTGGTGATCAGGAACTGCCAGTCCGAGGACTGAAGTAGCAGGAGCTCCCGCGCGGCCTGGGTGATCACGCGCTGGAGCTCTGGGCGCCCATCACCGGAGAGCCGCGCGAGGTGCTCGACCCACTCGGATTCGGCGCTGTAGACGCGGTCCCACGTCCACTCCGTGTTGCGGTTGAGCCAGACCCGGTGGTCGCCACCCTCGCCCCACGAACCCTCCGGGAGCGACAGGGTCGTGCGGGCCGGCACCGACTCGAGCGACTCGCCGAGGGTCATGCGGGGCACCTCGCGACGCTCCATCTCGCGCGCGACGTGCTCGAGCCACAGGGGCCCCTCGAACCACCAGTGGCCGAAGAGCTCGGCGTCGTACGGCGAGCACACGAGGGAGGGGCCCTTGCCGGCCCGCGCCAGGGTGTCCTCGACCAGGTCGACGAAGTGGACTGCCTGCTGGCCGACCTTCTGGGCGGCGAGGTCCGGGTCGTAGACCGCCTTGGTGCCGAGGTCCCCCTGGTTGTCGGTGATCCGCCAGAACCGGAGGCCCCCCGGGAAGTGCTTCTTGTGGAACTCGAGGTAGGCGTAGTCCCCGGGGTAGCCGTGCTCGCGGCTCCACACCTGCACCGTGGTCCGCGGGTCCCGGAAGAAGGCGATGGCCTGGCCAGTGCCGCCCCGCGAAGCGACCTTGTAGGGCAGGTAGGGCGACCGCGCCTGCCCGGTGGGCATGGTCGAGACCGGCTCGCCCTTGGCGTCCTTTTTCAATGGAAGGAACTCGCGGTAGAGGAAGAGCGGCTGGCTGGCCGAGACCAGGTGGGCGTCGGCCACGAAGTACTCGAGCCCGTGCGTCGCCAGCATCTCCTCGATCCCGGGCCGGACGCGGCGCTCGCGCCCGCTGTCAAGGCCGGTCGGCGCCGTCCACTCGTATCGCGGGCGGTAGGCGCACTCCGGCAGCCAGATGCCCCGCGGGGCGCGTCCGAAATGCCGGCGGTGGGTCTCGACCGCGGTCCGCAGCTGGAGGTGGATCGACTCGTCCCGCGCCAGGAGGGGCAGATAGCCGTGGGTGGCCGCGCAGGTGATGATCTCGACGTGGCCCGCGCGCTGCAGGTCGGCGAAAGTACCGGGAATATCCCCCCCGATCCTCCGGTGCATCTCCCACATCCGCTCGAAGAACTCCTCCCAGAAGCTGGTGAGGCGGACGATCTCCTTGTCGCCGGAGCGCGTGAAGTGCTCCCGTGACTCGGCGCAAGCGCGCCGGACGTTATCGTGGTAAAAAGAAAGCTCCTTCTGAAATTCGGGCGAGGCGAGCTGCTCGGTCAGCACCGGCGACAGGTTGATCGTCCATTTGGGCGAGATCCCATCGGCGACCAGACGGTGCGCCGTCTCGAGCAGGGGCAGGTAGCATTCGAAGGCCGCCTCGCAGAGCCAGTCGCTGCCATGGGGCCAGCGACCGTGATTGACCACCATCGGAAGATGGGTATGCAGTACCAGGGCGAATGGTGAGGCCATGGGGTCTTCATTGGACCGTATGAGCGCGCTCGGTGCAAGCCTTCTCGCGAACGGCGTCACATTTAGGGTCTGGGCGCCCCGATGCCGTTCGGTCGACGTCGTCGTCGACGGCCGCGCCATCGAGGCGCTGGCCCCGCGCGACGGCGGCCTCTTCGACGTGATGCTCGAGGGGCTGGCCGAGGGCGCCCGCTACAAGTACCGGCTCGACGCGACCCGCTACCGGCCGGATCCCGCGTCGCGGTTTCAGCCCGAAGGCGTCCACGGCCCGTCGGTCGTCGTCGACCCCAACCGCTACGTGTGGACCGATCAGGAATTCGCGGGCCACGCGCTCGGCGAGCTCTCCTTCTACGAGATTCACGTGGGCACGTTCACGCCGCCCGGTACGTTCGAGGCGATCATTCCGCATCTCGCCCGCCTCGTCGAGCTCGGCGTCACCGCGGTCGAGCTGATGCCGATCGCGGAGTTTCCCGGCTCGCGCAACTGGGGCTACGACGGCGTGCACCTGTGGGCGCCGCAGTCGACCTACGGCGGGCCGCGCGGGCTCAGGCGTCTGGTGGACGCATGCCACGCGCGCGGCCTCTCGGTCTTCCTCGACGTCGTCTACAACCACCTCGGGCCGGAGGGGAACTACCTGGCCGAGTTCGGGCCGTACTTCGCCGACCGCACGCAGACCGCGTGGGGGCCGGCGGTCAACTACGACGGGACCGGCGGTGAGGGCGCGCGCCGGCACGTGATCGAGAACGGGCGCATGTGGGTCAGCGAGTTCCACATCGACGGCTTCCGCCTCGACGCGATCCACGCGATCCACGACACGAGCCCGGTGCACGTCCTCACGGAATTCGCCGACGCCGTCCGGGGCGAGGCCGCGCGCCTGGGCCGGCGCGTGCACGTGATCGCCGAGTCGCACGACAACGAGCGCCGGATCGTCTTGCCGTCGAGCGCGGGCGGGCTCGGCCTCGACGCGGTGTGGTCGGACGACTTCCACCACGCGCTCCACCGCCAGCTCACCGGCGAGACGTCGAGCTACTACGTCGACTTCGGCGGGGAGCGGCACCTCGACCGCGCCATCGCCGAGGGGTTCGCCTTCCAGGGCGAGCCCTCGGAGTATTTCGGGCGTCCGCGCGGCACGCCGAGCGCCGACCTGGCCGGCGAGCACTTCGTCATCGGCCTGCAGAACCACGATCAGGTGGGCAACCGCCCGCTGGGCGACCGGATCGGCACGCTCCTGCCGTTCGAGGCGGTGAAGCTCGCGGCCGGTCTGATGTTCGTCACGCCGGCCATCCCGCTGCTCTTCATGGGCGAGGAGTACGGCGAGACCGCGCGCTTCCAGTTCTTCAGCTCGTTCCTCGACCGCAGCCTGGCCGAGGCCGTGCGCAAGGGCCGGACGGAGGAGATGAGCCGCTGGGACTTTAGCGGCCAGATCTCCGATCCGAACATGCCCAACACGTTCGTCAGCTCACGGCTTAACCACTCGCTCGCCGGCGCGCCCCGTCACCGCGGCCTGCGCGAGTACTACCGGCGCTGGCTCACCCTGCGACGGACGCATCCCGCGCTCGGCACGCGCCACAAGGAGCTGACGCGGGTGACGCGAGAGGCGGACGGCGACGTGCTCGTCGTCACGCGCATGACGCCGGACCGCGACGCCGTCAAGCTCGTCGCGAATCTCACGGCGAAGACCCAGCCCTCGAGCGTCGACGCGCCGACGTGGCGCGTGCTGATCGACAGCGACGCCGAGAGCTTCGGCGGCAGCGGCACCGCGGTGCCGCTGGCGCCCTACCAGTGCTTGCTGTACGAGGCGAGGCGGTGATAGCGTCCGGCTCGTGAGCGGAGCCGCCAACCTCGTCGACCAGATCCTCGCCCTCGACCCCGGCCGCCGCGACATCGCGGCGTTCTCGACGCCCGGCGCCGCCGCCAAGGCCGCCCGCGCGCTGCGCGGCGCCAAACGCGTCCTGATCGTCACCGGCTTCACCGTCGAGCCCGACATGCCCGAGACCGACGGGCCGCCGAGCGCCGCCGTGCTCGGCCGCGCGCTGCGCCGGCTCGGCGCGCGGGTGACGTACGTGACCGACGCGCCCAACGTGCCGCTCGTCGAGGCGGCGCTCAAGACACTCGACGAGCCGTCCAACGTCGTGGTGTATCCGGACGGGCCGGACGCTGCCCGGTCGCTCATCGCGTCGGCGACGCCGACACACATGGTGGCGATCGAGCGCCCCGGTCGAAACCGTGACGGCGACTACCTGAACATGCGCGGCGACTCGGTGGCGGGCTGGAACGCGCCGATCGACGAGCTGTTTGTGCGCGGCGCCGGGGTGCGATCGCGGGGAGCGGCGCGCCCCGTGACGGTCGGCATCGGCGACGGCGGCAACGAGATCGGCATGGGGGCGGTGCGGGCGAAGATCGCCCGGATCGATCCGCTGCGCGCCCGGATCGCCACCGTGGTGCCCGTCGACCACCTGGTGGTGGCCGGCGTCTCGAACTGGGGCGGCTACGGCGTCGTCGCCGCCCTCGGATGCATCACCGGCATCGACCTCCTGCACACGCCCGACCTCGAGCGGCGGCTCATCGCGGCCTGCGTGGCGGCCGGCGCCTGCGACGGCGTGACCCGGCGCCGCGAGCCCACCGTGGATAGCCTCGGCGCCGACACGCACGCTGGTGTCGTCGACCTGCTTCGATTGGCCTCACGTTCCGGTATCATGGGGGCCAGCACGGTGAGGAGAGGAACACGCCGATGACGATCCACGACGAGTACCGCGCGAAGCACGCGAAGTCCGCCGCGCTCTGGGAGCGCTCGCGCCAGTCGATTCCCGGCGGCATCACGCACGACATCCGCCACCTGGCTCCGTTCCCGACCTACGTCGAGCGCGCGGCCGGCACCCGCAAGTGGGACGTCGACGGCAACGAATACATCGACTACTGGATGGGCCACGGCGCGCTCTTCCTGGGCCACTGCCATCCGGCCGTGGTGCGGGCGGTGCAGGAGCAGGTGGCGCGCGGCACGCACCTGGGCGCCTGCCACGAGCTGGAGGTGCGCTGGGCCGAGCTGGTCACGCGGCTCGTCCCGTGCGCCGAGCTCGTACGCTTCACGATGTCGGGCACCGAGGCGACGCACCTGGCGATGCGCGTGGCGCGTGCCTTCACCGGGCGCTCGCGCATCGTGAAGTTCACCGGCCACTTTCACGGCTGGCACGACGGCGCCGTGGTGGGCGTGAACCCGCCGTACGACGTGCCGATGTCCGCCGGCGTCCCCGGCGCGACGCTCGACCAGGTGGTGGTCTGCCCGCCGAACGACATCAAGGCGGTGCAGGTGGCGCTCGAGCGCGGCGACGTCGCCGCGGTCATCCTGGAGCCGGCCGGCGGCCAGTCAGGGACGACGCCGACGATCCCGGGCTACCTGCAAGAGCTGCGCGCGCTGACCACGCGCCACGGCGTGGTGCTGATCTTCGACGAGGTGATCACCGGCTTCCGCTACTCGCCGGGCGGCGCCCAGGCCTACTTCGGCGTCACGCCCGATCTGACCACGCTCGCCAAGATCGTCTCGGGCGGGCTGCCCGGCGGCGCCCTCTGCGGGCGCAAGCCGCTCATGTCGCTGCTGGCGTTCCGCGGCGACCCCGACTGGGACAGGAGCCAGCGCGTCGCGCACGCGGGCACGTTCAACGCAAACCCGCTCTGCGCCTCCGCGGCCATCGCGACCCTCGAGCTCTGCGCGGACGCCTCACTGCAGGCGCGCGCGAACAAGGCGGGCGAGGAGCTGCGCCGCGGTCTGTCGGACGTGATGAAGCGCGGCGGCGTCCCCGGCACCTGCTACGGCGAGGCGTCGATCTTCCACGCGTCGTTCGAGGGCAAGCCCGGGCTCGCGGGCCCGGACCGGCCGCGCCGCTCCGGCCTCTATCATCTGCTGCGGTGCGCCCTCATGAACAACGGCGTGGATTCGTCGATGAACCACGGCTGGATCTCGGCGGTCCACGGGGACGAGGACCTCGAGCGCACGATGCAGGCGTACGAGCGCGCCTTCGCGGCGATGGCTGCCGAGGGCGCGTTCAAGGGCGCATGAGGCCAGGCCCGCAAGCTCGCGCCGCCAAGCTGACGACGGCCTCGCTGGCTCTTGTCCTGGTTGCTCTCGTCGGGAGCGGCGTGCTCCTGGGCGGCTGCGTCTACTACCCGACCGTCGAGGACGTGGGCGGCGTGCGCCTGCAGCCCGAGCACGGCCGGGTCGTCCGGGAAGGCGCCGGCGCGCTCTTCTTCGTGGACATCAACAGTACAGGCATGTTCGAGGACGCCCTGCTGCGCGTCGAGACGCCGATCGCCAAGCGCACCCAGCTCCTGGCCCAGACCGGCGAGCCGCTGACCCGTCTCGCCGTGCCCCCGACCAGTGTCATGCGCCTCTATCCCGACGGCGCGCGGGTCGCCCTCTCGGAGCTGACGCGCGAGCTCAAGGCCGGCGAGGTCGTCATCGTCACGTTGTTCTTCGAGAAATCGGGGGCGCTCGGCGTCGTCTCGTCGGTCGAGTAGCCGCCCGCGGCGCTCCGGAAGTGGACGCCTCCGCGTGCGTCTGATATTCTCACGCGTCTGGTGGGCAGGTAGCTCAGTTGGTAGAGCACAGGACTGAAAATCCTGGTGTCGGCGGTTCAATCCCGTCCCTGCCCACCAGTTTTTCT
>JACXTT010014317.1_pt1 | contig 10387 bp, 9 predicted proteins | sample 9270951 | NCBI WGS metagenome assembly JACXTT01 (sample SAMN15532306, study PRJNA645909) | rock metagenome | isolation source: weathered quartz diorite | place: Puerto Rico | collected 2017-06-21
TCCCGCTGCAGCCGCCGCCGTCGCCACATTCTGGCCATTCGCTTCGATCGCTGAACAAGTTGAGAGGGTCAGTAACACAACGAACACGAATCGCACGAGTTGATCTCCTTAATCTCCCGCCGCCACCGCCACGCTCGAACGAGCTTCCGAAGGTCGCGATGCAAATTCCTGGTTTTGCGCGTATGTGTACCAGAGCGCACCGCCGGTGAGCAGCGCACCTGCGAGAATATTGCCGAGTGTCACCGGTATTTGATTCCACCACCACCATTGGCCCGGCGAAACATGAGCTCCAAGAAACATGCCCGCGGGAATCAGGAACATGTTCACGATGGAGTGTTCATAGCCATGCGCAAAAAATATGGTGATGGGAAGCCACATTGCCGCAATCTTGCCGATCGTCGATCGCGACGCGAATGCCAGCATCGTCCCGATCGTGACCATCCAGTTGCAGAGCATCGCTTTGATGAATGCCGTGCCCCATCCGCTCACTCCCAAAGCGGCAAACGCCAGAGTTTTTCTCTCGGCGGCCTGCCGGACCAGATCCCCAAGCATGGCGCCATTGTTCGTGCCGAAACTTGTGATCGCCAGGTAGAACAAAACCGCATACAACACGCTTCCGATCAGGTTGCCTACATACACCCACGCCCAGTTGCGCATCATCGCGCCCAGCGATATGCGCCGATCCATCAAGGCCGCGGGCAGCAGTGCGAAGTTTCCTGTCGCCAGTTCGAATCCGAGCAACACGAGCATCACGAAACCAACGGGGAAAATGATTGCACCGACGAGGGCAGGCAAACCTTGCGAGAGGGCCACAAAAACCAGCGACGTCGCGTAACCAAGGAAGACTCCGGCTAGAGCTCCCCGGATCAGCATACTGCTGGCAGAAAGACCGGCTTTCTTCACTGCCGCGTTCAAAGCGTCCGACACAACCTCACTCGGGACGACATAGTCCATGTTGACTCCTTTCAATCTCGACCCACACCTACACGTGGTCGCGGCTGCCATTGCAATGTGCTTTCCTTTCCTTCGAAGAGGCTAGAATCAAGGACTGGCGTGGGTTTCAGCGGAGTAATGCTGCCGGTAGTCCTACAAGAAAGTAGGATTCTTCGATTTATCGATACAATTTTGTTGGGATCTGGTGCGCGTGGTTCTCCAGGAAGTCGATGATGCGGCTGCGGTAGGTGTAGTATTCCGGATTTTCAAGAACGTCCACGCGGCGGCGAGGCCGGCTGAACGAGGTTTCGAGTATTTCTCCAATGCGCGCCTCCGGTCCATCGGTCATCAACAGGAGGCGGTCTGCGAGATAAAGCGCTTCGTCGATGTCATGCGTCACCATGATTACGGTTGTCCGAAGCTTTTCCCAAACTTCCAACAAGATGTCCTGCAGATCCAGTCTCGTTAAGGAATCCAGTTGGGAGAACGGCTCATCCAGCAGAAGAAACTTCGGCTCCAGCGAAAGCGCGCGAGCAAGCGAAACGCATTGTTGTGTTCCCAGCGAGAGTTCAGCCGGCATCTGACGGTAACACTCCGGGATGCCCAGAAGTTCGAGATACCTTTCCGCATGCTGCCGTCGTTGCCGATGCGCGTATTGAGGAAAGGCGCGGCCAACGGCGAGCGCGACGTTTTCGCCCGCGCTCAACCACGGCAGAAGACACGGCGATTGAAAAACCATGCCTCGATCGGTCCCAGGCTCGCAGACCTCCCTGCCATGAATCACGACACCGCCGAATGTCGCTTTAAGCAAGCCCGCGATGATGGACAGGACTGTAGACTTGCCGCATCCCGAGTGTCCGAGGATACAGACAAATTCACGTTCGAGGACTCGGGCGTTCACATCCTTGACTGCCACGTATGCGCCCGAAGGCGTATCAAACACCTTTGTGAGGCCGGTAATTTCGAGAGGCGGAATCATACTTGTTCTTCCGCAGCCTGAGCTGCCTGAGCGGTCGGAGCAATCCAGCGCTCCTGGCGTGGCTTCGCGTGAATGAAGTCCGAAAGAAATTCCACAACTTCAGAACGAATTCGCACCGCGACGGGATCATGCAGAAGCTGGCTCTCCGTCCTGGGTTTCGCGAGCCGAACATTGATAGGTGTGCCTAGTTTTGCCGCCGGCCCTCGTGTCATCGGCACAATCTGATCGGACAGCAAGAGCGCTTCGTCGAGATTGTTGGTAATCATGATTGTCGTTACAGGCCTGGTAGCCTCTGAGCACAGTCGCGCAAGTTCCTGTTGCAGGTTGCTACGCGTCAAGGCATCCAGCGCGTTGAATGGCTCATCCAGGAAAAGGATCGAAGGCTCGGCCGCAAATGCACGGGCAATCGCGACGCGTTGACGCATGCCGCCGGAAAGCTGGCTTGGCCGGCGATTCAAGGCATGGCCCAGTCCAACTTTTTCGAGGTATTTCGTTGCGTGTGCCAGTTGTCGATCGCGTCCCCATTGAGGAAAGGCAGCTCCTACCGCCAGCCGGACGTTTTCAAGCGCAGAGAACCAAGGCAGCAGTGAATAATTTTGAAACACGACTGCTGCATCATCATGAATGCCGTTAACCTCCTTTCCGTTGATCTTCACGTGGCCCGTGTCCGGCTGCGACAGCCCCGCCGCAATGTTCAATAAGGTTGTCTTGCCGGACCCCGTGAAGCCTACGACAGAAACGAATTCGCCCTGCTCGACAAGTAAATTGACTTCCTTGAGTACGTGCCGGACCGACCTGGCCGAATTGAATGACTTCGAAACGTTTCGGATTTCTACGAAAGCCAATGTTTCTCCCGTTTCTTGATTCCCCTCCTCAGCCGAGGAGGGGTGGCTGCGCGGTCAACGAAAAGGCGCGAAGCCACCTTAGCCCGCGCAGACGGGCGCGGAGCGCAAGCGCGATAGCGCGCAGCCTTACGAATGGTGTTCGTCAACTACTGATTATTTCTTGACCAGCACCACCCCAGCCGCCGCTTTTATTAAGGCTTCGCCCTATCGGGCTCGCGCTTCGCGCGCGTCGGCTTTCCCCTCCTCTATTGAGGCTTCGCGCTGTCGCGCTTGCGCTGCGCGGGCTGAGGAGGGGAGTTTGCTGTCCTAGATCGCCCTCAATCTCGTCTCGATGTAACCCATCATCCGATCCAGCAGAAAACCCACCACCCCGATCGTGAGGATGCAGAGAAGAATGTGTGCGTAAATCAGGCTGTTGTATTCCTGCCAGAGGAAACCGCCGACACCCGGTGTCCCCGTGAGCATTTCGCTGGCAACAATGACCAACCAGGCGATTCCAAGGCTCAGGCGATATCCGGTGAACATGTACGGCAGCGTGGCCGGGGCAAGCACTTTCGTGAAGGTTTGAAATTTCGAGAGCCGCAAGACCTTGGCCACGTTCCAATACTCTTGAGGAATCGATTTAACACCGGACATGGTGTTAATCACTGTCGGCCACATCGAACACAGCGCGATCGTAAACAGCGCGGCTGGCTCCGACTTTTGAAAGACGATCAATCCAAGCGGCAACCATGCCAACGGTGAAATAGGCCGCAACACTTGAATAACCGGATCGAACATCCGGTTGAATGTCTTCGATAAGCCGAGAAGGAAACCCAGAGGCGTACCTATCAATACGCCAAGCAGAAACCCTTTTCCGACACGCAGCAGGCTGTAATATGCGAGCAGAAGGATGCCCTGATCCATTTCACCGCGCTTCTCCAACGGTTGAAGGATGTAGATCTTGCTTTCCTGCCAGGTTTTCAGCGGCGATGGGAGATCCTTCACATTGGCCGCGAGAAGCGTCCAAATCATTCCCAGACACACAACTCCGATCGCCGGTAAAACGATGCTCGTGATGCGGGCGCGCATGATTCTCACGCCCGGCTGTGCACTGGGAATGACAGTGCGTACTTTTCAGGATCGGCAGGATCGAACGTACCATCGAACAGAGTTTGTTTCTGCATGTCCTTGAACTTTGTTGTGACACCCATATCCTTCATGGCTTCCAGGTACATGTCCTGGCGCATGACTTTGTTGACGATTCCCTGATAATCCGGCGCCGACTTCACCATGCCCCAGCGGCGGAACTGGCTCAACCACCAAAGACCGAATGTCTTTTGCGGGAAGTTGCATTCGCGCTGCGAGAAGATCATGTAGTTGGGATCCTGCTCCTTGTGTCCATCACCGTAGTCGTATTGGCCCATCAATCGACCGAGGATGATCTCGGGAGGGCAATTGATGTATGTCGCTTGCGAGACAACATCAGCCATGCGTTTTCTGTTTTCGAGCTTGTCAATCCAGACGCTGGAGAGATGCAGGGCCTTCAGTATCGCCTTGACCGTCTTCGGATTTTTCGCCGCGAACTCTTCAGTGAACGCGCAGACCTTCTCCGGATGATCCTTCCACATCTGCTGCGTTGTGATCGCTGTGAAACCGATTCCATCGGCAATGGCGCGAGCATTCCATGGTTCACCAACGCAGAATCCGTCCATCTTGTCCACCTTCATGTTCGCAACCATCTGTGGTGGAGGAATTGTAATCAGATTCACATCTTTATCGGGATTGATGCCGCCGCTTCCGAGCCAGTAGCGCGTCCACATGGCGTGTGTGCCCGGTGGAAACGTCATGGCGAACGTCAGCGGATTGCCCGCAGCTTTAGCTTTGTCAACGACCGGCTTGAGATCCTTCGGCGTTTTCACGCCCTGCTGTTTTAACTTGTTATTTAAGGTTATCGCCTGACCGTTGCGATTGATCATCCACGGAATGACCATTGGCTTTACTGGTGACCCGAGTAAACCCATCGTGGAGGCGAACGGCATACCGATCAGCATGTGCGTCGCATGGTTTTCGCCGAGATTGATCTTGTCGCGAATGACGGCCCAGGAGGCTTCCTTCGAAATGACCGATTCGATTCCGAATTGCTTGAAATATCCCAATTCGTGAGCCATCACGATCGAGGAACAATCCGTCAGCGCAATGATTCCGAAACGAATGTTTTTGCTTTCCGGTGAGTCGTCGGGGTAAGCACCTCCGGCCCAACCGCTCGGCATACCTGAGACAAGAGCTGCGGCGGCTGATCCTCCCGCTGCTTTGAGGAATGTGCGTCGTGAGGTTTTCATCGGTGCCCGCTCTAGCAAGGCACGTACCTTCGCGATGCGGATGGGGCGTGAACGCGTTTATCTCAATGTGAACAGGTGAGTTGGCGGGTCGTGTCTCCAGCACTGAGCCAGTACAATTCAGCCCACAAACATGTAAGAGGCACGCTCACTTTCCGACAATCGTGTAACGCGGGCTAAAGAAGCTGTGAACGAATTGATTCAGCCGCGCAGCGGCGAAAAGAGCGTAGCCCAGGGCGTGAGAACGTGTGAATGAATTTGAATCGAGCATATTCCCCTCCTTGAAAAGGAGGGGTGGCTTCGCGATTAAGAAAATATCGCGAAGCAACCTTACCTCGCGCAGACGGGGTGGCGCGAAGCGCAAGCCCGATGGGGCGCAGCCTCAAGAAAAATTCGGCGAAATCTTTAGGCCTGAACATGTTCGCCGGACTGACCACCCCGTCTGCGGCGCTTCGGTGGCTTCGCCCCTTTTTATTTACGCCGCATCCACCCCTCCTTTTCAAGGAGGGGAATATGCTTGCCCGGCAATTCATTCACACGTTCTGAGCCCTGGGTTTGGATTGCTCGCCAACGCCAGCCTCGAAGGAGCGACAGATCGAAATTCTGTCGCCCCTTTGGGGCTCGAGTTTGACTGGCTCCGTGACACCCAGGGCCGGCGCCCTGGGCTATGCTCTAGCGCCGCTTCGCGGCTTTGAGCAGCAGACAACAATTCCGTTGGATCAACGAGAATCAAGATACAAAAGCGTAAGGTTCTTGTCTTTCCGCTTCTGTCGAGCAACCACGAAACACTCTTCAGTTCACTACGATAGCTTCCACAGGCCCATTGGAATTCCGGTTGCAACGCTTCGCGCCTTTGTGACTACGAATCATTTTGACCGCATCGCTCTTCGCGCCGGCATCATTGCAGCGGCGTGTGTCGTCATCCTTATTTATGCGGGCTCCGAGCGGTTGAAGTATTTCGATTGGGCGTTGACGGCGTATGCCATCGCCACGATCTTTGCGACATTCGCAGTGACTTATCGATATGCAGTCTGGGCCCAGCGGCCTCCCACGCTGATGTACTTGAAGCGCGGATGGCAATCGTTCCGGCGCCGCCGGCAAAATGCTCCGGTCCTCGGGAAGCGCCTGCTGGATAATTTCGTTCTACAGAAGTTCATCGCCCGGCGCAGTGCCCAGCGATGGATGATGCATGCCTGCCTGTCCTGGGGAAGCATGATCGCGTTTGCCCTGACATTCCCTTTGGTATTCGGCTGGATCCATTTTGAAACTGTCGCAACCGACGCGCAGGTTTATCGCGTTTTCGTGTTCGGTTTTCCTGTTGAGGAATTCCCGATCCACAGTATGAGAGGATTCGCTCATTTCAATCTGCTGAATCTCGCCGCAATTTTGGTACTGCTGGGGATCGTCATGTCGATCAAACTGCGGCTGAGCGACAGAAGCGAGATCGCAATCCAGAGATTCGCAGACGATATCCTTCCGCTGCTTCTCCTCTTCATTGTCTCAGCGACCGGGCTGATGCTCACTGTCAGTTCTAACCTGATGGCGGGTTACGGATTTCAGCTCGTCGCGATCGCGCACGCTGCAAGCGTCATTGGTCTCCTCCTTTACCTGCCATTCGGAAAACTGTTCCACATCGTGCAGCGCCCGCTCGCGCTTGGAGTCTCGTTTTATAAGGATACGGGGAAAGCAGGCTCGCGTGCCGCCTGTCGGCGCTGCGGCGATCATTTCGCGCCGCAGCTTCACGTTGAGGATCTGAAAAGTGTCCTGGACCAGCTTGGACTCAATTTTCGTTTTGCGGTGCCCGAAGGTGAGCTGCACTTTCAGGATATTTGTCCGGTGTGCCGGAGGCGTCTTTTCGCCTTGAACCAGGGAAGGGCTGTGGGACGCTGATCCATGGCCATTCCGACTCTGGGCGAGACGCAGTTCATCGATAAATTCGGGCCTCACCTGAACTATGAACCGGCCGGCGGCTGGCAAGAGCAGGAACCGGACAAGCTAGTCAAGACGCACTGCTGTTTCTGCGGTGTGCAGTGTGGAATTCAGCTCAAGGTGAAAGACAACAAGGTTGTCGGATTCGAGCCGTGGGAGGAGTTCCCCGTCAACCACGGAATGCTTTGCCCGAAAGGCATCAAACGCTACCTCCAGAATGAGCACCCCGACCGTCTTCTCTCTCCGCTCATTCGAGACCTCAACGGATTCCGGACCGCAACCTGGGATGAAGCTCTAGACCGCACGGTCCATGCGATAAAGACAATACAGAAACTTTACGGCCGCGACGCATTCGCCATTCTCGGTGGCGCCTCGATGACCAACGAGAAGGCGTATTTGATCGGAAAGTTCGCACGCGTCGCCCTGCGAACCGCCAACATCGACTACAACGGCCGGCTTTGCATGGTGAGCGCGGGAGCAGCGAATAAGATGGCGTTCGGAATCGATCGCGCGGCCAATCCGTGGAGCGACATTCCGCTCGCGAAGGCGATCATTCTCAGCGGGACGAATCTGGGCGAATGCTTTCCTATCCTCACCGACTATGTGTGGCGAGCTCGTGACAACGGCGCGAAGATCATCGTTATCGATCCGCGCATGACGCCGATCGCGCGCACGGCTGATCTCTTTCTGCCGGTGAAACCAGGCCGGGACAGCGCGCTGGCCAACGGCATTCTGCATGTCATGATCGAGCGTGGGTGGATTGATCAACATTTCATCGATCACCACGCCGAAGGTTTCGAGCAGGTTCGCACACTGGTCAAGCAATACGCTCCGGAATTCACCGAAGCGATCACCGGCGTCCCCGCCTCGAGCATCGTCCGCGCTGCAGAGATCTGGGGTCCGGCCGAGACATCGATGCTGCTTCATGCCCGAGGTGTCGAACATCAGGTCAAAGGCGTCGAGAACTGTCTTTCATATATAAACCTGGTCCTCGCAAGCGGCCGTATCGGCAAACCCGGTTGTGGATACGGCACTATCACGGGACAGGGCAACGGCCAGGGCGGACGCGAGCACGGCCAGCGCTGCAACCAGTTGCCTGGCGCGCGAGACATCGAAAACCCGAAGCACCGCAGACTCATCGCAGATTTCTGGAAGATTCCAGAATCGGATCTCCCACGCACTGGCTTATCGGCCTGCGAAATTTTCAACGCCATCGAATCCGGGAGAATAAAAGGACTGCTGTCGATCAGCTTCAATCCTCTCGTTTCTATTCCAGACGCCAATCGTACGCGTGCAGCTCTCGAGAAACTTGAATTCTACGGATGCATCGACTTCTTCCTTTCTGAGAGCGGCCGCCATGCCGATGTGGTTCTTGCGGGATCATTGCAGGAAGAAGATGAAGGGACCGTAACAACCGGGGAAGGCCGCTGCGTGCGGCTCCGGCAATCGATATCACCGCCCGGTGACGCGCGCGTGGACTGGCACATCATTGCCGAGCTCGCTGGACGACTCGGCGCAAGCGACCATTTTTCGTACGCAAGTACTGAAGACATTTTCAGGGAGTTGTCGGCTGCGACGAAGGGAGGGATCGCCGACTACAGTGGAATGACATATTCGAAAATTGAAGAGAACATGGGCGTCTTCTGGCCATGTCCGTCTTCAGATCACCCCGGAACGCCACGTTTGTTCGAAGATGGCCGATTCCTCCGCGAAAACGGCAGGGCAAAGTTTCATGCCTATGAATACCGGCCGCCGTCAGAGGATGTGGATGAAGACTATCCCGTCTTCTTCACAAGCGGCCGTGTCGTTTCTCAATATCTGAGCGGAAACCAGACTCGCCGCATCGGCGCCCTCGTCGATCAGTATCCGGAACCGCTCTGCGAGATGCATCCTCTCCTCGCCGTACGGGTCGGAGTCACACAGGGAGACCTTGTGCGAGTGAAAACGCGCCGCGGCGAACTCGTGGTCCCGGTGCAAATCGTAAAAACTATCCGGCCGGATACGATATTCGTTCCGTATCACTGGCCAGGCAAGAAGTCCGCAAATTTGCTGACGAATCGAGCGCTGGATCCCATTTCAAAAATTCCCGAATACAAAGTCTGCGCCTGCAGGGTGGAACGCGCATGATCGGCTTTGAATTCTTCATCGATCAATCGCGATGCATCGGTTGTCAGGCCTGCGTGCAGGCGTGCATGGAATGCGACACGCATCGTGGCCGGTCCATGATCCATCTGGAAGTCATCGACCGGACAGTGAGCACGCAAACAGGCCCAGTGGTCTGCATGCATTGCGAAGATCCAGTATGCGCCAGTGTTTGTCCCGCCGATGCCATCAAGCAAACGGAAGAAGGAGTTGTCCACAGTTCGATGAAATCACGCTGCATTGGTTGCTCGAACTGCGTGCTGGCCTGCCCATTCGGGGTCCCGCGATATGTTGCATCAATCGATCAGATGATGAAATGCGACATGTGTTTTGACCGGACAAGCGTCGGCAAAAAACCAATGTGCGCCACGGTTTGTCCGAGCCAGGCGCTTTACTTTGGACCGCGGGCCGAAATTGAAAGGCTCAGGCCCGAACAGCCTGTGAACGAATTCCGGTTCGGCCGGCAGACTGTGAAGACGAAAGTCAATGTGATGGTCCGACCGGAAACTACTGTAATGGATTTCGATGTCGCCAGCTTTATGCCGGGAGCCAGCAGCGGTGTCTAGCCAGATCGATCCTTGCTGGAAGCGGGATTTCCCGGTTCGTTCCGATGAGGATCGGCGGGTCGCGAGACGGGAGTTTACGAAGCTGCTGGGTTGGACTTCGCTTGGTATCCTGATCGGAACATTCGTTGCTGCAGTTCGAAGGCTATGGGGAAACGTGCCGCCGGAGCCCGCGCGTGTCCCCATCGCGAGCGTCGATGAAGTCGAGGTCGGCGCGTACAAACTGTTTCGTCATCCGACTGAGAATGACCCATGCATCTTGCTACGCCTTTCTGCTGGCCAATTCGTTGCCTTCAATCAAAACTGCACGCACCTTTCGTGTCCCGTCCACTTCAATGCCGTCACCTGTCAGCTCGAGTGTCCTTGCCACCGGGGATTTTTCAACGCCGAAGACGGCCGGCCGCTTGCGGGTCCGCCCCGAAAGTCTCTTAAAGCAATATCGGTCTCGGTCCGGCAGGGACAAGTGTGGGCTGCGCTTTCCGGCGAGCTGGGTTAGGATAGTCTGCAAGGAGCAGACTATGAAACTCAGCGACCTTTTCTTGACCGAGTTCGAACAGGAAATGGCCACCGCGAGAACAACATTAGAACGTATTCCTGAAGACAAACTCTCATGGAAGCCACACGAAAAATCGATGCCACTGGACAGGCTCGCCGGCCACATCGCCGAGTTGGCCGGAT
>JACXTT010014318.1_pt1 | contig 10386 bp, 4 predicted proteins | sample 9270951 | NCBI WGS metagenome assembly JACXTT01 (sample SAMN15532306, study PRJNA645909) | rock metagenome | isolation source: weathered quartz diorite | place: Puerto Rico | collected 2017-06-21
CCCGGCGCCAGCGTCGACGTGCATCTCGCCGACCTCGCCTCCCAGGCGTCGGTGCGCCACCTCGCCGCCGAGGTGCTCGACCGCCACCCGCGCCTCGACGTCCTGGTCAACAACGCCGGGGCGATGTTCGCCACCCGGCAGCTCACCGAGGACGGCATCGAGGCGACCTGGGCGGTCAACCACCTCGCCCCCTTCCTGCTCACCACCCTACTCCTCGACCGGCTCCGCGAGAGCGCCCCGGCGCGCATCGTGGTCACCGCGTCCGACGCCCACCGGGGCGCGCACATCCCCTTCGACGACCTCGACGCGCAGCGCTTGTACCGCGCTCGCGGCTTCGGTCGCTACGGCGAGACCAAGCTCGCGAACATCCTCTTCACCGCCGAGCTGGCCCGGCGCCTCGCCGGGACCGGCGTCACCGTCAACTGCTTCCATCCCGGCCTGGTGGCGAGCGGCTTCAACCGGAACAACGGCCCTCTGTTCAGTGCGGTGATGGCGCTCCTGCGGCCCTTCTCCCGCAGCCCGGAGAAGGGCGCCGAGACGCTGGTGTGGCTGGTGGAGTCCCCCGAGGTCGCGGGGGAGAGCGGTGGATACTTCGTCGACCGCCGGCCAGCGACGCCGACGGCGGCGGCTCGCGACCCCGAGGCGGCGGGGCGGCTCTGGGAGCTGAGCGAGGAGCAGACACGGCGGGCCGCGCACGCCTGAGAGCCGCCCGGCGACATGGCTCGGCTGTCCCTCAACGGACGGTCATGCGGACACGCCGCCGCCGCGAGGGCGGCGCGGGCTCCGCAGACCATGCGGAAGAGCTGCGGCCACGAGCGCCTCGTTGAGCTCGGCCTCGCCGAGGGGCTCGGGCCCGGCATCCGACTGAAACCCGAGGTCCCCGTATCCTCGAGACATCGACCGGCGACGTTCGAGCTCTCTGTTGAACCGGGCCTTGTAGAGGGCGAGGAGCACCTCCCGGTGGGAGTCGGTGACGTCAGGCGACCGCGCCAGACTGGCCCCGAGCAGAACGAGCTCGTCCTTCGCGGCCCTGTTGCATCCCTGCCACACGTAGTCGGCCACCTTGTCCCAGTGGTCTCGGTGAAAGTCGAGGGTGGCATAGTCCTCGCGCCGCTCGAGGGAGTCCACGCGAAGCAGCATGAAGTCCGCGTCCTGAAAGGGAAGAAGCTGTCCTGGTGCGGCGCCGTGGAAGAGGGTTCCGTCCCTGACCCAGAACTGGCTTCGGTCAGCGTCCCCCAGATGCCGTGCGGACGTCCGGACGAGCACCTCGAACCGAGGGTGCATCACGGTGATGGGCGGCTCTCCCGACCAACGGCAATCCGACGAAGGCGCGGAATAGCCACGCTCGAAGGCCAGCCGCAGCTCGACCTCGTCCATGCCCAGCAGCTTCTCGACCTGATCGACCACAGCTCCGGACATGTGGACGAAGGAGCTGAGCCTCGTCGGGTCGAACGTCGCGGTGACGGCTTCGAGAACGGAGAGTGCCCGCCTGGCCCAGTTGGTCGTCTGCAGCCGGAACAGACCGGCGAAGAGCTTCACCTCGACGCCGAGATAGGGGGACGGACCGACCACACGCATGTTGTAGTAGTCGACCCTCTCCCCTGTGCTCTGCCCACCGGTCAGGCGTTCTGGTCCGAGCACCATGGGGACGGACCGAGGCTTCCCTGCAAACGGAAACTCGGCCACGAGCGCACCGAGGGGAAGGTAGCCGTTCCAGTACTCACGCTGGTCTCGAAGGTGCATCTGGCTCAGCCGGATCTCGAAGTAGCTTGCATCGGCCACGAAGCGCACGTCCTGCCGGGACGAGCGATCGTCCAGAACCCTGTCGGCGCGCACCGCGAAGCTGCACCACGCTTCGGTCCGCTTCCTGAGGATCGCGTCCACGATCCTGTTCACAGACATGCTGAGCCGACCCTCCCGTGCGCTATCGAGGCGGTGGCGCTCATACGTCTCTCGCTCGGGACTCGGCGCTGTCCGTGGACGTGTCGATCCCGCACCGTGCCAGCGCGGCCTGCAACGTCTCGAGCGCCTGGCGAGCCTTCTCCTTCCCGCCCAGCTCGCCATCCTCCCCGAGCCGTTCGCTGAGGTCGAACATCGCTATCGTCAGCACTCCTCGGCGCCTCATCGCATCGGACATGGCCGCGGCCATGCTCACCCCCCGGCGGTACTCCTTGAGCCCAAGCTGGTGCTGGCCGCCGGCCAGCACCGCAAGAGCCAGATCGAACTGGACATCGACCTGCTCCGGGGTCCGGGACAGCACCTTGATGTAGAGACGCACAGCCTCGTCGTTGCTGCCAAGCCGATGGTGGCACCAGGCCGACGTCTGCAGCAATTGCCCGTCAGCATCACTGGCCTGCTCCGCCTGGTCGATGACCCACCGGTAGTCGCTGTCGGCACCTTCGACATCCCCCTGGGATCGCAGCGCGTCTCCGCGAAGGGCGTGGTACCAGAGGGTGTCGGGGTCCATTGTCGAACCGTCCGTCGAGGAGGAGGCGATGGTGATGGCACGCTCGGCGGCACTCTGCGCCTGGCCCGCGCGGCCCAGATGCCGGTACGCGAACCCCTTGAATGCAAAGCTGTCTGCGTGGTCGGGGTCCAGCTCTGTGGCCCGGTCGAGCGCGCGGACCGCTTCGGGGAAGTCGCCCACCCCGCAGAGCAGGCCGCCCAATCTGCTCCAGGCCCAAACGTATTCGGGGTTCCTCTCCAACAGGCGCCGGACGATGCCCAGAGCGGCCCCGGGGAGGTCGAGGTCCGCCAGCAGGTTGGCCCTGGTGCCGAGGGCGAAGTCGTCGTCCGGGTTGAGCTCGAGCGCCCTGTCCAACGCGTGGGTGGCATCGTCGAATCTCCTGAGCCGCCGTAGCGTCTCGCCCAACTCGGACCATATCCAACCCAGTGTCGGCTCGATCTCGACGGCCACCTCGAGCGCCGCCGCCCCTTCCTCGAGACGGCCGAGGCTGCCAAGCACCTGACCCCTGGTGCCGGTGGCGTACGCGTCCTTCGGCGTGAGCGCGAGAGCGCGATCGAGGGCGCTCAACGCCTCCTCGTACCGCCCCAGGAGTCGAAGGCACTCTCCCAGCTCGGTCTGAATCCAGGCCAGCTCCGGGTCGATCCGGGTGGCTCGTTCCAGGTCGGTGGCGGCTTCGTCAACGCGACCGAGAAGGCGCAGCAGCTCGCCCCTGGACCCCAGCCCGAAGGCGTAGTCGGGCTGCAGCCCGATCGCCCGATCGAGCACCGCCAGCGCCTCGTCCGTCCGTCCCAGGCGGGTCAGGGTGTGCCCCTTCGAGCCCAGGGTCCTGACGTCGTCCGGCTCGAGCGCCAGGGCACGATCGAGGGCGACGAGGCACGCTTCGTCTCGTCCGAGAAGGCGCAGCGCCTCTCCGATCTCGACGTGGGGTTGGTACAGATCAGGTTCAAGGTCGGCAGCGCGTTGCAGGCAAAGCAACGCCTCCTCGTGGCGACGCAGGTCATTGAGGACCATCCCCTTCACCAGGAGGACGCCCGCGTCGTCGGGAACCCGTGCGAGAAGCGTGTCGATGGCCTCGAGGGCCTCGCCGTTGCGACCGAGCTCGCGGAGAGCCTGGCACAGCGTCCTTCCTGGCCACAGCAGCTCGGGGGCGGTCTGGTCGGCCTGCCGCAGGAGCGGGAGCGCCTCCTCGATCCTGCCCATCGCCGCCAGGACCTGGCCCTTGGTCCCCATCGCGAATGGGTCGGCCGGTGTCGCTGTCAGCGCGCTGTCGAGCGTGTCAAGGGCATCCTCCAGCCGTCCAGCCGTGCGCAGGGCCTCACCCAGCTCCACCTGTGTCCACGGCCGTGCGTCCAGCCCGACCGCACGCTCCAGATCCGCGATGGCGTCCTCGATGCGCCCGACGGAGAGCAGGACCGAGCCTCGGGTTGCCAGCCCGAACGCGTAGCCGGGCTCGAGTTCGAGGGCTCGATCGAGAACGGCCAGCGCCTCATCGGTCCGCCCCATCTGCGCGAGGATCCTGCCCTTCGACCCGAGGGCGCGGACGCCGTCGGGCACCAGCGCCAGAGCTCGGTCCAGAACCGGGAGCGCCTCCTCGGCACGACCCAGCAGGCGCAGGGTCTCGCCGAGCTCTGCATGCGCCCATGCCAGGTCCGGCTCCACCTCGACGGCACGACGCAGCGCCGGCAGCGCCTCCTCGAGGCGGCCCATCGCGGTCAGCGCCGCTCCCTTGGCGAGCAGCGCCTGCGGGTCGTCCGGGACGCGGGCCAGGATGCCGTCGACGACCTCGACAGCCTCGACATCACGCTCGAGCTCGTGCAGCAGCACGCTCAGATCTCGGGCCGGCCACAGCAGCGCAGGGTCGATGCGGTCGGCGCGCCGAAGCGACGTGACCGCCTCCTCCGGCCGGCCCATCGCGGCCAGAACCTGGCCCCGGGTACCGATCGCGTAGGCATCGTCGGGCGTCAGCGTCAGGGCGAGATCGAGCCTTTGCAGGGCGTCGTCCAGCCGCCCCACCGCGCGCAGGCTCTCGCCCAGCTCCACATGGGCCCATGCCTGCCCCGGGTCCATCTCGACCACCCGCTGCAGATCGACGACCGCTTCGTCGGCCCGCCCGAGAGAGCGCAGGACCTCGGCTCGTGCCGCGCGGCTGGGTGCATCGTCCGGTTCCAGATCGAGGACTCGATCGAGAACGGCGAGCGCCTCCTCACGCCGCTCCAGGCGGAGCAGGATCCGCACCTTCAATTGCAGAACAGCAGGGTCGTCAGGGGAGAGCGCCAGAGCGCGATCGAGGACGGCAAGGGCGTCGATGTGCCGGCCTGCGAGCTCCAGGGCTGCGCCCAGCTCGGCCTGAACCCATGCCTGGCTGGGATCGACCTCGACCGCGCGTTCCAGGTCGGCCACGGCCCCCTCGGCACGCCCGAGGACCCGGAGGACGGCGCCTCGGGTCGCCAGTCCGAACGCGTAGCGCGGCTCCTGTTCGAGCGCCCGGTCGAGCACGGCGAGAGCCTCGTCGGGCCGGCCCATCCGTGCCAGGATGTGGCCCTTGGATCCGAGAGTGCGAGGGTCGTCCGGCGCCAGCGCCAGCGCGCGATCGAGGGTGACGAGGCACTCGTCGTCACGCCCGAGCGCCCTCAGCGCCTCGCCGAGCTCGCTGTGGGCCCATGCCAGATCCGGCTTCGCGTCGACGGCACGACGAAGGATCGGCAGCCCCTCCTCGGGACGGCCCAGCGCGGTCAGCGCCGCACCCTTGGCCACGAGCGCCAGCGGATCCTCCGGGACTCGAGCGAGGATCGAGTCGGTGACCTCGACAGCGTCGGCCAGACGATCGAGGCGGCGAAGGACCTCACTCTGCTCTCGCGCGGGCCACAAGAGCGTGGGGTCGAGGGTGTCCGCCCTGCGCAGACCCGTGACCGCCTCCTCGAGCCTGCCCATCGACGCCAGGACCTGGCCCCTGGTGCCCACCGCATAGGCGTTGTCGGGCGCCAGGGCGAGGCCGCGGTCGAGCGCTCCAAGTGCGTCGTCGAACCGCCCCACCAGGCGGAGAGCCTCGCCCAGCTGGACCTGGGCCCATGCCAGGCGTGGATCGATCTCGATCGCCCGTTCCAGATCGGCGACCGCTTCCTCGGGGCGCCCGAGGGAGCGCAGGACGTCACCCCTGGTGGCCAGTCCGACGGCGTGGTCAGGGTCCAGCTCGATGGCCTCGTCGAGCGCGGCGAGCGCCTCCTGACCACGTCCCAGGCTGCTGAGGATCCGCCCCCTCCACCCGAGCGCATGGGTGTCGTCCGGGACCAGCGACAGTGCGGCGTCGACCGCTCGTAGGGCCTCGTCCCCTCGTTCCAGGAGGTACAGGCTGGCAGCGAGCTCGACGTGGGCCCATGCCAGCTGTGGATCGGCCACGGCGGCCCGGGCCAGATCGCCGACGGATTCCTCGGTGCGCCCGAGGACACGCAGGACCCCGCCCCTGGTGGCCAGCCCGAACGCGTAGTCCGGCTCGAGGTCGAGGGCGTGACCAAGGACGGCGAGCGCCTCCTCCAACCTGCCCATGTGGGCGAGGACCTGCCCCTTCGACCCGAGGGCGCGAAGGGTGTCCGGTGCCAGCTCCAGCGCACGGTCCAGGGCGGCGAGCGACTCGTCGTCGCGCTCCGCCATCCGCAGCGCCTCGCCAAGCTCCGTATGCGCGCGAGCCATGCCCGGCTCCACCTCGACGGCATGACGCAGGATCGACTGCGCCTCCTCGAGGCGGCCCAGCGCGGTCAGAATCGCCCCCTTGGCCACGAGGGCCGTCGCATCATTCGGAACGCGCGCCAGGACGCTGTCGAGGACCTCGACGGCCTCGGTGTCTCGATCCAGCAGGCGAAGAACCTCACTCAGGGCTCGCGCCGGCCACAGCAGGGTGGGGTCGAGCCCGTCTGCCGTCCGCAGGAGGGGGAGCGCGTCACCCGATCGGCCCATCGCGACCAGGACCTGGCCCTTGAGCCCCAGGCTCGTCGCATCGTCCGGGTCCTGGCCCAGCGCCTGCTCGACAGCCTCCAGGGACTCTGCCAGGCGACCGACACCGCGGAGGGTCTCGCTCTTGATCTGCAGGGCCACCACATGGTGTGCACTGATGCTGAGAGCCCGGTCGAGGAGCTCGAGAACCTCCGACGTGTATCCCTGCAGTCGGAGGATCTCCGCGTGCATGATCAGAGTGGTCGGGTCATCCGCCCTCAGCGCCAGGGACCGGCTCGAGAGCGCCTCGGCATCGCTGAGGCGCTGTGCTGACCCGAGGATCCGTGCGGCCTCCCGGTAGGCCTCGGCCGCCTCACCGCAGCGGCCGGCCGCCTCCAGGGGCTCGCCCCATGCCACCAGCGCAACCATGTCATCGGGGTCCAGTTCCACCGCCGTGCCGAGGTGCCGCGCGGCCTCGTCATACCGGTGCATCCGGTGCAGCGCCAGGCCGAGATATCGATGGGTCTCGGAGGACGGGCTGACATTGAGCTCCAGTCCCCTCGAGAGCGCGACGGCCGCCTCCTCCATCCTTCCGACCTCGAACAGCGCCACTCCGTAGTCACTGCATGCCTGACCGTCCAGACTGGCGGCCGCAGATTCGAAGAGCTCGACGGCCCGAGCAAACCGTCGACGGGCTGCCTCGGCGTCACCCGCACCCGCGCCGGCCCGTGCTGCGAGGCCCCACGCCACGGCGTGCTGCACGATCAGCTCTGCTCGTGGCGGACGCCGCGTGTCGGAGCCGTGGATGATCGGCCGCAGCCGTCCGAGCACCATCTCGTTGCGGCCAGCCCGGCAGTCCTCACGCGCGAGGGCGAGGACATCGCGCAATGCCGGAGTCGCCAGCTCGCCAGCCGTCCAGGTCGCCTCGCCGGACTCGGAGGTGTGTCCACCGATCCCCGGTGGCGTCGGCTGCCTCGTCGATCGAGGGTTGCCGCTGCGCCGCTGCATCAGCGCCGGTCCGGAGAGGCGGGCTTGTGGGTTCGCTCAGGCGCCGGCGACCCGCCGCGGCCGGAGCGTCGCACCCGGTCGTCCTGCGAGGTGAGCTCACTGGCAAGGTCCATCCCGAGCCGCGTCGCATTCGTCGCCAGGAGCTCCACCAGCTCCGGGTTGGCGCCCCGCTCCTCCACGTCGATCCGGCGGCACCACGCCGCATTCAGCACCTCGCAGACGTCGCCGCTCGGGCCCACGCCGACCCCTCGCTCTCTCACGCTCTGGTCGTCGGGCAGCTGCCTGTCCAGTTGCGCCGCGAGCTGGCAGCTCCGCGCCCAGGTCTCGCGAGAGAAGGTCTTCGGCACGTTCTCGGCCACGCACTCGATCACGCTGTCGACCTCGCTCCCGTCGCTCGCACCGGTGTCGTGCGCGCAACCCGTCTGCCGCAGCGCCTCCTCCCACTCGGTCGCCAGCCGCATGATGGTGGGGCCGTAGGGGTCGGTCTCGGCGATCTCGTTCATCCTCTGCAGCGTCTGGAGCACGACGGTGGCCCGCTTCAGGATGAGGCTCCTGTCCGCCCGGGCCCGCATCGGATCAAACCGGGTCAGGAGGGCGGCACAGGCGTACGCAGGGCCCATCACCCAGGTGGCGAACGCATCGGCCAGGCAGATTCGACGGTGCGACCGACGCGAGCGCGGTGCCTGGTCGACGAACTCCCTCATGTCCGGCAGCAGCTCGAAGACCACATGCCCGAACTCCTGGGCACAGAGTGGGAGGCTCCAGATGGTCCACTCGGGAAAGCCGATGCGGATGATCCGGGCCATGGTGGCATCGAGCGCCTCCTCCCGCGCTGGGATGGTGAGCGATGGCCAGTCACGCCGGAAGTTCCAGGTGCGGATGAGGCAGTCGGCGATCAGACACAGCCGCCCGTCGAAGCCGGCGTCGCGCAGCGCAAGACCGCCGAGGACGTCGACGTACTCGGTGAACAGCTCCCGGCTCTTTGCCAGGTCCTTGTTCGCCGACCACTCCGCCCATGCCTTGCGGACGAGCTCATTTGCACGCTCCGTCTCACCCACCCTGCGCTTCGTCGCGGCGTCGGCGGCGTACTGGGCGATGGCGCCGACCCTGCCGAGAAGGGAGTCGGCCACGCCCACGAGCTCGCGCGTCCGCGCGTCGTCGACGCGCACCTCCCAGACGACATCGTTCTGGGTGTCGTCCAGGGCGTTGCTGATCTGATACCGCGCCACCTCGAGCGCGTTCGCGGCCCGGCGAACCTCCTGCCAGTCCTCGCCCACCGGGTTGCGCGTGGCGACCTGTCTCAACTGCAGCAGGCTCTCGTCGATCGCGTGGATCGCATCGTTGATCCTGTGCAGCGGAGGCCCGCATCGAGTGCGCAGCTCGTGGCGGTGGTCGTCGATGCATTTGACCAGCCGGGTCACGCTGTCGAGGTTGGTGCGCAGGAGCTCGAGCCGTGTCCTGAGCACCAGATCAGCGGGCTGGAGGGGGGTCGCCAGTCCGTCGCGGCTCACACCTTCGCTCCGTCCCGTTCAACGATCTCCGCGCACAGGTGGAACGCCCGATCACCGATCTCCGCAGCCGAGCCCCGGTGCGAGTCCGCGTCGGTGACACGGCACACCCAGGCCGCGTTCAGCACGTCGGCGAGAGTCACGTTCGCGTCGATGCGCGGGGGAGGCCGCTGCGGGCGCAGCTCCGATTCCACCGCGAGAGCGCGATTCAGGCTCGAGTACCGGAGCCCCCCGCAATTCACGGCCAGCAGGTCATGGAGCTCGCGCTGAACAGCGTCGAGATCGGACGCACTCCGATCGTCGATGAGCGCCGGCTGCCCGGCGGATTCGAGGCTCTTCCGCCAGATGTCGGCGAGGAGCTTGAGGACCCCGCGGGTGCTGCCTCCCGTCCCCTCCTCCGCGCTCATCATCTCCAGGGTCCTGCTGATGACGTGAAAGCGCTTGGACGGGCTCGGGTGCTGGTCGCTGTCGATCGACGATGTGGGGTCGAACCGGAGGACGACACAGGTGAAGGCGTAGGCAGGTCCCAGTGTGTACGTGGCGAAGACGTCGGCGAAGAGCTCGTGTCGGTGTGACCAGCGCCGCTGCCGCAGCTGGTCACGCCTTCTCAGCTCGGCACGGAGGAGCTCCTGGAACGGGTAGCGGTAGTCGGTGGCATTCCCGTCTCGCTCGGTCACCTTGATCAGAGGGCCGATGAAGTGACCGAACTCGTGCGCCGCCACGGGGAGGTTCCAGATGCTCGCCTCCGGGAAGCGCAGGCGGACGATCTGGGCGAGGTCGCCGTAGTATTCCGACGCGGCCAGGGTCGTCAGCCTGCCCCAGTGGATCCCCGAGCGGCGGCTCAGATCGTCGAGGAGATGATCGGCGATCCTGCACAGGCCTCCGTCGACGTTCTCCCTCCTCAGGCAGGCACCCCCCATGAACGCCAGGGACTCGCGGAAGAGCGACGTGCACTCCGCGCGAATGGTGCGCAGGGCTCTCCAGCACTGCTGCGTGGATGCGTCCCCGTGGGTCTGCGCCTCGAGTGCATCCAGATCCGTCTCGTGACGCCGCAGCATCTGGTCGAACTGCACCCAGACACGCGCGTGGAGGCTGCTGTCGAGCTCAGCCAGTGCACCAAGCGTGCGTCTGCACTGGCTCAGCTCCAGGCCGAGCGCCTGGACCTGGGAGGCCAGGCTCTCTCGCTCTCTGCTGCGGGTAGGCATGTCCGGCTGTGGAGGGCCGGCTCGATGGCGGCTCAGAACAGCCCCCTCACCTGCCCCGGGGATCCGCGGCACGGGAAGCCTACCATCGCCCAGCGCGGCCGTCGAGCCCGAATGTCGCGACGGAATGCACGGGGGCTGATTGCGGCTTGGTGTTTGCGCAGCACCAGCCGCTCAGCCCGCTACCGGCCCTCCGTCGAGCCGGTGCGGGCGAGCCGGAGCGATCCGATCGTCGCCGGGATCAGGGTCAGGCACCCGGCCGCGACCAGCGCGG
>JACXTT010014319.1_pt1 | contig 10386 bp, 4 predicted proteins | sample 9270951 | NCBI WGS metagenome assembly JACXTT01 (sample SAMN15532306, study PRJNA645909) | rock metagenome | isolation source: weathered quartz diorite | place: Puerto Rico | collected 2017-06-21
ACAACCAGGGAACTCGTTCCGCGTAACTTAGTTGTCCAGAGAAAAAAACCGTCCGGTTTTAGATCGTGGAACTGCACATCTTTTTGATCTTCAATTTCTTTGACGATGCGGTTCACCTGGGGTCCGCCGACGAGGATCTGGAGGCGGTCGTCTTTCGCCGGAGCGATCTTGGAGGCGGAGAGTATTTCAAAGTCGGCCCCAGACAGGAGCTTAAAGTACTTCTGAAGCTCCTGAGCTACAAAGGCGTAGAAAGGAAGTGAAGAATCTCCTGTGACAATCACGGCTCTCGCAACACCATTCTGGGCTAAGTACTCGTTTGCGGACTTCGCAGCCGTCTTACCGAAACAGACCGAGGAAATCATGAGAGTGACTGCCAGAGTCGCCAACGCTCGGGTAAATGTCCAACTTACACTTCGGGCTCTGAGAAGATCGAGATTCATTTCATCACTCCGCGTACTGCTATCTTGCCTAGGCTTACTGCATTCGACGACAGAGGCGACAGCTCTACTTGAGCCGGTGCGCGCGTGCTCGCAGGGAAGGAGGCGCGAACCAAATTCTCCATTTAGCGTGGAGCCACGTCTTCCAAAAAAAAGTACCTTGACTCAATTGAATTTCCTGAGGACGGAAGTGTTCCATCTCTTTTGAAAATGAAGCTTGCTATCCACAGCGATTTGCACGTGTGTCTGGTAGTGGAATACCTGATCGTCACTTGCCAGAACCTCATTGGCTTCTACCTTAATTTCCCCTTCTGGTCGAACCATTGTGTACTCGTGGTTAGCCTTCAGTACCGTGTCTGCGGGGTTAGTTTGAGAAATCGTGTAGGATGACCAGCCTCTTCTGTAACTCACAGTTCTGTCGTCGTGGCTCTTTACTGTCGTGTTCCTGGCAAGGCTAGCGGTGACGGACTGGTTCACCATGTCATAGGTAATCTTGTGTTCTGCGGTAACCTTGTGATCTGCGCCTGGTATTTGTTCTGCTGTCGGTCGCGGACGCGGGGAAGACTTTAGTTTCGGCGAAGGTGCGTGTAAGGTCTCGCAAGGAACTATTGGCAAGATAATTCGCGATGGATAGTTACCTCCCCGATAGATCGTATTCACCGCAGGTTTCGCCGTGGGCCACGCATTCTGAAAATCTGCGCTGGCAATATCCACGCGTATCCGGTGTCCCGCTGCAAATACGTACGCCAAATACTTCAGATCGATCGTCAGCTCAAAGATCTCACCTGGAGTGAGCGCTTCTGGCTCGGCGTGCGAATTTCGATGAGAGGCCAACAGCCCGCCATCGGTCACCCACTTTGACGTTCCATCTGGTCCGACATCGCTCAACTTCACGTGAAAATAGGCCGTGTCCGCCGTTGAAGAAACGTATAACACTGCTTTTGGATCGCCTGTCACCTCCAGGTCCTCCTCCAAGGGCGACGTTGTGTAAACCAGTGAATAGGCCTCGTCCAATCGCTGATCCACCGGCATCCCCCAAGGCAGAATACCACCGCCCCAGTAGATGCCCGCCGTCACTCCGACTGTCGGATTGTAGACGAACTGGTCGTGCTCCTGTGGTGACGAGGCAAGAGTCTCCGAGCACAGTTTCGCCTCCGCGTGCAGATACATGTCTGTATATTGTGTGCGGGCTAGAGGCCACTCGTTCTCGCCCCGCCAAAAACCGGCGTCCTCGATGCACATCCGTGGGGCTGGATCCTTATACTGCCGGATGAAGAGCGTCACGGTTGGCTCGTTCAGCACGCCCGTGTTGATTCCTTTCAACCACTGGTCAAACCACTTGAGCAACTCCCATCGACCATCAATCTGTGGTCCTGGAAGCGCCTCCTCAGGCCAGTAGTGACCCCAAGGCCCCACGATCACCTTCTTGGGTACGCGGAGGTTGGAGAAGGCTCTCAGGATTGGCGTGGGATAGCAATCCGCCCAACCACTCCAAAGCATTACTGGCACCTTAATTCGGCTGTAGTCAGGCTGCAGTGATCGATCTCTCCAATAGCGTCCATGCTCCTGGTGCGATATGAACCCAATGCCCCAAGGGACGCTCTTCTCCAGCCGCTCTTTCCAAAGGTCGTTCCACGCCTCCCCAACAATTTCAACATCGGGCGGCGCAAAGTTGTTCGCCGTCATGAAAGGCGAAAACGTATCGAACATGTAGGGACGGAGGCTACCTCCTGGGTAAGTCCAATCCAAATACACATCGTCATTGGAGGAGCCAACAACCAGCGTCTTCAGGTGTGGTGGGTTTTGCACTCCCACCTGCCATTGGACAACACCACCATAGGACATCCCCCACATGCCAACGTTGCCGTCACACCAAGGCTGAGCGGCAATCCACTCGACCATGTCATAGGCATCCTTTCTTTCCTGGTCGGAGTAAATGTCTTGGCTCGATCCGCCTGAGTTGCCCGTACCCCGAACATCAAAGTAGATCACTGCGTAACCACGCTCGGCAAAATAACTGGGTCCATGCCAGCGGTGGTTGTATTCTGTCTCAGAGCTGGAATCTTTGATCTGGGTCAGCCATCGATAAGGGTTATAGCTCATGATTGCTGGGAATTTGCCTTCGGCGTCAGGACGCACAAGCACAGCCGCCAATTGAACTCCGTCCGGCATGCTCGCTCGCACTCCCCGATCGATCTTAACCTTATAATCCGGAGAATCGCCCTTATCGATCATGCTTTCCTCCTTTGCGAAGTGCTGGCTCGTTTCTCCGAGTTCAGTCCGTTCACGTTAGTTGGCGCGCAGCCGTGATCATGGAGTCCAATGTAACCAGTGGATCTTTTTCCAATCTGGTAACCAAACGGCAAATCTACTTTCAATTTTTCATTTTCAAGTTGTCAAGGCGCCACGCCCTCCAACCTCCCTTTATTTTCGTCTTCACTCATCCTTCAAGCCATTGTCATCAAAGGCTTCAAATCCTGAAAATACCCTTCTGCCTAGCTACGATACCCAAAAATCTGACCTATTCTAGCTAATTCAATATTTTTTGGACGTAGACTATGATGCCGACGTTTAGAACAGATCTGGGAAAACCTGAGATTGATTGAGGACTCGTTGAAGTCCTGAATTGAAGGGGACGTGCGCAATGAGCAGTTGCAGATTGGGCATTGATATTGGGGGTACATTTACGGATGCGGTGATGATGGAGGAATCCACGGGCCAAATCCGCTTGGTCAAGATGCCGAGTACTCCGCAAGACCCATCTGTAGGATTCATGAACGTAATTGAGCGAGCTCTGAAGGAATCGAGAATACCGGCGGCCCACATATCCTATAGTGCTCACGGTACAACCGTGGCCACCAACACGATCATTGAGGGGAAGGGAGCGAGAGCTGCTTTGATAACGACTGAAGGCTTTCGGGATATTTTCGACATTGCCCGCCAGATACGACCAAAGCTTTATGACATCTTTTGCGAAAAGCCCAAACCTCTGGTTCCACGTTATCTCTGCTACGAAATTCCTGAACGTCTCGACTTTGCAGGACGGATATCGAAGCCGCTTGATGAAGAGGCCTTACACAGGGTTCTACAGAACCTGAGGAATGAACAAGTCGAATCGGTTGTGGTCTGTCTGCTCCATTCCTACGTCAACCCAGCGCATGAACACCGCGTTGGAAGAATACTCCGCGAGGAGATGCCAGAGGTTTATGTTTCACTGTCCTCAGATCTCTGCCCTGAAATGAGGGAATATTTTCGAGCTAGTACAACAGCGATTAACGCGGTTGTGATGCCAGTCATTGCTCGCTACCTCGAACAATTGGAAACTCGTCTGTCAGCGATCGACGTGAGAGCAGGGCTCCACTTAATGACTTCGGCGGGTGGGATCATATCCTCCCACGTGGCGCGGAGAGAACCCGTACACTTAATTGAGTCTGGCCCTGCGGCCGGAGTTATCGCCGCAGCCCATCTGGGAAGTTTGATCGGAATTCAGAACCTGATCAGTTTTGATATGGGTGGAACAACTGCCAAAGCCGGTCTGGTGCAGGGAGGTGTCCCCAAGATAGCTCCTCACTTCGAGGTGGGTAGCGCAGCAGTTGTGGAAAACAAGTCTGGAGGGTATCCAGTTCGCACACCAGTTGTGGACCTAGTGGAAATTGGTGCCGGTGGTGGGAGCATCGCCTGGGTAGACCCGGGTGGTGCACTGCGTGTTGGACCGCGAAGCGGGGGCGCTGATCCGGGACCGGCTTGCTACAACAAGGGACAGGAGGCCCCGTGTATCACGGATGCGAACCTGCTGTTGGGACGCATCAACCCCGAATACTTTCTCGGTGGAGAGCACAAGCTATACCCCGAGTTGGCTGAAAAGGCTGTCAAAAGGTTAGCGGACAAGCTGGGCCTTGCTATACTCGAGACGGCAAACGGGATCATTGAAATTGCAAACGCAAATATGGTAGGCGCCATCCGACTCATCTCGGTTCAAAGAGGCTTTGATCCGCGTGACTTTGTGTTGGTGGCCTTCGGAGGAGCGGGACCAATGCACGCCAATGCACTTGCTCGTGAGCTACGCATTCCAACAGTTCTCATTCCGATGAGTCCAGGTGTCACGTCAGCACTCGGTCTTCTTGTGAGCGACCTAAAACATGACTATGTCCAGGCTTACATTCAACAGATGGAAAAAGTTGATTTCGAGTATGTGAATAGGATCTTCCGGGAAATGGAACGGAAAGGTCGTCAGGTACTGGCTTCTGAGGGGGTTGTCCACGCGAGCATGTCGTTTGTCTGCTTCCTGGACATGCGTTACATCGGTCAGTCTTACGAATTAAAGGTCGTAGTACCCATTCTGGATTTGGAGCCTGGAGACGAAGAGTTAATCAATTCGGCATTCTTCAAAGAGCACGAGCGAGCTTACGGTTATGCCGCGACATCTGAGCCGACCGAAGTAGTTAGTCTAAGGATGACCGCAGTGGGGGCAATCACACGGCCTAAATTGCGTAAGTTGGAGCAGGCTGGCGCGCAAAGCTCTGAAGCCATTAAAGGAGAGCGCGACGTTTATTTTGCCGAAGCCAAGAGGAAGCTCTGCTGCGGGGTCTACAACCGATATCGACTTAAATCGGGTAATCGAATTGAGGGGCCTGCGATTGTTGAGGAGGTAGACTCGACGGTGGTCGTCCATCCGGACTATCTTGTGGATATTGATACATACGGAAATATCCTAATTCGGGAGCGGTCGTGACAACCAACCTACAAGACCCGGCTCGGCAGCAGGCAGGCTTGAAAATGGATCCTATCAACTTCGAAGTCATGCGAAGCGCCTTCGTTGCGGCTGCGGATGAGATGGGAGTGGCCCTCAGAAAGGCAGCCTATTCGACTAATATTAAGACACGGGCTGATTTTTCCTGCGCCCTCTTTGATTCTAAGCTGCGCCTGATTGCGCAGTCCTTTTCCCAGCCAGTTCATCTGGCCTCCATGTCCAGGATGATTCCCAGTGCCGTCCGTCAGTATGGGATAGGAAACCTCGAGTCCGGAGATGCTTTAGTGACGAATCATCCCTATCGTGGTGGAGTCCATTTGAATGATGTAGCGATCGTAGCGCCGTTTTTCAGCGACGACCGACTTGAAGGGTACGCAGCCACGATCGCTCACCACGTCGACATTGGAGGGTATGCGCCCGGCGGCTACTGTATCTCCACCGAAGTCTATCAAGAGGGGGTTATCATCCCGCCGGTCAAACTGGTTTGTCGAGGCAAAATTGTCCAGGATGTTTTTAGCATTATTCTCGAGAACATTCGGTCACCGCGGCAGTCGGCTGGCGATTTTAGGGCCCAAATTGCCGCCTCCTTGCTGGGACAGAGGCGCATGGCAGAGATCATTCGGACATTTGGAGCACCAACTGTGGAGGTCTTTGTTGATGAGCTGATCGAGTATACGGAACGCTGGGCTCGAAGTGAAATCTCGTCTCTGCGGGAAGGAACCTACCACGCGGAGTGTAATCTAGATGATGACGGCATTACAGACCAACCGATTCACTTGGTCCTCAAAGCGAAGATCGAGGGAGGCAGGGTGTCATTTGACCTGACTGGAACTGATAAACAGAGAAGTTCACCGATGAATGCCACCCTGACTCAAACTTATTCACCGCTGGCCTACGTCGTCAAATGCCTCATTGACTCCAACGTTCCGACGAACGAAGGCTTCTACAGGCTCATCGACGTCAACGCACCTGAAGGAACAGTGCTAAACGCTCAGCCGCCAGCCGGAGTTGTAGGAGGCTGGGAAGTCGCCATGCGTCTGTGCGATCTGGGGTTTTTGGCGTTTTCCCAGGCCATGCCCGGAAAGGTAATGGCCAGTGCTAAAGGCATCAACTGCCATATGGCTTGCGGCGGGCGAGATCCTCGCAATGGTGAGTACTACACCTTTATTGAGACTCTGGGAGGAGGGTATGGCGGGCGGCCGACCAAGGATGGAATGGACGCGGTACAAGCTCACTTTCAAAATACGGAGAACTCTGCCATTGAGGAAACAGAGAACAATTATCCTTTTATGATCACCCGCTACGAGCTCATCCCCGATTCGGAAGGTGCCGGCCGTTACCGCGGCGGCTTGGGGGTTCGACGCGATTGGAAATTCTGTGACCATAAAGCTACATTGACTGTCTTTTCCGATAATCGGAAGTATGCTCCTTGGGGGCTGTTTGGCGGAGGCAGCGCGGCCAGTTCGAAGTATATTCTCAATCCGGAGGGCGAAGCTCGTGAGCTACCTTCAAAAATTACGCTGAACCTGAAGCCCGATGAGATCGTTAGCTATCGGACTCCCGGGGGTGGCGGATATGGGCCAGCGCTCGAGCGTGATCCCGAATTGGTTTTGTCGGATGTCATCAATGGTAAGGTCACTCGCACTCGTGCTCGCGATGTTTACGGCGTAGTCGTGGATCTTCAAAAAAGAATGGTTGATGCCGAGGCAACGTGTCAGCTTAGGACACTAATGAGAGCTAAATCCTTACCCTAAAGCGACGCTGTTCAGGCACAAGTGTCTCGACCGCACCTCCCGCCGTGCGGATCGCTTCCCCAGGTTCGGTAGCATGAACGCTGCCAGGTCTAATGACCGGGGTCTACATCATTTTTTCCCAGCTCCCACCAAGCCCTAGCTCGCTGCTGCCATCCAATTTGACTCCCATGCGGCACTCAGGACCAAACTCGGTTGGACCGTCATGATGAAGCTTTGATGTCTACATGCAAGGCGCCGCGAACGTCAAGTCGTTCCCGCACTTGCGCAAACATCAAGGGACTTGAGAAACGCATCAGATTTTGGGATATTCTGAACAGAAAATCCACATACATCATCACCTATCATTCACTTAGTCAACAACTTACACAAGTCGAGAGCGGAACAAAATTCTCGCTTGAGTATCCGCAAAGCCTTGACTCTCTGGAAACAAGGAGTATAAGAGTCGCATAGTCTAATTGATCAAAACTCTCTTTGCGGGAAGCCTGTGAGGGTTAAGGGTTGTTGTTCTGAGTGTTCCGTCTGGAGGCTCCGCAGCAGTGGCGAACTTCGAATCAGGTAAGTACTGCTAGCAACGGATCTTTAAGCTAACTCAAGAGTGTAGGACTTTAGAAAACTGCTCTGACAGTGCTTGCAAACGTCTCTGTGGCGAAGACTGTGTGTTTTGCCGGCAGGTATAAGCTAGTTCAGATGACCTTGAAACGGAAAGTAACCTAAAGGAGGGGATTCAGATGAGGCACACCTATAGATCTTTCTGGGCTGTCCTGTTCATTGGTGCAACGATTGGAGTTCTAGGCGGGCAGTTGCGAGCGCAAACCACGGGAACAATATTCGGCGTCATTACAGACCAAAGCGGCGGATTGGTTCCTGACGTCGCCGTCACGCTGCGAAACGTAAGTACCGAGGCGACGCGCACAAACGTTTCGGATAGCCTCGGATCGTATACTTTCTCCTTGGTGTTGCCTGGAACATACGAGATCACTGCAGAAAAGACCGGGTTCGCGAAGGCCATTGTCCAAAACGTCGTGGTTCGAGTAGATTCAAACACTCGTACTGATATCTCGCTCCAGCTAGCTGAAAAGGTCCAAGAGGTGTCCGTAACAGCGGCTGCGGTAGCTGTGGATGCGGAGTCCCCCTCACTAGGCCAAGTCATTGGCTCTACTCAGATCATAGATCTACCTCTGAACGGAAGGAATTTCCTCCAACTCGCGGCACTAACCGCAGGCGCCTATCCACCAGCCCCATCCAGCATCGCTGAAGGGTTAAGCGGTGGCCGACAGTCGATCACCGTGAGCGTCTCAGGCTCGCGCGAATCGTCGTCGGAATTTTTGTTCGACGGAGTACAGAGCAAGCATGACTTCTATGGGGCAGTGGGTATAGAACCACCTGTCGATTCGATCTCCGAATTCAAGATTCAGCAAGGATACTTTTCTCCACAGTTTGGGCTGCCTGGGGTGGTCAACGTGGTATTCAAGTCCGGCTCGAACAAGTTTCACGGTGCCGGATGGGAGTTTCTGCGTAATGACGTATTAGATGCCAGGAATTTCTTTGATGCCCAAAAACAACCGTACAAACAGAATCAGTTCGGCGGAAACCTGGGTGGACCCATCCTCAAAAACAAACTCTTCTTTTTCGGCGACTATGAAGGCCTCCGGATTCGGCAGTCGTTTACTGAATTTCATAGAGTGCCTACCCAGGCGATGTTGCAGGGTGACTTCTCTGGTTTGCCAACAATATATGACCCTGCTACCTTCGATCCAGCTACTGGGACAAAACAACCATTCCCCAACAATCAAATCCCCTCCGGCCGTATTGACCCTTTCGCACAACAATACAACCAGTTCATTCCTGCTCCCAACGCCGCCCCAGATGCCAGTCTCGGCGGTGCTAACTTCTTCGGCAACAGACAATTCATCTTGGATAACAATAAGACGGATTTCAAGGTGGACTATACGAAATCGCAGGCAGACAGTTTTTTCGGCCGCTATTCTTTCATAACCTCACCCCAGCATAACACCTCCATCCTCCCAGGGGCTGGCCAAACCAGCCCCCTGCGGAGCCATGCCGGTGTGTTTTCATGGACACACGTCTTTAGCCCCGCGATTGTAAACAGTTTTCGCGCCGGGCTGGATCGCACGTTCCTTAATACGTTTACGGCGGATAATTACACTGGTCCCGATTTTCCCTCATCGTTAGGACTCAAAAACCTGAACCAGATACCCGTCTGCAACGCTGTGCCTACCGTTAACCTGGCCGGCGTTGAAGCGTACGGATTCTCCTTTGGAAATTGCGTGGTTACGGGGAATAACAATTACGTATTCTTGGACAATCTTTCTATCGTTCGCGGACGCCATAACCTGACCGCCGGCGGTGAAGTTACACATTTTTACATGCGCGTGGTAGGAGCCTATAACCAGATGGGCTCGTTCAATTTTACGGGCCAATACACTGGCAATTCGGTGGCTGACTACCTGATTGGATCGCCTCAGGCCGCGACTGGTTCGGCGCCCAATTCTCCCTTCTACTTTCTATCCACGATTCCGGTTCTATACCTCAATGATGACTTTCATGTAACCAGTAAACTGACGCTGAACATGGGCCTACGTTGGCAGTTTCTCCAACCTCATGTGGAGAAATATGATCACTTTGGTTATCTCGACTTCCAGACAGGCCAGGTTATCTACGCCGGAGAGAACGGTGCTCGCCGCTCTCCGTTATTTGCCCGTTATCGCGATTTTTCTCCTCGCTTTGGTTTCGCCTACTCGCCACGAGACAATTGGGCCATTCGAGGCAGTTATGGCATTTTCTTTGACAGGATGCCAGGTAATCAAAAGGCTTGGGGTGACTTGTTGCCGAAGTTCGAAGGCAGTTATTCCGTAACTGGTGGCCTGGATGTCTCGGGCATCAATATTTCGACCTTATTCCCGCCAGCCTCGACGGATCCTCAAGGTCCGCCAGGTTCATTTCTCGCCATCTTGGTGGGTGACGGGCCACGGGGCAACGCATATTTGCAACAATGGACCCTGAGCCTTCAGCACACGTTCCCCGGAAACATTTTTGTCGAGGCAGCTTACGTCGGTTCCAAGGGAACTCACCTCTCGACCCGGGTGGATGCCAACACGGCTCCTGCACCCCCAGCCCCTGGCGACGACCGGCCGTTGGAGGAGCGACGTCCGTTTCCCCATTTCAGTTTCATCCTCGCGGACGAAGGGAGGGGTGACTCTTATTACAACGGCCTCCAGCTCACGGTACGCAAGGAGCGGGGGCACGGGCTCAGCTTCTTGAGTGCTTATACCTTTGCTAGTTCACTAACCACAGTTGGCACTTGGGGTGACTTTGCCTACCGCTGGAGACGGTTTGGCCGAGGGGCCAGTGTCGACAATGTGCGCCACAGCTGGGTCCCGAGCTGAAGTTAGGCAATGCCGTTTCGGACCAACCCCGCGGGGGG
>JACXTT010014320.1_pt1 | contig 10386 bp, 10 predicted proteins | sample 9270951 | NCBI WGS metagenome assembly JACXTT01 (sample SAMN15532306, study PRJNA645909) | rock metagenome | isolation source: weathered quartz diorite | place: Puerto Rico | collected 2017-06-21
GGCCCATGCCGTCCCGGACCCCACGCCGGCTCAATCCCGTGCTTGCGCAAATTCGAAATTCCTCGCATCACTTCATCGATACCGGAGACCAGATACGCGATGTGATTGACTGAAGCATGCGGTGCAGCACTGAAGGAAATGTTGTGATGCTTGGAATCCGTCCGAAGAAACGCCATCTGCTGGCCGCTCCAGTCGGATATCCGGAAACCCAACACCTCGGTATAGAAGCGCGTGATGCGATCGATATCCGACGTATTGACCACAATGTGACAGATAGAACCGGGCTCGACAATTTTCGATCGCCAGCCGTTCGCATGCACCGCTACGTCCGATGACAACTCGATGCATCGTCCGTCCGGATCCATGAACTTCAATCCATATCCGCCGCCGGGCGCGTTGAGCACGTGCGGCTTCTCGAGGATCCGCACTCCGGCCGCTTTTAACGATGCTTCTGCACGGCGCACTTGTTCCTCGTTGCTCATTGCGTACGCGATGTGATGGAGGCCGCGTGTCTGATGTTGATGCAGAGTAAGGATGAACTGCTCGGAACCAGAACCGCGAAGAAAAACGACGTCAGGATCGTCCGCTACGGTTTGTAATCCCCAAACTTCGGAGTAAAAGCGCGCATGTTCTTTGAGGTTGGGCGTGAAGAGTCCGACATTCCGGATGCGCGCGATTTCCATCCCCATACAATCGCTGTACCATATGGGTCACAAATCTGCAAGTAGAGCAAGGAGACCAGAATGCCAGGCACAACTAAATACATAACCCTCGAAGATGCGAAGAAAGCAATGGCGGCGGCGGAAGCAGAGGCTCGAAAAAACAATTGGAATGTAGCCATCGCAGTTGTCGATGCGGGCGGCAGCCTTATCTTGTTTGAAAAAATCGACGACACGCAGCTTGGAAGCGTGAACATCGCGATCGGCAAGGCAAAAACTGCGGTCAATTTCAAACGTCCGACTAAAGCCATAGAAGATCTCGTTGCCGGTGGACGCCAGGTGTTTCTCGCACTGGAGGGTATTACTCCCCTACAAGGCGGATTACCCGTGATGGCCGACGGCAAACTGATCGGCGCGGTCGGCGTCAGCGGCGTGACGTCTTCACAAGACGAACAAGTTGCCCAAGCCGCAGTGAACGTTCTGCAGGGTTAGAAGACTATTGGGAGGGAATTAGCAGATCCTCTCCGAACTCGAGGTGAAGAGCAGTCCCAGCATGTAACGTGAGATTCGGGAGTTTCGAATCATCACCACTACCTGCGATGACGAAACCTGCAAGCATTCCGCCGAGGATGCCTGCCATTCGTGCACTATGGCCGCCGATCAAGCCGCCTGCTGCCCCGCCGGCCGTCATATATAACACATACCGGAGCGCTCGTTTTGGTGCGGGCGCTCCAAAGGAGTTTGTGATCCAGGTGGAAGCGTTTCGGCCATCTGGAAATTGGATCTCGCGAAATACAAGGCGAACACGGCCTTCATCGTTTTGTGTCGCCGCCTGAATCGTTTCCACACGACCACTCAAACGTGTGCCCCGAGGTACAACCACGTGGCCGGATGTGCTGATCGGTGCCGTGACAACAGCTACAACGCTGTCGCCGATCTCCGAACGCGCGGTGTTCACTTCCGATTGAAGCTTGGCTTGAACTCGTGTACCGGCGGGCAGAGTCAGTGCCGGTTGCGAATCGCCTGCAAGCAGCAATAAAAGGAGGGGAACAATTAACATGACGTTCACCTATCTTACTGCACGAGTTTAAATTGCAGCGCGAAAACTCCCCTCCTCAGCTGAGGAGAGGAGTTTTTGCTATGCACAGTCGTCTGACACCCTGTTAGACTCGCCACATGAACCCGATTACCGCACTATTGACCGCATTGGGAGCGCTTACCGCTGTATTCCTGACCGGATGGAGGCGTATCATGGCCTCCTCAAAAGAGCCGGCCGGTTTTCCGAATTCCCTCCAAATCGGCGTCGGCGCTTTCACAAATTTCTTCGACACGCTTGGGATTGGCTCGTATGCCACGACGACCACACTTTTCCGTTTCTTTAATATGGTCGACGATCGTGTCATTCCCGGTACGCTCAATGTTGGCCACACCCTACCGACTGTTGTTCAAACTTTCATTTATACGGCCATCATTCCGGTCGATGTTCCAACGCTATTTTCGATGATCGGCGCATCCGTTCTCGGTGCCTGGCTGGGAGCCGGTATTGTGGCGCGTTGGCCAAAACGCACGGTTCAAATTGGAATGGGTATTGCGCTGCTGGTTGCGGCAGGGCTGATGTTCATGACTCAGATGAAACTTTTCCCAGGCGGCGGGGACGCTGTTGGAGTCAGCGGGATTAGGCTCATTATTGCCATTGTGGTCAATTTCATGTTGGGCGCTTTAATGACACTTGGCATCGGGCTGTACGCGCCTTGCATGATTTTGGTCAGTCTTCTTGGAATGAATCCCAAGGCAGCGTTTCCAATCATGATGGGATCGTGCGCGTTTCTGATGCCCATCGGCAGTTTTCGATTCATGCGGGAGCAGAGCTACAGCATGCGCGCAGCGTTTGGACTTGCAATCGGAGGCATACCCGGCGTGCTTCTTGCGGCGTACATCGTAAAGGAACTCCCGCTCGACATGGTGCGTTGGTTGGTTATCGCGGTCGTCATTTACACGGCGGTAACGATGCTTCACGCCGCGCGGGCAGGCTCGGCCAAACGTACCAGCACGGCGCGCGAGCCGTTATCGCACGCGGTACGGCCGGTGCGGGGCGGCGAATAAACATTTCTCGAAATTAGAACTTACCAAGATCACTCACGATTTCAGCGATCGCTTTGCGCATATCCTGAGCAGTAATCAGATTGAATGTCTTTGGATGTAGCGGCCTGATAATCTTTTCGATTTCATCAAAGACATCATTCATATTGAGGCGGAACCGAAGGTGGTAAACGCGGCAGCGGCAGTCCCCTTCAATTTGTAAGGGTGTGAGGTCGGAACCCCGTTCGAACAATTGAAAGCTCGTCACGACGATAACGATGCGCATGGGATCTTCGGTCGAACTTTGCCCCACAATGCGCCGACTTAAGAATTCCCTGAAGAAGGCTCCATTGTTCTTGCTCTCCTGAAGAGCCTTCGCACTGACTTCCGGTGCCTGCGCCTTTTTGAGAGCTTCTGCAAACGACGGCCAATCTACTTCTTGAACACCGGATTGATCGAAGAGAACCGCCTGGCGGGTAAGATCCACACCTGCGATCGACAACGTACCTTGATCAAGTTCCATCTGAGACAGCGCGGCCACGGCTCCCACCGTGACATCATTCTGTGTGCGTAGAACGCGTCTGCGGCCCGTCCATTGTTCCGGTGGATTCAGCGTCGAGATCACTTCCACCCGCAAAGGATGTTTGTTACGAATCGGCAAGTACAGATGCCCCTGCACGAAACCAAGTCCTTGATCGGATTCTTCGGATCGGGGAAATTCCACTAACGGCATGTGCCGGTATAAGTCCGGCAATGGATCACCGCGAAGCTCAGAAACGCGTACACGGCGTCTGGCAACATTATGCTTGCCTGTTTGGCGATCATAAAGCACAAGCCATAACAGGTAGTCTCCTGGCTGAAGGCAAACCCGCATCACAAACTGCGCCTGTGCATTGGGCTGCAACTCCTGCTCGAAACTGCTCCGCGTGATATAGGGTTCTTCGAGCCATTCTCCATCGGGACTGCTGATCCGGCTGACAAAGAACAATTCGTGATCCTTCCCGGTTCGATTGAGATCCTTCGCCTTGAGGATCGCCACATATGAAACTTCTATGCGTTGATCTACGCGAAGGTAGGGATTGCTCACGCGGAAATCCCAGGGAATTTCTTTCTGTTCCCCGCCATTCAACCAGTCCGAGATCGGAATTGACTTGAGATCGAGAGAAGAGTCTGAGGCTTGAACACTGCGAGTAGGAATCACAGCAAGAAGGAACAGAACGCAGGCACTCTTGATTAGTGCGTTCCTCATTGGCTTAGAAGAACAAACGAAAACCGTCGATGAAATATATAAGGCCGACTACAGCGACAAGCAATCCGCCGATCCAAACAAGTCTTTGCCGGCTTAGAGCGGCCACCGCTGCGAGTGCGATACTGATTTGAAACATCGTCACCGAATACGCAAATCGATGATGATGTTCCATGCTTTCATTGGATCGATCACCGTCTTCCTTCACTTCTTGCTCGAAGCCTTTTGCAGCCTTGCTGATTTCCTCTTCCTCATGAGCGTATCGCTCGGCCTCTTTCTGTGCCTTGACCGCAAGATCGGGTTTCGAGTCTTGTACCGCGGCGGCTTGGGAAGAATAGATGGTCCCCTTGACGCTTTTTGCTTGGTAATAGGCCCATTGATCCGATGCCTTGGTTTGCGCAAGCAGCGCTTCGTTTTTCAAAATAAGGGCTTCGTTCGAATAGGCTCCCGACTCCAAAGCGGCGACTGCGGCTAAAACGGCAATCAACGCAGTCGAAAACGATAGGTATACGATCCAGCGCTCACGGCCTCCGTGTTCGTGCGCCGCCTCATGGGATTGTTCGAGTCTCTCCTTCAACTCTGTCGTTTCGAGTTCGTCTTCCGGCATAGCGCTAAGGTACTGTGGCGATTGTATGGTTGGAATACTCAAGAAGCAATAGCGTGAACAGACATACGAACTCCCCTCCTCAGCCGAGCGCGAAGCGCGAGCCCGATAGGGCGAAGCCTTAAGAGGAGGGGTGCAAGCCCAACTCAAAAATCGTCATCACCGTCCCGGTTTCTTGGTGCAAGCACCAGTACTCCGTTTGCCGGAATAACCAGGTTGGGAAAGCTGCTGCCGGTCTGGCCGTTTAATGTCGTAACCAACGCCGTGCCGTCTGGCTTGTACAGGTCGACACGGACCGTGAGACTCGTCGTGTTCGTATTGCCCAGGACAAGCTCCGTTGCCCAACCGCCTCCGGCAACGAACTGTGGCAGCAGTATGGCTCCCGGACCCAGGAGACTGGCTGCACTGGCTGGAGTTGCGGCCGGTGCGAGATTGGTCGCGGGAATCGTGCTGAAGTTATCGCCACGAAATCTCAGGCCAAGCACCGATACAGGCAGATTGGACGTGGCCGCCGAAGTAATTGCCAAAGTTCCTGTGACATCGGATGGGACGGGTGGCTGACTCGAAAAAAGTTGAGTGACGAATTTGGAGACTTGGTTCTTTGATGGAATCGTTATTGTCATGTTCCCCAGTTGCGTTCCATCATCTTTACGAAGCGTAAGCGCTACATTCGCGCCGGAATCATTCGGATTAACGATCGCCACACCGACATTTCGGGAAAGCCGGCCGCTGCTATTGATAAATAACAGCGAATTTGTCGTCAAATTCGGGGGAAGAACGCCAGCTTGCGAGGTGCCGGCAGGTCCGCCCCTCAAACCATACGTTCCAAATACGACCAATCCTGTCGAGGTGCCCCCTGTGGGCGTAACCACGGCGTAGCCCGGCTGCACCGGCGCACGGTCATCATGCTCATCACGTCCTCCCTGAGCCTGAGCCAACACAGCTGAGAACAAAACAATCATTAGCGTTCCAACGAATCTGCGCATAAACGACACGCCTGGTGCGCACAGGTATGTGGAAAATTTTCAGGGTTCCACTCGCGCGCGCTACGCCCGCATCCTTGTTTAAGCAAGTTAACCCGCGGCGGGATAGGTAATTGGCAATCGGGGTACCATTACCAAGGTCCGTCATAAAAAGAGCCGGAAAAAAGACATAAGGCATACTTAGATTGCTTGGCGCCCAGACGTTTCGCAGCCCGGCGGAGTAGATCGCTTGAGTGCATTCGGATTAGCAGCATTTTTTGTGTTCCTGGCCGAAATGGGAGACAAGACGCAGCTCGTTGCATTGGCGTTTGCAACACGCTACAAAGCGACGACTGTGCTCGCGGGCGTCTTTGGCGCAACGCTCTTGGTCCACTTGTTTTCCGTCGGCATTGGCGAGGCGGCAAGCACGGTGGTTTCCGCTTCCTGGATCAAGTTTGTTTCGGGTTTCGCTTTCATAGTGTTTGGTGTTTGGAGCATCTATGGCGATGAAATTGGAAATGAACCTCAGGTCGCGGAACATCGCTGGGGACCTTTGATGACCGTCGCCGGCGCCTTCTTCCTTGCAGAGCTCGGCGACAAGACAATGTTGGCCACAGTCACGATTGCCGGCCAGCAGCGGCACTTTCCCGGCGTATGGCTGGGCAGTACGGTCGGAATGGTCGGAGCCGACGGTATCGCAATCGCCGTTGCGAAGGGAATGCGCAAACGGGTTCCTGAAAAACTCATCCGCTACATCGCGGGCGTGATATTCATCGGTTCGGGAATCCTAACGATGCTCCACGATTAAAAGCTGGACAATGCCTAGAGAAACAGATAATTAAATTTTCGATGCGCTGAAGGGAGCTTGAATGGCAACTATTAACATTACAGTCAACGGAGCTCGCCGCGAGGTCCAGTCACCCGGAGATACGCCGTTGCTTTACGTCTTACGGAACGACCTCGGACTCAGCGGACCACAATTCGGGTGCGGCCTCTCGCAATGTGGATCCTGCTCCGTGTTAGTCGACGGTAAAGAAATCCGTTCTTGTGCGATGCCGGTAGCCAACGTGGCAGGAAAAGAAGTCACAACGCTCGAAGGACTCGCCAAGAGATGGGCTACTCAAAAAAATCTGTCTCCAGCCGAAGCCGAGAAAACGCTGCATCCCGTCCAGCAGGCCTGGATCGATGAACAGGTGCCCTTATGCGGTTTTTGTCAAAACGGCATGATGATCAAAGCGACCGAACTGCTCGATCAAACATCGTCTCCGTCTGTGGCGCAGATCAAGCAGGCTTTCATGAGCGGGCCGTCACCGCACTTGTGCCGGTGCGGCAGTTACACGGCAATCATCGAAGCTGTCCAACGTGCTGCCACCGTCATGGCGAAAGGTAGGTGAGCAATGGTTGTTCATAAAAAACAAATCGATATCTATGGCGCCAAACTAACACGCCGTCAATTCGTCAAGGCGGGTGGTACGTTGGTCGTAGGCTTTAGTCTTGTTCGCACAGGTCTGTTCGAAAGCAGCGCCGGAGCAGCGGTCGACAAGAGTAGTCTCGACGCCACACTGCCGGGTTCATGGTTCGAGATTCGAGCCGATAACACGATTCTGATGCGCACAGGTAAAGTGGATTTCGGCCAGACCACGGCGCATACGGCATATAAGCAGATTGCTGCCGAAGAGCTGAATGTTCCCTTTGAAGCGATCACCGGTGTTGTCATGGGTGATACCGATCGAACGCCGGACGGTGGTTTCTCCGCCGGTTTTCTCACCTACGGAGGTGCCAACATCCGCAAGGCTGCGGCCTATACCTATCAAGCGCTTCTAGACCTCGCTTCTAACAGGCTTGGAGTGCAGAAGAGCCAGTTATCGGTAAATGACGGTATCGTCACCGGTGGTGGAAAGAGCATCTCTTACGGTGACTTGGTAAAGGGACAGCAACTCAAGCTCACGATTCCGGTCAGTGGCAACTTGACGAATATGTTCGGCCTGACGGTTGTAGGCGATCCGCCGATGAAGCCGCCCAGCCAATACAGGATCGTCGGCAAGTCCTATCCCAACGCAGTCACGCCGTCAAAAGTGATGGGCAAAGAGACGTGGGTTACTGACGTTCGGTTGCCCGGCATGCTTCACGCGCGCGTCGTTCACCCGAAGACACTCGGTTCGACCTTGATCTCCGCCGGAGAATTGGATAAGAAGCGGTTCCCGAACGCTCAGGTGATTGTTAAAGGAAACCTGGTCGGTGTCATGGCTCCAACGGAATGGGAAGCGATTGGGGCCGCGCAACAAGTAGCCGCCGGAACGAAATGGACGGAGTGGAAGGGTCTTCCTGCCAGCACCAATCTGTTTAAATGGCTTCGCGAGCAGGCGGACTGGACGACAACGCCCGTTTCCAAGGGCGAGAAGGCCAAAGGGTCTGTCACGCCGGCTCTCGCAAGTTCGACGAAAAAACTCTCTGCGACTTACGAACTGCCATACATGAAGCACGCGCCGATCGGCCCCACCATTGCAGTCGCGGATGCCCGGCCGGACGGCATGGTTTACGTCCACACGCACAATCAGAACCCCCAGACCTTGCGCGGCCAAATTGCAATGATGCTGGGCACATCCACCGATAATGTCATCGTGCGCACTTACGCCGGCAGCGGCCATTACGGCCGTTCAAATGGTGGAAATGCCGGAGCTGAGGACGAGGCCGTTATTCTATCGAAGGCTGTTGGACGACCGGTACGCGTGCAGTGGATGCGCGCGGATGATCTTCTCTGGTCGACGCAGTCCCCGCCGGGATTTTCCAATATCCAGCTCGGGCTAGACGCGAAGGGGAAGATTGTGAGCTACGCTGCCGACCATTACATGCCCGCAATGCAGGACGACCGACTGGTCGGCGCACTGATAGCCGGACTCCCAACCATTCCCGCACCTGACGTGAAACCGGCGCCTGGAACCATCGGCTCGACCGTCAATGCGATTGAGGATCCGTGGATTTACGATGCCGTACCGAACGTCGCCGAAACCGGTCATGGCACCTTCCAAATCGGGCAAAAAGCGTCACCTCTCGCGGTCGGTCTCCGCGACCACAGCATGCGAACGCCCGGGCAACTCCAGCAAAACCATCCACGGGAATTGGCAATCAGCGAAGCCGCCTCATTGGCTGGAATTGATCCGCTTCAGTTTCGACTCAATCACACCGAGGACAAACGTCTGATCGGAGTACTCACGGCTGTTCGGGACGCCTCAGGATGGCAGAACCGCACCTCCCCGAACTCAAAAGTAAATGCTAGCGGTTCAACGGCTGTGACAGGCCAGGGCGTGTCGGCAATGCTGCGCGCCGGAACGTATTGGGCATGCGTTTGCCAAGTTTCTGTGGTCCCGGCCTCGGGCAAAGTTACCGTGGAAAAGTGCACGATCGCCGTGGATCCCGGCATTGTCGTCAATCCGCTACAACTGAAGCGGCAGATCGAAGGCGGCGCCGTTATGGGAATGAGCCATGCGCTCCACGAAGAAATGGCTTTTGATGAGAGTGGCGTCACCAGTCGCGATTGGCGAAGCTATCCGATTCTGACTATGGCCGAACTGCCGGAAATCAAAGTCGTCATCATCAATCGTCCTGAAGTTGGCGCGTATGGCGGTGGTTCGGAAGCAGCGAACGCATTGGCGGCCCCGGCTATCGCCGCCGCATTCTTCGATGCCACGGGGAAGTACGCCCGTCGGCTGCCGTTGAACCAGACTTACGTTCAGGGAATCTTGAAAGCTTGAAAAGCACCCCTCCTCAGCTGAGGAGGGGTGCTTCCTTCCCGCCCCCGTCTTGCTTCGCTTCCTCTTGAAGTGATAACTTACCGCGCATCGCGAGGAAGTAATGTACGCGATGTCGTGCGCAAAAGGAGTAACAGTGACATGAAAACACTCACATACACATTTGGGTTCGGCCTTTTGGTTCTGCTGGCGACATTTGCTTTCGCGCAAAGTGTCCAAAGCCCGCCGGCGAACTCCACACAAGTGGCAGACCTCGTGACGGCCAATCACATACTGGCGAATGAAGGAGTGCTGGACGCCTATGGGCACGTCAGCGTGCGCGACGAGCGGGATCCCAATCACTTCCTGTTGGCGCGAAGCATCGCCGCCGGCTCGGTCACAGCGAGCGACATTATCGTTTACGATATCGATAGCAAGCCGCTCAGTGACACTCAAGCATCCGGTTTCATCGAGCGTTTCATCCATGGCGAAATCTACAGGGCTCGGCCGGACGTGAAAGCGGTGGTCCATTTTCACGCTCCCGAAGTCATTCCCTTTACGGTGACTCCGGTTGCCATGCGTCCGATGATTCACATGGCGGGCTTCCTTCCGGCAACCATGCCGGTTTTCGAAATCCGGAAGGCCGGTGGAATGACCGACATGTTGATCCGCAGTAACGAACTGGGGAAGGCCTTGGCACAGACGCTTGCCGACAAACCCGTGGTTCTGTTGCGAGGACATGGCGCGGTTGCCGTGGGCCCGAACGTACATCTGGCCACGGGACGCGCTTACTACACGGTTGCGAACGCTCGGGCCCAGCTTCAGGCCATAACGCTTGCCGGTGGTGCCGATAAGGTCGTTTACATGGACCCGGCAGAATCAGCCAAGGCGGGCGACCAAGACGGTTTCGAGCGCGGCTGGGCGTATTGGAAAAGCAAGGTGCAGAGGTAGGGGCAGAAATACTCCCCTCCTCGCAGAGGGCGTCGATATACTTGAGGAATCCGAATATTCTCGCGCGTTCAGCCTCGGAGCGGCTGATGAGGAAAATCAGGCCCTTTAGGGCCGAAAAATCTATGTCCAAAGGTAACGTTCATCGTATTGGATGTGG
>JACXTT010014321.1_pt1 | contig 10384 bp, 9 predicted proteins | sample 9270951 | NCBI WGS metagenome assembly JACXTT01 (sample SAMN15532306, study PRJNA645909) | rock metagenome | isolation source: weathered quartz diorite | place: Puerto Rico | collected 2017-06-21
ATATCGAGCGGTTCTACAACCCGACGCGCCGTCATTCGACGCTCGGCTATGTCAGCCCGATCGCGTTCGAAAAGATGCAAAAAACTTAGGTCGGTGTCCACAGGATCAGCAGCAGCTCAGTTCATGGGCCCTTGTCGTTCTTCCTGTATCGGACACTCAGCGCAACGGGATTCACGTTTTTTCTTCTGGGCCTGGATTTGATATCTATTATGCGGAATGAGGGCGCGGCCTTGCACCATGGCCACTGCCAACGCGGCAAGGCCGCGCCGGCTATGGCCGGCGACAACCATGACGTAGATCACGACATCACCACGGCTGGGCTTGTGTCCGGCCGTTGGCGATGTCATGACTTCAGTCAACCTCAATAGCACCCGCGATCAGAACGTCGTGCGGAACCCCACCCGCACACTGCGCCCCGGCAGCGGTGCCACATCACGCAGGATCGAGGTGGCGCTGCGCGCCTCCTGGTTGGTCAGGTTGTCGCCGCGCAGGTAGACCAGCGTTTGCGTGCGTCCGGCCTTGAACTTGTAGGTGATCGACGCGCCCAGCAACGTGTAGGCATCGGTCGGCGTGTCGTTGGCGGGCACGCGCGTCTGCTTGGCCGAATAGCTCACGTCCACGCGCGCGTTCCACGGGCCCGCGGCGTAGACGAGGGCGCCGGTCAGGCGAAGCGGGGCGAGGCGCGGCAGCGGCTCGCCGGTGTTGCGGTTCTCGCCGCGTACGTAGTCGGCGCGCGCCTCGAAGTCCAGCGTGTCGGCGCTGGTCAGCATCTTCTGCCACAGGCGTGTCTTGCCTTCGGCCTCGAAGCCGTAGAGCCTGGCCGGTATGCCCTGATACTGGAACTCCGGCAGCGCGCCGGGGGTGCCGGGTGCCACCACATCACCCTCGGCATCGCGCGTGCGGCCGGTGGCCTCCAGCGCCAGGTAGTTGTAGAAGTAGCTGTAGTAGCCCGACAGGCTGGCGCTGCTCGCGCCCTGCTTGAAGCGCATGCCCAGGTCCAGCGACGTCGCGCGCTCCTTGCTGGCGTTCGGGTCGCCCGTTTCCCATGTGCCGGTGGCCACGTGCGGGCCGTTGGCGTACAGCTCGTAGAAGGTCGGCGCGCGCTCCGTGTAAGACAGATTGCTGGTCAGCGACCACGCCGGGTTCAGCTTGTAGAGCAGGCCGGCGGCCGCGCTGGTGGCGTTGAAGCTGCGGTTGTCATTCGTGAAGCGGTCGTTGCCGTTGGCGAACGACTGGATGCTGGTGTGGTCCAGCCGGCCGCCGAGGTTCAGCTTGAAGTCGCCGGAGGCATTCAGCGGCATCTCCTCGAAGACGAACAGCGCGGCGTTGTTGGTGTCGGTGCTCGGCACGAACGCCTCCTCGCCCAGCGCCGAGAACCGGGTCTGGCCGAACTGCGCGCCGACCACGCCGCTCATGCGGCCGATGTTGCCGTGTTTCGCCTCGATCCGCCCGTCCCAGCCTTGGTTCTTGAAGATCGTGCCGGTCTGGCCGCCCTCGATTTCCTTGTGCTCGTAGTCGGTGTAGCTGAACTTGCCCTTGACCGACTCGATGATGCCGTTCGTGCTGCTATTCAGATTGCGCGCTTCGCCTTCCAGGGCGAAGCGGTCCTGGCGCATGTTCAGCCGCACGTTTTCCTCGGCCGGTGTGCCGTAGTCGTTGCGGTAGGCGCTGTAGTTGGCGCCGACGAAGCCGTCGGCCCAGGTGTACGAGCCGCCCAGCGAGCCGCCGTCCTGCTGCGCGTTGGTGTTGGGAATGCGGCCGTAGGCCTCGGTTTCGCCTGCCGGCAGCGGCTGGCTGGCGCGCAGGCTGCCGCTGCGGGCGTAGCCCGGAATGCGCAGGTCGCTGGTCTTGCGCGCGAACGCGTCGGCATGGATGGCGAACTTGCCGTTGCCGGCCTCGATCAGGCCGCTGGCGTTGCGTGCCTGGTCGCCGCCGGCCGTGGCGCTGGCGTCGATGGCGCCGTTCACGCCTTCGATCGGCTCTTTCGGAATGCGGTTGTCGACCACGTTGACCACGCCGCCGATCGCATTGCCGCCGTACATCAGCGCCGCCGCCCCGCGCACGACCTCGATGCGCTCGGACACCAGCGGGTCGACCGGCACCGCGTGGTCATATGACAGCGACGAGGCGTCCACCGTGGAACCGCCGTTCTGCAGGATCTTGATGCGGTCGGCATCCAGCCCGCGGATCACCGGGCGGCTGGCGTTGGGGCCGAAGTAAGTCGACGACACCCCGGGCAGCCGGTCGAGCGTCTCGCCCAGCGTGCTGCCCTGGCGCAGCGTCAGCGCGTCCCCGCTCAGCGCGGAGACCGGCGCCACCATGTCGTTCAGCTCGCTGCCGAGCGGATTGGCGGTCACGATCACTTCCTTGAGCGTGCCGGTGGCACTCGTCGCGGTCGTGGCGGTGGGCGGCGCCGACGAGGCGGCGGGCGTTGCCGGGGCGGCATCGGTCTGTGCGAAAGCGGGGGCGCCGGCAGCGGCGATCAGGGCGGCGATGGCCGCCAGCGGCGTGCGGCGCGGGGCCGGGCGGAACGGGGTGAGGTTGTCAGACATGGCTCGCGATTCTGTAAGCGGTGGCCACCGTGGCGGCGTGCCGTGCGTGCGCACCGACGCGGCAGGCGCGGGCGCTACGGCAGGCATGGCAGGGTGTACCCGTGTGGAACTGGCGCGGGCGGGCGGCATCGGCCGCGGCCCGCGGGACGGCTCAGGCGAAGGCGAGCGGCGCCGGCGGCGCGCGGGAGTGGAACGGGTGGCGGGCGGGGAGGTCTGGCCAGCGCCAGGCGAGGCTGGCCGGGGTGACGGGCTTTCCGTACTTGAGCACCGGCGCGGGCGGCGCGCCGAAGTGGGTGTCGGCCACGGTCGCGCCATCGAACAGCACGCACGAGTGCAGGCTGGTCTTGAGTGCCTGGACGTGGGTATCGGTGTGGCTGGCGTCGGCACCTTGCAGCATCGCGGTCGGCTGCGACGGATTCAGCAGCCCGCCATGGACTACGCGGTGGGTCAGGCCGGCGTGTTGCGCGAAGAGCAGGCAGAGCGCCAGCCACAGCGCGAACCAGACGCCCGCGCCGTGCGCGCGCCACCGTGCCAGTTGGCCGCAGAGGCGATCCGGGAGGGAATGCGGCTCAGTGCTCATGTCCGCAATCGCACGGGCCGTCGCCATGCGCGTGCGCATGGCCGCGATGGTCGTGGTGATCGTGATCGTCGTCGCCGAAGGCGTCGCCCCAGTCCGGGAATGGATCGGGGTAGGCGGCCCAGGCATCCGGTCCGGCGGCCATCTCGGCGTCGGTCAGCAGGCAGGCGTCGAGCAGGGCCTCCAGCGCGGCAGCATCGAGGCGTTCGCCGATCAGGACGAGTTCCTGACGGCGGTCGCCAAAGGGCGCGGGCTGGCCGTCGTCGAGCATGTCGGCGTCAATAGCGGCGCGTGACTCGGCTTCGGCCGGCCACTCGTCGGCGTCGATCGCGGCCCACCAGGCACCGGCAGCGCCGGGGCGGCAGGCGCCGCCGGCCTGGCTCCAGTCGCCGGCGATGTCCATGCGGCTCGCCAGCCAGAAGATGCCCTTCGAGCGCAGCACGTCGCCGTGCTCGCGCAGCCATTCGGTGTGGATCAGGTCGGCAAAGCGCTGCGGATGCAGCGGGCGGCGGCGGCGGTAGATCCAGGCGCCAAGGCCATCGGACGTTGGCACCGACTCGCCGCGCAGCGCCGCCTGCCAGCCGGCCGCATTGGCCGTGGCGTTGGGATCGAAGCGCCCGGCGCCAAGCACGCGGGCGGCCGGCACATTGCCGCGGGTCGCCTCGATGATGTCGGCGCGCGGGTTCAGTGCCCGCAGCGTGGCGCGCAGGTGCGCCAGCGCGCCGGTTTCGGCGAGGTCGGTCTTGTTGATGACGATGACGTCAGCGACCTCGACCTGGCCGATCAGCGTATCCGCCACGGTGCCGTCATCGTCCTGCGCGGCGAGGCCGCGGGCGGAGAGAAAGTCGGCATCGTGGTAGTCCTGCACGAAGCGGGTCGCATCGACAATCGTTACCAGCGTGTCCAGGTGGGCCACGCCGGCGTCGCCGTGCGCATCCTCGAAGGCGAAGCCTTCGGCAATGCCCAGCGGGTCGTCGGCCGCGCCGGCCTCGATGACCACGTAGTCGTGACCGCCCGCCTGCGCGAGCCGGTCCACCTCGGCCAGCAGATCGCCTTCGGCGCCGAGCACGGCCACGCGCGCGCCGCCGTGGGCGAGCAGGTGGTTCAGCAGCGAGGTCTTGCCGGCGCCGAGGAATCCGGACAGCACGGTGACGGGCAGGCGATCGGCCATGTCGGGGTGGCGCACCGGCAGGTGCGGGTCAGGGTTATTGCAACAAGGTTGCGACTGTAGCAGAAAGCCGGCCGTGGCAACAGGCGCGGCCGGCTTCCCGCCATGCTACGCCGTGATCGTGACACAACAGTGTAGGCGTGCGCACAGAGCAGGTTGTTGCGTCGCGGCAAACCGGGCCGCGCGGGCAAGAAAAGCGAAACGGCCCGGAGACCGGGCCGTTCTGTTACCGGGCGCCACCTGCTGGCGCCGGTGCCGGGGCGATCAGTCGCCGAACAGCTTCTGACGCAGTTCGCGGCGCTGCTGGGCTTCCAGCGACAGCGTGGCGGTCGGGCGGGCCAGCAGGCGCGGCACGCCGATCGGCTCGCCGGTTTCCTCGCACCAGCCGTAGTCGCCGGACTCGATGCGGGTGAGCGACTGTTCCACCTTCTTGAGCAGCTTGCGCTCGCGGTCGCGGGTGCGCAGCTCCAGCGCATGCTCTTCCTCGATCGTGGCGCGGTCAGCCGGATCCGGCACGATGACCGTTTCGCGCAGGTGTTCCGTGGTCTGATCAGCGTTCTTCAGGATTTCGTCGCGCAGCTGCTCCAGGCGATGCTTGAAGAAGGCGAGTTGCGCCTCGTTCATGTAATCCTTGTCGCCCATCTTCAGGATGTCAGCTTCAGTCAGAAGTTTGTTGCTGCTCATGGTTGCTGCTGATTCTCTTGTTGATGCGACCGGCGGCGTCTTGGTCCGCGCGGGTGCGGTGTCCGCGCGCTTGCGCGACGCGGTGGTTTCAGTCTGGCTGGCTGCAGTCTTGCTGCTTCGCGTGCCTCCCTTGGCCTCGCCCGCGTCGGCATGCGCCGTCTTGCCGCGGGGAGTCGGCGCAGCCTTGACCGGCTGCGCCTTGAGCGTTCCTGCCGCGGCGCTGCCAGTCTTGCTGCGGCTTTCTTTGGTCTTCGTTGCGGCTGTCATGGGGACACCTCTCTCTCGCGTCAGGAATATGACGGCGCGTGGCGGGTACCCCAAGCGGAGGGCGGTCTCCGCACAAAGCACTGCGACCGCGCCTACCGGCGGCCCGCCTCGTGCTGACGACGACCGCCGCCCTGCAGGATACAGGCAGCGGGAAAAAGGTGCGCAGCCCGTATCAAATCCGGACTATTGTACTTGAACAAATTTTTCCGAGATACCCGGGGAAACGGGCCGAATCCTTCGGTGTTTCCCCGGTACCCCGAAAGAGGGGGAGGTGGCGGCCGGGAGGCGGCTTGCGCACTCAGGCGAGACAGTTCGCCAGGCCCTTCAGGATGGCGTCGCGGGGCAGCTCCACGCCGATGAACACCATCTTGGTGCCGGGAGTCTCGTCCTCCCACTTGGCGCCGACGTCACTGCCCATCAGCTGGTGGACTCCCTGGAAGACGACCTTCCGGTCCACACCGTCCATATATAGTACGCCCTTGTAACGCAGCAGTTTCTCGCCGTAGACGGACAGGATGCCCGACAGGAATTCCTCCAGCTTGCCGTAGTGGAACGGGCGGTCGCTGCGGAACACGAATGAGCTGATGCGGTCGGCGTGGTTGTGGTGATGATGGTGGTCGTGCACATGGCCGTGGTGGCCATGATCGTGATCGTGGCCGCAGTCGTCGGCGCAGTGCTCGCCATGCTCGTGATCGTGATCGTGATCTTCCGCGCGCAGGAACTCGGGGTCGATCTCCAGCTTCTCGTTCAGGTTGAAGCCGCGCAGGTCGAAGATCGTGGCGATCGGCGCCTCGCCGAAGTGCGCCGTGTGGATCGGCGCGCGCGGGTTCATGTGCAGCAGGCGATGGCGCAGCTCGGCCACGTCGTCTCCGCTCACGAGGTCGGCCTTGGTGATGAAGATGGCGTCGGCAAAGCCGACCTGGCGCTGCGCTTCTTCCTGCTTGTCCAACTGCTGGTGGGCGTGCTTGGCGTCGACCAGCGTGATCACGGCGTCCAGCAGATAGCGCGTGGCGATCTCGTCGTCCATGAAGAACGTCTGTGCCACCGGGCCGGGATTGGCCACGCCGGTGGTCTCGATGACCACGCGGTCGAAGTCGATCTCGCCGGCGTCGCGGCGTGTCATCAGGCCGGACAGCGCGGCCACCAGGTCGCCGCGGATCGTGCAGCAGATGCAGCCGTTGCTCATCTGCACGATCTGCTCGCGGCCGTCCTGGACCAGGATCTCGTTGTCGATATTCTCTTCGCCGAACTCGTTCTCGATCACGGCGATCTTCATGCCGTGCTGCTCGTTGAGGATGCGCTTGAGCAGCGTGGTCTTGCCGCTGCCGAGGAAGCCCGTCAGGATCGTGACCGGGGTCAGTTTGGACATTGTGGTTCTCCGGGGAAATCGTGTGGGTCAGTGGCGGTGCGTTATCCGTGCGCGCCGCCGGGGCGCCGGCCGCACTCGGCGCAGACGCCATTGACCGTCAGTTCGACATGCTCGACCGCAAAGCCGCTCGGCACCTGCGGCACGGTCAGTTGGGCCGGCGCGCTGACCGCGTCCAGGCAGAACGTGCGGTCGCAGCGCGTGCAATGGAAGTGGCTGTGCTGGCGATGGACCTGCGCGCGGGCCGCCTCGTGCTCGACCAGGCTGAAGCGGAACACGCGGTCGTTGCCGGCGCGCTTCTGCGCCACGCCCTGCTCGACCAGCCAGTCCAGCACGCGGTAGACCGTGACGCGGTCGATCGTCTCACCCTCGGCGGGCAGCCGGTCGATCACGGCCTGGTGCGTCAGCGCGTCCTCGCTGCCGATCAGGCAGGCCAGGATAGCAAGACGCGGCTGTGTCACCCGCGCCCCGAGCAGGCGCAGGCGCTCGTGGGCGGCTTCGAGCGGGGCCGGCACCGTGGCGCCGGCCGCCGGCAGGGTCGGTGGGGATCGGGTCATGGGCCGATTTAACCATAGGGTCCGCGTTGTTGCAATTGAGTTGCGAGAGCGCCGGGGCCGGGCCGGCGCGGATGCCCGCGGCGCGGATTTGGACCTATGATCGGCTTGAGAGAGTCCCGGAACGGGGCCGGCCATCCTGGAGACACGCATGCAGAACGACGCCAGCGCGCTGCTTTTTCCCAACTTCGAGCCGTTCCGCCTGCACCTGGGCGACATCGAGATCGCCGGCGCGCGGGGAGGCTCCGGCCCGCCGCTGCTGCTCCTGCATGGCCATCCGCAGAGTCACCTGATCTGGCACAAGGTGGCGCCCGCGCTGGCGGACCGTTTCACCGTGATCGCCACCGACCTGCGCGGCTACGGCACCAGTTCGGCGCCGCCCGGCGCGGCGGGGCACGAGAACTACAGCAAGCGCGCGATGGCGCAGGACCAGGTCGCGGTGATGGCGGCGCTCGGGTTCCGGCGCTTTGCGCTGTGCGCCCACGACCGCGGCGCGCGCGTGGCGCACCGGCTCTGCATCGATCATCCCGATTCGGTCACGCGGGCGATGCTGCTCGACATTGCGCCCACGCTGGCGATGTACGAGCGCACCAGCATGGCGTTCGCGGCGGCCTACTGGCACTGGTTCTTCCTGATCCAGCCGGCGCCGTTCCCGGAGACGCTCATCAACGCCGAGCCGGAGTTCTACCTGCACAAGCTGATGGGCCTGCGCCACGCGGGCCTGAGCCCGTTCGCGCCCGACGCGATGGTCGCCTATACGGCCACCATGCGCGACCCGGGCCACGTGCACGCCATGTGCGAGGACTACCGCGCCGCCGCGACCATCGACCTGGAGCACGACCGGGCCGACCGCGAGGCCGGCCGCAAGCTGACACTGCCGCTGCGCGTGCTGTGGGGCGAGCACGGCGTGGTGGCGCGCTGCTTCGACCCGATGGCGCTGTGGCAGGAGGTGGCCGAGGACGTGAGCGGCGTCGCGCTGCCTTGCGGACATTACATTGCCGAAGAGCTGCCCGAGCCGCTGTTGGAGGAAATGCTCGGTTTCTTCTGCTAACAGATACCGAAAGTCCGGCTTCGCGGGTTAGCCCTGATACCTCCTGGATGTCTGCGATTGCTAACATCCACCTCCGGCTCCGCACCGCGCTGTCGCGGTGTGCCGGACGCCACCTTCCCTGTCTACATGGTCAATGCGCCGACCTTTTCGCCGGCGCACCGGGATGCCTCGCGCCGCAGCGGGCCGTCCTGGAGACAGCGGTGGCGTCGCAGACGGGAATTGAGGGAACTAGGAGAGAGTATGAAACGAGTTGCAATCAAGATGGCGGTGGCGTTTGCCATTGGCGCGATGGGTGTGCAGGCCGGCGCGCAGGCGCAGGAATTTCCCGCCGGCAAGCCGGTATCGGCCGTGGTGCCGTTCGCCGCGGGCGGCCCGACCGACAAGGTCGCGCGCGAATTGACCGCGATCATGGCCAAGAACCTGGGCACGACGATCGTCATCGAGAACCTGGGCGGCGCGGGCGGCACGATCGGCGCCAAGAAGGTTGCGCAGGCGAAGAATGACGGCTACACCGTGCTGATCCACCATATCGGCATGTCCACGGCCCCGGCCCTGTATCGCAACCTGGGCTTCGATCCGCTCAAGGACTTCGAGATGGTCGGCGAAATTGCCGACGTGCCGATGGTGCTGATCGGCAACAAGACGCTGCCGCCGGCCAATTTCAAGGACCTGCTGCCGTACATCAAGGCGAACGCCAGCAAGCTGTCGCTGGCCAACGCCGGCATCGGCTCGGCCTCGCACCTGTGCGGCCTGCTGTTCCAGAGCGCGATCCAGACCGAACTGACGACCGTGCCGTACAAGGGCACCGCGCCGGCGCTGACCGACATCCTGGGCGGCCAGGTCAACCTGATGTGCGACCAGACCACCAATATTGCTGGCCAGTTGAAGGCGAACGCGGTCAAGCCGTATGCGGCCATGCAGTCGCGCCGCGTGGAGGCGTTCAAGGACATCCCGACAGCAGCCGAACAAGGCCTGCCGGGCATGGAAGTGAAGATCTGGCACGCGATGTACGCACCCAAGGGCACGCCCAAGCCGGTGATCGACAAGCTGTCGGCCGCGCTGCAGAAGTCGGTGGCCGATCCGCACTTCCGCGCCAAGATGGCCGAACTGGGCGCCGAGGCCGTGCCGGCACAGCGCGCCACGCCGGATTCGCTGAAGACGCAGTTGACGTCGGAAATCAACAAGTGGACGCCGATCATCAAGAAGGCTGGCGTCTACGCCGACTGATCGCCAGCAACCATCCAAACGTCCGCCGCCAGGCGGGCGGCATGACGAAAGGCCACGCGGCAACGCGTGGCCTTTTTGCTTGGAGCCGCAGCGGGCACGGGCGGCGGCCGGGGTCTATATTGATGGAATCGCGCGGGCGGCGGGCCATGGGGTACGGGGGTGTTTTCCGCTTCCGCCCTTGAAAGCGGCCGGGGGCGTCGCCACCTACCGTCCAGACATATTCACCGGAAGGACCACAAGGCACCATGGAACAGTATCACGGCACTACCATCGTCAGCGTCCGGCGCGGCAACCAGGTTGCCCTCGGCGGTGATGGCCAGGTCACTCTTGGCAACATCGTGATGAAGGGCACGGCGCGCAAGGTGCGCCGTATCTATGACGGCAAGGTGCTGGTCGGGTTTGCCGGCAGCACGGCTGACGCGTTTTCTCTGCTGGACCGCTTCGAGGCCAAGCTGGAAAAGTACCAGGGCAACCTGACGCGCGCCGCCGTGGATCTCGCCAAGGACTGGCGCTCCGACCGCGCGCTGCGCCGGCTGGAAGCCATGCTGATCACGGCCGATCGCGACACCACGCTGGTCATCACCGGCAACGGCGATGTGCTGGACCCCGAGGGCGGCATCGCCGCGATCGGCTCGGGCGGCGCCTACGCGCAGTCCGCCGCCAAGGCGCTGATCGAGAACACGGAACTGGCGCCGAAGGACGTCGTCGAGAAGGCGCTGACCATTGCCGGCGAGCTCTGCATCTACACCAATACCAACTTCGTCATCGAGACGCTCGAGTGAGCCCCGGCCGGGACGCTTCCCGGCCCGCCCGCCCTCGCACTGAACGGATACCATGTCGCATACCATGACCCCGTCGGAAATCGTTTCCGAACTCGACAAGCACATCATCGGCCAGAACAAGGCCAAGAAGGCCGTGGCCGTGGCGCTGCGCAACCG
>JACXTT010014322.1_pt1 | contig 10383 bp, 9 predicted proteins | sample 9270951 | NCBI WGS metagenome assembly JACXTT01 (sample SAMN15532306, study PRJNA645909) | rock metagenome | isolation source: weathered quartz diorite | place: Puerto Rico | collected 2017-06-21
CCGGCCGGCGGTGGGGTCCCGGGCGAGCGCTGGGGTGATCGCGGGCACGCCGTCGTCCCCACACGCGGTGCGCTCACCGCCGAGGAGCTGCTGCGCGACTGCAACGAGCACGTCGCCGGCTTCAAACGGCCGCGCGGCATCACCATCTGGAAGGAGATGCCGAAGAGCCCGGTCGGCAAGGTGCTCCGCAAGGACGTGAAGGCGAAGCTGCTCGCGGAGGGAATGTCATGAGCCTGGACGACTCCACGTTCGAGACGCTGCATGCACTGGCGCTACGGAAGAAGAGCGACGCCGAGGGCGTTGCCTCGGCGTCAGGCATCGATCGCATGGCCGTCGACGCGGCGCTGACGAAGGCCGTCGAGGCCAAGCTCGCGATCGCCGCGCGCGGCGCATTCCTCGTGCTGCCGGCGGGCGATGCCGCGCTTCGCGCGGAATATCCCGTGCGCTTCGTGGCGTGCCGCGACGACGAGCGTTTCGTCGCCGACTACGGCCGGTTCGAGATCGTGAACCGCGAGCTCAAGGAAGTCGTGACTGCCTGGCAGACGCGCGCCGTCGGCGGCGCGATGCTGCCGAACGACCACGCCGACGAGGCCTACGATTCGAAGATCCTCGACCGGCTCGCCTCCGTCCACGAACAGATCGAGCCGCTGCTGGCCTCGCTCGCGAACACGCTGCCGCGGTTGTCCCGGTATTGCGACAGGCTGTCCGCGGCGCTGGAGCGCGCCGACGCCGGCGAGAACGAGTGGGTGAGCGGGGTTCGCTGCGATTCGTACCACACGGTCTGGTTCGAGCTGCACGAGGATCTGCTGCGGATCCTCGGGCGCGAGCGCGAAGAGTGAGCGGCGCGACGAACACGGTGCTCCGCCTCGACGGCGGCGGGGCCGTCGAGCGCGACGTCGTCGGCGGCAAGGCGTGGAGCATCGCGCGGATGCGTGCGCTCGGCCTCCGCGTGCCGCCGGCGTTCGTGGTCACGACCGCAGCCTGCCACGCGTACTTCGCGGCGAAGGGATTGTCCGAGAACCTCGCCCGCGAAGTCGACGCGGCGATGGCCTGGCTCGAAGGGGAGACCGGCCGAACGTTCGGTCGCGGGCCCCGGCCGCTGCTGGTCTCGGTACGCTCCGGCGCGGCGGTCAGCATGCCGGGCATGATGGACACCGTCCTCGACCTCGGCATCGACGACGCGACCGAGGCGGCGCTCGCCGCGGAGAGCGGCGACCCGCGCTTCGCGCGCGACACGCACGAGCGCTTCCGCGACCTGTTCGCGCGGATCGTGCTCCGCGGCGACGCCGCGGTCACCCCGGAGGATCCGCGCGAGCAGCTCCGCCGCGCGATCGTCGCGGTCTTCGAGTCGAGCCGGTCGCGCCGCGCACGTACCTACCGCAAGCACCACGGGCTTGCCGACGATCTGCCGACGGCGGTCACCATCCAGGCGATGGTGTTCGGGAACCTCGACGATCGGTCCGGCACGGGCGTGCTGTTCAGCCGCAATCCGTTGAGTGGGTCTGCGGAGCCGTACGGCGAGTTCCTGGCCCGTGCCCAGGGAGAGGACGTCGTGTCGGGCGCGCGGACGCCGTCGCCGCTGTCCGAGCTCGCCGCGTTGCTGCCCGATGCGCACCGCGCGCTGCTCGACGGCGCACGACGCCTCGAGGAGATGGAGCGCGACGTGCAAGACGTGGAGTTCACGATCGAGCGTGGCACGCTCTACTTCCTGCAGTCGCGCGCCGCGAAGCGCTCGCCGGAGGCGGCGGTGCGGATCGCCGTGGAGCTCGCGGAGGAGGGACGGATCGATCGCGCCGAGGCGCTGCGCCGCGTGACGACCGCGCAGGTCGAGACGCTGCTCCGGCCGCGGCTCGTCGAGAGCGGGCGGGCGGCGGCCACCGAGCTCGCGCGCGGCGAGCCGGCGTGTCCCGGGGTGGGTGCAGGCGTGGTCGTCCAGGATTGCGACGAAGCCGGGCGGCGCGCCGCCGAAGGCGAGGCGGTGGTGCTCGCGCGGCCGACGACGAGCCCGGAAGACGTCGCGGGCATGATCGCCGCGGTCGCGGTGGTGACGGACGTAGGCGGATCCACCTCGCACGCGGCCGTCGTCAGCCGCTCGCTGGGGAAGCCATGCGTCGTCGGCTGCGGCGAGGGGACCGCCGCGCGTCTGGTCGGTCAGGTCGTGACGGTCGACGGCGAGCGCGGCCAGGTGCTCGACGGCCTCGTGCCCCTCGAGCAGCCCGAGCTCGCGTCCCATCCCTACCTTTCCAAGCTCGCCGCGTGGACCAGCCCGCGCGGCCTCCTCGACGTGCTCCGCGAAGGGTCGCGCACATGAGCCTCGGAGAGCGCGACCTTCCGGAGATCCTGAAGCTGCTCGAGCAGTCGCCGTGGGACGAGCTTCGCCTCGAGACGCCGAGCTTCAAGCTCACGGTGTCGAAGCGTAGCGTGCCGCCGCACGCCGAGGCGAGTGAGCCACGACGTTTCGAGACGCCGGCGGCCGCGGCCGAGGCGCCGCGAACGCCGGAGCCGCGTGCGACGGCGAAAACGCCGCCCGCGGGGGCTCACGTCGTCACGGCGCCCACACTCGGCAACTTCTACGTCGCGCCGAAGCCGGGGGCCGCCCCGTTCGTGCGACCCGGCGATCGAGTCGGCGCGGACGCCACGGTGGCGATCGTCGAGGTCATGAAGCTCATGAATCAGATCCCGGCGGGCATCCCCGGAACGATTCTCGAGGTCCTGCCCGCGAACGGCGATCTCGTCGAGTACGGTCAGCCGCTCGTCTGGATCGAGCCCGCGGAGTAAGAGACTTCCGAAGAGCGAAGGAGGCCTGGCGCGTGAAGAAGCACGTCCACTTCATCGATCAGACGCTGCGCGACGGCCAGCAGAGCTGGTGGGGCATGCGCATGCCGCATGCGACCATGCTCGCGCTCGCCCCCGACCTCGATCGCGCCGGCTACCGCACCATCGACTTCACCGGTAGCTCGCTGTTCGAGGTGCTGGTGCGGCACTGCCGCGAGGATCCCTGGGAAGGGCTACGCCGCGTCGCCGCGGTCATGCCGCGGACGCCGCTCCGTGCCGGTACGCGCTCGAACGGCATCGTCACGTTCCACCTGACGCCCGATTCCGTGATGGATCTGTGGGTCCAGCGGCTGGCGGCGAACGGCATCAAGAGCTTCTGGATCTACGACGGGCTCTTCAACGTCGACAAGATCGGCCGGCTCGCGAAGGTCGCGAAGGCGGCAGGCGCCGAGGCCGTGGCGACGATGCTCGTCTCGACGAGCCCGTACCACACCGATGAGTACTACGCGGCGCGTGCGCGCGAGCTCGCGGCGCTCTCCGTGGACGGCATCGAGATCGAGGACGCCAGCGGAATCCTCACCCCGGAGCGCACGCGCACTCTGGTGCCTGCGGTGCTCGGCGCGATCGGCGACAAGCCGCTGGAGCTCCACTTCCACAACAACACCGGCCTCGCGCCGATCAACTATCTCGAGGGGCTCGCGCTCGGCGCGGTGACCATCCATACCGTCGCGCGGCCACTGGCGAACGGCGTCGCACAACCCTCGACCGAGGCGATGGTCTGGAACGCGAAGTGCGCCGGCTACGAGACCTCGATCGACGAGAGCGTGCTCGAGCGCATCTCCGCGCGTCTGCGCGGCATCGCCGAGCGCGAGGGCCTGCCGATCGGGCAACCCGCCGAGTACGACCTGTTCCACTACCAGCACCAGCTTCCCGGGGGCATGACCGGCACGATGAAGAACCAGCTCCGCGACCGTGGCATCGAGGCCGAGCTGCCGGCGATCCTCGAGGAGATCGCGAAGATTCGTCACGAGCTCGGCTACCCGGTGATGGCCACCCCGTTCTCGCAGCTGATCGGCACGCAGGCGGTGCTGAACCTGTCGAGCAAGTCGCGCTACCAGCTGGTCCCCGACGAGATCCTCACCTACGTGCTCGGCCACTACGGGAAGCCAGTCGGCCCGCTCGACGAGAACGTCAAGGACAAGGTGCTGTCGTCGCCGCGTGCCAAGGAATTCAAGAATTGGACGCCGCCGCAACCGGCGATCGAAGAGCTGCGGAAGCAGTTCGGCAGCAAGGTCTCCGACGACGAGCTGATCCTGCGCTTGCTCGTGCCGGAGAAGGAGATCGAGGCCATGCGGTCGGCGGGGCCGCTCCGGACAGAGGAGCCGGCGACCGAGACCACCGAGATGACGCTGCTCCGGAAGCTTCTCGCCGAGGCGCGCGGCTCGTACCTGAAGCTCGAGACCGGCGACCTCTCGATCACGCTGTCGCGGAGCGGTGCATGAGCGGAGTCAGCAAACGAAGGGCAGGGGAGCTGCTCGGCGGAGTGGCGGTGGCCGATCCGCGGCCGCGACTCGTCGGCGACCGTGTTCAGGGTGCGCGCTGCCGGGCTTGCGGGTATCCGACCGCTCCGCCGGCGCCGTGGTGCCCGGCCTGCCAGAACTTGGACCTCGAGCCCGCGGAGTTCGGGCCGCGCGGCGTGGTCTGGTCGTCGACGGTCGTGCACATCCCCGTCGGCAAGTGGACGCCGCCCTACGCGCTTGCCTACGTCGACCTCGAAAACGGGCCGCGCGTGCTCGCGCACCTCGACGAGACGGCGGTGTTGCCGCCGGGGGCGCGCGTCCGGATCGTCGGCGAGAGCGACGACATCGTGGTCACGAAGGAGGCCTGAGCGATGGGTACGCGCACGAACGGCGGGCGGCGCGAGGTCGCGATCCGCGGGGTCGGCACGTCGGCGTTCGGCCGGTTTCCCGAGCGGCGTATCGAGAGTCTCGCCTGGGATGCGGTGATCGAGGCCATGCGCGACGCCGAGGTCGACGCCAAGGAGATCGACGCCGTGTTCGTCGGCAGCGTGTTCGGCCCGCCGGGAATCGCCACACGCGCGCTCCGCGGCATCGGCATCGGCGGGATCCCCGTGCTGTCGATCGAGACCGCGTGCGCGAGCGGCACCGCGGCCTACCACGAGGCCGCGGAATCGGTGGCGTTCGGGCGCTACGACTGTGCGCTCGTGCTCGGCATCGAGCACCTGTCGTCGCTGTTCACGAGCGGGGCGATCGTGCCGGAGGCGACCGATCCCGAAGGCGCGGCGGGACTGCCGCTGCCCGGCCTCTATGCCTTGCAGGCGCAGCGCTACCTCGCGGAGTACGCGGCCACGGTGGAGCAGCTCGCGGACGTGGCCGTCAAGAACAAGGAGAACGGCTCGCGGAACCCACGCGCACAGCTGAACGCGAAGGTGCCGACGCTCGAGAAGGTCTTGAGCTCGCGCATGATCGCCGAGCCGCTGACGTTCCTGCAGTGCTGCCCGGTGAGCGACGGTGCGGGGGCCGCGGTCGTGGGCGTGCCGAAGGGACGGACGAACGAGATCTCGATCCTGTCCTCGGCGCTCGCTTCGGGCGGGCTGTGGGATCACCGCAAGAAGGAGACCTGGGGCGAGGGTGCGGTGCGCCGCGCGGCAGAGGTCGCGTTCGAGCGCTCCGGCGTGAAGCCGTCGGACGTCGACGTGCTCGAGGTCCACGACGCGTTCACGATCGGCGAGATCCTCACGCTCGAGGCGCTCGGGATCTGCGCGCCGGGCGAGGGCGCCGCACTGTCGCCGAGCGGGCACACCCGGCGCGGCGGCGCGCAGCCCGTGAACCCGAGCGGTGGCCTGCTGTCACGCGGGCATCCGCTCGGCGCCACCGGCATGGCACAGCTCGCCGAGATCGTCTGGCAGCTCCGCAGGCTCGCCGGCGAGCGCCAGGTGCCGGACGCGAAGCTCGGGCTCGTCGAGACGATGGGCGGCGGCGCCGCGGGCATGGACGGCAACGCCTCCGTCGTCACGCTGCTGGTCGCACGCTGAGAGTTTGTGAATCAATTCCCGGACCGAGCTGGCGAGTCGAGCGCCAAGCATCGGCCCCGGAACATTCCGACGAATAGCGGCTCCTATTCCGAGGAATGTTCCGGGGCTGAGGCGCCGGCGATCGGCTCGCCAGCGACGGGAGGGGATTGATTCACAGACTCTGAGGTCCGAGGGCCGGTCCGAGAGCCGGCCTATGCACCGCGAAGTCCGCCTTCGCGGCGGCGTTGCAGAGGATCCGGCGCGCACGTAGGATCGCCCGGACGTGATGGAACGCAGGGCGAGCGGAGAGCGCACACGATGACGGGCTGGCGGCGCCCGCTCCTGATCGGGGTGGGGACGGTCGTGGCCGTGATCGCCGTGGTGACCGGCGTCCGCTGGTGGTCGTTCTACCAGACCCACGTCTCGACGGACGACGCCTACGTGCGGGCGAACATCGCGCAGGTCACGTCGCGCGTCGCGGGCACCGTCGTCGACCTCAAGGTCGACGACAACGACGTGGTGGCCGAGGGTGATCTCATCGCACAGCTCGATCGCGCCGAGTCGGAGCTGCGGGTGCGCGAATCCGAAGCCGAGGTGTCGCGTGCGACCCGGCTCGTCGAGGACATGAAGGGTGCGATCCTGACCGCCGAAAGCCGGCTGGCCGTGGCCAAGGCCGAGCTCGCGCAGCTGAAGCTCGACCGCTCGCGCGCCGAGCAGCTCGCGGGCCGCGGCTCGATGCCGCGCGAGCAGCTCGACAAGGCGCGGACGGCACTGCAAGCGGGCGAGGCGCGGGTCGAGGCCGCGGATCGCGAGTGGGCGCGCGCCAAGGCAGCACTCGGAATTCCCGTCGAGGCGCCGTCGCAGAACACCGCGATCGTCCGTCAGGCGGTCGCCGCGCGCGACATGGCGGCTCTGTTGCTGTCCTACACCGAGATCCGCGCCCCGGTCGCAGGCGTGATCGCGAAGCGCGGCGTCGAGATCGGCCAGCGCATCCAGCCGGGGCAGCCGCTGATGATGATCGTCCCGCTCGCCAAGGTGTACGTGGAGGCGAACTTCAAGGAGACCGAGCTCGCCGAGGTGCGCGTCGGACAGCCCGCCGAGATCGTCGCCGACGTCTATCCCGGCTACGTCTACCGCGGGCACGTCGAGAGCCTCGCCCCCGCGAGCGGATCGGCGTATGCGCTGCTTCCGCCCGAGAACGCGACCGGCAACTGGGTGAAGGTGGTGCAGCGCGTGCCCGTGCGGATCGCGCTCGACGAGCCGCCGCCGAAGGACAAGCCGCTCCGCGTGAGCCTCTCCGTGCTCGCCACGATCGACGTGACCGGAGGTTCGAAGGACGGGCATCCGCCCGAAGCGAGGGCCGAGCGCCGGTGAGCAGCGGGGCGCCCGGTCGCTGGTTCATCGCCCTGGCGGCGATGCTCGCGACCATTCTCGAGGTTCTCGACGTGACGATCGGCAACGTCTCGTTGCCGCACATGCGCGCGTCGTTCGCGGCGTCGACGGACGAGGTGACCTGGGTACTCACGTCCTACATGGTCGCCAACGGCATCCTCATCCCGATGACCGGCTGGTTCTCGGCCTACTTCGGGCGCAAGCGGTTCTTCATGGGCTCGACGATCATCTTCACGGTCGCGTCGATGCTCTGCGGCCTCGCTTGGAACCTCGAGAGCATGGTCGTGTTCCGGATCCTCCAGGGCATCGGCGGCGCGGCGATGATCCCGATGTCGCAGGCCGTGATGATGGAGGCCTTCCCTCCCGCGGAGCAGGGCTTCGCGATGGCGATCTGGGGCGCCGGCATGATGGGCGCACCCGTGTTCGGGCCGTCACTCGGCGGCTGGATCACCGACAACTACAGTTGGCGCTGGATCTATTACGTGAACCTGCCGTTCGGCCTGCTGGCGATCTTCCTGCAGGCCGCGTTCATTCCCGATTCGCCGCACCAGAAGCGGCCGCCGCGCGTCGACTACCTGGGCTTCGTGTTGGTCATGCTCGCGATCGGGTGCGTGCAGATCGTGCTCGACCGCGGCGAGCGCGTCGATTGGTTCGCCGCCCCGTGGGTGACGGCGTTCCTGGCGATCTCGGGCACCGCGCTCGTCACGCTGATCTGGTGGGAGCTTCGCGTCGATCATCCGATCGTCGACCTGTCGTTGTTCCGCATCCCGGCGTTCAGCGGCGCGTGCCTGATGAGCATGCTGCTTTGCTTCACGCTGTTCGGGAACCTCGTGACCTGGCCGCTCTACCTCCAGCAGGTGATGGGCTACACGGCGCTCACGGCCGGCGAGGCGATGGCCCCGCGCGGCATCGCGATGGTCTTCGTGATGCTGCTGATCGGCCGCCTCTACGGCCGCGTCGACATCCGCGTCGTCATCCTGATCGGCTTCCTGTTGGTGACGTGGGGCACGTATCAGATGACGAAGTTCACGACCGAGTCGACGTTCTGGGGCATGGTCGCGGCGTCGGTCACGACCGGCCTCGGCTCGGGGCTTTCGTTCGTGCCGCTGTCGGCGATCGCGCTCGGCTCCGTGCCCGTCGAGAAGCTCGGCAACGCCTCGGGACTCTACAACCTCATGCGCAACGCCGGCGGATCCGCCGGCATCGCGGTGGCGAGCACGTTCCTGCTGCACCGCGCGCAGCTCCACCAGACGATCCTCTCGGGCTACACCTACGCGACGAACCCCGCCATGCAGCGGGCGATGACCGACGCGACCGGAATGGCGGGCGCGGCCGGCATCGCGCCCGGAGCCGCGACGGACAGCGGGATGGGAATGGTCTACAGGCTCGTCCAGCTGCAGGCTTCGGTGCTGAGCTTCGCCGACGTCTTCTTCGTGCTGACCGTGCTGTCGGTCGCGACGATCCCGTTCCTGGCGCTACTCGGCAACGCGAAGATCAAAGGCGCGCCGGCGGGGCACTAGTGCCCCGCAAGCGAGATGGCATCAAGTGATCGCGGTCGAGGCGGGTGCAGCCGCAAGGCGGCGCGACGCAGGAATACCGGGAGTATTTCGAGGAGCGCCAACGCAGCGGATGCGCCCGCATCGATCGCGAGGATGGATGCCATCTCGCTTGCGGTGCACTGGCCCGCTTCTCAGTCGCTCGCCTGCAGCGTGATCGGCGCGGCGCGGAGCGCGTTCGCCTCGGCCTCGAAGCGAAGCGCCGTCGCGTCGTCGTGGAGCACGTGGAGCTCCGTGGCATAGGCGCCGAGCATGCCGACCGCCGAGTCGCGTTCGCGTCCGGTGAGCGTCCCGGCGCCGGGCAGGGAGCGCTCGACGAACGAAGCGCCCTCCGTCCATTTCTTTTGGCGGGCGAGCGTGGTCGCGAGCTCGACGCAACGACGCGCGATCTCCGGATCGCCCGCGGGCGAGAGCGTCTGCTCGATCGCCAGCGAGCGCTTCAGCGAAGCCTCGGCCTCGGCGAGCCTGCCAAGCCTGCGCTCGACGTAGCCGAGGTCGTAGAGGCGGCGCGAGGTCTCCTCCTTCGCGAGTGCACCGCCGCGAGCGCGGGCGAGTGATCGGAGGCAGCCGCTCTCGGCATCGGCGAGACCGTCCTCGCCTTCGGGGGCGACGCACGCGGAGCCCTCGGCGTCGGGGTTCGCGCGATGCCCCAAGACGGCGCATCCGCCGATCAGCAACGAGGCGACGAGAAGGACGGCCGGGGTCTGCATCTCGATGTCTCCCGATCCGAGCCGCGCGACGGGGTGATCTCGCCGGGCGTGAGCTACGCTACGACACGCCGGTCCGCGGGACAACCCGCGATTCACGCCCGGGAACGCGGAGCTCAGGCCGGCGGCGCGACGATGTAGCCACTGGCGGGCTCGAGCGACTTGCAAGCGACTCGACGGACGCCGGCGACGCGTTGCGCGGCTGCCGAGGCGCGCGCTTCCCATTCCGGCGTGAACACGGCCCCGGCGATCAGCACGACGCCGCCCTCGCACCGCACCTCGATCGCGGGCGTGTCGAGCCCGGGCTCTTGCAGCAGCTCGGCACGGACCTGCGCGGTGATCGCGCGGTCGCGCATCGCGGAGACGGCCTCGGGCGTCGAGCGGAACGGCGCCTGCTCGACGAGCGCGGCGACCGCAGCGGCCGGCCCCTCGAGCGTCGCGCGCGAGCTGTTGATCACGAGGTCGTAGTTCTCGGGCGCGGTGCAATCGACGTTGAAGAGCTGCGACAGACGCGCGGCGGAGTCGCGGTCGTAGCGCGCGATTCGCGCGGCGGCCTCGTCGATCGAGATCTTCGCCTCCTCGGACAGGCGCTCGGCGCGGATCGGCGCGGGGGCGATCACGCGGATCTTCAGCGCGTGCTCCACGTCCGTGAAGAAGAACGGAGCGGCGCGTCCGGTGAGCACGACGTTGTCCTCGGCGGCGAACGCGTAGATCACGGCCTGGAGGTAGGCGAGGTAGCGCTCGCGATCGAGGCGCTCGAAGAAGCTCGGCTTGCTCTCCTCGACCTTGCAGAGCGTCTCCTCGGGCACCCGGTAGCGACGGACGGCTTCGAGGATGACCTCGCGGTCGCCGAAGCGATAACCGAGCCGCTCGGCGATCGCGCGCCCGAGCTGTGTTCCGCCGCTGCCCATCTCGCGGG
>JACXTT010014323.1_pt1 | contig 10383 bp, 12 predicted proteins | sample 9270951 | NCBI WGS metagenome assembly JACXTT01 (sample SAMN15532306, study PRJNA645909) | rock metagenome | isolation source: weathered quartz diorite | place: Puerto Rico | collected 2017-06-21
GGCACGCGCCGATGGCCGGCGAGAAGCGCAGGAAGCCTTCGGCGGCTCCGGGCGTGCTTTCTCTTGGTGACTTCTCTTTGCACGAGCAAAGAGAAGTGACCCTGGGTCGGGGGCGGAGCATCCCGGATTCGAATACGCGGCCGCAGGCCGCTCGACAGAAAACGGTTATGGAGGCGGAGCCACCCGCAATTACTAAACTCCGCAGAGGCGGCTCGACGACCCATTTCATACATCCACCACACACTGTGCAATCCATACGCCATTCTCCTGCGCCACCCGCAACGCGGTGTAGGTCGCGCCCTTGATCTCCACCGCCGGCTGATGCCTGGCGGGATCCATCGGTTCGCCGAAGGCGCGGGCGGTGAGCGCATGATCCTCGATGTGAACCTCGAAGCGGCCGAAGAATAGTTTTCGCGTGGCCATTTCGTATACCAGCGCGTTGAGCCAGTCCGCGAGCAGCAAATCATCGTCCGGCGCCCGGCAGGCGATTTCCACCTGGGCGGTCGTCATGAGCTTTGCAGGGTCGGTGACGACGGCGGTCATCGCCAACGCCGCCTGTTCGAAAGCCTCCTCGCGGGTATTGCCGATGCCGCGCACGCCCATGTCGGCTTCGTGCGGAAAATGTTCCCAGCGTTTCTTGTTCATGGCCCGGAACAGGTTGTGTTAACGGGTTTATTGGAAGCGATGCATGATTTCGACGACCGTCGCTTCGTCCACATCGGTCCAGTGTTCGTAGGCATCGGCGACCGCAAAGCGGATGCCTTCCCGGATGTTCGGACAATACAACGCATCCACCTCGGCACCGATTCGTGTTACCGCGCTCGCATGTCCGGTCGGGACCGCGACGATGATTTTGTCCGGCGCCAGCCGGCGTATCGCCTGCACCGCGGTGAGCAGGGTGAAACCGGATGCCAGACCGTCGTCGACAAGGACCACGCTGCGCTGCTTGAATTCCGGCAGTTGACGATTCCCGCGCAACTGCTGCACGCGGCGTTTCACCTTGTCCCGGGTCCGGGCAATGCCGTCTTCCACCGCCTCCGGTCGCAAACCGAGGGCGGCGATCAGCGGCTGATTCAGGCGTACCGTGCCGTCGAACGCGACCGCACCATACCCCGCTTCCGTGTCCCAGGGCAGGGTGATTTTGCTTACCACCGCCAGATCGAGCGGCAGTCCGAGCCGGGTCGCCACTTCCGCCGCCACCGGCACGCCGCCGGCCGGAATCGCCAGGATCAGCGTGTCGGTTCCACGGAAAGCTTCCAGCAGCCCGGCCAGTACATTGCCGGCCTGCGCCCGGTCGCGGAACACCCGACCGCGGTTGCGCAATTCGGGAAGATCGAGAACCTGGCCCGCGGTGTCTGGCATGAAAAAATGTATAACACCGTTGTCTTCCCGGAAACATGACGGCCGTCAAACCGACACACGTCGCGGTGCGCGACGAAGGGAGTCAGGCCGCGAAATTCGCCAGACGTACCGGCTGACGTCGCGAGCCCCAGTCACCGTGTCGGGGCTCGAACACGCCGGCGCAGACGGTACCGCAATGCCTGCATTTTCCTTCGGCGTCGAGATTCCACGCGGTGATGTCGTACCAGTCGCGGCCGATGAGCCGGGCGCCGCACTGATGGCAATAGGTCGAGCCGCCGTCCTCATCGTGCACGTTGCCGGTGTAGGCGTAGCGCACGCCGTTCTTCATGGCGATTTTCCGCGCGCGCGCGAGCGTGGCCGGCGGCGTCGGCGGGATGTCGCGCATCTTCCAGTCCGGATGAAACGCGGTGAAATGCATCGGCACGTCGGGCCCGAGATGCTGCACCACCCACTGCGTCATTTCTTCCAGTTCCTTATCGGAGTCGTTGAGGCCCGGGATCAGCAGGGTGGTGAGCTCGAACCAGACTTTGGTTTCGTGTTTGAGGTATTTGAGCGTATCGAGCACCGGCTGCAGGTGTGCGCCGGTCACTTTCCAGTAGAAGTCCTCGGTGAACGCCTTGAGGTCCACGTTGGCCGCATCCATGTACCGGTAGAACTCGCGCCGCGGCTCGTCGCACATGTAGCCGGCCGTGACCGCCACCGATTTGATGTCATGCTCGCGGCAGGCCTTGGCCACGTCGATCGCGTATTCCATGAAGATGACCGGATCGTTGTAGGTGTAGGCGACGCTGCGGCAGCCGAGTTCCCGGGCCGCTTTGGCGATGGTCTCGGGCGAGGCCCGGTCCATCAGCGTGTCGAGCTCGCGCGACTTGCTGATGTCCCAGTTCTGGCAGAACTTGCAGGCGAGATTGCAGCCGGCGGTGCCGAAGGAAAGAATCGGCGTGCCGGGCAGGAACTGGTTGAGCGGTTTTTTCTCGATTGGGTCCACGCAATAGCCGCTCGAGCGGCCGTAGGTCGTCAGGACAATCTGGTCATGATGGTTGCCGCGCACGAAACACAGACCGCGCTGGCCTTCGTGCAGCTTGCAATAGCGCGGGCACACGTCGCACTGCACGCGCCCGTCGTCGAGCTTGTGCCAGTAGCGGGTCGGGACCACCGACGCCGAATCGAGAATTTCCGCTTCCGTGGACATGGTGAGTAATTAATGCGGCCGCGGGCGGGCCGAATCAACGCTCATCGTACGCCGGCGCGGATTTACTTGAAAACGGCTTCGTTCGGGCACATTGTAATGACAGGTTTATGGCGGAAATCACAATGGTCAATGCGCGAAATCCGGCGGTCGCCGGCCTGTTTTACCCCAGCGATCCGCGCGAGCTGCACAGCATGCTCGCGGATTACCTGAATGCGGTCAGCGTGGCCGATCCCGCGCCCAAGGCCATCATCGCGCCGCACGCGGGCTATGTTTACTCCGGCCCGATCGCGGCGACGGCTTACGCGCGGCTCAAATCCGCGCGCGGGCGCATCACGCGCGTGGTATTGCTCGGTCCCGCGCACCGCGTCGGGTTCGACGGGCTGGCGCTTTCGAGCGCCGATCATTTCATAACGCCCCTGGGACGCATTGCCGTGGACCGGGAAGCGGTCCAAACCATCTCCCGTCTCCCCCAGGTGCGCGTGATGGACGTGGCCCACGCGCAGGAACACAGCCTGGAAGTGCACCTGCCGTTCCTTCAGGAAGTGCTCGGCGAATTCAGTCTCGTGCCGCTGGTCGTGGGCGACGCAAGTGCCGGGGAGGTGGGCGAAGTGCTCGAACTTCTCTGGGGCGGACCGGAAACCCTGATCGTAGTCAGTTCGGACCTGAGCCATTACCACGATTACCGGACCGCGCAGAAGCTGGATCGCGCGACCTCGCAGGCGATCGAACAACTGCGGCCCGAGGACATCCAGTACGACCATGCCTGCGGACGCAATCCGGTGAACGGGCTGCTGCACGTGGCACGCCGGCGCGGTCTCAAGGCAAAAACCATTGATCTGCGCAACTCCGGCGACACCGCCGGTTCGCAGGACAGGGTGGTGGGTTATGGCGCTTATGTCTTTGAATGACAGCCCGTCCGTTTTCACGCCGTCGCACAAGCAGCAGCTTCTGCAACTGGCGGGGGATTCGATCCGGAAAGGCCTGTGCGGCGAGACGCTGTCGGTGCGCGCGAGCGATTATCCAGAGCCGTTGCGTCTCCTGCGCGCCACGTTTGTGACCCTGCATGTCGATGAAATGCTGCGCGGCTGCATCGGCACGCTCGAGGCGCGCCGCACGCTGGTCGAGGACGTGGCGAGCAATGCCTACGGCGCGGCGTTCCGCGACACGCGTTTTTCGGCGCTCACCTGGGCCGAGTACGAACGCCTCGACATCCACATCTCCGTCTTGAGCCTGCCCGAGCCGATGCAGTTTTCCTCGGAGGCGGATCTGCTGGCGCAATTGCGTCCGCGGGTGGACGGTCTGGTCATCGAGGAAAGCTTTTATCGCGGCACGTTTCTGCCCTCGGTGTGGGAGCAGCTGCCCGACCCGCGCGAATTCCTGCGGAGCCTCAAGCGCAAGGCCGGCCTGCCCGCGGACTACTGGTCGAACAGCCTGCGCGTGCAGCGTTACACCACCGAATCCATTCCTTGAAAATTGGGGTCAGAGACGGATTTTCTCCAACCGCGCGATATTGACGCTTATCAAGGACGAATCGCGGGAAGGGAATAGTCTGTCGTTTCATCCAGGAAAGGGGAACTTGCCATGCGCTTCCGAGACCGGGCCGACGCGGGCAAGCGGCTCGCGCAGGCGCTGAAGACATATCAGGGCCGGGACGGCGTGGTGTACGCGCTGCCGCGCGGCGGTGTGGTGCTCGGTGTGGAAGTGTCGCGCGCGCTCGGTATGCCGCTCGACCTGCTCATTCCCCGGAAAATCGGTCATCCCCTCCAACCCGAATACGCCATCTGTGCGGTCGTGGAAAACGGCGAGATGGTGTGCAATCAGCATGAAGTCGCGCGCGTCGATCCGCAATGGTTCCGGCAGGAAGTCGAGGCCGAGCGCCAGGAGGCGCGCCGCCGGCGCGAGCGGTACCTGGGCGGGCGCGAAGCGCCGCCGGTGCAGGGAAAAACCGCGATCATCGTGGATGACGGCATTGCCACCGGTCTTACCATGGAAGTATCCATCCGCGACGCCCGCCGCCGCCAGCCGGCGCATCTGGTGGTCGCGGTGCCGGTCGCTCCGCCCGACACCGTGGAGCGGATGTCGCGCGAAGTGGACGAATTCGTGGTGCTGGATCGATCTCCCTATTATCTCGGCGCGGTCGGTGCCTACTACGACTACTTCGCGCAGGTCAGCGACGAAGAAGTGATTGCGCTGCTGCGGTCGGCAGCCGCCGAAGGACGGGTGAAGAAACATGGCGGTTCATGAACGCGAACAGCGGGTCGGGATACCGATGGACGCGGCCGTCCACGAAGGCGCGCTCGCCGTGCCGGTTGGCGCGAAGGGACTGGTGCTGTTCGCGCACGGGAGCGGCAGCGGACGGCTGAGTCCCCGGAACAACTATGTCGCCGGCATGCTGCGCGAGAGCGGCATCGCCACGCTGCTGTTCGATCTGCTCACCGAGGAAGAAGACCGGGTCTACGAGAATCGTTTCGACATCGAGCTGCTCACGCAGCGCCTGTTGCGCGCCACGGAATGGAGCGGGCATCAGGCGGCCACGCGCGACCTGGCGCTCGGCTATTTCGGCGCCAGCACCGGCGCGGCGGCGGCGCTCAAGGCGGCGGCCGCGCTCGGACCGGCGATTTCCGCCGTCGTGTCGCGCGGCGGTCGTCCCGATCTGGCGTTTGACGATCTGGCGCGCGTGTCGGCGCCGACGCTGTTGATCGTGGGCGGGCATGACAATGTGGTGATTGAACTCAACCGCGCCGCGTATCGTGAGCTGCCCGGCAGGAAGGAGCTGATGATCGTCCCCGGCGCCACCCACCTGTTCGAGGAACCGGGAACGCTGGAGCAGGTCGCCGCGGCGGCGGCGAAGTGGTTCGTGCAGCACATGGCGGCTGCAAAAAGGCCGTCATGAAAACGCTCGCCCGAGACAGGATGGTCCTGGACCTGGAAGCGAAGCTGGCACTGTTGCAGCAACCGCAGACTTATCCGGATCCTCCGCCGCGCATCGAGACCGTCGAGACCCACATGTCCTGGGTGTTCCTGACGACGCACCACGCTTACAAGCTCAAGAAGCCGGTGCGTTACGGCTTTCTCGATTTCAGCACGCTCGCCGCGCGTCGGAAGAACTGCGCGGAAGAGGTGCGTCTGAACCGGCCTCTCGCGCCCGGCGTGTATCTCGGCGTGGTGGCGCTCGCGACCGATCCGCAGGGCCGGACGCGGTTGGAAGTCGAGGGCGAAGTCGTGGAGTGGCTGGTGAAAATGCGCCGGCTGCCCGCGGAACGGATGCTGGATTACCGGATAAGGCATGGCATGCTCGAGCCCGCGGAATTGCACGAGCTGGCGGAATGGCTGGCCCATTTTTACCGCGAATGCATTCCCCTGAAGATCAGCGGCGATGAATATCACCGGCAGTATGAGGACAATGTCCGCATCAACCACGAGGCGCTGGCCGATCCGGTCTATGGTCTGCCCGCGGCGCTGGTTGACTCCGTGCATGCGGCGCAGAAAAATTTTCTGCAGCGCTCTGCGGAACTGTTCGAGCGTCGCGCCCTGGAAGCCAGGATCGTCGAGGGCCACGGCGATCTGCGGCCGGAGCATGTCTGTCTCGAATCGCCCGTGGTGATTTTCGACCGCCTGGAGTTCAACCGCGCCTTCCGCATGGTTGACGTGGCGGACGAACTGGCGTTCCTGGCGATGGAATGCGAGCGCCTCGACGCTCCCCGGGTGGAATGGGAGCTTTTCCAGGCATACCACCGGGTCGCCGGCGATCGTCCGCAGCCGGCACTGGTGCATTTCTACAAGGCGTACCGCGCGTGTCTGCGCGCACGACTGGCGATCTGGCACGTGCATGATCTCGCGGAAAGCGCCTGGCCCCGTTGGCGCGCCGTGGCCGGGGAATATCTGCGTCTCGCGGAAAGTTACAGCGGAAGGTTTTGAATTTTGTATGTTGGGGTTCGCTACGCTCACCGCTAACCTGTGAAAACTAGATTTCCAGCAGCTCCACCAGCGAGCCGCCGCTGTGAATGCGCCGGATGGCTTCCGCGAACAGCGGCGCGACGGAAAGGACCGTGAGCTTGTCGCGGGCGAGTCCGGGATCGAGCCGGAACGGAGGAATGGTGTCGGTGACCACGACGCCGTCCAATACCGTGCCGGACAACAGGTTGTTGGCGCTGCCGACGAAAACCCCGTGCGTGGCGGCGGCGTAGACTTTCGTCGCGCCGCTCTCCCGGCAAGCGCCGGCTGCATGCAACAGCGTTCCGCCGGTGCTGATGAGATCGTCGATGATAATGGCGGTTCCGCTGATGTCGCCGATCAGCCGTCCGGCGCGCATCACGCCTTTCGCGCGCGCTTTTTCCATGAATGCCACGTTCGGTTCACGGTTCAGGGCGCGCCCGAGCGCCTGGCGGAAACGTTCGGCGCGCTTCATGCCGCCGATGTCGGGCGACACCACGGTGATCCACGGTTCTTCTCTCAGCCGCGAGGCAAAGTAGGACACGAACAGTTTGGCGGCCTCCAGATGGTCCGTGCGGCAGCGGAAGGCGTTCTGGAACGCCGCGAGATTGTGCACGTCCAGGGTCACCACGCGGTCGGTGCCCGCGGCCTCGAACAGCCGGGCCATGTAGCGCGTCGTGACCGGGTCGCGCGTCTGGGTCTTGGCGTCTTTCCGGGCGTAGGCGAGATAGGGCACCACGGCGGTTACGCGCGTGGCGGAAGCGTCCTTGAGCGCGCCGATGAAAAACAGCAGGCGGACCAGTTTGTCATTCACGCTTTGTTGGGCGTCGCCATAAAGCGACTGAATGACATAGACGTTCTTGTTGCGGACGTTGACCAGCGGCCGGGATTTATGCTCGCCGTCCTCGAATTCCCTCTCCTCGCACGCGCTCAGACCGGTTCCAAGTTGCCGTGCGACGTCTTCGCCGAATGTACGGCTGACGTGAAGTGCGAAGACGATGGGCGCATCGTTGTCCATGGTGTTTGTGACGGGACATGAACCGGCTTTCACAGCCTACCGCGGTTGATTTGCCGTTATCTTTGACAGGCGTCAATGACCGCGGAACCGAAATGTTCATAATCACATTCAAAGGGGATTTACCGCCGAAGAGGAGGTGCGCCATGACAACAGCCCTCAAACCCGTGATATCGCAATGGTACAGGCATCGGGACAAGGGCCAGCAGTTTTACGTGACCGCCCTGGACGAACAGGAAGGCACGGTCGAAATCCAGCATTTCGACGGCGATCTCGAAGAAATGGATCTCGACGACTGGCATGAGCTCAGCATCGAAGCCATCGAACCGCCGGAGGACTGGACCGGGCCGGTGGATGACGTCGAGCGCGACGATCTCGGTTACACCGAAACCGACATGACGCCGGAGGACTGGACCGAACCCCTGGGGGAAAAGGGAATTCCGCCGGAGGAAGAAGGAGAAGAAAGCGGCGAAGAATGAATTTAAGGTCAACGCCGTGGCATTGGGTCATTCGCCTTTTCCCGGGCGCTCGGGCAAAATCCCGCGTAATTTGAAATCCGATCGATTGTCGCTGATATTGGCGCGGGAGCTGACCGTATGAACGAGATGGATACGAAGCGCGAGTTCGCCGAAATGATCCGCAACGCCTGCCTGAAAGCCGCGCGCGAGGCTTATGAAAACGCCGGTATCAGCGGTTTGTGCGAGGAAGGGCGGTGGGAGTGCGCGGTGGACGCGATCCGCTCTCTTGATCTTGAGGCGACAATCAACGCGCTGCCGGGCGATTTGCCGAAGTGACCGGCCTGGTTGTCTGAAAGTACCGGCGGATCAGTCCAGCGCCACCGCGCGCAATTTTTCCGCCGCCGTTTCCGGCGCGACGGTATTCACGAACAATCCCGAGCCCAGCTCGAAACCGGTGGGGATGCTGGTGCGCGGCGTGATTTCGAGGTGCCAATGGTAACTCGCCTCGCAATCCTCGCAGTTCACATCGTGCGGGATCGAGTGCAGGAAGAAATTGTACTGCGCGCCGCCGAGCACGGCGTCGAGCCGCGCCATGGTGCGGCGCATCACGCGCGCCAGGTCGTTGAGGTCGTCTTTCGATATCCGCAGGAAATCGCTCTGGTGCTGGAGCGGCAGGATGTGCACTTCCCACTCGTAGCGGCTGGCGAACGGCTTGATGGCGATGAATTTCCCGACGCGCTCGATGACGTACTGGCCGACGCTGATCTTGCGTCGGATCTCGCCGGATTCGCGGTCGTAGATGGTCGCCTCGAAGGTGAGCGCTTCGTCGATCAGCGAACAGAAAATACAGTGGTGATTCTTGTGGTAGAACGCGCGGCTGTTCGACACCTCGGCCTGCACGTTGTCGGGAATCACCGGCGTGGCGATGACCTGGCTGTGGGTGTGCGCGATCGAGGCGCCGGCGGCGGGGCCGAAATTCTTGAACACCAGCACGTAGCGCAGCCGTGAATTGGAGCGATACAGCTGCTCCATGCGGTCGCGGTACACGGAGAACAGCAGCGCCAGATGCGCCTCGCTCATTTCGTGAAGCGCGATGCCGTGCCTGTTGTGATCGATCATCACCTCGTGCCGGCCGTAACCGTCGATGGTCTGTTGCAGCCCGAACGTGAGGTTGGGATTGCGGCGGTCGTCACCCAGCACCGGATAGAGATTTTCGACGATGCGGATTGCCCAGTTTTTCTCCGCCGGGTAGGCGGCGATCACCGGCGGCGTCATGTGTTCGTTGCCGGTGCAGAACGGGCAGGTCTCGACGTGCGCGCGCGTGTCGCGCGGCGCGGGTTCTTCGGCTTTCTTCGGGCGCATGCCGCGCGCGGTCGCCACCAGCACCGACTCGCTCGGCACGATCGGGTTGATGCGGATTTCGCGCACCGGTTTCGGGGCGGCATCGGTCATGGATCGGCAGCTTAAAACAGGGCCGCCAGCGGCGCCAGAAAATTGCGCTGATCAGCCCATAAACGCCGCCTCCCGCGCGCGCCGCGGCGTCCTTGAAGCGATCTCAAGCCATTTCCGAATGGCGAGACGCATTGAAATTGCAGGCGCGTCGGGCTGTTCCTTGAGATCGCTTCTTGTCATCGGCGGAGGGCGCAAGTACCATGCGCGTTTCTCCGAAACATTTGCAGGTCCGCGTCTTATGTTCCAAGGCAGCATGGTGGCCCTGGTCACGCCCATGAACGAGGACGGGTCGCTCGACCGGTCGGCGCTGCGTCGCCTCGTGGATTTCCACGTCGAGAACGGCACCGATGCCATCGTCGCGGTCGGCACCACCGGCGAGTCGCCGACGCTCGACATGGACGAGCACTGCGAGGTGATCCGGCTCACGGTCGAATACGCCAAGGGGCGGGTTCCGGTGATCGCGGGCACGGGCGCGAACGCCACCACCGAGGCGATCGAGCTCACGCGTTGCGCCGAGAAGGCGGGCGCGGACGCCTGTCTGCTGGTGACGCCTTACTACAACAAGCCGACCCAGGAGGGCCTGTACTTGCACCACAAGGCCATCGCCGACGCCGTGCCGATTCCGCAGATACTATATAATGTGCCCGGTCGCACCGCCTGCGACATGCTTCCCGAAACCGTGGAACGCCTCGCCGCCATACCTAATATAGTCGGCATCAAGGAAGCCACCGGCAATCTCGACCGCGCGCGCGATATCCTGCGCCGCTGCGGGAGCAGGCTCGACCTCTATTCCGGCGACGACGCCACCGCGCTCGACTGCATCCTGCTCGGCGCCAAGGGCGATATTTCGGTCACGGCCAACGTCGCGCCGCGGCTGATGCACGAGATGTGCGCGCTGGCCCGCGCCGGTAAGGAGCAGGAGGCGCGCGCCATCAACGAGCGCCTCATGGGCCTGCACAAGAACCTGTTCG
>JACXTT010014324.1_pt1 | contig 10383 bp, 4 predicted proteins | sample 9270951 | NCBI WGS metagenome assembly JACXTT01 (sample SAMN15532306, study PRJNA645909) | rock metagenome | isolation source: weathered quartz diorite | place: Puerto Rico | collected 2017-06-21
CGGGCAGCCCCGCCGCAGCAGGCAAGCCCGCCACGGCGGGTAAACCCGAAGTGATTTTGTGGGCGGACACGTTCAACAATTATTTCCATCCGGAGACGAGCCGGGCGGCGCTCGCAGTGTTGCAAGGTGCAGGCTTCCAGGCAAGCGTTCCGCAGACGCATCTGTGCTGCGGAAGGCCGCTGTACGACTTCGGCATGCTCGATAGGGCCAAGCAGTACCTGGAACAAATTATGAGCGCCCTCGGTCCGCAAATCGAGGCGGGCGTGCCGATTGTTGTGCTGGAGCCGAGCTGCGCCTCCGTCTTTCGCGACGAGTTGCACAATCTATTCCCAACGGATGCGCGCGCGACGCGCTTGCGGAGCCATGTGTTTCTCCTGAGCGAGTTCCTCGAGCATCATGCTCCGAACTATCAGCCCCCGCGGTTCGCCGGGAAAATCCTTTTGCACGGGCACTGCCACCACAAGTCGCTGATGCGCATGACCGACGAAGAATCGGTATTGCGAAAGACGGGTGCCGAGCTGCAATCTATCGACTCCGGGTGCTGCGGGATGGCGGGGCCATTCGGCTTTGAAAGGGACAAATACGCTGTCTCGCAGGCGGTGGGGGAGCGCGTACTGTTGCCTGCGGTGCGGAATACGCCCGCCGACGCGCTGATTGTCTCTGACGGCTTCAGCTGCCGGGAGCAAATCCTGCAGTCCACCGGACGGCGCGCCGTTCATTTGGCGGAAGCTATTCAACTTGCGTTGCAGGCCAGAGATCAGTAGTGGGTTAGTTTGCGTTCGACAAACTACCCACTACCAAATCGCCTTCGCGGTGCCTCGAAGGGACCCCGACACTCCGTATTTTAGAAGCTCATCTTCAGCGCTAACTGGACGTCCCGTCCGTCCCGGGCAACCGTGATCCCTCCAGCCCCTTTGCCGACGATCGCGTTGCCGTTGGGCGGGTTATTGACGAAGTTCGCACGGTTGAAGACGTTGAAAAACTCCGCCCGGAACTGCAGGTTCCCGGCTTCACCCAGGAACCCAAGCTTGGTGTCCTTGTGCACGGAGAAGTCCCAGTTGAACAAGCCAGGCCCGGTCAGAATGCCCCTCCCCACGCTGCCCAGGTAACCCGGAACGGGGTTGGTAAACATGTTCGGGTTGTACCATTGGGTGGGCCTACCCGTAATGACGGTGGCGGAATTGTAGATGACAGCATTGGGATTGCACTGCCGACCCAAAGGGGTAAGATTCAAGGCCCCAGCCACGCAGGTGGTAACGTCGCCTATATTTGCGGACGTGACATAATCAGGCCGCTCATAGGCGCCGTTAATGCTGTTGATCGTGTTGAGCGACGGGTCGACTGCGGGCCTGCCTTGGGCCAGGACGACTCCACCGGGAACCGCGACGGTGAACGCGTACCCGCTCTGAACGGAAACGATATTCTGCACCGACCAGCCGTTCACCAGCTTTGCCGAAAAACCCTGAGACCCCCACGTCGGGAAGGCGTAAAGGGTATTAAACCGCCAGTTGTGCGTCGCATTCACGTCGGATCCGCCCTTGTCGAAGTCGATTGGTGTGTAGGGCGTGGGTACCTCACCGTCGATGAAAAGCCGCCCCTGCGTGGTATCCAGATTCTTCGAGTAGGTGTAAGAGCTCTGGAATTCAAGGCCGTGCGACAGCCTCTTCTGCATGGTTACCTGGAGGCCGTCGTACCAGGAATGGCCACGGGTTTGGACTGCATTGTCATTGCCGAAGTTGCAATTTCGCCGACCGCTCCGGATGCTCAAAGGAGCCCCGTTATCGACGTTGACGGTGCAAACATGGGGCGATGTGAAGGCCAGGTTCGCCGACGGGCAGGCTACAGGCGTACCACCTGGGTACTGGGGGGGACTTGGCGCGCCCAGCGTATTCGCCCAATTGGGAACGCCGTTGACGATAGCCGTTGGGACGCACGGATTTGCGTCCCCTTGTCCCCAAAGATGCACGCCGCGCGTGCCTACATACGATACCGTCAAGCCTACATTGCCGGGCAATTGCCGATCGATTGAGAGGTTCCACTGCATCAGGTATGGCTGGCGGATGTCATGCTGGGGCAGGTTGATAGGGCTTGGAGGAAAGAATCCCTGAAATGTGCTCGTCGCCCCGGGATTGTGAAAGGGAGGCTGATACGGGCCGGGGCTGGCCGACATGAACCCTGGTGCCCAGGATGTCAACGACCCAGCCGGCGGCGCAAAAATAGCATTGATGGAGCGGTACGGTGGGTCGCCTACAACGTATCCGAACGTCGTCGTGCCAACGGTGGCCACGTCGTAATAAAGCCCGAAGGCGCTGCGAATGGATGTCTTCCCATTTCCTTGGAGGTCATAGGCGAACCCGATTCGCGGGCTGAAATTCTTGAGCGATGGGTTTCGCAAATAGGGCTGTGTCGTGAGCGGATTCGTCCAGGTGGGCCCGCCCACTACGTCAACCTGCGCGGCTGGATTCAACAGAGTCGTCTGCTGGCCCTGGGATTCGGTCACAGTCGTGTTGAATTCGTAGCGCAGGCCGAGGTTGAGCGTCAGCCGCGAAGTCGCACGCCAGTCGTCCTGCGCATAAAACCCATAGGTTTCGTACCGGAAATGGCGGCGCAGAGCTCCGCCGGGTATGGCTCCGAGTTCCTGCGACGGCTGGTTGTTGAGAAAGGCAGGGAGGCCTCCCAGAAAATTCACGCGCCCGCGACCCCATACCGTCTCACCAGTAATCAACTGAATGCGGTTACCCAGGAAACCGAACTTCAGCGCGTGTCTTCCCTTGAGGTAGATGATGTCGTCTCCCAGGCTCCAGTAATTCTGCAAGTGATAGTTGGGGGCGGCGAAGTCCGGCCCCATGGTGGTGAATGTCGAACTCCCGCTGCCATTGGATCCGATGACGATCAAGCCGATCGGCTGCCCATTGAGGAACGAGACATCCGGGCCCACGACTTCCTGCCCGGTCTGAGAGGGATTGGTGACCGGACTGGTGGGAATGTTGGTCCGACTGAAGGAGATCCGCGCCGTATTCAGAAACGTGGGGGAAAAGATGTGGTTCTCAGAAAGGGTGATGAACTGGCTGCGGCTGGTCTCGTCGGTCTGAAACTCTTTGAAACCGTAAACGCTGGCGCCGAAGCCGGGCCCTGGTAGACGCGCGTTGGAATCCTCAATCGTATAGCGCGCGAAGAGGCTGTCATCCTTGCTAAAATTTTGGTCGACGCGCATCTGGCCGTAGTTCACCGACTCATGCGAGATCTGTGTGTAGTTGGAGTCCGCTGGGTCGTAGAGCGCCAGCAGGGGCCGTATCGCCGCGTTCACCGTGATAGAGGGACTCCCAGTAGGTAACCCGCAATCGGCGGCCGTCACCGTGTAGTCGCCATTAGGGTTGCCTTGGGCGACGGTGCGCGTTCCGTTGGTTACGCATGCGGCGGGAATGCCATGGGTGGTCACAGGAATTCCCTTCACCTGTCTCAAAGCTTCGACCACTCCCCAGAAAAACGTCTTGTCTTTGCGGATCGGTCCTCCAAAAGCGCCGCCGAAGTCATTCCGCTGATATTGTGGGCTGCGCTTGCAGGTAGCCGTGGAGCCTCCGGCATTGATGCAATTCGTCTGGGAAGTGTCGAAGAAATTCCTGGCATCCAGGACGCGGTTCCGCACGTATTCGAAGGCAGTGCCGTGAAACTGATTGCTTCCGCCTTTGCTGACAATGGTCATTTGGCTGCCCATGTTCATGCCATATTCGGCGCTGAAAGCGTTCGTGATGACCCTATATTCGCGGATGCCGTCCACGCCCAGCGTGGTGCCCACGGCCGAGGCGCCGTTATAGCCGAAAACCGTTTGCGTCGGCGTTCCGTCCAGCAGAAAGTTATTCGAGATGATGGGCGCGCCGTTGCTGCTATAAATGGTGCCATTGGATCCGCCGCCAAGTTGGATCACAACGGTATCTTGTGAGACGCCCGGCTGGAGCAGGGTCAAGTCCAGGAAGTTGCGGCCATTCAGCGGCAGGTCGGCGATTTTCTCTTCGCTCACCAGGCCGCCCAGCGAGGCTGTGGTCGTGTTCACAAGCGGGGCTTCGCCGGTAACCACGACCTCCTGCGAAGTGCCCCCTACGTCCAGCGTGAAATTCAACACCACTTCCTCGCCGACGTCGAGAACCAGCCCCTTCTGCGTGGTTGGCTTGAAGCCATTCCTCTCAACTCTTAAGTCATAATGGCCGACAGGCAGCGCGGCTAAACGATACGCTCCGGTTCCATCGGTCGAAATCACGCGCGACGTGCCAGTCTCCACGTTCTGGGCCGTGACGGTCGCACCGGGGACTACCGCATCCGAAGTGTCCTTCACCGTTCCCAGAATTGTTCCGGTCGGCAATTGCGCGAAAACCGGAACCATCGCGACCAACAGGATCAGCCCCAAGACAGACATCGCCACGCGAGAGCCCCGGGGAACACCCCCAAACACTGTGCTCATGAGTTTTCTCCTCGTGATTTTGCAGTCTGAACTGCCCCTGGATAATCGGTTAAATTGCCGGCACTATAACAGGACGCATCGCCTGCGGCGTTACAACACTGCCTGCCCAGCGAATGCTTCTATGAATCTGAGCCGTCCACCCACTCCCTGAGTCCCCTGTCTGTCCTCAGGGCACCATACGGCACCGCACTCCAAATCCAACGTGTTTGACGGCGGAAATAACCCAGCAATCATCGACCTAGTACCGACCGTAGGCGCTGTATATTGCACTCGCTAACCGATGTCAAGCAAACTCTCGATGTCTTAAATATGTGTTTAATTATTTTTGTAAATAGATTCGAAGAAATGTAACACGGCATCAAACCGATGCGGATTTTCCAACTCCGAGAAAGCGCCGGGGTCGACGAGCCTGACCCGTAGTGCTGCGGCAAACCCGCGGGCGTCGATTGCGCCTTAAGGTTCCCTTCAGTTTCCGTGCGCTAGTTTGTATGCCCCCCAAGGAAGGGCGTTATGAGGGTGTTTTGCCTCCCGCGCCTTGCCTTGTCAAGGCTGTAAGGGTATCGTTGACAAGCACTTACATGCAGAAATGGTATTCCTAACCTGCATGATCTATCTTCTTCCCAGTCACCCAGGAGAAGGGAGAGAGAAATGACGGCTCAAATGAGTTCTTTGCCCGGCGTCGAAATCCTGGGCACACGTGAAGAGCGATTCGACGAAATACTGACGCCAGAAGCCCTGAAGTTCGTGGTTGATTTGGAAAGGCGCTTCGGCCCGAGGCGCCGTGAATTATTGGCCGCGCGCGTCGCGCGCCAAGCCCGGCTCGACGCCGGGGAGCGCCCGGATTTTCCGCGTGAAACCGCCGAGATCCGTAACAGCAAGTGGACCGTATCGCCGCAGCCGGCGGATCTCCTCGACCGGAGAGTCGAAATTACAGGGCCCGTGGACCGCAAGATGGTCATCAACGCGCTGAACTCGGGCGCCAGCACCTACATGGCGGACTTCGAGGACGCCAACACGCCGACGTGGAGCAACCTGATCGAGGGTCACGTCAACCTGATCGACGCGGTCCGCAAAACGATCACATACACGGACCCTGCTAGCGGCAAGGCGTACAAACTGAATCCGCAGCTTGCAGTGCTGATCGTGCGGCCGCGCGGCTGGCATTTGCCCGAGAAGCATGTCGTGGTGGACGGAAACCCGATGTCCGGATCGCTCTTCGACTTCGGGCTTTTCTTCTGGCACAACGCGAAGGAATTACTTGCGCGCGGGACTGGCCCCTATTTCTACCTGCCCAAGATGGAGAACCATCTCGAAGCGCGCTTGTGGAACGACATTTTCCTGTACTCGCAGGAAACGCTGGGAATCAAGCGTGGAACGATCAAGGGCACGGTCCTGATCGAGACGATTCTGGCTGCTTTCGAGATGGACGAAATCCTGTTCGAATTGCGCGAGCATTCCTCGGGACTGAACGCCGGGCGCTGGGACTACATTTTCAGCTTCATCAAGAAGTTTGCCATGGACCCTGCCGATATTCTGCCGGATCGCGGCAAAGTAACGATGACCACGCATTTCCTAAGCTCCTACGCAAAGCTGCTGATCAAGATCTGCCACAACCGCGAAGTGCACGCCATGGGCGGCATGTCCGCTTACATCCCGAACAAGCGCGATGTGGAGTTGAATAAGATTGCGATGGACCAAGTGCGAGCGGACAAGGAACGAGAGGCGACGATCGGTCACGACGGCACGTGGGTAGCGCACCCGGGCCTTGTCGCGCTGGCCAAGGAAGTGTTCGACAAATACATGCCAAAGCCTAATCAGATTGATCGCAAGCTCGAGGATTTCCATGCCACTGCTGCGGACTTGCTGACCGTGCCTCACGGTGATATTACGGAAGCGGGACTCCGGCAGAACATCGCGGTCGGCATCGGGTATCTGGAGTCGTGGCTGCGCGGTATTGGGTGCGTGCCACTTTTCAACCTCATGGAGGACGCCGCCACCGCGGAAATCAGCCGCGCGCAGCTCTGGCAATGGGCCCACTACAAAGCCAAGATGAACGACGGGCGGGCCATCACTCCGGAGCTGTGCCTAAAGACGATCGATGAAGAGTTAGCCAAGATGCAGAAAGCGGTGGGAGACGAGCAATTCCGGGCCGGCAAATACAACGATGCGGCAGCCATTCTGCGCGATCTGGTTCAGGCGCCGCGGTTTGTTGACTTCCTGACGCTGCCTGCGTACGACCGGCTCAATGCGACGGAACGCGCGGCGGCGGTCAAAAAATCCTGAGAGTGAAATACGCAAGCGATGGCTCGCGGTTCATTCAAAGTTAGATGCGAAGTTTAAGGAGGCGGGAATGGAGTCGAGAGTAAGCCTTCGAGTCAAGCTACAGATATTCGTGGGTCTCGCGTTCGTGCTCGCAGCGCTGTGCACTGCGCGCGCGCAGTCCGGCGTGCCCAGATATGAAGTGGACCCCACTTGGCCCAAGCCCTTGCCGGGGACGTGGGTGACTGGACGAGCCGGCGGAATCTGCGTCGACGCGCAGGATCACATCTTTGAAGTGAATCGCGGCGACTTGCAGGACAAGGAAAAGCTGACCGCGACGCCGGCTCCGCCCGTGCTGGAATACGATTCGGACGGCAATCTGGTGAACTCCTTTGGCGATTTCAAGACGGCGCCAAGCTCCATTCATGGCTGTATCTTCGACAAAGAGAACAACGTCTACGTTGCGGGCAATGATGACGCCGTGGTGCAGAAATATACGCACGACGGCAGCAAGATGCTGTTGCAGATCGGGACGAAGGGCCTCTTTGACAGCTCGACGGGCCTGATCACCGGCATCGCGATGAATCAAAGCCACACGCTGCTGAACAAGCCGGCGGATATCGCGATCGATCCGGGCAACGGGGACATTTACATTGCGGACGGATACGGCGACCACCGGATCGCGGTTTTTGATAAGGATGGAAAATTCCTGCGTCAGTGGGGCCGGCAGGGAACGAAGGACGAGGCTGCGGCCGGTGACGGCGGCGCCTTCATGGGTGTGGTGCATTGCGTCGTGATGGACAACAATGGCCTCGTGTATGTGTGTGACCGGCAGGGGAATCGGATTCAGGTGTTTGACAAGATGGGGAATTTCAAAAAGAGCATCTGGATCAAGTCAGGGCACGAAGAAACGCCAGACTCCTGGGGCACGGCGTGGTGGCTGCGCTTCTCGCGCGATCCGCAGCAAAAATATATGATTGTCGCTGATGGGCGCAACGAGCTGGTTCACATTCTCGATCACGAAAGCGGAAACGAAATCACGAAGTTTGGCCGGCCAGGGCATCAGCTCGGCGAATTCACGCACTGCCATACGCTGGATATAGATTCCAAGGGCAACATCTACGTGGCCGAGACCGATATTGGGCGGCGCGTGGACAAATTCAAGCTGGTGAGCAGGTAGCTGGAATCCGCAGACAAAGTCAAAGCCGCACCCTTCCAAAAAACGGAAGGATGCGGCACCCGGAAATTCCAAAGCGATCCGGCAAGAGCGGGCGAGCATTCCTAAACGACAGGATCCACAGTTTGGGAGGGTCGGAATGAAACCCAGAGTCGCTGGCACAATTTTCTTGAGTCTGGGGCTTGCGTTCATCCTGAATGTGGATGCGCATCCGCGTCAGGCGGGCGAGCACGCCAAAACGCACGCGACCGCGGCGCATTCGCGAAGTGCTGCGCTGAAACCGTTGAAGCTTGTGGGCGCGATCCTCGTGCCGGGGAATCCGATTCGCTTTGACATTAGCTGGGTGGATGAGCCTCGCGCGAGGTATTTCCTGGCGGAGTCCGGGAACGCCGCCGTGGACGTTTTTGACGCCGAGAACGATTTGTTCATCGGCAGGATTTCGGGCTTCCACGGCATTCCGGCGGTGGACGACCCGTGCGGGCGAATTGAGGGCATGGGGCCGAGCGGCGTCGTAGTCACTCCCGACAACCATCTCTGGGCGGACGACGCACATGGCACCGTGAAAGTGTTTGATTTGACAAATGCCAAGCCTCCCTTTAGCGACGTTATGCCGATAACCACGATCTCCACCGGCGCACAGTGCCGCGCCGACGAAATCGGTTTCGACCCGAAAGATCACGTGATCGTGGTGGGAAATCCGGAGGAGCATCCGCCGTTTGCGACGATTATTTCTTCGGATGCGCCGTATGACGTGCTGGCCAAGGTTCCTTTCCCCGACGCAGAGGGGTTCGAGCAACCCTTGTGGGACGCTGGCTTGAAGGGCGGGCGAATGCTGGCAACCGTGCCGGGAAAAGAGCACCCCTCAGTAGTTGCGGTGCTTGACCTGACCAAGCCGAAGTCGCCCGTCGTGGAGACGACCTATCCGGTGCCGGGCTGCGGTTCAGGTCTGGCGCTTGGTCCTGCTCAGCATCTACTCGTTGGTTGTGGAGGCGGGAGGCCGCTCATCGTCATTGACGCGACGACCGGCAAAATGATTGCGACGGTTGACGGCACGCATGGCGCAGACGAAGTCTGGTACAACCCGGGCGACAACCATTTCTACGCGGCCAGCGGTAACAATCCCACGCCAACGCTCAGCGTGATTGACGCGGAGTCGGGAAAGCTTCTTTACAACTTGCCGGCGGGCCCAGGCTCTCACTCCGTCGCGGCGTTTAGCCGAAACAATCACATATTTGTCCCCATCGCAATCCCCACTCAGGTGGCGCCGACGGATGCGTGCAACGTGCTATTCGGTCTGCCCGAAAAGCAAGGGTGTATCGCGGTTTACGCGCCGGAGAAGTAGGCGAGGAACCGCAACACCAAAGTCAAGAACCGCACCCTTCCAAAAGACGGAAGGGTGCGGCACCCAAGATTCAAAGGCTGTTTTCATACGGCGCGTAGACAAATTACAGTTAGTCAGGATAACGGTGAGAGTCGGTCCGGCTCAGGCGCGGGCGAGAGCGGCCTTCACGCGATTGGGGGTCAGCGGGTATTCGCGCATTCGCACGCCGGTTGCGTCGAAGAAGGCGTTGGCGATCGCAGCGGCGGCGGGTCCTGTTAGTTCTTCGCCTGCGCCGCTCGATGGCTCATCCAAATGCTGCACGACCGCCGCGGTTACTTCGGGGCATTCCTCAAACCGCAGGATCGGATAACTGTTCCAATCAAGACTCGTGACGTTCGTTTTGGTGAAAGTGACTTCTTCCTTCAGAATTCGGCTCGTGGCTTGAACGAGCATTCCGCTGATCTGGTTCTCAACGAATCCGGGATTAATGACCAGACCGGCGTCGAGCGCCCCGTACATGTGTTTCGCCACAATCTGGCCGGTTTCCTTGTCGACCTCTATATCCGCCACAGCGGCGCCGTATGAGCCGATATGGGTGCCGACCGCGATTCCCCGCCCCTTCACAAGTTTCGCGTCCGACAAATTTGACGCCGCCTTCCTCGGCGTCCATCCGGCGGCCTTCGCGACCGCATCGAGAACTCCGAGCCAGCGTGCATCCTGGATGTTGTGTTGCCGGAACTGCAGGGGATCCATTCCCGCGAGATACACAAGCTGGTCGATGGCCTGCTCGGATGTGAAAGAAAATGATATGTCCAGGGGCGAGCGCAGGTACGACCCCTTGAGATATCCATTCAGCCCCGGCAAACGGTGATTCACGAGACGCATGTTGGGGATGCTGTACATTCCGCCGACGTTGAATGGCGTCACGGCCTGGGATACGGGAGCTTCCATCTCACTGGCAGCCGTTCCCAGCGCGAGCTGCTCGGAAGTTTCGGTCCAGATCCACACGTGCTGATACCCGTGATATTCGTAGGCGACTAGATTGCCGTCGCCGTCGACACCGGCACGTATGTGGGCGAGATGAGCGGGACCATAGTTGTCCCAACCGAGTTCGTCCCAGCGCATAAACTGAACGCGGACGGGCTTCCCAACAGCTTGGGACATGATGGC
>JACXTT010014325.1_pt1 | contig 10381 bp, 8 predicted proteins | sample 9270951 | NCBI WGS metagenome assembly JACXTT01 (sample SAMN15532306, study PRJNA645909) | rock metagenome | isolation source: weathered quartz diorite | place: Puerto Rico | collected 2017-06-21
CTGGACCGCTGCGGCGGTCATTGAACTCGTGAGTGGCGCGGGAGGAGACGAGGTGAGCGTCGTCCCCTGTGCCACTCACGACCTCGTCGACCAACCGACTGCCTGGCTGCGTGCAGCCATGGCTGTGCTCGACGACCCGGCACGGATGCCGGCGGAGTTGACCGCGCTGCTGGGCGCTCGGGTCAGTTGGTCAGCAACGGAACAGGTCCGCGCTGCGGCGTTGGCCGAGTTCGCCGATCGTGCGCGGTCGGCCGCAGATATCCCCCCCGCATCTGCGGCCGGCTCCGCCGTGGTCGAGTACGTCGCGGAGGAGGGATCCGTCCTGGCGATGATCGGGGTGCACGTCGTCGGCGCGGCCAGGCTGCACGCGATCGTCGACGGCTGCGTCGAGGCGAGCCTGGAGGTCGCGCCGGCCTGGCGCCGGCTCGGCATCGGGCGCCAGCTGCTGCGCCAGATCAGCGGACTGGCGGCCGGCCGCGGGGCCGGTGAGCTGGTGATGCTCGCGCCGCCGACCGAGGAAGGCGTCGTCCCGGTGCTGGCCGCGTCCGGCATGCGGGGCCGCATCCGGCTGACCGAGGAGGGGCTCCGGGTGCACGTGAGCCTCGCTGGGGTGCGTCCGATCGAGGCTGTCGCCGCCCGTTAGACTGGAGCATGACCTCATACGTTCCCGAGAAGTTCGCCGCTCTCGGCCTCACGTACGACGACGTCCTGCTGCTGCCGGGATCCTCGGACCTCAATCCGAACGAGATCGACACCACCACCCGGCTGACCCGCGAGATCTCGATCCGGGTCCCGTTGATCAGCGCCGCGATGGACACCGTCACGGAGTCGCGGATGGCCATCGCGATGGCGCGCGAAGGCGGCATCGGGGTGCTGCACCGCAACCTCTCGATCGCCGACCAGGCCTACCAGGTGGACCTGGTGAAGCGGACCCAGACCGGGATGATCTCGAACCCGATCACGATCGGTCCGGACGCCACCCTCGAGGACCTCGACCAGACCTGCGGTGAGTACCGGGTCTCCGGTCTTCCGGTCGTCGACGTCGACAACCGCCTGCTCGGCATCATCACCAACCGCGACCTGCGGTTCACCCCGGTCGCGGAGTGGGCCACCACCAAGGTCGACGAGGTGATGACCCCGATGCCGCTGATCACGGCGCCGGTCGGGATCACCCGCGAGGACGCGACCGCGATCCTGCGCCAGCACAAGCGCGAGCGGCTCCCGATCGTCGACGAGACCGGCAAGCTGGCCGGGCTGATCACGGTCAAGGACTTCGTGAAGTCGGAGCAGTTCCCGCACGCGTCCAACGACGCCGACGGCCGGCTGATGGTCGGAGCGGCGATCGGTTACTTCGGCGACGCCTGGGAGCGCGCCACCACCCTGATCGACGCCGGCGTCGACGTCCTCGTCGCGGACACCGCGCACGGCCACGTGAAGCTGCTGCTCGACATGGTCGCCCGGCTCAAGTCCGACCCCGCCACCAGGCACGTCCAGGTGATCGGCGGCAACGTCGCGACCCGGGCCGGCGCCCAGGCGTTCGTCGACGTGGGTGCGGACGCGATCAAGGTCGGCGTCGGTCCGGGCTCGATCTGTACGACGCGCGTCGTCACCGGGGTCGGGGCGCCGCAGGTCACTGCGGTCTACGAGGCCTCGCTGGCTGCCAAGGCGGCCGGCGTACCGGTGATCGCGGACGGTGGGCTGAAGCACTCGGGCGAGATCGCGAAGGCGATCGTGGCGGGCGCCGACTCGGTGATGCTCGGGTCCCTGCTGGCCGGCTGCGAGGAGTCGCCGGGCGACCTGGTGTTCGTGAACGGCAAGCAGTTCAAGGCCTACCGCGGGATGGGGTCGCTCGGCGCGATGTCGAGCCGCGGCAAGAAGTCCTACTCCAAGGACCGGTACTTCCAGGCCGAGGTCACCAGCGACGACAAGATCGTGCCCGAGGGCATCGAGGGTCAGGTCGCCTACCGCGGCCCGTTGTCGGCGGTCGCGCACCAGCTCATCGGTGGCCTGAACCAGTCGATGTTCTACGTCGGCGCGCGCACGATCACCGAGCTCAAGGAGAAGGGCCAGTTCGTCCGGATCACGGCGGCCTCGCTCAAGGAGAGCCACCCGCACGACGTGCAGATGACAGTCGAAGCGCCCAACTACAGCGGCCACTAGACTCCTCCGGTGACCGAGATCGAGATCGGCCGCGCCAAGCGCGGTCGCCGGGCGTATTCCTTCGACGACATCGCCATCGTGCCGAGCCGGCGTACGCGCGACCCCGAAGAGGTCTCGACGGCGTGGCAGATCGACGCCTACCCGTTCGACCTTCCGATCCTGGCCGCCCCGATGGACTCGGTGATGTCGCCGGCCAGTGCGATCGCGCTCGGCCAGTACGGCGGTCTCGGCGTGCTGAACCTCGAGGGCCTCTGGACCCGTTACCAGGACCCGGCACCGCTGCTCGAGGAGATCGCCACCCTCGACGAGGTGGCCGCGGTGTCCCGGATGCAGGAGGTCTACTCCGCACCGATCCAGGCTGAGCTGATCACCGAGCGCGTGCGCGAGGTGCGCGACGCCGGTGTTACGGTCGCCGGCGCACTGTCGCCGCAGCGGACCAAGGAGTTCGCGAAGACCGTCGTCGACGCCGGCGTCGACATGTTCGTGATCCGCGGGACCACGGTCAGCGCCGAGCACGTCTCCGGGCAGGCCGAGCCGCTGAACCTCAAGGAGTTCATCTACGAGCTCGACGTCCCGGTGATCGTCGGCGGGTGCGCCACGCACCAGGCCGCGGTGCACCTGATGCGTACCGGTGCTGCCGGTGTCCTCGTCGGGTTCGGCGGGGGAGCGGCGCACACGACCCGTGCCGTCCTGGGCGTCTCGGTGCCGATGGCCAGCGCGGTGGCCGACGTCGCGGCCGCACGGCGCGACTACATGGACGAGTCCGGCGGTCGCTACGTGCACGTGATCGCCGACGGCTCGATCGGGCGCAGCGGCGACATCGCCAAGGCGATCGCCTGTGGTGCGGACGCCGTGATGATCGGGTCACCGCTCGCGCGTGCCACCGATGCTCCGGGCAAGGGGTTCCACTGGGGCGCGGAGGCGCACCACGAGAACCTGCCGCGCGGCGAGAGGGTCGAGATCGGCACCGTCGGGACGCTCGAGCAGATCCTGTTCGGTCCCTCGCACGTCGCCGACGGCACCATGAACCTGATCGGTGCGCTGCGTCGCTCGATGGCGACCACCGGCTACACCGAGCTCAAGGAGTTCCAGCGCATCGAGGTCGTCGTCCAGTAGTCCCGGGGTTCAGAGACTGTCGATCAACGCCTCGATCCGGGAGCGGATCTCGTCCCGGATCGGTCGCACGGCCTCGATGCCCTGACCGGCCGGGTCGTCGAGCTTCCAGTCCTCGTAACGCTTGCCCGGGAAGAACGGGCAGGCGTCGCCGCAGCCCATGGTGATCACGACGTCTGAGGCCTGCACGGACTCGGTGGTGAGTACCTTGGGCTGCTCGCCGGCGATGTCGATGCCGACCTCGGCCATCGCCGCGATCGCGACCGGGTTGATCTGGTCCGCGGGCTCGGACCCCGCCGACAGCACGTCGACGCGGTCGCCGGCCAGGTGTTGCAGGAAGCCGGCGGCCATCTGGGACCGGCCGGCGTTGTGGACGCAGACGAAGAGCACGGTCGGACGGGACATCAGGCCTCCTGGGGCTTGGTGAAGAGGATGCGGACCAGCGCGAGGGCGAGCGCGCCGCCGACGACCTGCATGAGCACGAACATCGGCACCGAGGACGGCGCGATACCGGCGAAGGTGTCGGAGAACATCCGCGACACCGTGACGGCCGGGTTGGCGAAGCTCGTCGAGGAGGTGAACCAGTACGCCGCGGTGATGTAGCCGCCGACGGCGTACGCGATGGTCTCGGTGCGCCCCGTGTGCACGGCTCCGAAGATCACCACGACCAGGCCGAGGGTCGCCACGACCTCGCCGAGCCAGAGACCTCCACCAGTGCGGTGATGGGTCGCCCAGGTGACCGCGTCGAGGTTGAACATCAGGTTGGCGACGACGGCTCCGAGGATCCCGCCGGTCACCTGCGCGATCGCGAGGACGCCCGCTTCGGACCAGCGGATCAGACCGAGCGCCGCCTCGACAGCGCTGACCACCGGGTTGAACGCGGCCGACACCGGCTGCAGCGTCAGGATCAACGCGACCAGCGCGGCGCCGGTGATCAGGCTGTTCTCCAGCAGCTGCAGGCCGACATCGTTGGGCGAGAGGCGCGATGCCGCGATGCCCGACCCGATCACCGCCATCACCAGGAACGCCGTACCGACGAGCTCGGCGACGGCCTTGCGTACGAGGCTCACAGCCCGCCACCGATCAGGGCGGACAGATCGGCGAGGGCATCGCGCTGGACCCGGTAGTAGACCCAGACTCCGCGCTTGGCGCGTTCGAGCAGGCCCGACTCGTGCAGCACCTTGAGGTGGTGGCTGATCGTCGGCTGGGACAGGTCGAAGGCGTCGTTGAGGTCGCAGACACAGGCTTCGCCGTCTGCGTGCGCGGCGACCAGGGACAGCAGACGGAGTCGCACCGGATCAGCCAGCGCCTTGAGCAATGGCGCGATCCGTTCGGCGGACTCTGCGGACAGCGGCGCGGACACCAGGGGAGAGCAGCACGCCACGGTCTGCAGCGGCGTGAGCGTCAACGAAGACTTCGACATGCATCAATATTGACAGATGTCGATATGAGAGTCCATCGTGAGACATCGATATCCATCTATGAAAGGAGCTGCCATGTCGGACAACGACTGCGGCTGTGGATGCTGCGGCTGCTGAAACAATTGCCTGACAGACTGGCGACATGGCGTTGACTGCAGATCTCGGGCCCGGTTCCCGTGCGGCAGCGCTCTCGGGCATGTCGACCCAGGAGCTGGATGTGCTCGTCGTCGGCGGTGGCGTGGTCGGCGCAGGCGTGGCCCTCGATGCGGTCTCGCGCGGCCTGTCGACGGCGATCGTCGAGCAGCGCGACTTCGCCAGCGGCACGAGCAGCCGCAGCAGCAAGCTGGTGCACGGCGGCCTGCGCTACCTGGAGATGTTCGACTTCGGCCTGGTCCGGGAGGCGCTCGAGGAACGCGGCCTGCTGCTGACCCGACTCGCGCCGCACCTGGTCCGCCCGGTCCCGTTCCTCTACCCGCTGCACAAGACCTGGGAACGTCCGTACGTCGGTGCCGGCCTCGTCCTGTACGACGGCATGGCCATGGCGGGGAAGTACGAGATGGGCGTGCCGAAGCACAAGCACCTCTTCCGTCGTCAGGTCGCCCGGATGGCCCCGGACCTGCGCACCGACCAGCTGACTGGAGCGATCCGGTACTACGACTGCCAGGTCGACGACGCGCGCCTGGTCATGAACATCGCGCGCACCGCTGCCGCCTACGGAGCCCACGTCGCATCGCGGACCAAGGTCACCGGCTTCCTCCGCCAGGGCGAGCGGGTCGTCGGCGCCACCATCCGCGACCTCGAGAACGACGTCTCCTACGAAGTCCGCGCGAAGGTCGTGATCAACTGCGCCGGGGTCTGGACCGACGAGATCCAGGAGCTGGTCGGAGGTCGCGGCGCCCTGCACGTCGAGGCCAGCAAGGGCATCCACCTGGTCGTCCCGCGCGACCGGATCCGCTCGGAGACCGGCTTCATCACCAAGACCGAGAAGTCGGTGCTGTTCGTGATCCCGTGGGGTCGGCACTGGATCATCGGCACCACCGACACGGCCTGGAACCTCGACCTCGCGCACCCGGCCGCATCGCGGGCGGACATCGACTACGTGCTCGGACACGTCAACACCCTGCTCAAGGATCCGCTCGACCACGACGACGTCGAGGGTGTGTACGCCGGGCTGCGACCGTTGCTCAAGGGCGAGAGCGACGCGACCTCGAAGATCTCCCGCGAGCACACCGTGGTGGCGCCGGTCCCGGGGCTGGTGCTGATCGCCGGCGGCAAGCTGACGACGTACCGGGTGATGGCGAAGGATGCCGTCGACGTCGCGGCGCGATCCCTGGACGGCGTACGGCCGAGCATCACCGAGCGGATCCCGCTGCTCGGCGCGCACGGCTTCGAGACCCGGACCAACCAGCGGGCCACGCTCGCGCGTGCGTCGGGGCTCGACCTGGCCCGGATCGACCACCTCCTCGGCCGGTACGGCGGCATGGTCGACGAGGTCCTCGATCTGATGACCGACGACCCGACCCTGGCCGAGCCGCTGATCCACGCCGAGGATTACTTGTGCGCCGAGGTGGTCTACGCGGTCACCCACGAAGGCGCCCGGCACCTCGACGACGTTCTCACCCGGCGTACCCGGATCTCGATCGAGACCTTCGACCGCGGCACGCTCTCGGCGCAGCAGGTGGCCGAGCTGATGGGCGGCGTCCTGGGCTGGGACGCGAGTCGCATCGACGAGGAGGTCGACCACTACCTGCGTCGTGTCGAGGCCGAGCGCCAGTCCCAGGAGAAGCTCACCGACCAGGAGGCCGACGAGGCCCGGGTGCAGGCGCCCGAAGGGCCGTGGGCGGGGTAGAACTGTTGGCATGACGACGTTCATCGCGCACACGACGATCGACTGCCACAACGCCTACGACCTCTGCCAGTGGTGGAAGCAGCTGCTCGGCTACGTCGACCTCGAGGACGACCCGAACATGCCCGGGCACCCCGAGTGCATGATCCAGCGCCCTGACGGCGGCCACCAGTTGCTGTTCCTCGAGACGCCCGACGAGAAGGCAGGTAAGAACCGGCTGCACTTCGACCTGCGGCCCACCGAGCGCAACCGGGTCGACGAGGTGGCCTGGGCGCTGTCGATCGGAGCGGTGCTCGTCGAGGACCACGGCGACCACTACGGCCCGGGAGTGGGCTGGACGGTGCTGGCAGATCCCGAGGGCAACGAGTTCTGCATCCTGCGCAGCCTGGCGGAATACGCCGCTACTTCGGCAGATATCTGACCGTTTCACCTGTTTCAGCCCGTTCCCGGTCGGCACGGACTGGGCGATCGTGGCCGTCAACGGCCAGAAGCAGGCTCCAACGCCGTAGCGGGGTTTACCTGCTGTTCGCTATTCGTTCTCGGCTCTACTACCGCGCTGTCCAACCTTCTCGATGAGACTTCTCGCGGCGCTGGGGGACGGCTGCCCTGATGACCGAGCCCCGTTGCGTCGGATGCCCGTTTTGCGTTCGTCTCGCATGTGCGGACGGACGAACCGAGACAGAAAGACCTGGGTAAACCTCGATGAAGCTGAGCAAGAAGATTCTGGCCGGCGGAGTGGCGGTTCTTGCCACCTCTGCGCTGGTCACCGTGGCCGCGGTCCCCGCGTTCGCCGACCCGGTTCGCCCCTACGCGACCGTTGGCTCCGACACGATTCAGGACGTCTGGAACGCCCTGACCAACGACTCGACCGCCGTCGTGCCGTCGATCGCCTCGTACAACGCCACCAGCAACGGTGTCGCGTACAACACGATCATCACCAAGACCGGCGGCGCCTGGTTCTCCCGGCCGAACGGCTCGGGCGATGGCCTGAAGGCCGTCTGCGCGACCTGGGACACCACGGGTGACCCGACCCACCTGATGAGCCTCAACGGTGCTGCGTCCAACGTGAACCTGACGAACTCCGAGGTCGACTTCGCTCGCTCCTCGAGCGGTCCTTCGGGCACCTCGGGCCCGGTGACCTTCCTCCCGTTCGCGCGGGACGCGGTCTCGATGGGCTACAACACCCAGGCTGTGGGCGCCGCCGCCAGCGGTCTCCCGTCAGGCCTCGCCCTGACCACCGCCGACATCACCGCGCTCTACACGGGTCTGCCCAGCGCCGACGGCGTGGTCACCTTCACCACCTCGGCCGGTGCTGCTGAGTCCGACGCGCACGCGGACGCGACTGCCAAGGTCTTCATCAACGGTGTCGCCGGCAACAACAACGGTCTGACCGTCGGCAGCTCCTTCCAGGTGTTCCCGGCTCTGCCGCAGAGCGCGTCCGGTACCCGCAAGTTCTTCGCTTCCGCGGCGAACATCAGCAACACCGTGGGCGCCAACGCGGCGTACGTCAGCGACGTCGCTGGCGCCGTCTTCGGCACCGGCACCGCCGGCCCGTTCGAGGAGAACAACGGTCGCGCGCTGACCATCGCCGGCGCCATCATCCCGTTCTCGGCGGCGCAGTGGATCTCGCAGCAGACGGGTGCGGCTCCGAACACGCTGAACAACTCGAACATGGCGATCGCGTCGTTCATCGACACCACCGGGGCTTCGCCGGTTGTCGAGCCGGCCGTCGTCGGCTCGGGCAGCTCGGCGACTCAGGGCTCGCTGTTCGGTGCCACGGACTTCTCGGGCAACTTCAACGCCCAGCCCGTGCCCGGCGTCGGCGTCTTCAACCGCGACACCTTCGACATCATCCCGACGGCGTTCATCGGTGGTACCCCGAAGCAGAGCGCGCTGGTCAGCACCCTGTCGGGTGGTGGCACCGGCCAGATCTTCTCGGGTGGTGGCAAGACCATCATCAAGAAGTTCGGCTTCGGCGTCCTGTCCTACTCGACAGGTACTGGCTCGTCGCAGGCAGCCACCTGCCCGAGCGGCTACTGATCCACCTGTGTGGGTCCCGGGCCTGAACCCGGGACCCACACGGTCGGTCTGAGTTTCACCTCTCCTCAACGCTTTTCCCTTGCCTGTGCTTCAGCCATGGGTTTTTGCCTCTCTTCAACCTCGCACGTCCTACACCCCAGAAAGAGAAGTCAATGTTGCGTTCCCTCCTGACGCGGCGTCGCCGTGTCGTCGCGGGTGCACTTGCCCTCGCGATTCCCACCGCGATCCTCGCCACGGCCACCGCGGCCAACGCTCACGCGCCCACCCCCGGCGCTGCCGAGATCATCCTCGAAGCCGGTGCCCTGACGGGTAACGGCGCCAACGCCCTGGCCAGTGGTTGGTGGGGTCACGAAACCGCCACGCACAACAAGGCGACGTTCTTCAGCCTCAACACCACCGGCTCGACCCTGGCCGCCACGCTGGCCAAGATCGGTCCGGACGCCACCGCCGGCAACGTCAACGTGGCGTTCGTCCAGAACCCCACGCTCGCCAACGTCAAGCCCACCGTCACCGCCGGTGAGACCGTCGGCCAGGCGTACCAGTGGTTCGACGCCTCGACGTTCGGTGCCTCGCTCAGCGGTAACACCAGCCAGAACGACTACGTTGACGCAGTCTCGACCAACGCCAGCTACAGCGCGTGGTTCGCGGCCGGCCAGCTGACCTACGGCTTCGACAACAACCTGAACGCGATCGACGCCACCCAGCCGGGTACGCCGCTCTCGGGCAGCCACGCGATCGGCAAGTCGATCCTCAACAACTGGCCTGCCGGCACCACCATCGGCGTCGTGTACTACGTCTCCGACGGCACGGACCCGGGCAACAACCTGCCGACCGTCAAGGTCGGCCCGGGCGGCCTTGCCGAGGCGGCCTACGTTCCGCTCACCACGGTCGCGCTCCCGTCCGACCACAGCCAGGACCCGACCACCGGCCTTCCGGCGGCGTACGACACCGTCCGCACCTCGGCCGGTTACATCGACACCGCAGCCGGTGACCGCACCGCGTCCTCGGCTGTCACCTCGAGCCCGGCCTCCTCGGCGAGCCCGGGTGCCACGGTGAACTTCAGCACGACCGTCACGGACACCGACAACGGCAACTCGCCGGTGACCACCGGTACGGTCGCGTTCTTCGCTGACGGTTCCGCGACCGAGTTCGGTCACGCGACCCCGAACGCGAGCGGTGTCGCCACCGTTCCGAACAGCTCGCTGAGCCCGGGTGTCCACTCCATCACGGCCACCTACACCGGCCCGACGACCGGCACCACGCTGTCGTCGTCGAACGCCGCGGCCGAGTCGTTCACGATCAACGCGAACAACACGACGACCGTCCTGGCCGTCAACCCGAACACCAACCTGCACGCGGGTGACCCGGTCACGCTGACGGCCAACTCGTTCCAGACGGGCGACGCCACGTCGACGCAGATCCCGGGTCAGGTCACCTACAAGGGCTTCCTCAACGGCAGCTCGACGGCGACCACGTTCGCGAGCGGCGTGGCCACGGGTACGAACAACGCCCAGACCGTGATCAGCTTCCCGGCAGCGGGTAGCTGGGTGGTCGAGGCCGACTTCACCCCGACCGACACCGTCAACTACCAGGCGTCGAACAACTCCTCGACCGCTCTGACGGTTGCGGCGGCGGCCAACCCGACGGCGGTCGGCAACGTGACGGCGGACATCCCGGCCGGTTCGTTGGCGATCACCACGCCGTACGACACGACCCACCCGATCAACGTGGGCACGCTGTCGCCGAACACCGACCCGACCACGGGTTACACGGGCAGCGCGCCGTTCGCCGGAATCTCGGT
>JACXTT010014326.1_pt1 | contig 10380 bp, 9 predicted proteins | sample 9270951 | NCBI WGS metagenome assembly JACXTT01 (sample SAMN15532306, study PRJNA645909) | rock metagenome | isolation source: weathered quartz diorite | place: Puerto Rico | collected 2017-06-21
AGAAAGCGCGCGAGCTCGCCCGCATGGTGAGCGGAGGCGTCACCGCCAAGGCCGTGGCCCGGGCGCACGAGCTCCTCGAAGAAGCGGGTAGGCCCGTAAGGTAGCCTTACCCCACGGATTGGACGTCAAGACCCCGGTTTTCGAAGGTCCGCTGGAACTGCTTCTCGCGCTGGTCGAGCGCGAGGAGGTCGACATCTTCAAGGTCTCCCTCGCCAAGGTCACTGACGGCTACATGGCCGAGCTGGCGTCGCGCGAGATTGCCGACCCGCAGGAGATGGCCGAGTTCTTATGGATGGCCGCGCGACTGCTCCTGCTCAAGTCAATCCGTCTCCTCCCGGGTGAGACACCGACGGACGAGGAGACCGAGCTGCTCGGTTGGGAGGACGAGGTGCGCCAGCGCCTCGAGGAGTACCGCGCCTACAAGGCCATAGCAGGCGAGCTGCTCGAGCGCGCGGTGCAGGAGACGTTTGCCTTTCCTCCCCCCGCCCGCCCGGTCGAGGCCCCAGGACAGGAGGAGCCGCTCGACGTCGACTTCCTCGTCGCCGCATTCAACAGCGTCCTCGCGCGCATCCCGCCGCGTCCGGTGGTCGTCACTGGCCGGACGTGGACCCTGCAGGAAAAGCTCGACCTGATCAGCGACCGGCTGCGGCAGGGGCCAATCGAGCTCGTCGAGCTGATCCTCGAATCCGAGGACCGCCTCGAGGCGGTGATCACGTTCGTCGCTGTGCTCGAGCTGGTCAGGCGCTCCGCCGTCCGTGTGCGGCAGAAGGAGCGATTCGGACCGATCCACGTCGAGATGCGGGAGCCGGCCGCTTGAGAAAGGGGTCCCTGCGAACTCAAGGCGAAGCCTCAGAGTTCGCGGGGTACAAGGACGTCTCGGCCGCGCTGGAGGCGATCCTCTTCAGCTCGAATCGTCCGCTGAAGGTCCGCGAGCTGCAGCAGGCGACGGACAGCGATCGCAACAGCGTCGAAGGCGCGCTGGAGAAGCTGCGTGAAACGCTCGAGGGTCGCGGCGTGATGCTGATGCGGCACCTGGACGAGATCCACCTTGCCACCCGGCCCGAGTATGCGGGGGCCGTGCGCCGCGCCCTGCGGCCCGAGGTGTCGGGCCGCCTGTCCCACGCAGCCTACGAAACGCTTGCGATCGTCGCCTATCAGCAGCCCGTTTCCCGCGCGCGCATCGAGGAGGTTCGAGGCGTCAACTGCGAGAGCGTGCTGGGCAACCTCGAGCTGCGCGACCTGGTCGCGGAGGTAGGACGCGGTTCAGGGCCCGGCCAGCCGAAGCTCTACGGGACGACGATGCGGTTTCTGCAGGTGATGGGCCTCGAGTCGCTCGAACACCTGCCCGCGCCGCGCCACGACCAGGCCGAGATCTCCGAACGGGGAGGCGCGGACGGGGAGCCTCGGCGGGAGATTCGGTGATCCAGGTGTCCCTCCCACGCTGCGCGCCGGGACCCCGGCGGACGTCGAGCAGCGCTCACCTTATCGGGGCCCCCACGCCCTAGGCGTGGGAGTGGGCCGCATGGGCGACGAAGATCCGTCGAGCGCTCCCCCGTCCGCGCCTCGTGAGCGGCTGAACCGCTTCCTCGCCCGGGCCGGAGTGGCCAGCCGCCGCGCGGCCGACGGTCTGATCGCTTCCGGGTCGGTGCGGGTCAACGGGGAGCGACCGCCGGCATCGGGACTGCTGATCGACCCGGACCAGGATCGCGTCACCATCGATGGCCGGCCCGTCAGGCCGCCGGCGGCGCAGCGGTACCTGATGCTCAACAAGCCGCTCGGCGTGATCACGACGGCCAGGGATGAGTCAGCGCGGACGACGGTCATCGACGCGGTGGGAGAGGAGGGCAGGTCGGGACACCGAATCTTTCCGGTGGGCCGGCTCGACGCCGACAGCACGGGGCTGCTCATCCTGACCGACGACGGAGAGCTCGCCTACCGGCTCACCCACGCGCGATACAAGGTCGCGAAGGGGTACGAAGTCGTGACCGCGGGCGTGCCGACCGGCAAGGACATCGAGGTCCTCCGCCAGGGTGTGAAGCTCGACGATGGGGTGACGGCGCCGGCGGAGGTGGAGTTGATTCGGGCGACCACGGGGGACCGAGATTCGGGGCGGGCCGAGCTTCGGATCGTCATCCGGGAAGGTCGCCATCGGCAGGTCCGGCGCATGGTGCAGGAAGTCGGCCGCAAGGTCCTCGCCCTGCGGCGGACATCGTTCGGGCCGCTGCGGCTCGGGCGTCTCAAAACCGGTGATTGGCGCGTGCTGTCGAGCGGTGAGGTGTCGGCCCTGCGACGTGCCGTCGGTCTGGAAGTGCCTTGGTAGTCGCCATCGACGGTGGCGTAGCGTCCGGCAAATCGGCAGTCGGGCGTCGTGTGGCGGACAGCCTCGGCCTTCCCTTCGTCGACAGCGGCCTCATGTATCGCGCCATCACGAGACTCGCAGCGGAGCGTGGCATCGACCCTCACGACAGCGAAGCGGTACGGAAGCTGGCCGAGTCGACCACCGTGCGTATCGACGGAGAGCGCGTGTGGGCGGACGGCATGGAGCTCACCGAGGGCATCTACGACACCGACTACGCCGACGCGCTTCCGATCATCTCCGCCAATCCCGGTGTGCGCGCGGCGCTTGTCGATCAGCAGCGGCGGATGGCGCGCTCCGGCGTTGTCATGGCCGGGCGCGACATCGGCACTGTTGTGTTCCCCGACGCCGACCATAAGTTTTTCCTGGTCGCGAGCCTGGACGAGAAAGTTCGCCGGCGCGCCGCGCAGTACGAGCGGCGCGGCGAGCGAGTCGATGATCAAGCGATGCGGAAGGAGGTCGAGCTGCGGGACCAGGTCGACTCCGAGCGCCCGGTCGCGCCCCTGCGGCCGGCGGAGGACGCCGTCATCATCGACACCGACAACCTCGACGTGGAGCAGGTGGTCGGTCGCATCCTGGACGAGGTGCGGGCGAAGCGATGATCTACGGCTTGATGCGAGCCTTGATGCGCTTCCTCGTGCGCACGTACCTCGACGGTCTCTTCCGCGTCGAGGGTGTCGAGAACGTGCCGCACGACGGCCCGGTCATCGTGTGTCCCAATCACAACGGCACCATCGACCCGCCCCTGGTTCCCGCGTTTCTGCCTCGTCCGGACACGTGGAGCATGGCCAAGGCCGAATATTTCCGAAGGGCGGTCGTGCGGTGGCTGTTCGTGGGGTACCAGGCTTTCCCGGTGGTCCGCCACACCGCGGACCGCGCGGCGCTCCGCAGGTCCTTCGACCTTCTGAAGGCCGGGCACGCCCTGGTCATGTACCCGGAGGGGACGCGGATCGACACCGGTGTGCTTGCCGCACCCGAGCCCGGCGCCGGATTCATCGCTCAGCTGTGCGGCTGCCCGGTGCTCCCGGTCGCGCTCACAGGCACGGCGGAATGCCTGCCCAAGGGAGCGCTGTGGCCTCGACGCGTCCCGGTCACGGTGACTTTCGGCAAGCCTTTCCTCGTCCTGCAGAGGCGTCCGAATGGCGAGCGCGTGTCACACGAGGAGGCCGCGGACCGGATCATGCTGGCGATCGCCGAGCTGCTGCCGCCGGAAAAACGCGGCCTTTTCGGCGACCTGGATTCGCTGCGGCGGCGGCTCGACGGGGTCGCGAGCGGGGTCTAACCGATCGCAGGTCGCGCCCAGTCGTCCTCGACCAGGCTGCCGAGAGCGGGGTTGAAGCACGCGTCGAACGCCTCCTTCAGCGACTGGGGCGTGAGGCGTGGCGGCTGCTGGCGGTAGTTGGCCAGGTCGACGAGACGCGCGATGAGCGCGCGGGGATGCGAGCCGCGCAGCGGTTTCTTGCCGTAGAGGTTGTTGAGCAGGTAGCCGATCGCCTTTTCGTCCCAGGGCACTCCCTGCCGGTCGCACTCGTACCGCAGGATGCGGCCGAAAGCCTCGGGCGACGGGTTGCCGATGCCGATCTTGTACGCCATGCGGCGCAAGAAGGCTTCGTCGACGAGCTCGGTGGGGGACAGGTTGGTCGAGAACACGACCTGGCAGAGGAACGGGAGCTCGATCTTGCGCCCCGACGCGGAGAGGTCCAGGTAGTCGATCTTCTTCTCCATCGGGACGATGAAGCGGTTGAGGAGGCGCATCGGTGGCACCTCCTGGCGGCCGAAGTCGTCGATCACGAAGACCCCGGCGTTCGCTTTCCACTGCAGGGGTGCCTCGTAGTAGCGGTTCTGCGAGTCGTAGGTGAGGTCGAGCTGCTGGAGCTTGAGCTCACCACCGGCCGTGACGACGGGCCGCTCCACCTTGACCAACCGGCGGTCGATCGGCTGGTCGCCTTCGGCGACCTTGTGATACACGGGGTCGATCACGCGGACGATCTCGTCGCCGATGGCCACCGCGTGCGGGATCTCGATCGGCGCGCCCATCAGGAGGGCCATACGCTCGGTGATGGTGCTCTTGCCGTTCCCCGGAGCGCCGAAGATGAACAGCGACGCGCGCGAAACCATCGCACCGCCGATCTGGTCGATCACGTGCTGCTCCAGCTCCAGCTCGCCCAACGCCTTTTTCAGCTGGGCGTCGGTGACCGGGGACTTGCCGGTGACCTGGGAGCGGATGAGGAGGAGGTAGTCCTCGAAGTTGACCGGGCACGGGCCCAAATAACGGGTCTGGACCGCAGACATCTCGGCGGCCCGCTGGCGACCGGCACCGGAGATCGCGTAGTTCATCTTCACGGGGTAGGGGCGGCCTTCCATGCCGGGGTCGTTGGAAACGCCGCGCGTATCCATGAGCTGGTTCTTCTCGAACTCGTCGATGAGCGGGGAGAACGTTTCGAAGGGCAGTCCGAGACGCTGCTCCAGGGCTGCGCCGGTCAGCTGGTCGGCGAAGGCAAGGGTTCGGAGCAGAAGGCTGGCGACCAGGTCACGCCTTACGTGCAGGTCTTCCAGACGCTTGGGAGCCTCGATCGCCCCGGTTACCATCGGGCGGACATATTACTGCCTGTGCACAGGCCTCAGACCCGATTCGGCGGGGGTTCGTAGAATCGCTGAAAACTTGCCGGAGTATGCCGCCCTGGACCTCGAGACCACCGGTCTCGACCCCGCCCGAGACAGAGTCATCGAAATCGGCGCTGTCGCCTTCACGCCCGACCGGATAACCTCGACCCTCGAACAGCTTGTCGATCCCGGGCGCGCCGTGCCTGACACGGTCCTTCGCCTGACCGGGATCAAGCAGGAGGAGCTGCGCGGCGCGGCCAGCCCCGAAGCGGGCCTGGCGCGTCTCGCCGACTTCCTGCGCGGCCGCCAGCCTGTGGGTCACGGCGCGAGGCTCGACGTCGAGTTCCTCGAGGCCGCCGGGCTGTGGGACGCCTCGCAGCAGATCCTGGACACCCTGGACGTCGCCCGGATCCTGCTGCCGACGGCGGCGAGTCACAGCTTGCCCATCCTCTCGACCGAGATGGGGTTCACGCAGCCCCGGCCGCACCGCGCTCTCGACGACGCGGACGCGACGCGGCAGCTTCTGCTCCGCCTGCGCGACGAGGCAGTGGGCCTCGAAGAGGGCTTGAAGGATTCGCTGCTCGCGCTGGTGGCGCCGTATGTGTGGCCAGTCGCACGCTTTTTCGCCGAGGCCCTGACGGCGCCCAATCCGAACCCTGAGCCGGCGCCGTCGGTCCGGCTGGAGCGTGCCGCCCGCGGGCGCTCGGCGGAGCCCCCGCCCGATGACCCGGCCGCCGTCGCTGGACTGCTCGCACCCGAAGGACCGCTGGCCGACCTGCTGCCCGGCTACGAGCACCGTGAGTCCCAGCTGGAGATGCTCCTCGCCGTCGCCCAGATCCAGTCGCGCGGCGGGACGCTGGTGGTCGAAGCCGGCACCGGGACGGGAAAGAGCCTCGCCTACCTGGTGCCGTCGATCGCTCGCTCGGTCCGCCACCGCGAGCGGGTGGTGGTGTCGACCAATACGCACACGCTGCAGGAGCAGCTGATGGGCAAGGACCTGCCGAGCCTGCGCGAGTGGCTGCCGTGGGACTTCAAGGCGGTCCTGCTGAAGGGACGCTCGAACTACGTTTCCCTGCGTCGGTGGCGCCGCTACCTCGTCGAGCCCTGCTTGGACGCAGACGAGCTCATGTTCAAGCTGAAGGTTCTCATCTGGCTTCATTCGACCGAGAGCGGGGATCGCTCCGAGCTGCGCCTGTACGGCAGGGAGGAGGTGCTCTGGACACGCATCGCCAGCGACCCGCTGGACTGCGTCGGCATTCACTGCACCAAAGAGGACTGCTACGTGCACCGGGCGCGGGCGGAGGCGGAGACGGCCGACCTCGTGGTCATCAATCACGCGCTGCTGCTGGCGGACGCGGAGGTCGGCGGGGGGTTGCTGCCCGAGTACGACCACCTCGTCATCGACGAGGCGCATCACCTGGAAGATGCGGCGACACGTGGGCTGCGGCAGGAGGCCGATGGCCCGGGCGTGCTGGCTCTGCTCGACCGGCTGGCGGGCGGCCTTCTGGCCGATCTCGAGCGGCAGCCGCACCTCGGCGCTTCCAGCGACGCGCTCTCCGGCGCCGGACCGCAGGCGGTCGCTGCGGCCGAGCGTGTCCGCGCGCTCTTCCAGCTCGCCGACGGATGGGTGGCCGCGCGCCTCGGCGAAACGGAGCGGCGGGAGGAATCCGTCCGCCTCACACATGCGCTGCGGGAAGATGAGGGATGGGGAGACATCCAGCTTGCCGGCGAGAACGCGGTGACCGCGCTCGTCGCGCTCGACCTCAGCCTGCGCAAGGCCGTCGGCGGCGCGCGGGAATGGCTCGGCGGAGAGGAACCGGACCAGGGTGTGCGCGAGCTCGAGATGATTCGCGGTCGGTTGGAGGTCGCGACGCGGCTCCTCGACGAGGCGCTGCTGAGGCCCGACGCCAATCGCGTTTACTGGTTCAGTCAGGTCTCCCGGGCCGAGAACCTCTTGCTGCGCGCAGCGCCTGTCAACGTCGGCTCGCTGCTGCGGGAGCGCGTTTACGCGGAGCGGCGATCGACCGTCTTCACCTCGGCGACGCTCGCGGTCGGCGGCACGTTTGACTACTTCAGCTCGCGCGTGGGCCTTGGTCCGGAAATCGAGGAGATGATCCTGCCGTCGCCGTTCGACTTCTATCACCAGGCCCTGGTCTGCCTGCCCACCGACATGCCGTTGCCGGAGCACGAGTCTTTCGACGTTGCGGTGGAAGAGCTCGTCGCCGCGGTGGCCCGAAGGGTGGGCGGCCGCACCCTCGTTCTTTTCACCTCTCACCGCCAGCTGCGCGACGTGCACGCCGCGCTCAAGCAGCGGGTCGACCTGGACGAAGTGCTCATCCTCGGCCAGGGCATCGACGGTCAGCGCCGCCAGCTGCTCAAGACCTTCGAGGAAGCAGAGCGCCCGCTGCTGCTCGGGACCGCGAGCTTCTGGGAGGGCATCGACATCCCGGGCGAGCGGCTCAGCTGCGTGATCATGGTCAGGCTGCCGTTCCCCGTGCCCACCGACCCGGTCTACGCGGCGCGCGCCGAGCTGGTCCGCGACCCCTTCGCACAGCTGGCCCTCCCCCAGGCCGCGCTGCGGCTCAAGCAGGGCTTCGGCCGGTTGATCCGGCGCTCGACCGACCGCGGCGCCGTCGTCATCCTGGACAACCGAATCCTGGGCCGCGACTACGGCAAGGCGTTCCTCGACGTCCTGCCGCCGGCATCGCGCTATGTCGGTCCTGGCGCGGAGGTGGCGGACCGCGTCGGAGGATGGCTCGAAGGAGTTTGAGCAGGCTCTACGTGGTGGCGACGCCGATCGGCAATCTCGAAGACTTAAGTGCGAGGGCCCTGCGCATACTCGGTGAGGTATCCGCGATTGCCGCCGAGGACACGCGCGTGATATCGCGACTGCTGGCGCGCCACGGGATCCGCCGGCCCCTCATAAGCTACCGCGCCCCGGTCGAACGACGGAGCCTGCCGCGCGTGATGGCGGCGCTCGATGACGGTGACGTCGCGCTTGTCAGCGATGCCGGCACGCCCACTCTTTCCGACCCCGGCCAGGCCCTGGTCACCGCGGCGTGGGCAGCGGGCCATACCGTGGTGCCGATCCCTGGGCCGAGCTCGATCACGGCGGCGCTTTCGATCGCGGGCTACGGGGGTCCGGGCTTCATCTTCCTCGGCTACCTGCCACGCAAGCCGGGTGAGATGCGCAGACTGCTCGAATCGCTGCGTGACGATCCGCGGCCGTCGGTCGCCTTCGAGTCGCCCTTTCGCATCCACCGGGCGCTCGCGCTCCTTGCCGAGTCACTGCCCGACCGCAACGTCACGCTGACCCGCGAGCTCACCAAGCTTCACGAGGAGGTGCTGCGCGGGACGCCGTCGCAGGTGCTCGGCGCTCTGGGTGAGCAGGCGCGCGGCGAGTTTACGCTTGTGATCAGTGGCGCCTAGACAGCGAACTGTTCTCATCGCTCCCGCGTGGCCTTACGCGAACGGACCGCGACACCTCGGCCACGTCGTCGGTCTCGCCGTGCCCGCCGACGTGCTGGCGCGGTTCGAGCGGCTGCGCGGCTCGCGCGTGCTCATGGCGAGCGGCACCGACGAGCACGGAACACCCATCACCTACGAGGCCGACAAGCAGGGCCTTCCGCCTCGCGAGTTCGCCGATCGCAACAACGCGGTGATCGTCGACGACCTCGTGCGCCTCGGCATGACGTACGACATCTTCACGCGCACCACGACGGCCAACCACTATCGGGTGACACAGGACCTCTTCCTCAAGCTGTACGAGAAGGGCTACCTGGTCAAGCAGACGCAGATGGGCGCGTTCGACCCGGCCACGGGCCGCACGCTGCCGGACCGCTACATCGAAGGCAAATGTCCGATCTGCGGCTACATCGAGGCGCGTGGCGACCAGTGCGACAACTGCGGGAACCAGCTCGACCCGGCAGACCTCATCAACCCGCATCAGCGGGGCAGCGACGCACCGGTCGAGTTTCGGCAGACCGAGCATTTCTTCTTCGACCTGCCGGCGTTCGCCGACCGGCTCCAGGCGTGGATCGAGGAGCACCGCAGCTGGCGGCCCAATGTACGCAAGTACTCGCTCGAGTACGTGCACAACCTCAAGCGCAGAGCAATCACGCGTGACCTGGACTGGGGCGTCCCGATTCCGCTCCCGGGCTGGGAGGACAACCCGAGCAAGAAGATCTACGTCTGGTTCGACGCGGTGATCGGTTATCTGTCCGCCTCGATCGAATGGGCCGTTCAGAGCGGACGGCCTGATGCCTGGAAGGACTGGTGGGAGAACCCCGAGTCCCACCACTACTACACCATGGGCAAGGACAACATCACCTTTCACACCATCATCTGGCCGGCCATCCTGCTCGGCGTCGGTGGTCTGCACCTCCCTGACGACATCGTCGCCAGCGAGTTCCTGCACATGGAGGGCCGTAAGTTCTCCACCAGCCGGGGCCAGGTCATCTACGTGAAGGACGTGCTCGACCACTACGACGCAGATGCGCTTCGCTACTACCTGATGATCGCGGGGCCGGAAAACCAGGACACCGATTTCACATGGGCGGAATTCGTACGACGCAACAACGACGAGCTGGTCGCCACCTGGGGCAACCTCGTCCATCGCACGCTGGTCAACGTGCACCGCAACTTCGGCGCGGTGCCCGAACCGGGCGAGCTGACGAGTTCCGACCAGGCGCTCGTCAGGGAGGTGGAGTCGGCTCTGGACGATGTCGCGCAGCAGCTGCAGGAGGCGCGTTTCCAGAATGCGCTGAAACTCGCGATGGGCATGGCGGCCAGGGTCAACGCATATCTCGGCACCCAGCAGCCGTGGCACACGATCAAAACGGACCGCGGGCGGGCAGCCACGGTCCTGTACGTCGCACTTCGCTGCGTCGACAACCTCAAGACGATGCTGACTCCGTTCCTGCCGTTCTCATCCCAGCGCCTGCATGCGATGCTGGGCTACGACGACGTGATCGCGCCACAGCCAAGCGTGAAAGACCTTGGGTCCCACCGAATCATCACCGGCGACTACCCGAGCGACGATCGCTGGCAGCCTTCCAGGCTTGAACCCGGCCGCAAGCTGCCCGCACCGCAACCACTCTTCAAGCGGCTGGACGAGGTCGCAGAGGAGATCGCCGAATCTTCGTAGACACGCACCTCCACCTCGAGGAGCTCGGTGGGGCCACGGAGGTCGTGGAGCAGGCCGTCGCGGCGGGCGTGACCCGCCTGATCGCTGTCGGCGTGGACCTGGACCGCAGCGCCACGGCGGTCTCGCTCTCGCACGCCTACGAAGAGGTGTGGGCAGGTGTCGGGCATCACCCGCTGGAGCTGCCCGAACCAGACCTCGCCGCCATGCGCAGGCTTGCCAGGGACGAGATGGTCGTCGCCATAGGGGAGATCGGCCTCGACTTCGAGCACATCGG
>JACXTT010014327.1_pt1 | contig 10380 bp, 8 predicted proteins | sample 9270951 | NCBI WGS metagenome assembly JACXTT01 (sample SAMN15532306, study PRJNA645909) | rock metagenome | isolation source: weathered quartz diorite | place: Puerto Rico | collected 2017-06-21
TGCTGAGGCAAGCTCTTGGCGAGGAAGAATGCAGCAGCGGCACTCCCGCCCTGACTTCTGAAATTTTCTTTTTGCTGACCCAGTTCCGTTGATAAATCCGCGGATGCCTTCACGCTTTTGACGAACTGACGCATTCCATCAGCGAATTGCTGCTTAGTCGATTCATTCACCGCAGTCTTGTTGGCATTGAGTCGCTGCTCAAGCGCCTCCATACTATCCATCTGCGCTTTCAGAACTTTTTCCAAGGCCCCGCGCGTGGTGGACGATGCCAGGTTCTTGGTCTCCGTCATCTCGCGCTCCGCCTCACCCTGCAGTCCCATCACAGCAAGCAATGCGCTGTCTGCCCCCGCCTGGTCATTCGCGACCGAAACAAACTTGGAGACAGCTTCTGCAGGACTCATCTTGTTGGCCCCAAGACCATTGTACGCGGCGCCTCCATTGCCCGAGTTCTGTGCCCAAATCGTATTCGAAGTAATCAACAATGCAGCGCTAAAGACTAATTTAAGAGTTTTCATCGTGTTGTAAGCTCTATTCAATCAACAAAAATAAAAGAATCAATGGAAGTCGTGATCAAACCCAGAAGGTTGACGGCAGCATTCTTGCTAACGCTTCTTCCGCGAATGATGAAACAGTGAACAGTATTCCATATTTCCCTCAAGGTTTGGGCCAGGAGCACCGCCCGCGGAAAGCTGTTTGACCCAGCCGTCTGGCGCCTGCGCCGTCGGTTCCTTCCCGCAATTGGTATGAACCCAATGGATCCCCACGCCGCTGGTGTATAAGGCCCCACACAATTCGACACGGTCTCCTTGGTGGATACTGTCAAGTGGCGCCGGTATTTGACCCTGCTGTTTGTCGAAACCATTCGCAAACACGTTGTCGATTGCCACATCGTAGATACGCCCGTCTTGATCGGCTTTGAGGGAAAATCGCGTATGCGAAAGCTCAATCCCCTTTTCCTGGTGTCCATGCACAAATCGAGGTTGGCTGATCACAACCCCGGTTCGTAACTGCCCACCATGAACCGTGCACGTTTCAGCCTCTCCCGCGACCGCAGAAAGTGGCAATAACATCACTACTGCAACTGCAAGAATATTTCGTTTCATCTTATCCTCCAAACCAGCTAGCACACGGGACCGGAAAGCCCGCTTTGACAGGGATGACCGCTCACGATGTCGGCATCAGGAAGTCCAGCCGTCCCCGGAACCGGGAAAGCGCGCCCCTAGCCAGTAATCAGCTTCATATCAAACGCCCGTTCAGCAAACCAGATCGCCGCCAGGATGGCAATGATGATTGATCCACCCATGAGCACCACGCGGCGGTAGATCCAATGCTGGCGCAGCAAATAGGCCAGCGGAAGGAAGCCGGCCACAATGGCCAGCTGCCCTGCTTCGACACCAAGGTTGAATCCTACCAGCGCCAGCACCAGCGTATCCTGCGGTAGTCCAAGATCGGACAGCACACTGGCGAAGCCGAAGCCGTGTATCAGGCCGAACACAAAGGCCATCATCCAGCGCCGTTCACGGAACAGCGGCCACACATTATTGAGGGCGGCGATCAGCACCGAGGCGGCGATGGTCGATTCCACCAGTCGCGACGGCAAATTCAGCACGCCCAAGGTGGCCAGCGACAAGGTGATGGAGTGCGCCACCGTAAACGCAGTAACCACCTTTAGCACCGACCAAAACGCCGGCCGGAAAGCGGCCACGCCCTGCCAGGCTTTGTGCTCGCGCACCACCACTGCCGGCAGCAACAGCGCTAGCAGGAACAAGATGTGGTCGTAGCCGATCCAGATATGCCAAACGCCTTCGTGGCCATAATCGAGGAACTGGGTCAGCTTGCTGGTGCCGGCCAGCTTGAACTGCTGCGTCGACGTTTGCGGGCTGAAGATAGCGGTACTGCTGCTGCCCTGGTACTGCAGGCGCAGCAGGCCCTTGTGCTGGGGATCGACATCAAACAGCAGCGAATAGGCCACCGTCAGCGTGGACGGCGCGCTGGCGCATTGCGCTGCGAAGCGCAGCACCACATAGGCGCCGTCGGTGTGGTCGTCGATCAAGTGGGCGCGTACTGCGGTCGGACAGGCGATGCCCGCATTCGAGATCTGCAGGTGCGACATGGCATAGGCGTCGATCTCCGACTGGCGTGCACGCACTTCGCCCCAGGTGATGGCGCCGTCGCCGTTGGCGTCCAGGCCGATGGCAAAATCGAGGTCGCGGAGGGCGATGTCCCATTGGCCTTCGACGGTCTTGTCCTGCACGGACAAGGTCAAATAACTGTCGCTCGGCTTGTGCGCGTGTGCGCTCACCATGCAAAACAGGCCAAGGCATAAGGCGATCAGGCGCTTCATCGCTGGCCTCCATTCAATTGGGCAGCCAGCATGTTGAGCTTTTGATCCTCATTTTTGTTTTGTGTCAGCCACTGCAGCACCGGTGCGGCAGCGGAGGCATCCTTCAGCGCTACTGCCGCCTCGAGTACGACGCGGGCGTCGCGCGGTTCGCGCTGCACCTTCCAGTTCTCCAATGCCAGCGTCAATGAGCGCTTGGCGTCGCCCTGCACAGCTAGCGCGAAGCGCGACTCCTCGCCCTGGTGTACCGTGTCGCCGCGCAGTGCCGCCGCGGCATAGCGCGCCGCCAGCGCGTCTTCGTGTTGTTTCGCCTGCGGCAGCTTGAGTGCACGGGTAGCCAGTACCAGCCGCAGTAACAAGGAGTCAGAACGCTTGCGGTCCTGCAGCAGCGTCACCACTTCGGCGGCGCGGCCCTGGTCGAGCAGGAAGTCGGTGTAAGCGGCATAGAGGAAGGTGTCCACCACGCCCAGCGCCATCGCCTGGCGCAAATGGCGCTCCACCAAGGTGGTTTTGCCTTGCCGCTGTGCCAGCTCAGCCAGGCGCAACAGTACCCACATCTTCTCGGCGCGCGAGGCGTCGGGTGTGCGCTCGAGCGCAGCGTTCAAGCTGGTGTAGGCCACCGCCGCTTTGCCGGTCAGGCCGTCAACGGCAGCCTCGCAACCGGTCGCCAGCAATTCGCTGGTCAGCCCATGCAGCGCTACGCAGTCGGTGCGTGCGGCTGCGTAGTGCGCCTGCACGATGGCCAGGATCGCGCGCAGGATGCGCGCCCGCACGTGGCGCGGTTCGCGCTCCAGCACCTGGCTCAAGTCGCTGTTGGCGCCGTCGAAATCATGGCGGTATTGGGCCAGGCTGGCGCGCAGCACCTGCACCTCGACGGGCGGCTTCGGCATATTCCACCACGGCGCCAGCGCCGCCTGGGCATAGCCGAGATAGCGGGGATCGCCCTCCTCGCCGACCATGTCGTAGTAACGGCGCGCGAGCTGGATTGCGATATCTTGCTGGCGCGGATCACGCTGCAGTTGGCTGCGCAGCTGTGCCATTTCACGCGCCACTGGATCGTTCGGCTTGAAGGGCAAGCGTTCCAACACTTGCGCGTCGGACGCTGGAATGTAGGCGACTGCGTTAGCCGGTCCTGCCGCGGCCATCCATGTTGCTGCAAGGGCGAGTACCACAATGGTGCGCCGCAGCATGAAATTTATCAATAATGTATGCATTTTCAATACAATGTCACGGTGTTTGCCAAGTATGTCAACCGCCAGCCGTGTCCGGCGTTTACTGCTTAGATTCACCAGGAACACATTTGCCCCCTGCTTACTTTAAAGGAAATGACCATGAAAAAACTGTTCGCCGTTATCATCGCTTCGCTGTTCGCTACCTCCGCTTTCGCTGCCAGCCACATGGCTGCCCCTTCCGCTTCCGGCTCGGCCAAGGCTTCGGCTGCTTCGATGGCTTCGGGTTCGGCTTCGGCTGCCGCTTCGGGCGAGGCTTCGGCCAAGCCAGCTAAGAAGCACCATGCCAAGAAGGGTTCGGCATCCGCTTCGGCTGCTGCAGCTTCGGGTTCCGCTTCGAAGTAATTCCGGCTTCTGGTAGTACAAAGCCTGCCTTGGCCCCGGTTTCGACCGGTGTCCAGGCAGGCTTTTTTACGTCACGCCGGTTCAGCGTGGCGCTCGACATCCACTTTATCCCAACACATTATCCGTCAAGCGACGATGCGGCAGCTAGCCTGGCGCTTCAAGGCGACGGAAACAGGTAATCGCAACCTTGATCGGCAGGATCGCGCGCCATGATGCGGTCATATAGGCCGAGATTGCCGGACATCGTACGCTCAATATCTTCGGGCAGTAGCAGTCCGGCCGCTACCTGGCGGTCGGCGGCGGCGCGCACGGCCGCAGCGAAGTCGTCACGCGTCGGATAACGTGCCGCCAGGCTTGGGCGGGGGTCGCCGGCGGCGTGCCGTTCGGCCTCGGTGCGCGCAAACGGCACAAAGCTGCCGTCAAAGCGCGAAGTCGCCCAGGCGAAGCCGGTTTCCGGTGCACGCAAATTCCAGCCCGTGTGCGTGCCCAGCGGCGCCTGCACCTCCACCAGCCGCACACCACCTAAGTCATTGCCGTCGGCATCCGGCGCTGGCACGCGCGTCTCGTAACTACTGCCGCGTTTGGGCGGCACGGCATCGTGCCCACCGTCCAGGCGAGGCTGGCGTAGGTTCTGTTGTGGCGGCGTCAAACCAAAGCCGGTCGGGAACTTGGCGCGGTAGTCGGCCACCGTGATCAGGCTGCCGCCTGCCAAGGTCGGAAATGCGTTAATAGGCGGCGCCTTGCCAATGCTGGTCCAGTCGTCCAATGCCAACATCAGCGCGCGCATCGGTAGGTAATGGTCGCTGGTGGACACGCAGGCAGTGAACGGTGCACGGGTGTGCGAACGGCCCACATAGTGCTGCGCCCCCATGAAGGCATAGACGCGCACATTGTCGGCAGGCGCGACGTCTTTTTTCCCATCCGGCGAGGTGGTGATCAACGATGCACCACGGTTCCAAAACTCCGTCGACGTATTGGCAAAAATAAGCTTGGGCAGATTGCCCTTCTTGTCATGCGCGTTGTCGAGGTAGGATGCCGTTTTTCCGCTGGCGGCATCACGCGATGGCGCAATAGTGAATGGGAAAGCGTCGGCCGGATACTCATGCTCCTCCAGCATCGACGGGTGGCGGGTTGGTTGGGCGAAGCGATGGTTAAAGCCGGCCGAACCGCCCGCGCCAGGCACCTGCAAGTAGGCCCCGCTAAACACCAGCCGGCCAGTCTCGTCGACGTTCAAACCATCATGCAGCATACGCCCGATCACCCGGCCAGATTGGCTGATGCCAAACATCAGCACGTTCTTTGGCGCCGCCGCACCTTCAAACGGCTGGTCGCGGAAGTAGGCCAGCAGGTCGCGTATGCCGGCCAGGCCGGCGCCGCTGACATAGGGGTCCTTGGCGACGTAGGTCAGTTCATAGATCGTACCTGGCTTGAAGCCGCCTTCCAGTTGCACCCGACCAGGACCACCCGCTTGCGCCGGTGCGAGGAAATGCCATCGCTTGCGCGCAATGGGGCGGCGTTTGTCTTCGGGCCGGGCACGCTCGGTCAGTTGCGCCCGCGGGTCTTGCGGCGTGGCCGGTTCATACGTCAGGCCACGCATGCCGGCATAAGTGGCAGTATCGGCCGCCGCATTGACGATGAATTCGTTGTGCACCATGCCCTTGATGCCTTTGGCGATGGGCGGAGCGAACACCAGTGGACGCGCACCAGGCCCCTGTGGTTCGACGTCCCAAGTCCAGGCGGAGAACAGTAAGGAGAAGCCATGCCGCATCAGGAAACCGTCGCCCGCATCGGCTGCGCTGGTGGGGTCATTGTTGAGCGGACGGCGGCCGTTGATTTGTCCGAGTATGCCAATGCCGCCACGGTTGTTGACATCGTAGATCAGGGTCGTGGGCCGGCCGCTGCTGGGGCGCAACAGGACGAATTCGCTGGAAAACAGGACCTGGCCACGCGCATCGCGCGGGGCATGCTTCAAATCGACGATCGCGGCGTTGGCTGCAGCCTTTGGATCGAGTGCGAAGTAAGCGATACCGCGAATTTTTTCGTAGCTGCCGGCCTCGCCAAAGCTGACGCCGGGCGCAAATGCACTGCGCTCCTTGACCTCAATGCGCTCAACCGCTGCCTGCACCGTGCACGATGCGAGCACCAGGGCGGCCATCCATACCAGTTGGGGTTTGTGCATGCGACTCATTCACGCGCCTAGCGCTCAGCCTTTGAGTTTGACTTGCGTGCCGGCCTGCTCACTGACTAGTTTGGACAGGGCTGAAAACAGTTCCGATTTGTCGCGCGTATTGAGCCACTTGCCGCCCTCGTGCTTGTAGTGGAAGCCGCCTGATTTCGCCGCCACCCAGATCTCCTGCATCGCCGCCTGGCTGTTCACGATGATCTTTGAGCCGTTATAGATAAACTCGATTTCCAGGACATTACCGCTGCGCTTGCATTCGACGTCGAGCAAATCCTCGTCGTTCAAGGCATCGAGTCCCGATTCGATCTTGTCCAGCGTCGCTTCGGCCAGGTCCAGAAATTCATGTTCGCCCATGCTACACTCCAAGGTCTGCTTATCAATACAGTGATTTTAAACGTGAAGCACAACAAAACACGCATTACCGGCACCAAGCGCGTGGGTTTGACCACACTTATAAGTGCAACAACATTGCTTTTGAGCGCATGCGGGCAACCCGGCCCGCTCTACCTGCCCAAGCCACCGGCCAAACCGGCCCAAAGCACGCCTGCTCCTGCCCAACCGGCAGCGACCCCGGCTGCCCCGGCAAGCCCTGTTGCCCCTGCTGCCGCCAGTGCCAATTCCTCATCCGCCGCCAAGAATTAATTATATGCCTCACTTTTCGTACAAAGACGGTGTTTTGCACGCCGAAAACACCGCCCTGCCCCGCATCGCCGAACAATTTGGCACCCCCACCTACGTCTATTCAAAGTCCGCTCTGCTGGCCAATTTCGATTCCTACGCCAAGGCCTGTGCCGGCCGCGACGCGCTGGTGTGCTATGCCATGAAGGCCAACTCCAACCTGGCCATCCTTGACCTGCTGGCCCGCCAGGGTGCTGGCTTCGACATCGTGTCCGGCGGCGAACTGCAACGTGTGCTGGCCGCTGGCGGCGATCCACGCAAAGTGATCTTCTCGGGCGTGGGCAAAAGCGAGGCGGAAATGCGCCTGGCCTTGTCGCATGACATCCTGTGCTTCAACGTCGAGTCGATACCCGAGCTGCACCGCCTGAACGCCGTGGCCGGCGCCATGGGTAAGCAAGCGCCCGTGTCGCTGCGTGTGAACCCCAATGTCGACGCCAAGACCCACCCGTATATCGCCACGGGCCTCAAGGCCAACAAATTTGGCGTGGCCTTTGTTGACGCGCTCGACACCTACCGTACGGCAGCCAGCCTGCCGCACCTGCAAGTGGTGGGCATTGACTGCCATATCGGCTCGCAATTGCTCGATGACGCCCCGCTACTGGAAGCGCTGGACAAGCTGATTGAATTGATCGACACGCTGGCCGGCGAAGACATCCACCTGCACCACCTGGACCTGGGTGGTGGCATTGGCATCGCCTATGGCGAAGAAGGCGAAAGCGATCCAGTCGCTGTCGGCACTTACCTGGGCCGCGTGTTCGAACGCGTCGACGCTTGGCGCAAGGCCAGCCATGGTGGCAAGCCAATCAAGGTGATCTTCGAGCCGGGTCGCTCCATCGTCGGCAATACCGGCCTGCTGATGACGGCGATTGAATTCCTCAAACCGGGCGAAGAAAAGAACTTCTGCGTCGTTGACGCCGCCATGAATGACCTGATGCGCCCTGCCCTATACCAGGCATGGATGAAGGTGCAGCCTGTCGTGCAGGGCGCGGGCGCGACGACGACCTACGATGTGGTTGGTCCTGTGTGCGAGTCGGGTGACTGGCTGGCCAAAGACCGCGCGCTGGCAGTGGAACAAGGTGACCTGCTGGCCATCATGCAGGCTGGCGCCTACGGTTTCACGATGTCCTCGAACTACAACACGCGCGGCCGCGCCGCCGAAGTGATCGTAGACGGCGACCAGGTCCACCTGGTGCGCCGCCGCGAAGAGCCCAGCGAGCTGTTCGCACTGGAGACGATGCTGGAGAAGTGAGCCGAGCTACCGAAGAAATAGTCCGGTATGCAGAGCTAGTGCGTCAAGGTACTGAAGTAGTCTTTCAATGACATCGGGGCGCCGCGGCGCCCCGATCGTATTTCAGGCATTCACACTGCTGCGCGCGCTGCGCCACCACAAGCGCATGCCCAGCAAGCCGGCCACGATCAGGCCAAAAATGATCGGTTGGGTGAAGTTGTGCTTTCCTGCCTTCATCCACCAGAAGTGCAGGATGCCCAGCGGGGCAATCACATACACCAGCCGGTGCAGCCATTGCCAGCGTTTGCCGCCAAGGCGCCGGACCATGGCATTGGTGCTGGTCACTGCCAGCGGAATCAACAGCACGAAAGCGGTAAAGCCGACCGTGATAAAGGGCCGCTTGAGCACATCCTTCCACATCTCCGCCACATCGAAGAAGTGATCAAACCACAGGAAGGTCATGAAGTGCAGGAAGGCGTAGAAGAAGGCGAACAGGCCTGCCATGCGGCGCAGCTTGATCAGCCAGTTCCAGCCCGTCAGGCGACGCAGGGGCGTCACGGCCAGTGTGATGCACAAGAGGTAAAGCACCCAGTCGCCCGTGCCGCGGGTGATGAATTCCAGCGGGTCGACCAGGCGGCCCTCCAGCGTCAACCAGGCCATGCGGAACACGGGCACCAGCGCTAGCACAAACAAGGTGGCTTTGATGAGCGAGAGCTGGCGTGGCGTCGGGTTCAACGCCCTCAAAGGCAGGGTAGCAGCCATTAGTAATACTTCTTCAGGTCCATGCCGGAATACAGCGAGGCGACGTCGCCGTAGCCGTTGAACATCAGGGTCTTGCGCTTTTTCTGGAAGAAGCCATCCTCGCCGATGCGGCGCTCAGAGGCCTGCGACCAGCGCGGGTGATCAACGTCGGGATTCACATTCGAATAGAAGCCGTATTCGGATGGTGCCGACACATTCCACGACGTGCGCGGCTGGTCTTTGACGAAACGGATTTTAACGAGGGACTTGGCCGACTTGAAACCGTACTTCCACGGTGCGATCAAGCGCACCGGTGCGCCGTTCTGGTTGGGCAGCACCTGGCCGTACATGCCAAAGGTCAGCAGCGCCAGCGGGTGCATGGCTTCGTCCATGCGCAGGCCTTCCACATAGGGCCAGCGCAGCACGCGGCTGTCGATGCCCGGCATTTGCTTGGGATCGGCCAGGCTGATGAATTCAACATATTTGGCATTGCTGGTCGGTTCGACTTTCTTGATCAATTCGGACAGCGAGTAACCAATCCAAGGAATCACCATCGACCAGCCTTCGACGCAGCGCAAGCGGTAAATGCGCTCTTCCAGCGGAGCCAATTTGGACAATGCGTCCAAGTCGATGGTCATGGGCTTCTTGACCTCGCCCTCGATGCTGACGGACCACGGCGAGGTGCGCAGCGAATGTGCCGTTTCAGCCGGATCGGCCTTGTCCGTGCCGAATTCATAGAAATTATTGTAGGTGGTGGCGTCTTTGAACGGGGTCTGCTTGTCCAGTGCCGAATAGGCGGGATTGAGCTTGGCCGCCAACTTGCGGGCAGCGGGCCCTTGTGCAAAGGCCTGGCGGTTGGCCATCTCCCACAGGCTAGAGCCAACAACGGCAGTGGCGGCGACCGTCTTGATGAAGGCGCGGCGCGATTCGTAGACCTCGCGCGGGGTGATTTCAGATGCGTACGGCAGGTCAATGCCATTGGGGCGGCGGTGGATCAGCATGACAGCTCCAGCGTGAAGTAAGGTGGATTCAACCTTGAGTCGTAACTCGTAGCGGCAACCTTACACCATTCGCCAAATTTCTGTTCATTCGCCTACGCGAGCATCCGTCGGCTGAGCAACTGGATGGACACGGCGCAGGCCAATGCTGACAAGAATGCAATGCCCAAGGACGTCGACACCAGCAGCAAGGACAGTACGATACAGAATGCAGCAAAGGCAAAATAGCCAAACACCGTGCCGCGCAACAGGGCGACGGCTGCACCAGCACCGGACTGCCGATGTGTAAATACCGTCAATACAGAAGACATCACGGGGAACATGGCAAAGATGCCGCTCAGCTGAGGTCCAAGTTGTGCGGAAAACTGGGTAACAAACAGTACCAAGGCAGCTGCGGCAATCATCCTCAAATGCAGATCGTTGGAACGGGCGCCAGCTTTGCCTGGTGCCGGCGGCACGACCGGAAACAGGCGCGGCACCAGCAACAGCGACAGCGGAACCAGCACAGCCGTCATCGGCAAGGCTGGTGCCCAGGCTTTGAGGCCGGTCACTGCCAGCGCATAGGCGCAAAACGCGGCCAGCAAACTGGCCAGCCAGTGCAGCCTGGTCGCTGACCAGGAATACGCCAGCGCGAACAC
>JACXTT010014328.1_pt1 | contig 10380 bp, 9 predicted proteins | sample 9270951 | NCBI WGS metagenome assembly JACXTT01 (sample SAMN15532306, study PRJNA645909) | rock metagenome | isolation source: weathered quartz diorite | place: Puerto Rico | collected 2017-06-21
GGCCGGGCGCGGGGGCCGCGTCGGCGGGCGGGGCGGCGTTGGTTGTCGTCGTGGTGGTGGTCTGACCGGGCGTCAGCTCGGCGACGCCGGCGTCGTGCGGTTGGCTGGCGTACCAGCCGGCCGCGGCCAGGCCGCCCACCAGCACGATGCCGGCGGCGATGGCGATCGGCGCGGCGTTGCCCTTCCGCTTCGTCGTGCGCGTGGCGTAGGCCGGGGGCGCCGCGAACATCGGGCTCTCGGCGTCGGCGGGGTTCGGCGTGGTGGGGTAGCTCGGGGTGCTGATGAAGTCGGTCATTGGGGTCTCCCTCCAGTGAATTGTCGGGGGGCAGAACGACACCGGCGCCGGCCGGTTCCGCCTGCCTTCACTGTGGGAACCGCCCAGCCTGCGCCGATTGTTCCCGTCGCGGCGAAAAACATTTGTGGAAAAACAACAGTCTAGCTCCACGCCGTCGCTCGGCGTCCGCAGGGCCTCCGCCACGCAATGACCTTAATTGCCGCCGCAACCGGCCATCATTCGCTTGACCTGTCGCGTGTCAGGACATACCTGACAGTCAGGGAGACCCTGACATGCCCACAAAGGCCGAAGCCAAGGCCCGCCGCCAGCTCGAACGCGCCCAGCGCCTCAAGCTGCCCAAGACCCTGCACTGCTCCTTCTGCGGCAAGTCCCAGCACCAGGTCGAAAAATTGGTCGCGGGGCCTTACGTCTTCGTCTGCGACGAATGCGTAGCCCTCTGCAGCGCCATCATCGCCGGCGCTCCGCTCCCCGAGTTCGCCGGCTTCCAGCCCCTGGAACGCCCGACCGACGAGCTGCTCTCCCTGATCGGCTCGGTCAGCCACAACGCCGAGGCCTCGGCCAACTTCCTGCAGTCCATCGTCGACACGCTGCGCAAGCGCGAGGTCAGCTGGGCCGCCATAGCCGAGCCGTTGGGCGTCTCGCGCCAGTCCGCCTGGGAGAGGTTCTCTTAACGATTTGTGGCCCCGGCGCCGCGTTTGGGACCTACGTAACGCCTGTGACCAATCGCGCCCGTGCGCATGCTTGACCCGCTCGCCGACGCCCCGGCAAGCTCCCCTTCGAGGTCGGAGGTCCCATGGCGCTCAAGGCCAAGCTCCAGCGAGAGTGGCGTTTCCTGCGCGGGCTGAACCGGACGCTCGCCCGCGTCAAATCCATCGCGCCGGACAGCGCCAACCTGATCTGCGACGACCTGCAGGAGGCCGTGGACAAGTGGCGCGACCGCACCGCCATGACCTTCGAAGGGCGCACGGTCAGCTACGCCGAGCTCGACGCCATCGCCAACCGCTTCGCCCACTGGGGCAAGGGGCTGAACCTGCGCCGCGGCCAGACCGTCGCGCTCTTCATGCCCAACCGGCTGGAGTACTTCGCTGTCTGGTACGGCCTGTCGAAGATCGGCGTGGTCACCGCGCTGATCAACAACCAGCTCTCGGGCCTGGCGCTCGCCCACTGCCTGAACATCTCCGGCGCCGCCCAGGTGATCGTCGACGCCGAGACCTCGCCGGTCTTCGAGGCCGCGCGCACCCTGCTCGAAAAGCCGATGCAGCAGTGGATCCTCGGCCCCGCCCACGGCGACCAGCGTGACCTGGTCCAGGCGCTGAAGAGCTGCAGCCAGCTGCCGCCCGACAAGTCGGTGCGCGAGGACATCCGCGCCCACGACACCGCGCTCTACATCTTCACCTCGGGCACCACCGGCATGCCCAAGGCGGCGCGCATCACCCACGTCCGCGCCCAGCTCTACATGCGCGGCTTCGCCGGCTCGACCGGCGCGAAGCTGAACGACCGCATCTACGTGGCCCTGCCGCTCTATCACGCCACCGGCGGGCTCTGCGCGCTGGGCGCCGCCTTCCTGAACGGCGGCTCCGTGTTCCTGCGTCGCAAGTTCTCCGCCACCCACTTCTGGCGCGAGGCGATCGAAGAGGGCTGTACGATGTTCGTCTACATTGGCGAGCTGTGCCGCTACCTCGTGAACCAGCCGCCCACGGATGAAGAGACCCAGCATAAGATCCGGATGGCTTTCGGCAACGGCCTGCGCCCGGATATCTGGCCGGTGATGAAGCAGCGCTTCCGGATCGCCGAGATCCTGGAGTTCTACGGCTCCACCGAAGGCAACGTGTCGATGTTCAACTTCGATGGCCGCGAGGGCGCCATCGGCCGCGCGCCCAAGTGGCTACGCAAGCGCTTCAATGTGCGCCTCGTGCAGTTCGACGTGGAGAAGGAAGAGCCGGTCCGCGGCCTGAACGGCCTGTGCATCGAGGCCGGCCCCGGCCAGATCGGCGAATGCATAGGCCAGATCGGCGGCGACGCGCGCACCGAATACACCGGCTACGTCGACAAGGCCGCGTCGGAGAAGAAGGTGCTGCATGACGTCTTCGAAAAGGGTGACCGCTGGTTCGCCACCGGCGACCTGATGAAGACCGACGCCGACGGCTACTTCTATTTCGTCGACCGGATCGGCGACACCTTCCGCTGGAAGGGCGAGAACGTCTCGACCAACGAGGTGGCCGAACGGCTGCAGGGTGCGCCGGGCGTGCTGGAGGCGCAGATTTACGGCGTCGAAGTGCCCGGCGCCGAGGGCCGCGCTGGCATGGCCGGGCTGGTGGTGGGGCCGGAGTTCGACATCGCGGGTTTCGGCGCGCACGTGTCCGCCGACCTGCCGGCCTACGCTCAACCGCTGTTCGTCCGAACCCTGCCGCAGATCGACACCACCGGCACCTTCAAGGCCCGCAAGATGGACCTCGTCGCCGACGGCTACGACCCTGGCAAGGTCAAGGGCGCGCTGTTCTTCAAGGACCCCAAGAAGGGCTATGTGAAGATCACCAAGGGCATCTACGAGAAGCTCGTGGCCGGCGCCTACAAGCTCTGATTGCTACTTCAGCTTGGCTTGGTCCATCAGCGGATAGGCCGCGCCCATGGTCGGCATTCCCGCCGAGCCCCCGGCCAGCAGACCGATGCGCAAGGCCTCGACGATCTCCTGCCGCGTGGCGCCCAGGTTGATGGCCATCTGCACGTGGTAGCGCAGGCAGTCCTCGCACTTGACCACCACCGACAGCGTCGCGCCGGAGAGCTGCTTGTACTTCGCCGGGATCGCGCCGCCGTCGCCGAACGCGCGCTTATATTGCTGGCCGACGATCGCCATGAATTCGGGATCGTTGGTGACGATCGGGTCCTGCTGCGCAGACCCCACCGCCGGCGCCGCCGCGTGCGCTGCGACGTCCGCACCTGACATCGCCAAAGCCGCCGCCAGTCCGATCCAATGATGATGCGCCCTCAACGCCGCTCTCCCTGGCTGCCCATCGAGGCAAGGGATCGCAGCGCGGCTGGCATGGCTGGCGGATTCCGGCCTTGGCATCCGTGCACGTGGCATCGCCCGTTGCGCGTGTCAGACCAGCGTTGCGCCGCCGTCCACCACCATCACCTGGCCGGTCGTGTAGCCGCCCTTCATCAGATAGAGGAACGCCTGAGCGGCCTCGGCCGGCTCGGCGGCGCGGGGCAGGGGTAGGCGCTGCGTCATCTGCTGGATCATCTCCGCCGGCCAGCCCGCCAGCCGTTCGGTCATCACCAGGCCCGGACAGACGCTGTTGACGCGGATCGGCGCCAGGTCGACCGCCAGGCCCTTCACCAGATGCTCCACCGCCCCGCCGAACGCCGTCGCCAGCGGCATGCCCTTCATCGGCAGCCACGACAGTACGCCATCGGTCAGCGTGATCGATCCGTTGGCTGAGAGGCCGCCCAGCGCATGCTTCACCGCCACAAGCGCGCCCCAGAACCGCACGTTCGTCCCATCCTTCGCGGCGTCGAAGTCCAGCTCCGCGATCGCACCCGGTGAGCGGCCCAGCCCCGTCTCGCCGGCGGTGAACACCAGATGGTCGAATGCGCCCACGCCGGCGAAGAACGCCGCCGCGCTGGCCTCGTCGGCGACGTCGACTACACCGCCTGACGCTCCGGCGCTTAGCCGCGCCACGGCGGCGTCCACCTTGGCCTTGTCGCTGGAGGCGACGACCACCGTCGCGCCCTCCGCCAGCGCGCCCTCGGCCACGGTGAAGCCCATGCCGGAACTGCCGCCGACGATCACGACGCGCTGGCCCTTCAATGTGGCGACAGCCATGGCTCAGGCCTTCTCGGTCGTGTAGCCGGCATTGCGGATGTCGGTGAGCAGGTCCGGCCCGGTCGGCGTCCAGCCCAGCAGCTCGCGCGTGCGCGCACTAGAGGTGCGGTTGTCGACGCCCGCGAACATGCCCAGGAATTCCAGCGCCGCCATCGCCTCTTCCCCCGGCGCCACGCTGCGCGCCGGAAGGCCGAGGCCCGCGGCGATCGTCTCGGCGATGTCGCGCATCCGCACGCCCTCTTCGGCCACCGCATGCAGGGCCGTCCCCGGCGGCGCCTTCTCCACCGCCAGGCAGAACACCCTTGCAGCGTCCAACCGGTGCACCGCCGGCCAGTGGTTGGCCCCGTCGCCCACATAGGCGGCCGAGCCGTGCTTGCGCGCCATGTCGACCATCCACTGGATGAAGCCCTTGTCGCCGGCGCCGTGCACCGTCGGCGGCAGGCGAACCACGACGCCGCGCACGCCGCGCGCCGCCGCCCCCAGCACGATCATCTCGGAGTCGCCGCGCCCGCCGGGACTGGCCGGCACGTCGGTCTCGGTCGCCATCCCGTCGTGCGCCACCATAAGGGTGCCGGATGCGATGACCAGCGGCTTGTCGGTGCCCTCCAGCGCCGCCGCCATGGCCTCCACCGCGCGGCGGTCGGTCTCGATGTTCTCCAGGAACTTGCTGAAGTCGTGGACGAAGGCGGTGTGGATCACCCCGTCGCAAGCCTTGGCGCCGGCTACCAGGCTGGCGGTGTCGCTGAGGTCGCCGCGCTGGACGGGAACGCCGATCGCCTTGAGGGCGTCCGCGCTCGCGTCATTGCGCGCCAGTCCCAGCACCTCGTGGCCGGTGGCCTTGAGTTCCTTCACGACGGCCGAACCGATGAAGCCGGTGGCTCCGGTCACGAATACGCGCATGCTTGTCTCCTCATCACTCGAAGACCGGGTTATCCTCCGCCGTCAGACGCTCGAAAAGCCGAGGGCTTATACAGGTATGACCGCTAACAGCCTGCCGGGTCCGGGGATGTCGCTGGGAGGCTTCCTGCGCGACCGCCGCGCCAGCCTCGCGCCCACCCCAGGCCAGCGCCGCCGCCGCACGCCGGGCCTGCGCCGCGAGGAAGTGGCCAGCCGCGCGGGGGTCAGCGTCACCTGGTACACCTGGCTGGAACAAGGGCGCGGCGGGCCGCCGTCCAGCGCCGTCCTGGAGCGGCTGGCCTTGGCGCTGGAGCTCGACGCCAGCGGCCGTGAGATCCTGTTCCTGCTGGCCCAGCAACGTCCGCCGCCGCTGCGCCGCGCGCCGGTCTCGCAGGTCACGCCTGCCGTTCAGCGCGTGCTCGACGCCCTAGTCAACAGTCCCGCCTTCGTCCGCACCCCGTCCTGGGACGTGGTCGCGTGGAACGCCGCGGCACTCGCCGTGCTGGGCGACTACCGCGCCGTACCGGTGGAGGAGCGCAACATCCTGCGCCGTCTGTTCGGCAATCCGGCGTTCACCGCCTCGCCCGAAGGCGAAGCCTACGCCCGCGCCGCGCTGGCGGTATTCCGCGTCGATGTGGCCCGAGCCGGTGGCAGCCCCGAGGCCGTCGCGCTGGTGGAGGAACTGCAGGCCGCCAGCCCCGACTTTCGCCGGCTCTGGGCCGAGAACCAGATGCACAGCCATGCGTCCGGCTCGAAGCACTTCGACCATCCCGGCGTCGGGCGTTTCACTGTCGACTACGCCGCCTTCGCCGTGGAAGGCGATGAAGGGCTCACCATGGTGGTTTTCACGCCCGCCACGCCGGCCGACGCCAAGGCGGTCGAAACGCTCATCGCGAACCGCGCCGCGCTCGCCTAAGGTGGCGCTTTCCCACCTCAGGTGACCTGATGATTCCTGTCCGCCCCGCGCTTCTCGCCGCCGCCCTGACGCTCGCCGCCACCGGCGCCTACGCTCGCGACATGGCTAAGGACAAGGCCACCATCGAGGGATCGCTGGACAAGAACTACGCCCACCTCGACGCGCTCTATAAGGACATCCACCAGCACCCGGAGCTGGGCTTCCAGGAAACGGCCACCGCCGCCAAGCTCGCCAAGGAAATGCGCGCGCTGGGTTTCGAGGTCACCGAGCACGTCGGCAAGACCGGTATCGTGGCGATCTTCAAGAACGGCAAGGGCCCCATGATCATGGTGCGCACCGAGCTCGATGCGCTCCCCATGGAAGAGAAGACCGGCCTGGCCTACGCCAGCCACGTGATCGCCGACTACAACGGCAAGCCGACGCCGGTGGACCACAGCTGCGGCCACGACATCCACATGGCCGCCTGGGTCGGCGCGGCCCAGCAACTCGTCGCCATGAAGGCGTCCTGGCACGGCACGCTGATGTTCATCGGCCAGCCGGCGGAGGAGCTGGCGGGCGGCGCCAGGAGCATGCTCGACGACGGCCTCTTCACCCGCTTCGGGAAGCCCGACCTCGGCTTCGCCCAGCATGTGGGGCCGGCGCCCACTGGCACGCTCAGCTACCGGGCCGGCATCTACAACACCGCCTCGGATTCGCTGGAGATCACCTTCCACGGCCGCGGCGCCCACGGCTCTCTGCCAAACCTCTCCATCGATCCGATCGTCGAGGCGGCGCGCTTCGTGGAGGGCGTACAGACCGTGATCAGCCGCGAGAAGGACCCCAACGCTTTCGGGGTGATCTCCATCGGCTCGATCCAGGCCGGCAGCGCCGGCAACATAATCCCCGACCACGCCGATCTGCGCGGTACGATCCGCACCCGGGACGCGGGCGTGCGCGACAAGCTGATCGAGGGCATCGGCCGCACCGCCAGAGCGGTGGCCGCCATGTCCGGCGCCCCCGCCCCCGAGGTGAAGATCAGCGGCGGCACCAAGCTGCTGGTCAACGACGCCGCGATCACCGCGCGCACGGAAAAGGTCTTCAAGGCCGCGTTCGGCGACCGGGCCATGTATGAGCCTGCGCCGGGCAACCCCAGCGAGGACTATTCGGAATTCATCGCTGCGGGCGTGCCGTCGCTGTTCTGGAGCCTCGGCGGGCTCGACCCCAAGGTGATCGCCGATGCCCAGGCCAAGGGCGTGCCCGTCCCCGCCAATCACACGCCACAGTTCGCGCCGACGCCAGAACCCACCATCCGTTTCGGCGTCGAGGCCATGACGCTCGCCGTGCTGAACGCGATGAACCCCTAGGGCGCTGGGGCGGCCAGTTCCGCCACCAGCGGCAGGCGGATATGGCAGCGCAGCCCGTCCGGCGCGTAGTCCAGCGCCGCGTCGCCGCCAAGTTGCCCGCGCAGGCTACGCTCGATCAGTCGAGTGCCGAAGCCTTGGCGGGTCGGCGGGATCACCGGCGGTCCGTCATGTTCCTTCCAGTCGATCTCCAGTTCGCTGTCGAGCAGGCGCCAGACCACCTCGACCTTGCCGTCGCCGTGGGCCAGGGCGCCGTGTTTCGCCGCGTTGGTCGCCAGTTCGTGGAACAGCAGGCCGAGCGCCAGCGCCTGGGCCGGCGACAGGTTCACCGACGGACCCGTCAGCCGATAGCGTTCCGGTCCGTACGGCCGGAATTCCAGTTGCGCTACCTCGCGTAGGTCCGCGCTCATCCAGTTGGCCTCGGTGAGCAGGTTGTGCGTCGCCGAGAGCGCCATCAGCCGCGCCTCGAACGCGGTGCGGAAGTCCGCCGGATCGGCATTGGTGCGTAGTGTCTGGTCGGCGATCGCCTGGACGGTGGAGAGCGTGTTCTTGACACGATGGTTCAGCTCGTCGAGCAGCAGCTTCTGCTGGCGGTCGCCCAGCACCCGGTCGGTAACGTCGCTACCTTCCACGAACACGCCCACCGACTCCCCGTCAGGTCCGGCGATCGGCTGGAAGATGAAGTCGAGGAAGCGTTCCTCGAGCGGCCCGTCCGGCGTGCGCTGCAGCAGCACGCCGGCGGCGTGATCGATGTGCGGCGCCTTGTCCCGCATGACGCCGCGCAGTAGGTCGACGAAGCCCTGCTCGACCACTTCCGGCAGGGCCTCGGCCAGGGTGAGGCCCACCACCTGGCGTTGGCCGATGAGCTGCAGATAGGCGTTGTTGGCCATGGCGTAGGTCAGGTCGTGGCCCATCAGCACCGCCATGAACCCCGGCGTCTGCGCGAACAGCGTACGCAGCCCTCGCGTCTCGGCGGCCAGGGCGTCGTTGATCGCCGTGATCTCCTGGGCGCGCTGGAAGAGGTCGCTCTCGCCCCGCGCGGGCTCGCCGGGATCGGCTCCGTAGGCGATGGTCTTCAGCTGCTGCAGCTCGGTCACGTCGACGGCGTTCTGGGCCACATAGGCGACCTCGCCTGCCTCATCGAACAGCGGCAGGTGCACGCACGACCAGTACTTCATCATGAAGCCACCGCGTGGTGAGGGGATCGGGTAGGCCGCCACCGGCAAGGTCTCGGCCACGCCGGTGATCAACACCCGGCGCAGCGACTCCTCGATCATCCGGCCGCCCTCGCCGGTGGGCGGGAAGGCTTCGAACACATAGCGCCCGATAATCTCGTCGCGGGTGCGTTCGGTGCTGGCGCAATAGGCGGGGTTGGCCTCCACATAGACCAGATCGCGGTCGAGGATCATGTATTGGCCAGGCATGGCGTGCAGCAGCTGGGCCAAGTCCGGCGCCGGCGCTGGCACCGGCGGCTTCGGCGGGGCGCTCGGTGCGGCGATGGCGATCGTCGTATTTTGGTCCAATGGCGCAGCTCCCCTAGATGCGGGAACGCGCGCGCCGCAACGCGGTTCCTTGCGGACGCGGGGCTTCACAGACCGATGTTCTGAATATCCGGGGGCGGGCCCAGATAAGGCCGCGGCCGCAGCCGCACCGCACGTCGCCCGTCTAGGTAGAGTCGTCCATTATCGACGCAACTGCAGGCGGCATCTCCGAGTCAATCCTTTCACCGTCAACCGTCATTCCATGAGTTCGCGCGGGAGGCGAGAAAATCACGAGATTAGACACGAAAAATCTTAGATAACTCTCAGATGAGGAAAACATTATACTATAAATCACAAGATGTTGACTCGCCTGAATCGATGAAGACACCGGGTTTCGGATTGATAAGGTCGCTCGAATTCACAAGAGGGTGTCGTCATGTCTGGAAATCCAGCAGAGCTTCCCGCCGAACTGAGCACGGGCGGCGGCAACGGAACAATCGATTGGTCACGGATCCGCGGCGGAATCGGCGGCCCTGCCGAGCTCCCTCCGTTCGAGGCCCGGCTGTCCTCGGCTGAACTGGTGCGCGAGCTCTTCCGCCTGCGCGACCGGATCAATGTTCTGGAGAGCGGCGCGCTGACCCAGCGCCTCGCGCCCCAGACCATGTCCCGCAGCTTCCTTGGCGGGCCGAACGAGCTGCCGGAAGGCGAGGGCGGCGGTGGCGGTGGGGTCTTCCACCCGCGGGGCGAGATCCATGAGATCGCCGAGCTGCCGATCAGCCGCTTCGTCGCGGAGTTTGCCAGCCTCGCGAGCCGGTTCGCCCAGTTCGAGACGACGGTGAGCAAGCAGCTCACCGACATCCAGGCCGGCCTCGCCAAGCAGCGCGGCGGCGGCGGCTGATCTTCAGCCCGCGCGGCGCCGGCCCCACCCGGCGCCGTGTCCGCGCCCGCATCATCAATCCGTGAGGCCCCATGTCCGAGGCATCGCGCGAGCGTGAGCGCCTGCTGGCGCTGCTGCGCCGCGACGGCATCCTGCGCTCCACACCGCAGGCGCCGATCACCCACCGCAACGGCGAGGTCGCGCCCTGGGCCTTCTACAGCTGGGGGCTGAGCCTGTCGCAGGACGGCCTGCGCCTGGCGGCGCGCGAACTGCTGCGCCTGCTGGACGGCTTCGGGTCCACGCAGATCGCCAGCTACGGCTACACCGGCCTGCCGCTGCTGGCCGCCTGCGTGCTGGAAGGCGGCGGCCGCTACACGGGCCTGAGCATCCGCGAGAAGCGAAAGACCTACCTCACCAACCGCCGCGTCGACGGCTGCGTCGACCCCGGCCGCCCGGTGGTGGTGATCGACGACTCGCTGAGCTCCGGCACCTCCCTGCACAAGGCGATCACGGCGCTGGAGGATGAGGGGCTGGAGGTGGAGGGCACGGCGGCGCTGGTCCACTTCCCGTTCCGGGGCGGCAAGGCGTGGGCCAACGCCGGCGGGTACCGCACGGCCACGGCCTTCGACATCTGGCGCGACCTGGGCATGGCCGATCCGCCGCTCGGCTACACCGGCCAGACCGCCGGGCGGCCGGCGGTGGGCGGCGAGCCGCTGCCGGAGGGCCTCGCGCCGGCGGTGCTGGCGCGGCT
>JACXTT010014329.1_pt1 | contig 10378 bp, 13 predicted proteins | sample 9270951 | NCBI WGS metagenome assembly JACXTT01 (sample SAMN15532306, study PRJNA645909) | rock metagenome | isolation source: weathered quartz diorite | place: Puerto Rico | collected 2017-06-21
TCGCCGAGCCCGTCGTCGAGGCGGCCCCCGAACCGGTCGTCGCGGCCGCGCCGGAGCCTGTCGCTCCGCCCGCCCCGCGTGCGCCCGATCCGGCCGAAATCACCACCCCGCCGGCGGCGCCGCGCAAAGGCTGGTGGCGGCGCGGTTGAGGCGTTAGGCTCCGCAATGGGCTTGAAGGGGGCGCAGTCGAGGTTTGAAGATGGCGTCCCCTGTTCGCCCGGTTTTCCGCCTAGTTCTCGCCGCCACGGTCGCGGTCAGCCTGGTGATGCAGCCGGGAATCGCCGCCGCGCAGTTCGCGCCGGGCGACACCCTGATCCGCGACACCGAGATCGAGGAGGTCCTGCACAAGGACGTGGCCCCGATCTTCCAGGCGGCCGGCATCGATCCCAAGGGCATCGAGATCATCCTGGTGGGCTCCAAGGAGGTGAACGCCTCGGCGGGGCCTGGCGTGATGATGGTGACCACCGGGCTGATCCTGCAGTCCAAGAACCCCAATGAGCTGCAAGGCGTCATGGCCCACGAAGTCGGCCACCTGGCCGGCGGCCACAGCTTCCGCTCCGGTGACATGGCGCGCGCCGGCATGGTGCCGATGATCCTGACCATGGGCCTGGGCGTGCTGGCCGCCCTCGCCGGCTCCGGCGACGCCGCGGCGGGTCTGGTGACCAGCGCCCCCTATTTCGGCGCGCTCGGCCAGATCGGCTACAGCCGCGAGCAGGAAAGCCGGGCCGACCAGGCCGGCGCGACCCTGATGGAGAAGGCCGGCCTCTCCGGGCGCGGCCTGGCGGAGTTCTTCGACAACTACCGCTACCAGGAGGTCTTCGCCCAATACCGCCGCTACAAGTACTTCATCGACCACCCGCTTTCCTCCGACCGGATCGAGGCGTTGCAGGGTCGGGTGGAGCGGCTGCCGCACTACGGCCAGAAGGACTCGCCGGAGGCCCTGGCCGAGCACGAGATCATGAAGGCCAAGCTCGACGGCTTCATCAATCCGCAGGTCTCGATGGGCAAGTACGACGAGAAGGACACGTCCTTCCCGGCGCTCTATGCGCGGGCGATCGCCTACTACCAGATGAAAGAGCCGGACAAGGCGCTGAAGCGGGTCGACGCCCTCATCGCCCAGCAGCCGACCAATCCGTACCTCTATGAGCTGAAGGGCCAGATCCTGTTCGAGTTCGGCCGGGTGCCGGAGGCCGAGGCCCCGCAGCGCCGGTCGGTGGAGCTGAAGCCCGACGCGGCCCTGCTGCGCGCCAACCTGGGCCAGACCCTGATCGCGCTCGACGACCGCAAGAAGATCGACGAGGGCATCGTCGAGTTGAAGAAGTCGCTGACCCAGGAAGAGGACAACGCCGTCGTCTGGCGGATGCTGGCCGAGGCCTATGACAAGCGCGGCGAGGACGGCATGGCCCGCCTCGCCACCGCCGAATACGAATACAACATCGGCAACATGAGCCAGGCGCGCCAGTTCGCCCTGCGCGCCCGCGAGCGGCTGGACAAGAACAGCCCCGACTGGCGGCGCGCCACCGACATCGTGCTGGTCTCCAAGCCGAGCCAGCAGGAGCTGCGCGACATGCAGCGCGGCGGCGGCTCGCTCGAGCTGAGCCCGCGCTGACCTTCGCTTTCGCCCTGCAACCCCCTATCTGGCTGACATGACCCGCACGCTCCGCCTCCTGGCGCTCGCCGCCGCCGCCCTCTCGCTCGCCGCCTGTCAGAAGACCGATGACGCCGCCTTCGGCCAGAAGGTGCACGCCTATCTGCTGGCCCATCCCGAGGTGCTGCGCGAAGCCTCCGAGAAGCTGGCCCAGAACGACCGGCTGGCCGCGATGAAGGCCTCCACGGACGCCATCTCCAAGTATCGCGGCCAGCTGGAGCGCGACCCGCGCGACTTCGTCGCCAATCCGGGCGGCAAGGTCACCGTCGTGGAGTTCTTCGACTACCGCTGCGGCTACTGCAAACTGGCCGCCCCTGAGGTGGTCAAGCTGATCGAGCAGAACCCCGACGTGCGCTTCGTGTTCAAGGAGTTCCCGATCTTCGGCGAGGTCTCCGACACCGCCGCAAAGATCGCGCTGACCCGCGGCGGCAAGGCCAAGGGGCTGGAGATCTACAAGACGCTGATGAGCGAGAAGGCGCTGGACGACGCCGCGCTCGACCGCCACCTGGCCGAGGTGGGCGTCGATCCCGCCCAGGCGCGCAAGGAAGCGACCCATCCGCTGATCGACCGCCAGATCCTCGACACCCACGTCCTGGCCGAGGCCCTGAAGATCGACGGCACGCCGGCCTTCATCATCGGCGACACCATGATCCCGGGCGCCGACATGCCGGCGCTGAAGGCCGCGATCGCCGCGGCCAGGGGCGCCGCCGGACCCGCCGTCACCAAGAGCTGAGCCGCCTTACCCGCCGTCAGCCAAAGGCCATGTTAGGCTTACGCGGTAAGTTGATCGGGGACATTGAGGATATGTCGGAACGGGTGCTGGTGATCGGGGCCGGAATGGCCGGGCTCTGGACCGCGCTGGCGCTGGCGCCGACGGGTCGCCAGGTGACGATCCTGGAACGCGATCCCCCGCCGCCGGACGGCGGGCCGGATGAGGCCTTCGACGACTGGGCGCGGCGCGGCGTCGGCCACCTGCGCCACAGCCATGCCTTCCTGGCCCGCCTGCGCCTGATCATCCGCGACCAGCACCCGAAGCTGCTGGAGGACCTGATGGCGGCCGGCTGCCGCGACCTGCCGTTCGAGGGCGGGCTGACCGACCAGCACAAGCAGAACTACACGCCGAGCCCGGTGGACCGCGACCTGGCCGTCCTGACCAGCCGGCGCACGACCCTCGAGCTGGTGATCCGCCGCTACGTGGAGGCCCAGCCCAACATCGAATTCCGCACCGGCGTCTTCGTGCGCGAGCTGCTCATCCAGCCGGGGCCCGTACCGGTGGTCACCGGCGTGGTGGTCGAGGACGAGGCCGGGCGCCATGAGCTCCCAGCCGACATCGTGGTGGACGGCGCGGGCCGCACCTCGACCTGCGTCGAGCAGCTGGTCGCGGCCGGCGCGACGATCCCCGAGGAGACCGAGGACTGCGGCATCCTCTACTTCACCCGCCACTATCGGCTGAACCCCGGCGTCAGCGAGCCGGAGCGGACCGACGCGCCACTCACCGGCGACCTGGAATATCTGAAGTTCGGGGTGTTCCCGGGCGACAACGGCTGCTTCTCGATCACGCTGTGCGTGCCCGAGATCGAGCTGGAGCTGCGCAAGCGGATCGTCGACCCCAAGGTGTTCGACGGGGTCTGCGAGCGGCTGCCGGGGCTGGCGCCCTGGATCGACGCGCGGACGTCGACGCCGATTAGCAAGGTGTTCGGCATGGGCGACCTGCACAGCCGCTGGCGCGACATGGCGCCCGAGGGCCATGCGGCGGTGCTGGGCTTCTTCGCGGTGGGCGATAGCCTGGTGCGCTCCAACCCGCTCTATGGCCGCGGTTGCTCGTTCGCCGCGGTGAGCGCGCACCTGCTGCGCGACGCCTTGCAGAGCTTCGCCGACCCCGGCGCGCGGCTGGCGGCCTATCAGCGGCGGATCACCGCGGAGCTGCGCCCCTACCACAACGCCATGCGCGACCAGGACCGGAGCGCGATCCGCCGCGCCCGTCAGGCGCTGACCCCCGGCTACAAGCCCGGCCTGAAGAGCCGGCTGACCCGGCGGTTCCTGGAGGACGGGGTGGCGGTGGCGGTGCGATCCGACGTGGACCTGCTGCGCGCCGCACTGCGGGGCTTCCACATGCTGGAGGATCCCCAGGCGTGGCTGAAGCGGCCGGCCAACCTCGCCAAGATCATGGGCTATCTGGCGCGGGGCAAGAAGGCCAACGCCGCCGCCTATCGTCCGCCCGGCGGGCCGGGCCGCGAGGCCATGTTCCGGGGCCTGGGGCTGGAGCCTCAGACCGACATCGATCGCGTGCTCGCCGAGGCCGCCTGATCCGCCTAGGCTGGCGCGAGTCCAGCCTTCGAAGGTCAGCCATGCGCCCAGCCCTCTTCGCCCTCGCCGCTTCCCTCGTCGCCGGAGCAGCCCTTGCGGCCGCCGCGCCGACGGCCAAGCAGGAGATGAAGGAGGTCGTCGATCCGGCCTCCACCGCCCTGTTCGCGGTGGGCGGCGACGTGGACCCGGCCAATGGCCCCGACGCCGCCAAGGTCCCGGCCGCACGTTGGGCCGAAGGGCTGAAGGCCGCTCAGAGCCTGAAGGCGGTGGCCGTCCATCTGCAGGGCCCGCAGAAGAAGCCCGGCCCGGAATGGACCTCGTCGGCCGCCGACTTCGCGAAATACGCCGCCGCGGCGGAAAAAGCGGCTCAGGCCAAGGACGGCGCGGCCTTCTCGACGGCGGCCAATGCGCTCGGCGACACCTGCACCGCCTGCCACACCAAGTGGAAGCCGAAGACCTAGATCAGACCGGCGCGCGGTGAGGACGGGTCGGCATAGGTCCGCTTGGCCATCCGCCCCGCGAGGTAGGCTTCGCGCCCGGCGATGACCGCGTGCTTCATGGCCACCGCCATGCGGATCGGGTCCTGCGCCTCGGCGATGGCGGTGTTCATCAGGACGGCGTCGCAGCCGATCTCCATGGCCAGCGTGGCGTCCGACGCCGTGCCCACGCCCGCGTCGACCAGCACCGGCACCTTCGACTGCTCGATGATCAGGCCGAGGTTCAGGAAGTTCTGGATGCCCCGGCCCGAGCCGATCGGCGCGGCGGCCGGCATGATGGCGGCGGCGCCGGCCTCTTCCAGCTTGAGCGCATAGACCGGGTCGTCCGAGCAATAGACCATCACCTGGAAGCCCTCGGCGATCAGCAGCTTCAGCGCGCGCAGGGTCTCTTCCATGTCCGGCAACAGGTGCTTGGTGTTGGACAGCACCTCCAGCTTCACCAAGTCCCAGCCGCCGGCCTCGCGGGCCAGCCTGAGCGTGCGCACCGCCTCTTCGCCGGTGAAGCAGCCCGCGGTGTTGGGCAGGAAGGTAAAGCGGTCGGGCTTCACATAGTCCACCAGCATGGGCTGGCTGGGGTCAGACAGGTTCACCCGGCGTAGCGCCACCGTGACGATCTCAGCGCCTGCGGCCTCGGCGGCGGCGGCGTTCTGGGCGTAGTCCTTGTACTTGCCGGTGCCAACGATCAGGCGCGAGCGGAAGGTGCGGCCCGCAACGGTCCAGGTCTCTTCGGCCGCCTGGGTCGATCCGTCCATGTCAGCCGCCTCCGATAAAATGCACGATCTCGATCCGGTCGCCGTCGGCGAGGACCGTCTTTCCATAGGCCGAGCGGGGCACGATCTCCAGATTGCGCTCCACGGCCACCTTGCGGGCGTCCAGACCCAGCGCCGCCACGAGGGCCGTCAGGTTCGCCAGGGGTTCAAAGGTCCGGGCTTCGCCATTGACGGTAAGGTTCACGCGCCGATTTCCTTCGCAAGCTTCAAGAGTTGAGACGCAAGTTCTTCCGCCTGGTGCTCGTTGAGCTCGACCGGATCGCCGTGCGGTTCTCGAGTCTTCAACATGATCGGTCCGCCGGCTTCCGCCCAAAGAACGATATCGCCGCCTGCCAGCTCGATGGCTTCTGATCCGCCCATCCGGCGCCTCCAAAATCCACTAAGCTTGTGACGCCGCAGCCCTACCGGTACAAGACGCCGGAATCGACGGCGGAGCCGAATGTCGAAACCGATCTATGTGCTGAGCGGTCCCAATCTCAACCTCCTCGGGACCCGCGAGCCGGAGATTTACGGTCACCAAACCCTCGAAGACGTGAAGCGGCTCTGCGAAGCCCGCGCGTCTGCTTTGGGCTGCACGGTCGTTTTCCGCCAATCCAACCACGAGGGCGAGCTGATCGACTGGATCCAGGAGGCGCGCGAGAAGGCTGGCGCCCTGGTGATCAATCCGGCCGGCTATGGCCACACCTCGGTGGCGATCCTCGACGCCTTGAAGATGCTCGAGGTCCCGGTGATCGAGTGCCATCTGTCGAACCCCGCCGCGCGCGAGGCGTTCCGGCACCAGACTTACGTATCCCTCGCGGCCACCGGCGTCGTCGCCGGGTTCGGCGCCGCGAGCTATGAACTGGCCGTCGAGGCCGCCGCGGGCCTGATCCGCAAAGCCTGAAGACGAAGAAGCGAAGGTATTTCCATGGCTAGCCCTCCCAAGGCCCCCGCCGCCGATCCGATCGACGCGCGCCTGGTGCGCCGACTGGCCGACATCCTGACCGAGACCGGCCTGTCCGAGATCGAGGTCGAACACGGCGGCCTGAAGATCCGGGTGGCCAAGCAGCTGACCAGCGGCCCAGCCCAGGTGACCTATGCCGCGCCGGCCCCGGTTGCCGCCCCCGCTGCGGCGCCTGCGAGCGCTCCGGCGGCTGCCGAGGCCGCGCCCGCAGCTCGCGCCAACGGCGACGCCGTGAAGTCGCCGATGGTGGGCAGCGTCTACCTGCAGCCGGAGCCCGGCTCCGACCCCTTCGTGAAGGTCGGCGACACCGTGGCCGCCGGCCAGACCCTGATGATCATCGAAGCCATGAAGACCATGAACCCGATCCCGGCGCCCAAGGCCGGCAAGGTGCTGGAAATCCTGGTGGAGGATGGCCAGCCCGTGGAGTTCGGCGAGCCGCTCGCGGTCATCGGCTAAGACCATGTTCGAGAAGATCCTCATCGCCAACCGAGGCGAGATCGCCCTCCGTGTGCACCGAGCGTGCAAGGAGATGGGCATCTCCACCGTCGCCGTGCACTCCGAGGCGGACTCGGGCGCCATGTGGGTGCGCCTGGCCGACGAGAGCGTCTGCATCGGACCACCCGCCGCCGCCAAGAGCTACCTGAACATCCCCTCGATCATCGCCGCGGCGGAGATCACCGGGGCTCAGGCGATCCATCCAGGCTACGGATTTCTTTCGGAAAACGCGCGTTTCGCCGAGATCGTCGGGGCGCACGGCTTCACCTTCATCGGGCCCAAGCCCGAGCACATCAAGATGATGGGCGACAAGATCACCGCCAAGCAGGCTGTGAAGGCCGCCGGCATCCCGGTGGTGCCCGGCTCTGACGGGGCGGTGACCACCGAGGAAGAGGCTTTCGAGGCCGCCAAGGCCATCGGCTTCCCGGTGCTGATCAAGGCCGCGGCCGGCGGCGGTGGGCGCGGCATGAAGGTCGCCCAGACCCAGGACGACCTCTACGAGGCCGTCTCCACCGCCCGCTCGGAAGCCAAGGCGGCGTTCGGCGACGACGCCGTCTACATGGAGCGCTATCTCCAGACCCCCCGCCACATCGAGCTGCAGGTGATCGCCGACAGCTTCGGCAACGTCTGCCACCTGGGCGAACGCGACTGCTCCCTGCAGCGCCGCCACCAGAAGGTGCTGGAAGAGGCCCCCTCGCCCGCCATCGACGCCGAGGCCCGCGCCAAGATCGGCAAGGTGGTCGTCGATGCCGTGAAGGCCATCGGCTACCTGGGCGTCGGCACCATCGAGTTCCTGTACGAGAACGGCGAGTTCTTCTTCATCGAGATGAACACCCGCCTGCAGGTGGAGCATCCGGTCACCGAGGCGATCACCGGCATCGACCTGGTGCGCGAGCAGATCCGCATCGCCGCCGGCCTGCCGCTCTCCTTCGCCCAGAAGGACGTGGTCTTCGAGGGCCACGCCATCGAGTGCCGGATCAACGCCGAGAACGCCAAGACCTTCGCCCCCTCGCCGGGCCTGGTCACCGACTTCCACGCCCCGGGCGGCCTGGGCGTGCGGCTCGATAGCGCGCTCTACGCCGGCTATACGATCCCGCCCTACTACGACAGCCTGATCGGCAAGCTGATCGTCCACGGCCGCGACCGCGACGAGTGCGTGGCCCGGATGATGCGCTGCCTGAACGAGGTGGTGGTGGCCGGCGTCGAGACCAACATCGCGCTGTTCCAGGAACTGCTGACCCAGCCCGACATCATCGCCGGGGACTACAACATCCACTGGCTGGAACGCTGGATGAAGGCCCAGGCCGAGGCCGGCTGACGGACGTCTCGCGTCCGTTCGCTTAAGCTGTAAGCTCGGCCCCATGGCGCAGTTCGACGCCCGTGACCTGCTGTCCTGCTATGCCCGCGGCGTGTTCCCGATGGCCGACGCGCGGGAGGATGAGCGCGTCTTCCTGATCGATCCCGAGCGGCGCGGCGTCTTGCCGCTGGAGAGCTTCCACGTTTCGCACCGGCTGGCGCGAACCGTGCGGGGCGATCCCTTCGAGGTGCGGATCGACACGGCCTTTCGGGCGGTCGTGCAGACCTGCGCGGAAGCCAGGCCCGGCCGCCTGGAGACCTGGATCAACCACCCGATCGAGGATCTCTACGTGGACCTGCACGAGCGTGGCTTCGCCCATTCGGTGGAGTGCTGGCGGGACGAGCGACTTGTGGGCGGCCTCTACGGCGTGTCGCTGGGCGGGGCGTTCTTCGGGGAGAGCATGTTTTCCCGCGCCCGGGACGCCTCGAAGGTGGCGCTGGTCCACCTGGCAGCCCGGCTGCTGGCCGGCGGCTACCGCCTGCTCGACGCCCAGTTCATGACCGACCACCTCACCCAGTTCGGGGCGCAGGAGATCTCACGGCTGGACTATCATCGCCGCCTGGCGCTGGCGCTCTCGGCAGAGGCGGACTTTCAGCGGGCCGGGACGGTGCTCGGCGGCGCCGGCGCAGCAGCGACAGGCGCGGGCGCGGCGGCCCTGCAGGTGATCAGCCAGGCGTCGTAGACCGGGTGCTCCAGCGGGTGCAGGCCCGGCGATGAGGCGTACATCCAGCCCTTGAAAGCCTGCCGCGTCGCCAGCGCCGGGCGGCCCGGTTGCGAGCGCGGCTGGCTGTCGATGGTCACATAGGCGATGGAGTCGTCGATCGGCTCGCCCGGCGAGGAGCGCTCGCAGGCCTTCACGGTAAAGACCAGGCTCTTGAAGCGGATCGGCCGGCCGACCGGCGCCTCGAAGCGCAGGCTCTCGGCGGTGACCTTGTCGAGCGCTTCCAGGATAGCGATGTCGTAGCGGGCGCGCCGCACGATGACCGCCGGCTTGGTTTCGGTGGGCGGCGGCGGCGGGGCGGCGGTGACCTCCTTCTCGGAGATCGGCGGCACCGCGGTGGGCGTGGGCGTCGGCACGGTGACCGGCGGCGCCTCTTCCGTGGCGGGGGCTTTCGGCGCGGTTTCCTGGGGCGGCGGCGGGGGCGGCGGCGCAGGCTGCGCAACCGCGAGGCCCGCCCAGGCAAGCCCGGCGAACAGGATCGCGCGTTTCAAGGATGTCGTGACAGATGGGTGGGCGGACGGGCGGGTCGGCACGGGCGCAGGCCTATTTCGGGGTCCAGGCCTCGTAGTCGGCGGTGGCCTTCTGGCGCTCGCCGCCGCGGGACAGGGCGCCGGCCGGCTTGTAGGCGTTGATCGTGCCGGTGAGGTTCGGCAGGTGCGGCTTTTCCCAGGACTTCACCAGGAAGGGCGCCACGGTCGGCGGCTCGGCGAAGGTGTAGTGCAGCCAGCCGTGCCAGTCGGGCGAGACCTTCGAGGCGTCGGCGTAGCCCTGGTAGATCACCCAGCGGCGCTTGCGGCCCTTGTCGTAGCTGTCGCGGTCGTCGCGGGCCTCGAAGTACTTGTTGCCCATCTCGTCCTGGCCGACGAAGCGGCCGCGGCGCGCGATGTGGAAGCGCTGGCCCAGCGTCGCGCCATTCCACCAGGTGAAGATAGATCGCAGGAAATTCAGCACGGCGGCGGGTCTCGATCAGGGGGTTGGGCGGGCGGACTATAGGCGGGCCGATTTGGAGCGTCCAGCGCGCCCCCAAGGAAGGTCGGGCCGCAAGATGTTGGGGATGAATGGCCCTGCGACCGCAACATCTATTGATCGTCGCCGCAGGAGCCGCCTACCCTCCCGAGAACGGAGTCGGCGGATGGTGCGCGAAGCGTCGCGGACGAGGATCGAAACGCGGGTCGTGGAGCTGGGCGGCCGCCTCGTCGAGGCGCAGGCCCCGGCCCATTGGTCCGCCGCACGCCTCGACGCCTGGATCGACTGGGCCGCCGGCTGGAGCGACCGCGCCGCCGACATCCCCGCCGTCATCGCCGATTTCGTCGAGGACCTGACCAGCCGCGCCCAGGGCAAGGGCCTGGTGAAGGATGTCCGCGCCCGCACCCGCTTCCGCGACGCCCTGACCGAGGCCCTGCTCGCCGGCACGCTGGCGATCGGCGGGGTCGGCGGCGGGCAACCGATCACTGTGGTCGAAGCTGGTTCGGCCGATCTGGCCCCGGCCCTCTCCCGATTGACCGCAGCGCACAGGGGCCGCGCAGCCGCCGCGGCGGCCAGCGCCGAGCTTGGCCGGCGCCTGCAGGCGGTGATGGACGCCATCCTGCGCTGTGACGGCGACGCGGAAGCCTGCGCCGACCCGCAGGCCAACCCGAGCC
>JACXTT010014330.1_pt1 | contig 10378 bp, 8 predicted proteins | sample 9270951 | NCBI WGS metagenome assembly JACXTT01 (sample SAMN15532306, study PRJNA645909) | rock metagenome | isolation source: weathered quartz diorite | place: Puerto Rico | collected 2017-06-21
GGCTGGTTGCGGTCACTCTGCAAGTCTTCGACCGCCTGCTGGCGCGCCTTCAGGGCTTCGATTTCCTGCTTGAGGGTGGCGATTTCCTTGATTTTGCCGTCGAGGACGACATTGGCTTCCTTGATGACGCGGTTGCGTTCATTCTGGATCGAGATGCGAGTGGCGTTATAAGCGCCCACCAGGACGACCACGGCCAGGCCCATGACCGCACTGGCGGCCAACAGGGCAACAAAGGCTTTCTTCTTAAGATTGCGCTTGGCTTCGCGGTGGGGCAGGAGGTTAATTTTGATCATTGATCAAACCTCCGCATGGCCAGGCCGCAGGCCACCAGGTAGGCCGGCGCTTCGGCGCGCAGCTGCGACTCGCGCACGCCAGGGCCCAGGGTCATGCCCTTGAACGGGGAGATGACGGTTGACGACATCTTGGTACGGGCCGCGATGATATCAAGCAGGCCAGGGATCAGGGCGCAGCCGCCGGCCAGGTAGAGCTGGTCGATATGCGTGTACGGCGTGGAGGTGTAAAAGAACTGGATGGCGCGCGTTACTTCCAGCGCGGCGCTTTCGAGGAAAGGCGTGAGCAGGTCGGACTGGTAGTTGGGCGGCAGGTCGCCGGACTTCTTTTTGGCTTCGGCCTCCTCATAGGACAGGCCAAAGGTGCGCACGATGTCCTGGGTCAGCTGGTTGCCGCCAAAGGGCTGCTCGCGTTCGTAAATGGTTTCTGACCCTTGCAGCACCGAGATATGGGTAACCTGCGTACCGATCTGGAACAGGGCGACAATCTGGTCGGGCGAGGCGGCTTCCTGCTGCTCCACCACACGGTGCATGGCGCTGCGCGCGGCATACGACTCGATGTCCATGACCGACACTTTCAGGCCGGCCACTTCGGCCACGGCCACGCGGTCTTCGACCTTTTCGCGGCGCGAGGCGGCCAGCATCACTTCCATGTCTTCTTCCGAGCCTTCAACGGCGCCGATCACGTCAAAATCGAGGCTGACTTCGTCAAGGGCAAAGGGAATGTACTGGGCGGCTTCGGATTCGACCTGCACTTCGAGCTGGTCTTCGGACAGGCCCTGCGGCAGGATGATTTTCTTGGTGATCACGGAGGCGGGCGGCATGCCCATGGCGACGTGCTTGATCTTAGTGCCACTTTTGGCCATGGCGCGGCGCACCGCATCAGCCACTTGTTCAATGTTTTCAATATTGCCATCCACCACGGCGCCGCGCGGCAGGGCTTCAAAGGCAAAGCGGTCCAGTTGCAACTGTCCCTTGCCCGTGTCGGACAATTCGACCAGGCGTACGCCCGAGGTGCTGATGTCCAGGCCCAGCAGAGGCGGACTCGACTGACCGAACAGGGTACCCAGATTGATCACACACGCACTCCCTTACCGACCAAAAAACAGTGACATTGATGCAAGCAAAGTGCTCAATTAATAAAAAAGTGACGCGCCGAGGCGCCGGGAAATTGTTTTAAAACCGCCGTTAAGAAGGCAAACTTAAGACACTACTTTAAATCCTAACAATAAGCGTAAGCCAATGTAAAGGTATTTCTGCTAGGGAACGTTGTATACATTACCGTATTCGCCACACTCCCAAGGGCAGCTATCTTGGTAACGGCCAGGCCGGAGACCGCTTGAGTCCCGGCCCCAGGGCGGGATGCCGGGTCCGCCGCAGCGGAGTCAGGTCCGGATAGCCATCCTCTTTCCAAGGCACTAGCTGGGGGCAAAGCACCGCCCGGCGCCCCGGGCAGGCGCGGCGCACGCGCCCGTCCCTTCGTGCGCAGCTACCCCGTGCCGGGTGCCTTATAATGCCCCCGTACTGGCCCCGCCCAATTGGAGACCCTCCCGCATGACCGATTCGACCCCGGACGCACCGACCCACCCTGCCCCGCAGGGCGAACCGCCCCGGCTCAACGCCAAACGTTTCTTGTTGCTGACCGTGGCCAGCCTGGCCGGGCTGGCGCTGGCAGGGCTGTTGCTCATCGTCTTCGGCCTGGCCATGGCCTACCCCAACCTGCCGGCCCTGGACTCCCTGACCGACTACCGCCCCAAGATGCCCCTGCGCGTCTTCACGGCCGACAATGTGCTGATTGGCGAATTCGGCGAAGAGCGCCGCAACCTCGTTCACATCAAGGAAATCCCCGATGTGATGAAAAAGGCCGTGCTGGCCATCGAAGACGACCGCTTCTATGAGCACGGCGGCGTTGACTATATGGGCATCCTGCGCGCCACCTTGCACAATGCCGCCGGCGGCGCCAAGCAGGGCGCCTCGACCATTACCCAGCAGGTAGCCCGCAACTTCTTCCTGTCGTCCGAGCAGACCATCAAGCGCAAGGTCTACGAAGTGCTGATGGCCTGGAAAATTGAACAGAACCTCACCAAGGACCAGATCCTTGAGGTATACATGAACCAGATCTACCTGGGCCAGCGCGCTTTCGGCTTCTCATCGGCCGCCCAGATCTACTTTGGCAAGAACCTCAAGGACATTACCGTGGCAGAAGCTGCCATGCTGGCCGGGCTGCCCAAGGCGCCGTCGGCCTACAACCCGGTGGTCAACCCCAAGCGCGCCCGCACCCGCCAGCAGTACATCCTGCAGCGCATGCGCGAACTGGGCTATATCAACGACGCCCAGTACGAAGCGGCCAAGGCGGAGCACCTGAAGGTCAAGTCCGACAGCAGCGAATTCGCCGTCCACGCCGAATACGTGGCCGAAATGGCGCGCCAGCTGGTGTACGAGCAGTTTAAGGAAGACACCTACACGCGCGGCCTGAATGTTTACGTCACCGTCACCAAGGCGGAACAGGAAGCGGCCTACCAGGCCCTGCGCGCCGGCGTGATGGAATACGAAAAGCGCCACAGCTATCGCGGCCCCGAGTCCTACATCGACATCCCGAAAAACCAGGCCGAGGCGGAAGACGCCATCGAGACGGAACTGGCCGAACATGCCGACAGCGACGACATTATCGCTGCCATGGTGCTGGAAGCCTCGCCCACCAAGGTGGTGGCCGTGACCGCCGCCGGTACCGAATTGACGATTACCGGACCGGGCCTCGCCTTTGGCCAGGGCTGGTTGTCGGACAAAGCAGCACCAAACCGCCGCATCAAGCGTGGCGCCGTGATCCGCGTGTCGCAAGAGATCAAGCCCGATCCGAAGGGCGACACGACGAAAGACACCAAATACTGGGCAATCACCCAGATGCCGGAAGTGGAATCGGCCTTTGTCGCCGCCTCGTCGGAAGATGGCGCCATCAAGGCCCTGGTGGGCGGCTTTGACTACAACCGCAACAAGTTTAACCACGTGACGCAGGCGTGGCGCCAACCAGGCTCTTCGTTCAAGCCCTTCATCTACTCGGCCTCGCTGGAGCGGGGACTATCGCCGGCGACGATGATCAATGACGCGCCGATTTCCTTTGACGCCGCGCAGACGGGCGGCCAGGCCTGGGAGCCGAAGAACTACGACAACAAGTACGAAGGCCCGATGACGATGCGCAAAGGCCTGACCAAGTCGAAGAACATGGTCTCGATCCGCATCCTCAACAAGATCGGCGCCAAGTACGGCCAGGAATACACGACCCGCTTTGGCTTTGAGCCGGAACGCAATCCGCCCTACCTGACCCTGGCGCTGGGCGCAGGCGCGACCACGCCGCTGCAGATGGCAGGCGCCTATGCCGTGTTTGCCAATGGTGGCTACAAAATCAATCCTTACCTGATCTCGCGTGTGACCGACAGCGCGGGCAAGGTGCTGTCGCAGGCTGTGCCGGACCAGGCGGGCGTGGACGGCAACCGCGTGATTGACGAACGCAATGCATTCCTGATCGATAGCATGCTCAAGGACGTTGTCAAATATGGTACGGCGACCAAGGCGCTCGTCCTGAAGCGTCCTGATATCTCCGGCAAGACCGGCACCACCAATGATTCGATGGATGCATGGTTCGCGGGGTATCAGGCCAAGATGGTCGGCATCGCCTGGATCGGCTATGACCAGCCTAAGAACCTAGGAAACAAGGAGACGGGCGGCGGGCTGGCACTACCGATCTGGATTGGCTTTATGCAGAAGGCGCTGAAGAATATCCCGATCGAGGAGAGGACTGTGCCCGAAGGCCTGATCCAGGTCGGCGACGAGTATTACTACGCGGAGAATCCGCCAGGGACGGGTGTGCAGAGCCTGGACCTGGGCGTGCGCGGCAGCCCGACGGAAGAAAAGGCCAAAGACGCCGTCAAGAACGAACTGTTCTAAGAACCAAGAGAATCGGAATGAATGACAAGAACGGCGGGGCGACCCGCCGTTTTTTCTTTTGAACCGCGCTAAGCGGCACCACGCCAGTGTAGTGCTGCCATGGCATGGCCGATGGACGGCAGCTCCCGCCCGAGGCTGTGTGAAAACGCGCCAGCAATGTAAACGAGAATTTGGCTCATGCGTTAATGCGTCAGTGCATTTGCGCAGGGGGCGAGATGAAGCGTTTTGTCGAAGGATCTGACCGCGGGCAGGCCATCCTTTTCCCGTCGCAGCTGGATGACTACGTCAGCGACGATAACATCGTCCGGGTAGTTGACGCCTTTATCGAAGCCCTGGATCTACGTGCCCTAGGATTTTCCGGCGCTGATCCATCGCATACAGGGCGCCCCTCTTATCATCCGGCGGTCCTGCTTGGCATCTACATCTACGGCTACCTCAATCGAATCCAATCCAGCCGCCGCCTGGAACGAGAAGCACAACGAAATGTCGAATTGATGTGGCTCACTGGAAAGCTCGCCCCGGACTTCAAGACCATTGCCGACTTCCGCAAGAATAATGGTGAAGCCATTTGCCAGGTATGCCGCCAATTCGTGAAGGTATGCGGCCGGCTGGGGATGTTCTCTAATAGCGACGTTGCCATCGACGGCAGCAAATTCAAGGCGGTGAATAATCGCGACCAGAACTTCACGAACAATAAGCTCTCCGCGCGGATCGAGCAGCTTGAGGAAGGCATTGTTCACTACATGGAGGAATTGGATCGAGCCGACCGGGAGCCGACCTTGGTGCCTGAGGCACGGGTATCACATATCAAGGAGAGGCTTGAGGCACTGAGGGGCCAAATCGATAGCCTCGGCGGCATCAAGGAGATACTGAAAGAAGCGCCGGACCAACAGGTCTCGCTAACAGATCCGGACGCGCGTTCGATGTCCACGAGTGGCCGAGGAACGGCCATCGTGGGCTACAACGTCCAAACCGCCGTCGATACAGAGCACCATTTGATTGTCGCGCACGACGTCACGAATGCTGGCCATGATCGCGCACAACTGGCCCGCATGGCACAGAAAGCCATGGAAATCTTGCCCAAAGAGAGGCTACACGTGTACGCCGACAGAGGCTATTTTAGTGGTCCAGAAATTCTGGCCTGCGAAGAATTAGGGGCGACGCCGCTCGTTGCCAAACCACTGACATCAGGCAATCGTGCCCAAGGCCTATTCGACAAGCGCGACTTCCAATATTTGCCCGAAGTCGATGAATTCCGGTGTCCAGCCGGCAGCCGTGCGATTCGTCGCTTCAGCGTGATAGAGAAAGGGCAGTTGATCAACAAGTACTGGTCTTCAGACTGCCCGAAATGCCCGATCAAGTCGAAATGTACGACAGGCACGAACCGCCGGATCGCGCGCTGGGAACACGAAGATGTGTTGGACCGAATGCAGCAGAGGTTGACCGAGCTACGCGACATGGCACGGATTCGGCGGCGCACCGTTGAACACCCGTTCGGCACATTGAAGGCCTGGATGGGCGCCACACACTTCCTCACCAAGACGTTTCCCCGCGTGCGAACGGAAATGAGCTTGCAGGTCTTGGCCTACAACTTCAAGAGGATGATCACGATCTTGGGAATGCAGGGGCTCCAGGCAGCGTTGAAGGGGCTGTAAGCCCATTCCCCTCATTTTTTCCTCAAATTCGAGCTGTCGACGCACCGCCTTCGGCACCGGTCAACTTGTCGCCAGGAGTTTTCACACAGCCTGGCCCCAAACCGGACCGTCAAGTTTAGGTGCATATTTCGAATAAGCCCTTGGCGGCAACAGCTTGGTAAGTGGCCAGTCATGCCATTCCATCTATTACCCAAACTAGTGAGACGTTAAGTCCCGGCGGACCATCCTTTTATATGGTTGATAAACCAACGCCCGGCTGGTCCTGGAGGAGATGCTGCTTGGTGGAAGGCTGACATCGCCAAGGGGTAGCCCGTCCGAGGCATCCCATCCACTTCAAGCACCACTAGTGATCCCACATCGATATCGTGTTCGACCATGTGGAGCGGCATACTTCCCCATCCTAGGCAATCATTTAGAAACGCATACTTCGTAGATAGATCTGCCAGTCTCCACGTAGATGGTGATAAAACTCCATAGTCTTTCCCGCCCATTAAATCAGACCGGTCGGTCAACACGAGCTGAACATACTTGCTCAGCTCACTCTTCGGGATCTCGTTCTTAAATTGTGCAAGTGGATGGGCGGCTGACGCAACCACCACCAGCGGTATCTCACCGATACGTTCGCTGACTAGCGAGGGAAAGGTGACAGGAAGCGCGGCCAGAATGCCCAAGCTGCAGCGGCCATCCAAAACGGGTTGGTAGCCTGCTCCTAAACCTTCTACAAATAGCCGCAACGGCGTATACGGGAAATGCTGGGAAAACGCCTTCACGGCCGCGCTGACCACAGCTGTCGGGAAAAAAACGTCAACAACGACCGACAGTTCCGCCTCCAGCCCAGCGTTCATCATTTTTGCTCGGGCCTTCAATGTGTCGACGCCGGACACGATGTTTCGAGCGTCTGCAAGTAAAACCGTACCCTCCGGCGTCAGCTTCGGAAATCGCCCCGTTCGGTCGAATAGAACAACACCGATTTGCTCTTCGAGGCTACTGACCCACCCGCTCACGGCAGATTGAACGCGGTTTAGCTTGCGTGCGGCTGCCGAAAAGCTTCCTTCGTCGACTGCGGTAATGAATGTTCTCAGTTGGTCTAAAGAAACTCCGTCTAACATAATTCGCCACTCCATCTCCAATTCAGATACTTCGCATCTCAATATATCATCTTTTCACAGGGTAGATTGCGGCGCATCATGTCTCTCATCGAATCGGGAATCAAGGGAAGTTAAGGCCGCTGAAGTCGGTAGGCGCGGGTTTCGATTTCGACCAATTCGTAGTTCTCTTTGCATTCACTTACTCGAGGAAATGATTATGCGTACCACCTTAATCGCCGCTGCCCTGGCCACTACCTTTGTCACCTCTGCGCATGCGGAAGTTGCCACTTACAACGTCGACCCTACCCACACCTTTGTAACGTTCGAAGTCACCCACTTCGGTACGTCAACCAACCGCGGTCGTTTCGACAAGAAGAACGGCGTGATAGTTATCGATAAAGTCGCAAAAAGTGGAAAGGTTGAGCTCGTTCTTGAAACCAACTCGATTAACACCGGCACCCCGACGTTCGACAAGCACTTGCAGAGCGACAACTTCTTCAATTCCGCACTTTTTCCACAGGCGAAATTCGTCTCCTCGAAATTTACTTTTGCCGGAGAAAAAGTGACCGAGGTCGCTGGCCAATTGACCTTGTTGGGTAAGACCAATCCGGTCGTGCTGAAAGCCACTAACTTCAACTGCTACATGAACCCTGTGCTCAAACGCGAAGTTTGCGGTGGTGATTTCGAGACCACTATCCAGCGAAGCGACTACGGCATGGGCTGGGGCGTTGACTTGGGCATCCCGGCCGCCGTCAAGCTCGCCATTCAAGTCGAAGCGGTCAAGCAGTAATTCGGACGACTATTTCTAGACGCTAATACGTACCTCTATTTACCCAACATAAAGGCATATCATGAAACTTCTTCATCTCGATTCCAGTGTTCTTGGCACCGCTTCGGTAAGCCGTCAACTCTCCGCCGGCATCGTCGCTCGCTACAAAGCGACACACCCCGACATTACGATTATCGCGCGTGACCTGGCGTCAGACCCGGCCCTGCATCTATCAGGCGCCCACATGGCTGCGTTCCAAGGCTCCGTTGTCGAAGACGCAGTCTTGACTGCTGACCTCTTGAAGGGCAACGAATATATGGATGAACTCTTCGCCGCAGACATCATCGTAATCGGTGCCCCAATGTACAACTTGTCGATTCCGACATCGCTCAAAGCGTGGATTGACCGCATCGCGGTCGCTGGAAAGACTTTCCAGTACACGGCCACGGGACCCGAGGGGCTGTTGAAAAACAAACGCGCGTTCATCGCTTCGGCGCGAGGCGGCGTCTACTCGACAGGGAGCCCTGCCGCAGCGATTGAGCATCAGGAAAGCTATCTCATCGGTTTGCTAGCATTCCTTGGCATAACAAATGTAACGGTCATCCGGGCTGAAGGTATTGCGTTCGGCCCTGACGCAAAGGAAGCAGCAGTAAGCCATGCATTACAGGACATCGCTGCAATCGCGGCATAAACATAATTCACGACTTTAAGGAAATTATCATGACCTATTCCATCATCGGCTCCGGCAACGTTGGCACCGCACTTGCCCGTCAATTCACCCGCTCCGGAATTCCCGTGAGCATTGCAAACTCGCGCGGACCTGGCTCACTTTCGGCCCTGACGTCCGAGCTCGGAAACAAAATCACCGCGGTCTCGCTCGAAGAGGCGCTCAGAGCGGACGTTATTATTTTGGCAGTTCCCTTCATGGCGCACTCGACTATCGCCGCGGCCGCCCCGGACTGGGCTGGTAAAACAATTGTGGACGCGATGAACACCTACGGCGTGCCGCCGGAGCTGCTTGCAGGCAGAGCATCTAGCGACGTCGTGGCATCCGCCTTTGAAGGCGCCAATGTCGTCAAAACGCTCAACCAGCTGCCAGCAAAACTTCTGGCTACTGATCCTGCCGAAAATGGCGGTCGCCGAGTAATGTTTGTCGCGGGCAATGACTCAAACGCGACTGCGGCGATCGTGGAACTAGTTGCCAACCTCGGCTTCGCGCCGGTGACGCTGGGTAAATTGAATGAAGGCGGTGTTTTGCTGGAAAAAGGAGGCCCGCTGGTTCTTCAGAACCTCATTAAGTTAAATTGAACGAATCAGTTGGGAGTTCAAACATTTCGAGGCTCCTGGCGGCGACGCGACAAGTCACGGCATAGGGCTCCATCATTGCCCCCACCCGCCTTCAATTCGAGCGCACGCGGCCGGCGTGGCAAGGGATTATGGAATCAATCATGAAATCATCCATCTTAAAAATTGAACCTCTCGGTTCCCTGTGCAAGACGATTGACCCTTTTTTAATATGTGCGCACCACGTGGACAAATATCCGTCAGGGAACGATGAACTTGGACCAGATTCTGCCTCCGGCCTTGACCAGTTAGTAAGCGTGGACATCAATAAAACAGGTCTTTGGAACATGTACTTCGGCCGAAAAGTACCCGGATTTCCAGCGCACCCACATCGAGGCTTTGAGACAATTACCATCGTGCGTAAAGGCGTGGTCGACCACTCTGACTCGATGGGCCATGGCGCCCGCTACGCTGAAGGCGACGTCCAATGGCTTACGGCTGGGCGAGGTATTCTGCACGCGGAGATGTTCCCTCTACTCAATCAAGACGGTCTGAATCCTCTCGAGCTTTTTCAGATATGGCTCAACCTTCCGGCTAAAAGCAAGTTGGTGAAGCCAAACTTCAAGATGTTTTGGGCAGAGACGATTCCAACTCATCGATTTGGTTCGCAGCACGACGGTGTCGAAGTGCGTTGCATAGTCGGGAACTTAGACATCATTCATTTGAACGCGTCTCCGGCACCTCCGGAAGACTCTTGGGCAGCGAAACCAGACTCTGATGTGGCTATTTGGACCATCAAAATGGCACCCGGTGCTAAGTTGACGCTGCCGCCTGCAGAAGGTAAGGATACGCGACGCCAATTGCTCTATTTTGCGGGGGAAAATATGGCGCTTGCCGATGAACACGTCAATTCACGAACCGCCATCGAGGTTCGCTGTGCTTTGCCACTAGAGTTGTCGAATGGCTCTGAATGGAGCGAGTTGCTCATGCTCCAGGGACGACCAATTAGCGAAACGGTCGTGCAGGATGGGCCGTTTGTCATGAATTCTGCCGACGAAATAAGCGAGGCGTATGCAGAATATCGGTTAACTGAATTTGGGGGATGGAAGTGGCCTTCTAAAGAACCAACTCACGGCCGAAAGTCAAGATTTGAGTCGCAGTAGAATTTTCTAATGTATTGCTTAAATTCGAAATGCTCGTTGCGGCAACTGTCCACTGTTGGCCGTTTGCTGCTAATTCTGGGCACTATTCTTGAACTTGGCATATGAATCAACAGCCATCCAGGCCCAGAAAATACCGAGTACCAAATGAAAAGGCCACACAGGAGCGTTCAGAAATTTGTATGCGGAG
>JACXTT010014331.1_pt1 | contig 10377 bp, 8 predicted proteins | sample 9270951 | NCBI WGS metagenome assembly JACXTT01 (sample SAMN15532306, study PRJNA645909) | rock metagenome | isolation source: weathered quartz diorite | place: Puerto Rico | collected 2017-06-21
CCGCGGCCGCTCGGGCGCGGGGGTCATCGATCCCACGCGCGTGCGGGTGCTCGGCGCGGCGGCGGAGGGTGGCGCCACGGTTGCGCCGATTCCCGCGGGCGACGCGGCCGAGCGTGTGCTCGTGCTGAGCTGGATCGGAACTCACCCCGACGCCCGCGAGCCGTTGCTCGCGCGCCTGTGGAAGCTCGAGGAAGCGGCGCGGGCGACCGGGTGTGCGACCCTGGTGCTGCGGCTCGGCCCGCTCGTCGGGCCGCGGTCACCGTTGCTCGCGCGCCTCGCCTGCGGGCAGCGGCTGGACGCGCGACTCGAGCGCTCGTTGATCCATCCGGTTCATGAGGACGACGTCGTCGAGGGCTTGGCGCGGGTGTTGGCGGGTCGAGTCGCGTGGACGAGCTGGTACGAGGTGTGCGGATCCGACGCGCTGACCGTGGGCGAGCTGGCGGCGCATGCGGCCGCGGGAACGTTCGGCCCGATCGACGCGGCGCCGGCATGGGAGCCCGGGGTCGGAGTGTTGCGAGAGCAGGGAGTGGCGGAGTGGCAGCCGTGGGCGGATGCGAGCGGTGTGAGGCCCCGCCGCATCGTCGACGTCGCGGGAGCGCCGGCGTGACCCGAGTCGCGAGCGTCGCTCCGGGCGTCGGCGGGGCGCACGCGCCCCCGCGAGTATCCGCGGGGTGCGCGATCCTCACCGTCAGCGACACGCGTGGGCCCAGCGACGACGGCAGCGGCGATCGCGCGCAGGCCTTGCTGGTGGCCGCCGGCCATCGGATCGTGGCGCGGAAGTGGGTCAAGGACCGGCGCGCGGCCATTCGGGTCGCGGCGCAAGCCCTGCTGCGCCGTCGTGACGCCGACGTCGTGGTGGTGACGGGCGGCACCGGCGTGGCCCCGCGAGACGTGACGCCGGAGGCGCTCGAGCCGCTCTATGCTCGCGCGCTGCCGGGTTTCGGCGAGCGGTTTCGCGCTCGGTCGGAGGCGCAGGTCGGAACCGCGGCCTGGCTATCGCGCGCCTCCGCGGGCATCGCCCGCGGCCGGGTGCTGGCGATGCTCCCCGGCTCGACGCGCGCGGTAGAGCTGGCGCTGACGGAATTGTTGATTCCCGAGCTCGGACACTTGCTCGGGTTGTTGGGACGGGCGTCCAACCGGGAGTGAGCATGGCCATCAAGTCCGATCGATGGATCCGCGAGATGTGCGCGAAGCACCGGATGATCGAGCCGTTCGAGGAGAAGCAGGTGCGCGACGGCGTGATCTCGTTCGGAATCTCGTCGTACGGCTACGACCTGCGCATCGCGGACGAGTTCAAGATCTTCACCAACGTCAACACCACGATCGTCGACCCGAAGGCGATGGATCCGGCCTCGATGGTCGACTTCCGGGGCCCGGTGGCGGTGATTCCGCCGAATTCATTCGCCCTCGGCCGGAGCGTCGAATACTTCCGCGTGCCGCGCGACGTGCTGTGCACGTGCGTGGGCAAGTCGACGTACGCGCGCTGCGGCATCATCACGAACGTGACCCCGTTCGAGCCCGAATGGGAGGGTTACGTGACGCTCGAGATCAGCAACACGACCCCGCTGCCGGCGCGCATCTACGCGAACGAGGGCATCGCTCAGGTGCTGTTCTTCCAGGGCGACGAGCCGTGCCAGACGTCGTACAAGGACAAGGCCGGCAAGTACCAGAAGCAGGTGGGGATCACGTTGCCGCGGTTGTGAGCGGCGGGCGCCACGGCCGCGCCGCCGTCGGCCGCCGCGCCGGTACGACCCAGCGGTCAGGCGTCGCGCCGGGTACGACTCTGCGGTCAGGCGTCGCGCCCGGGTACGACTCGGCGGTCAGGCGTCGCCCGCGTGACCTGCTCGATCAGCCGCGCGGCGAGCCCGGACCAGCTCCAGCGCCTCGCCTCGGTCGGCCCGGCCGCCGACAGCCGTTCGCGTAACGCGGGATCGGTGAGCAGCCGCCGCGCGGCTCGACTCACGAACCACTCGTGCCGCAGCGGCACGACCAGCGCAGTGTCGCCGTCGCGGGCGAACTCCACCGTGCCGCTGCGGGTGCAGCCCACAGCGCAACCGCACGCCATCGCCTCGAGGGCGGTGTTGCACCACCCGGCCTTGCGCTCCGCGGCGATAAAGACGTGGGCGCTCTGGTACAGCGCCACGAGCTCTTCCTGGCTCGGCCCGATCACGAAGCGTGCGTTCGCCGGCAGTGACGCCGTGGCGCGCGGGTCGGGGTCGCCCGGCCCCGGCGTGTCGAACAGCACGATCTCGAACGGGGGGACGCGGTGGCCGAGCCGGCCGAGGGCGCGCAGGATGAGGTCGGTGCCCTTCTTGGGGCGCGAGCGCCTGCCGTTCACGAGCACGCGTAGCGGATGAGCGGAACGGCTTGCGGAATCCGGATGGAACTGCGCAACGTTGATCCCACCCGCGCCGTCGACGACCGGCCGCCCGGTGCGCCGCGCCATGCGGCGTCGCAGTGGTCGCGAGTTGGACGCCAGGACGACCGCGGGATCCGCCACCGCACGGCCGAGCCCCGGGTCCTTCTCCAGCACGCAGTAGTAGACGTGCCGCGTCGATCGGTGGGAACGAAATGCGGCGTAGGTATGCGGGTCGGCGCACCACGCGACGTCGCTGTCGGCGCCGGCGGCCGCCGCGAGCGGCGCGGTGCGTCCCCGGTACGAGAGCCACGCGGGAGGCTCGCCGTGTGGGTGATACAGCACGACCTCGTGCCCGGCGTCGGTCCACGCGTTCCCCAGCTCGACGAAGCGGCGAACGCCCCCGAATACGCCGACGTGGGGAAGAAAGGTCGCGATGCGCATTCGGGCACGCTAGCAGAGGCGAACCACGCCGCACACCCGTCGCGGAACGAAACGCAATCGGCCTCGAGTGCGTTTGAGTTCGAAACGCCGCGGTGCATCGAATCGAAACGCCGCGCTCGGGCTCGGTTCGCGCACGATCCCAAGTGCCGGAGGCCATCCTGTTGCGGCATCGGGTGATGCTGCGAAGGGCCGTGGTACTGGTACGCGGGCTGCTTTGGCGGGATGTAGACGATCCGCACGGTCCTGCATCACAGGGCCCGAACGCAAGGCCGCAACTCTTCAATGAATTGAAGGAGGAGTCCCAATCATGACGTCTCTCATCCGCTGGAGTTCGAACCCCTCGCGCGACCTGCTGGGCATTCGCGACGAGGTGGATCGCCTGTTCGAAAGCGTATTCCACTCGCGCCTGCCCGCTGACGGCAGCCGCATCCTGGCGTTCGCGCCGCCCGTCGACATCGAGGAAACCCGCGACGAGTTCGTCGTGCGCGCCGATCTGCCTGGAGTCAGCAAGAACGACGTGAAGGTCAGCGTGCTCGGCGACGTCCTGACGATCCGGGGCGAGCGCAAGCAGACACAAGAGCGCAAGGATCAGAATCTGCACCACGTCGAGCGTCGGTATGGTAGCTTCGAGCGGTCGATTACCCTGGGCGAGTCCGTCCGGGCCGACCAGGTCGCAGCGACCTTCCGCGACGGCGTGCTCGAGGTCCACGTGCCGAAGGCCGAGGAGGCCAAGGTGCGCGAAATCGAAGTTCAAGTCGCTTCGTAACGCTAAGACACGGTTGCGGCGCCACGCTCCAAGGGGGATCGCTCTGCGGGCGTGGCGTGCGCAATTAGGTGAAGAGAGGTCCCTCATGGGTAAGGTCATTGGCATCGATCTGGGCACGACGAATTCGTGCGTGGCGGTGATGGAGGGCGGTGAGCCCAAGGTCATCCCGAACGCGGAGGGGTTCCGCACCACTCCGTCGGTGGTGGCGTTCTCGAAAACGGGCGAGCGCCTGGTTGGGCTCGTGGCCCGGCGACAGGCCGTGACCAACCCGCGCAATACCGTCTATTCGATCAAGCGGTTCATGGGACGCAAGTACGACGAAGTATCGAGCGAGATCAAGCTGGTTCCTTACGAAGTCGTGCGCGGTCCGAACGGTGACGCGCGGGTCCGAATCGGGGATCAAGAGTTCGCCCCGCCCGAGATCTCGGCGATGATCCTCCAGAAGATGAAGCAGACGGCGGAAGACTATCTGGGCGAGAAGGTTTCCGAGGCCGTGGTCACGGTGCCGGCGTACTTCAACGACAGCCAGCGCCAAGCCACCAAGGATGCCGGTCGCATCGCCGGACTCGACGTCAAGCGCATCATCAACGAGCCGACCGCGGCGGCGCTCGCGTACGGTCTCGACAAGAAGCACGACGAGAAGATCGCGGTATTCGACCTGGGCGGCGGCACGTTCGACATCTCGATTCTCGAGCTGGGCGAAGGCGTGTTCGAGGTGCGCTCCACAAACGGCGACACCCATCTGGGTGGCGACGACTTCGACCAGCGCGTCATCGACTTCCTGGCCGACGAATTCCGCAAGCTGGAAGGCATCGACCTGCGTAAGGACGCCATGGCGCTCCAGCGGCTCAAGGAGGCCGCCGAGAAGGCCAAGTGCGAGCTGTCGACGGTGCTCGAGACCGAGGTCAACCTGCCGTTCATCACGGCCGATCAAAACGGTCCGAAGCACCTGAACATCAAGGTCACGCGCGCCAAGCTCGAACAGATCTGCGAAGACCTGATCGAACGCTGCCGCGGACCGGTCGAGCGCGCGCTCAAGGACGCCGGGCTGTCGCCGTCGCAGATCGACGAGGTCGTGCTCGTCGGCGGCGCGACGCGGATGCCGAAGGTTCAGGAGCTGGTGCGCTCGATGTTCGGCAAGGAGCCGCACAAGGGCGTGAACCCGGACGAGGTCGTCGCGATCGGCGCGGCGATCCAGGCGGCGGTGCTCGCGGGCGAGGTGCACGACGTCGTGTTGCTGGACGTCACGCCGCTGTCGCTCGGCATCGAGACGCTGGGCGGCGTCATGACCCCGCTGATCAACCGCAACACCACGGTGCCCACGCGCAAGAGCGAGATCTTCTCGACGGCGTCTGATTCGCAGACGAGCGTGGAGGTCCACGTGCTGCAGGGCGAGCGCACCCGGGCCGGCGACAACAAGACGATCGGTCGCTTCCATCTCGACGGCATTCCGCCGGCGCCGCGCGGGATTCCCAAGGTCGAGGTGACGTTCGACATCGACGCCAACGGCATCCTGCACGTCTCGGCCAAGGACCAGGCCACCGCGAAGGAGCAGAGCATTCGGATCGAGGCGTCGAGCGGACTCGGCGAGTCGGAGATCCAGCGCATGGTCAAGGACGCCGAGGAGCACGCGGCCGAGGATCGCAAGAGTCGCGAGGCGGCCGAGAGTCGCAACCGTGCGGACCAAAGGCTGTACGAGGTGCGCAAGGGGCTGAAGGAATACGGCGACAAGATCGACGCCGGGTTGCGGGGTCGTATCGAGGAAGCTGCGAAGCGGGTCGAGGAGGTGCTCAAGGGAGACGACGTCGCGGCAATCGAAGCCGCGCGCGAGGACCTCGAGAAGCAATTCTCCGAGGCCGCGGCGGCGATGTACCAATCGGCGGGCTCGGCCCCGGGTGGTGGTGGTGAAAAGCCGCCGGGAGGGGGCCGCAAGGAAGGCCCGGGCGGCGCCGTCGACGCGGAGTACACCGTCGAGCAGTAACGCCTGAATCGCTCAACCGAACGGCGGCGTGGCGGAAGGATCCGCGACGCCGCCGAGTCGTTTGACCCGGGCGAAAGGGATTCCTAGTCTCGCGCGGCCAGGCGGCGAAGCCCATGCCCATGACCTCCCTCATGCCGCTCGCGAACACCGCGTCCACGGTGGCCGGCGCGGCATACGTCACGACGCAGCTGTTGCTCACCGCGTATGCGTCCCACCGCTGGCTGCTGCTCGCTCGCTGGTGGCGCTGCCGTGTCCGCGCGGGGGTCGAGCCGTCGGTTCCCCGCGAGTGGCCGACGGTCACGGTCCAGTTGCCGATCTTCGACGAACCGGCTGTCGCCGAGCGCCTGATCGACGCCGCATGCGCGCTGCGCTACCCGACGGGCCGGCTCGAGATCCAGGTGCTCGACGACTCGGACGACGGCACCACGGCACGCGCGGGGCGGGCGGTCGCGCGCCATCACGCACGCGGGGTCGACATTACGCTGCTCCACCGCGAGCGACGCGTCGGCTACAAGGCGGGAGCGCTCGCGGCCGGCCTCGCGTCGGCGCGAGGCGAGCTGGTCGCCGTGTTCGATGCCGACTTCGTGCCGCCCCCCGAGTTCCTCGAGCGCGTCGTGCCCCACTTCGGTCGCGCCGACGTCGGCATGGTGCAGGCGCGATGGACGCACCTGAATCGCGATCGCTCGTGGATGACCGCCGCGCAAGCGGTGATGCTCGACTCGCATTTCTTGATCGAGCACGCCGCGCGCATGGGGACCGGGCTGTTCTTCAACTTCAACGGCTCAGCCGGTGTCTGGCGGCGCGCCTGCATCGAGGCGGCGGGGGGATGGACGGACGATACGCTGACCGAGGATCTGGACCTGAGCTACCGCGCGCAGCTCGTCGGCTGGCGCTTCGTGCTGGCCCCTGACGTCGTCGCGCCGGCCGAGCTGCCAGCCGACGTTCGCGCGCTCAAATCCCAGCAGCGGCGATGGGTGAAGGGCTCGATCCAGACCGCGCGCAAGCTGCTGCCGTCGCTGCTCTCGGCTCCGCTGCCCCGGCGGGTCCAGCTGGAGGCGGTGTTCCATCTCACGGGCAATGCGGCGTACCCACTGCTGCTCGCGCTGGCCCTGCTGCTGTTCCCGGTGCTGGTGTGGACCGCGACGCTGTCGCCGGTGCTCGCGCTTTTGATGCAGGCGGCGACGTTGCTGTTCGGGGTGCTGCCGGTCGCGCTGTTCATGGCGCTGGGCCAGCGGCGGGCGGGTGCGGGGGCGGCGCGGGCGGTGTTCGGCGTGCTCGGCGCGCTGACGCTCGGAGCGGGGCTCGCCGTCAACAACTCGATCGCCGTGTGGGAGGGCCTCGGCGGGGGCGTCGGGGAATGGGAGCGGACGCCGAAGACGGGCGACGGTGGTGCCGGTCGCGCGCCGGGAGCGGCTTGCACCGCGGCCGCGCGATTCGGAGCTCTCGAGTTGTCGCTCGCTTTGTGGTTCGCGGGCGTCGCCGCCGTGGCGGCGGCGCGGTCGCAATACCGGGTGCTGCCGTTCCTCGCGCTGCTCGTCGCGGGTCTCGGGGCGATCGGCGGCGCCACGCTGCGGAGCCGCCGGCGCGCGCGTGCGACGTCGCCACGGGCGGAGGGTGCGGCACGCCAGAGCCCGGGCACGGCACGACGCCTCCGGGCTACAGGCGCGTGATCTTGCTCGAGCGGCGCCCCTTGAGCGCGTTGCGCGTGTCCACGATCGCCCGGCAGTGACGCAGGATCGTCGAATACTCGAACTGCTTGTGGCCGGTCGCGATCACGACGCAGTCGTAGCGGCGCAGGTTCGACGGAGTGAGCTTCACGCTCTTCATGAGTCGGCCGCCGAACTGCAGCCGCGGAACGAATGGATCGCTGTAGTCGATCTTGGCGCCGCGCTCGCGCAGGGTCTCCATGATGTCGAGGGACGGGCTCTCACGCGTGTCGTCGATGTCGGCCTTGTAAGCGACTCCGAGCACGAGCACCTTCGATCCCATCACCGCGCGCCCGCGGCGGTTGAGGCTCTCGCCGACGCGGTTCACGACGTGCTCCGGCATGTGGCCGTTGACGTGCCCCGCGAGCTCGATGAAGCGCGCCTCGAAGCCGCTCGCGCGCGCCTTCCACGACAAGTAGAACGGGTCGATCGGAATGCAGTGGCCTCCCAGCCCCGGACCCGGATAGAAGGGCATGAAGCCGAACGGCTTGGTGGCCGCCGCCTCGATGACTTCCCACACGTCCACGTGCAGCCGGTCGCACATCAGCGCCAGCTCGTTCACGAGGCCGATGTTGACGCTGCGGAACGTGTTCTCGAGCAGCTTGACCATCTCGGCCACGGACGGCGACGACACCGGAACCACCTTGTCGAGCCGTTGCCGGTACAACTCGACTCCGACCTCGGTGCACGTGGGGGTCACGCCGCCCACGACCTTGGGAATGTTCCGGGTGTTGAACTTTGGGTTCCCCGGATCGACGCGCTCGGGAGAGAACGCGAGGAAGAAGTCCTCACCGACCTTGAGCCCCGACTTCGCCAGCATCGGCAGCACGAGCTCGTCGGTGGTCCCCGGGTAGGTCGTGCTCTCCAGAACCACGAGCATGCCGGGATGCAGGTACTTCGCGATTTGCTCGAACGCCGCGACGATGTACGACACGTCCGGATCGCGCATCTTGGACAGCGGGGTCGGGACCGCCACGTTCACGGCATCCATCTTGCGCATCTCGCTGAAGTCCGTCGTGGCGGTGAAGGTTCCCGCACGGACCAGGTTGCGGATGTCGGAAGACGGCACGTCCTGAATGTAGGATTGGCCGCGCAGCAGTTGTTTCACCCGCTTCTCATTGACGTCGAAGCCGGTCACGGGAAAGCCCGCGAGCGCCAGCTCCACAGCGAGGGGAAGCCCGACGTAGCCCAGGCCGACGACGCCGAGCTGGGCCTTGCGATTCTGGATCTTGCGGAGGAGACGCTCGGCGGCAGCCGACCGCCGTACGCGCGATTTGGGTGGCATAGGCTCGAGTGACTACATGTAAATGGTGAAAATCCGGTCGTGAGGGCGCCGGGCGCGCCGCGGAACGGCGAACCCGTCATCGGGCGATCTCGTGTATGGCTCTCCTTTTGCCGCGGATATCGTGCCTCGTTCGCGACCGCTCCACGGCAAGCGCGCCCACGGCACTCTACCGCGTCTAAGGTCGCGAAGACGAACGTGGTTCGGGGGGATTCGGCGGGGGGTGGTGGCCGACGCTCGCGACGCCTCGGGCACGTGCTTCCGGGTTCGCCCGTCGGTGCCCGCCGCCGCAGAGCGCGAGAGCATGCCAGGCCGAGGTTGCCAAATCGCATGGTCGTCGCGCATTTCCCCTTGACGCACCCGCGCTCGAATTGCTTAGACTGTGTGCAGCGGAGCGAGGTTGCCTGTCCGAACCGTGCACCTGCCCCCGTGCCCTTGATTTAGCGAAGCGGACGTGCCGTCGCTCAGGGACTGCGGTGGTTCCCTCACGGTGTGTGATGGGGAACCTCCTCTTTTTTTCCCTCCCGCCGAATTCCATGTCACGCGCTCGCGTTTTTGCTCGCATCCGATCCGATGGCGTCGCGCGCTTCGTCGAGCTGTTCGACGATGCATGCATCGAGCTCGACGCGGCGCCGTGGCTCGGGGGGCGTGAGACCGGCCGGCGCTGGCCCCGCGCGGGGGTCCCGCTCGTCGCCCCGGTCGTGCCCACCAAGATCGTGTGCGTTGGGCTCAACTATCAGGAGCACGTCGCCGAGAGCGCGACCGTGCCACCGGCCGAGCCACTGTTGTTCCTCAAGCCGCCGAGCGCCGTGATCGGCCCCGGCGAGGCGATCCGTTACCCCGCCGGCGTCACCCGACTCGATCCCGAGGCCGAGCTCGCGGTGGTCATCGGGCGCCGTCTGCGACACGCGAGCGCGGCGGAGGCGTCCGTGGGGATCGCCGGACTCACCGCGTTCAACGACGTCAGTGCCCGTAACTATCAGCGCAGCGACGGTCAATGGACACGCGCGAAAGGCTTCGATACGTTTGCGCCTCTGGGACCCGTCGTGGTGGCCGGATTGCCCGCCGAAGGTCGCATCGTCGAGTGCCGGGTCAACGGCGCGCTGCGTCAGCGGGGAAACACCGCCGACCTGATCGTGGCGGTCCCGGATCTGATCCGGCACATCTCGCGCATCATGACGCTGGAGCCCGGGGACATCGTTGCGACGGGCACGCCGGCAGGCGTGGCTCCGGTGAGCACCGGAGACCGAGTCGAGGTTTCGGTGGACGGCATCGGCACACTCGAGAATCCCGTCATGGAGGATCTGGTCTGACCCCACACGCGGACTTGTTGGTGCGAGGGGCGCGCGTCTGGACCGACGGCGCGGTGCGCGCCGGCGCCGACGCGCTCGCCGTCGCGGAGGGACGCGTCTTGGCAATCGGCCGGGAGGCCGATCTGCGTCCGTTCGTCGGGCCCGCCACGCGCACGCTCGAGGCCGCGGGAGCGACCCTGTCACCCGGTCTGGTGGACGCGCACGTGCACCTCGTCGACTGGGCCCGAGGCATGAGCGAGCTGCAGCTCGAAGACGGCCTGAGCCGCGCCGACGTGGTCGAGCGCGTATCGCGCTTCATCACGGATCATCCCGGCCCCGCGCCGGTCGTCGGCCGGGGCTGGAACGCGAACGGTTGGGGCGAGGCGCCCGAGCGATCCGCGCTGGATCGGGTGAGCGGGTCCCGACCGGTGCTGCTGCACAGCCGCGACTTCCATGCGCTGTGGGTGAACGGGGCCGCGCTCGCGGCCTGCGGGATCGCTCGCGCGACGCCCGACCCCGCCGGGGGTCGCATCGCGCGCGACGCCGCCGG
>JACXTT010014332.1_pt1 | contig 10376 bp, 15 predicted proteins | sample 9270951 | NCBI WGS metagenome assembly JACXTT01 (sample SAMN15532306, study PRJNA645909) | rock metagenome | isolation source: weathered quartz diorite | place: Puerto Rico | collected 2017-06-21
ACGGCTGCTCCAACGGCCGACACACCAACCACACCCCCGTCGCCTGCATGTGCGACATCTGCGCCCCTGAGGATCCAAGATGAGCGCCCAGGAGTCCTGGCCCATCCGCCGCTACCCCTGGTGCGCCCTCTGCGGGCAGGTCGCCGTCCTCCGGTCTGGCGACCCGTGCCTGCGTTGCCTCGCGGCGCTGCATGCCGAGGTCGAGCCTGACGATCGCGGGCCGCTGCCACCCGCGCCACCGCCACTGCTGCGGTTCCTGCGCTGGCTCGGAGGGACGCGATGAGCGCGCCCATCTGTCCCGAGTGCGAGCAGGGGAAGTGCGGCAACTGCGACGGCACGGCCTGGAACGACGCGGCCGACGACATCGACGCCTGCCACTGCCCGAATCTCATCCACCGTGACGGAAGGACCAGCGCGTGACCGACTGCATCCGAGGCTGCACCGCACCGCGCCGGCACGTCTTCGTAGAGAGCGAAGGCCGGACCTGCGGTGAGGACTGCTCGGGCTGCCTGCCCCGCGAGGCCGAATATGGCCAGGTGTGCTTTCACTGCCACAAGCGGCTCAAGCGCATGCTCACCGAGGCGCCCGGCCAGCACGCCGTCCTGTGCGCCGACGTCGCCCCGTCGTTCGCCCAGCACCTCCACGCCGAGACCCAGGCGCGGATCCGCACCTCCTGGCGCACGGACACCGACCAGAGATATCCGGACGGCCTGTTCGCCAGCGCGCAGGGCGGCGCACCGCAGGAGTCGGAGCCCATCCGCCTTGCCTGCCTCGAGGTCGCGCAGGAGCTCGCCGACTGGCTTTCGCAGCTCGTGGAGCGGCTCTGTGACGACTACGGGATGACCGGCCCTGAGCGGATGCTCAACGGCGCCGAGCAGGACCCGGCCCGCTGCGGCCACCCGACATGGCGGTTCGAGGTCACCACGGCCAGCGCGTGGCTCGTCGAGCAGATCGGGCGCCTCGAGTTCTACGACTCGGTCGGCGACGACTTCGAGGATCTGTCGATGCTGATGGCCCGGGCGCACGCGTTGCGCCCCTGGCGCGAGCAGGTCGCCCGCATCCCTGGCGTGCCGTGTCCGAACTGCCACCGGCCCACGCTGGTCCGCTACGGCGGCGAGGTCGACGTCGAGTGCCAGACCCGTTACTGCCAGAGCATCTTCACGCCCGAGCGCTATGGACTGTGGGTGCGGATGCTGCACGAGGAGCGGACGGGACGGACGGCGTAGCCCGAAAACGGTTCGACCGTGCCACCACAGCCATCTAGCCTCACCACAACCAAGGAGACACCCGTGGAGCAGATCACCAAGCGGTTCATGAACTGGGCCAGCATCCTCGAAGACAGCACCCGCGCTCAGGTCCAGATGACCAGCGAGATGCCCTTCATCTACCCGCACGTCGCACTGATGCCAGACGCCCACCTCGGCAAGGGCTGCGCAGTCGGCGCAGTCCTGCCCACGCTCGGCGCCATCATGCCCGCGGCCGTCGGTGTGGACATCGGCTGCGGCATGATCGCTGTCCGCACGCAGTACCACGTCACCGATCTGCCGGCCGACCGCAAGCCGCTGCGCGAGGCCATCGAGGACGCCGTGCCACTGTCGGCGGGTCGCTACAACACCAGCGTCGACCGGGAGCACACGTACGAGCGGATCGAGCACCTGCGAGGCAAGGCAGCCGACTACGGCTTCGATCCTTCGCAGTACGCCGGGAACTGGGACCTCCAGCTCGGCACGCTCGGGTCAGGGAACCACTTCATCGAGGTCAGCCTCGACGAGGAGGACCGAGTCTGGCTGTTCCTGCACTCGGGCTCTCGAGGCGTCGGCAACAAGATCGCGACCGCGCACATCAAGGTCGCGCAGCAGCAGTGCGCGTCGCGGTACATCAGCCTGCCCGACCCCGACCTGGCGTACCTCGTCGAAGGCGACCCCGAGTTCTGGACGTACATCAAGCAACTCCGGTGGGGGCAGACGTTCGCGCTCCTCAATCGTGAGGAGATGATGGACCGCGTGGCCGCGTGCTTCACGGACTGGGTCGGTGGGGACATCGTCGAGGCTGAGCGGATCAACTGCCACCACAACTACACCGAGCAGGAAGAGCACTTCGGCAAGCGCGTGTGGCTCTCCCGCAAGGGTGCCATCGACGCCTCGCGCGGCACGCTCGGCCTCATCCCCGGCAGCATGGGCACCCGCTCGTACGTCGTCGAGGGCAAGGGCAACCGGCTCGCGCTGAACTCCTCGCCGCACGGCGCTGGCCGTGAGTATGGTCGCCGCCACGCCGAGCGCACGTTCACGTACGAGCAGCTCGTCGAGTCCATGCAGGGCATCGAGTGGTCAGGCTCGCGGGAGTTCATCGACGAGATCCCGTCGGCGTACAAGGATATCGATGTCGTGATGAACGACGCGAAGGACCTTGTCGAGGTGCGACACACCCTGCGGCAGATCGTCAATGTCAAGGGCGACTGAGACTTCGCCATGGGACAATGGGTGCGTGATCGGGACCGTCACCACCACAGAGGCCGCAGCACACGTCGCCGTCGACCCGATGACGATCCGCCAATGGGTGGCCCGCGGCTACCTATCACCCGTACGGCCTGGCGCCAAGCCGCTGCGCTTCCTGCTCGCGGACGTCATTGAGGCCAACGACCAGCGCCGGCCGAAGACGTGGCATGACCGGCTGGACGAGCTGGCGGCGCGTCTAGGTTGACGCCGTGACGGCGATCCGTCACGATAGCGCGTGAGGGAGTGTGTCCGAATCTCGGATCCGCTCCCTTTCGCATGCCCGATGCAGGAGGCGGTGATGGCTGATCTCGCGTTCTCCCGCTCAGACCTCCTCGCCCTCCTGCGACTCGACTCGGGCGAGGCCCGTCAGCATGCGCGCTGCGGTCCCAGCGCCGCCTGCCGCCGTAACGCCATCGCAAAGTGCGACGAGGATCTCGATCTCCTACTTGAAGCCGGACCCTTGGAAGTGCCCGACCTGTCAGCGGCCCAGCCCGGTTCCGACCATGGCTGACGAGTGCTGCACGAAGGAGCGGTCATGAACGTCGGTCGGGCAGTCATCGGTTGGGTCGCCGCCCTAGCACTGGCCCTCGTCGTGGTCATCGTCGCCGCGAGCATCCTCTTCGGCAGCTGAACACGCTCCGACCTCGAAAGGCAAAGGCCATGCTCTACGACGTCCGCGTGATGGTCGACCATGCCGGCCACCACGCCACCGACACCGTCACCGGATCCAAGCGCTACGCCCTCGAGCGGTGCGCCACACTCAACGCGCGCGGCCAGGTCGCCGGCGTCGTGGACATCAACGGCCGCCACCTGGTCTGATGGCCGACCTCACGACAACCTCGACGGACGACTTGGTTGCCGAGCTGCAACGCCGTGGCGACATGCCTCGCTGCCGCTGCCGCCGTTGGCCCACGTACGTCGGCATCTACGACTCAGACGGCCGGACCATGCGCTGCCGCGGATGCCTGCGGGCAGTAGCCAGGTGCACCTGCGGATGACTGCCGGTCGCGAGGTCACGCCCGGCGACGCCAAGGCGTCTGAGCGGCTGCACCGCTACTGGGTGCTCGGCCCAGGCCTGGCGAAGTGGGCCAAGTCGCCGCACCCGTGGCAGGCGCTGCACGACCACCTCGCGAAGTACATCACCGACCCGAAGACCCTCGACGCCACCACGTCCAAGTGGCACTTCGAGGTCTTCCACCAGCACACCGGCAGCGACGCCTACCGCGTCGAGCATGGCGGCAAGATGCGCGGCAAGCGCATGGGGCCAGGCTGATGCACGCGCTCGGGTGGGAGTCGGCCACGTGGGACGGTGGCAACCACGTCCACGTCCTGCCGCTGCGCGACATCGTCACGCACGCGGAGACCGACGATGGCGACTGTGTGTGCGGCCCGACCATCGAGCCAGTCACCCGCGATGACGGGTCAGTCGGCTGGCTCATGGTCCACCACAGCCTTGACGGTCGCGAACGCCACGAGGCGGCCTGACGTGCCACGCGCACCCAAGAAGTGCGGACGGTTCGGCTGCCCCCAGCTCGTCACCGCCCGCACCTACTGCCCCGAGCACGAGGCCGAACGCCAGGCGCTCATGACAGCCAGGCGCGGGAACTTCCGACAGCGCGGCTACGACTCGCAGCACGACCGCGAAGCCAAGGCGGCCAAAGCCGAAGCCGTCCGACGCCGGCTGCTGTGCCCTCGCTGCCTCCAGCCGATCCTCGCGGGCCAGGCGCTCGACTACGGGCACAGCACAGCACGCCACATCGAACCCAGCGCACGCGCCAACCGGGTCGAGCACGCGCACTGCAACCGGTCAGCGCAAGCCACGGGGTAGGCCCCTCCCCGGGGGTCACCAGCCCGTGCCGCTACGTACTGCAGATTCCGGCCTGTACGGGTTCCGGGACTCCGTTCTGGTGGTCATTGTTTCGCCCCGCCCGTCATGGGCACCCCCTCGTTCCCGCCATGGGAGGCCCCGTCATGCCCGGTCCGACAGGCAAGCATCCAAGCGCCCGAGCGCGTCGCAACAACCCGACGGCCGGCTTCACGTCGCTGCCGTCCGCTGGCCGGAAGGGCAAGCTCCCGACCTGGCCGCTGCCTCCGGACGCGAAGACGATGGCGTTGTTCGAGCTCGCGCAGGACCGGGTCGCATCGCTGACCGGGGAGCTGATGGATGCCGAGGACGGTCGGACCAAAGGCCGCCTTCGTCGGCAGCTAGCGCAGGCGGAGCAGTCCGCCGCGATCTTGCGGCTGCAGGCCGAGCAGCAGGGCGACCTCGAGCTCGGGCTGTGGGGGATGCTCTGGGCGACTCCGCAGGCGAAGCTGTGGGAGGTGTCCACGGCGTTCGAGCGGACGCTGGCCCAGTTCGTCCGGTGGAACGTCAAGGGCGAGCAGGGTGACCTGGACGCCGCCAGGGAGGCGCGCATCCGGGCGAAGGAGTTCGGCCTGACCCCGCTCACGCTGCTCGGACTCAAGGCCGAGGTCGAGCGCGTCGAGGAGGCGCAGGAGCGCGGCGCCCGGCGCAGGCAGCAGCCCCCCAAGCCTCCCGCGAAGGGTAAGCCCGACGACGACCCCCGCGGCGGCCTCTACGCGGTGAACTGAGTTGCTCCTGGTCGTCCCCGGCCCGGACGCAGAGCCGTGGCCGACGTTCGGCAAGGACGTGTGCGACTTCATCGAGGAACGCGCGGTCTACGGGCCCGGGTCGCTGCAGGGCCAGCCGTACGTCATCGACCCGGAGTTCCGAGCCTTCATCTACCGGGCCTGCGAGGTGTACCCGAAGGATCACCCGTGGGCCGGCCGCCGCCGGTTCAAGCGCGTCGGTCTCTCGGTGCGCAAGGGGCTCGCGAAGACCGAGAAGGAAGCCCTCCTCGTCTACGTCCACATCCATCCGGACGGCCCCGGCCGCTGCGACGGCTTCGATGCTCGAGGCAACCCGGTCACGGCGCCGATCCGAGCGCCGTACGTGCCGATGCTGGCCTACTCCCTCGACCAGGTCGAGGAGCTGGCCTACGGCGCACTGAAGTACATCGTCGAGAACGGGCCGGACGCCGACCTGTTCGACACCTCGCTCGAGCGGACGCTGCGGCTGGACGACTACGGCCGGGCCGATGGCGGCGCATGGCCACTGGCCCAGTCGCCCGACGCGCGAGACGGCGCACGCACCACGATGAACGCCTTCGACGAGCCGCACCGGCTGTACCTGCCGCGGCACAAGAAGGCGCACGAGACGATGGATGCGAACCTGCCGAAGCGTCCGCTGGACGACCCGTGGTCGCTGTACGTCGGCACTGCGGGCGAGCTCGGTCAGGACTCGGTGGCCGAGGACCTGCATAACGAGGCGGAGCAGATCCGTGACGGGTTGATCGAGCGAGCGGATCTGTTCTACCTCTACCGCACCGACGACAACCCGAAGCGCGACCTCTCCGACAAGGCCGAGCGGATCAAGGCCGTCGCCGAGGCCACCGGCCCGGCCGGCGAGTGGGGTCCCGGCCAGTTCGACGACATCGCCTCGAAGTGGGACCGGCCCAAGGCCGACAAGGGCTACCTCGAGCGGGTGTGGCTGAACCGGTGGGTGAAGTCGAACGCGCAGGCATTCGACGTGGTTGCCTGGAACGCTCTCGGCGGGTCACTGATCCCCGACGGCGCGCTGGTCACGATCGGGTTTGACGGTGCCCGGTTCCGCGACTCGACGGGCTTCGTCCTGACGGACGTGATGACGGGCCGCCAGCGACTGTTCGCCACCTGGGAGCGCCCACTGGACGTGGACGACTGGGAGGTCCCGGCCGACGAGGTCGACGAGGCCGAGAAGGCGATCCACGAGCAGTACGAGGTCTTCAAGGCCTACGGCGACCCGCCGCACTGGATCGAGACGATGGGCATGTGGGCTGGCCGCCGGCCGGGGATCTGGGAAGAGTGGTGGACGAACCGGCTGCGGCAGATGGCGTATGCCGTCCGCGCCTATTCCGAGGCGATCGGCACCGGCACAGTCACACATGAGGTCGGTCGCGACACGGCCGAGGATGGCCGCGAGGTGCGCTTCGCTCGGCACATCGCCGCCGCCGGCCGCCACGACATCAACCTCTATGACGACGAGGGTCGCCGGCTGTTCGTCCTGCGGAAGCTGCACGAGGACCGGAAGTTCGACAACGGCATGGCCGCGGTCCTGTCCTGGCAGGCACGTCTCGACGCGCTCGCGAAGGGCGCGGCTCCGCGCAAGAAGAAGACCGCCACCATCATCCGCGCACGCTAGGAGGCCGCCGTGACGCTCGACGCCTCCGAGACGGGCTCCCCGGCATGGTGGATGAACCGGCTGGCCATGCAGCTGCAGCGCGACCAGCGACGCTTCCGGGTCCTTGAGGCGTACCGCTCGGGGCGGCCTCCGCTGGCGTGGGGGTCGGACAACCTGCAGTCGAAGTTCTACAGGTTCCAGGCGACGTCACGGACCAACTTCGCCGACACCATCGTCGAGGCCCCGTGCCAGCGGATCGGGCTGCGCTCGATCGCGACGGCGGCCGACAACGACGACAATGGCGACCAGGCGGCGTGGGAGCTGCTGAAGGCGAACGGCTTCCTGTCGGGACTGGGCAACCTCGCCCGGTGGTCGAAGAACTTCGGGCGCGCGTACATCGCGACAGCCGCCCCGGTCGTCCCCGGCGGCCCGTCGATCATCACGGTCGAGGACCCGCGGCAGATGATCACCGAGCCGCACCCGCTGATCCCCTTCACGCAGCGTGCCGCGTTCAAGCTTTACTACGACGCCGAGTCCAACCAGGACATCGCGATCCTGTGGCTTCCCGGTCGGAAGTGGGCGGCGACACGGGAGCACAAGGGCCCGGTGCGCCAGACCCGCTCGGCGATCGTGATGGGCTCCCCTGAGCCGGTCTCGGTGCGGTTCACTCCTGGGTCGTTCACGATGCTGCCGGTGCGCGCCGAGGGCGACGACCCGGACGTGCTGATGTCGGAGGAGTACGAGGACCAGGAGATCCCTGTCGACCTCGTCGAGAACAAGGGCGGCGTCGGCGAGTTCGAGCTCCACACGGACCTGCTCGACCGGATCAACCACATGATCCTGATGCGTGTGGTCATCACCACGCTGCAGGCGTTCCGGCAGAAGGCGCTGAAGCAGTCGGCCGAGCCGAATGTGGAGCAGCTGCCCGAGCGCGACGAGGCAGGCAACCTGATCGACTACTCGAACCTGTTCGAGTCCGGCCCGGACGCGGTGTGGCTGCTGCCTCCCGGCGCCGAACTGTGGGAGTCCGGCCAGGCGGACCTGCAGGGCATCCTGTCCGCGGTCAAGGACGACGTGCTGCACCTGTCCGCGGCCACGTTCACGCCCATGAGCATGTTCACCCCAGATGCGGCCGCGCAGACCGCAGAGGGCGCGCAGCTGATGCGCGAGTCCCTCGTCTTCAAGGTCGAGGACTGGGAGCAGGCCGCCGAGATGCCGATCGCGCGGGCCGTTGCCCGGGCGTTCCGGTACATGGGCGACGACTCACGTGGGGACGCCTCCAAGGTCGGCGTGGTGTGGAAGCCGGCCGAGCGGTACTCCCTCGCGGAGATGGGCTCGGCCGCCTCCCAGGTCACCGGGACGCTGACGTGGGAGCAGACGCAGGAGGTCGTCTGGCAGCGCACGCCGTCCCAGATCGAGCAGGCGAAGGCGCAGCGGGCGAACGACCTGATCCTGTCCCAGCAGGCGGCGCTCCTGCAGGCGCAGAAGATCAATGGCCAGCAGCCAGCAGCAGGCTGAGACCCTCGCGGCGGCCACGACCCTCGTCGCGGCGAACGGCACCGCCCGGTCCGCGCTCGTCGACAACCTGACCATGCAGGTCCGGGCGCTGCTCGAGGCCTTCACGCAGTGGTACTCCGACCCGGGCGTGGTGCGGATGTCGCGCGAGGTGTCCGGCCTGGTCGTCCCGACGCAGCGGCAGATGGTCGCGCAGGAGAACGCCTACCTGTCGGAGATCTCCACCCTGCTGTCCGACCGCACGGTCAAGCCGGCGCGCCTCGCCCCCGTTGAGGACCTGCGGACCGGCGTCACCCCCGATGAGGTGTACGAGCGGGTCGCGCGGCAGTACCGCTATGAGCGCTCGATCGGCGTCGACGAGCAGGACGCCCTCGAGCACGTCCTGACCCGCGCCGACGTGATGAACCAGACCGACGTCGCCCTCGCCGCTCGCCGGCAGGACGCCGAGTTCTTCACCCAGCACCACATCACCGGGTACCGGCGGGTCATCCACCCCGAGCTGTCCAAGGGCGGCACCTGCGGGCTGTGCATCGCCGCAAGTGACCGGATCTACCACAAGGACCGGCTGCTGCCGATCCACGACCGCTGCCACTGCGGCGTCATGCCGATCCTCGGAGGCTTCGACGCCGGGTCGGCGCTGAACAACCTGGACCTCGGCGATCTCTACGAGCACGGCGGCTCGACCAGCGCCGCCGACCTGAAGCGGACCCGCTACCAGGTCGACGAGCACGGCGAGCTCGGCCCGGTGCTGGTGCCCAAGAAGCGCGCGGCAAAGACCGCCGCCTGATCTTCCCGCAGCCTGCGCGGGCGGCCCCGTCATGGGGAAACCACAGATCCCGTCATGGGAGAGGAATCACCGATGAGCTCTGCACTCTTCAAGCCGACCGACCTCCGCGCCCCGGGCGCGATCGACGACCTCCTGGCCTTTCACCGAGCCCGCTTCGGCGATCTCCGCATGGAGGACGCGGGGGGCGACAAAGGCGGTGGTGACGACGCCGCAGACAAAGCCGCAGCGGACAAGGCGGCGGCAGACAAGGCAGCCGCCGACAAGGCAGCGGCTGATGCGAAGGGTTCCGACAAGGGCTTCCCCGACGGCGTGGCCGTCGAGCAGATGACCTCAGCCCAGCGCGAGGCCTACTGGAAGTACCAGTCCCGCAAGCATGAGGACCGGGTCAAGGCGCTCGGCAACCTCACTCCCGAGGCGCTGAAGGCGCTCCAGGACAAGGCCACCAAGCACGACGAGCTCGAGCGAGAGCTGATGTCCGACAAGGACAAGGCGATCGCGGAGGCCAAGGACAAGGCCAACGCGGCGGCCATCCCGCGCGTGGTGCGTGCCGAGTTCAAGGCGGCCGCCAAGGGCGTCCTGTCCGCCGACCAGCTGACCGCGCTGCTCGAGGACCGCGACCTGACCAAGTACGTGGACGCCAACGGCGACCCGGACGAGGACAAGATCGACAAGCTCATCAAGGCCTTCGCTCCCAGCGGCACCCAGGGCCGCGGCACCGGGCCGGGCGCAGGGGGACTCGGCCGCACCGGCGGCACCCCGACGGAGCCGGGCGCGCAGGGCCGCGCGATGGCCGAGAGGCGCTTCGGCGCCAAGAAGTAGCAGACCTCCGCTCATCCCCGAGCGGGATGCCCGTCATGGGCTGACCACCGACCGGTGGTCGATCACACCACCTCAACCGAAAGGTCAGCCATGACTGACATCGCTGTTCTGACTCAGCAGTTCCCCACGGAGAACCTCGCCTGGGACCTCTCCAACCCGGAGGTCCCCTACGTGGAGGGCGGCACGCTCGACGTGACCCTCTTCACCCAGGCACAGCACTTCGTCAACGGGTTCATCCCGTCCGGCACCATCCTCGGCAAGGTCACGGCGACGGGCTTCCTCGGCCCGTACCTCGACTCCGCCGTCGACGGCCGCACCACCGCCGTCGGCATCCTGCGCGGCTCCGTGCAGGTCATCCAGCCGATGACCGGCGCCACCAAGGCCAAGGTCGGCTGCGCCGTCCTCAAGGCCTTCGGCGTGGTGTCCGTCGCCAAGCTGCCCTTCACGTCGGGCACCGCCGCCAACGGCGGGTACATCGACGCCAACGGCCAGCTCGACCTTCCCCGCATCCACTTCGCCGCCTGACCCGGCCTGCCGTAAC
>JACXTT010014333.1_pt1 | contig 10376 bp, 6 predicted proteins | sample 9270951 | NCBI WGS metagenome assembly JACXTT01 (sample SAMN15532306, study PRJNA645909) | rock metagenome | isolation source: weathered quartz diorite | place: Puerto Rico | collected 2017-06-21
TTCCTCCTTGCGCATGTATGTTGGCTTGATACTCTGCTGCCCCATTTTCGTTCTCTCTGGTCAGAGCTTGATTTGCTTACTGGCCCCGGAGCGGATCAACAGTCTTGGGAATCCCCGTTTCCTCCGCGAGAATTTGCTGGGTGCGCAGCGAGATCATTGCGTAGTCTTTTGTGGGCAGTGCCAGCGCTTCGTTCAGCGAATTGGTGTGCAACGACTGGCATCCGCCGAGCACCGCGGCCAGCGCCTGGATGCCTACGCGCGCGATATTGTTCTCTGGCTGTTGCGCGGTCAGGGACGACCCTGCCGTCTGCGCGTGGAAGCGCAGCATCAGCGAACGGGGATCTTTCGCGCCGAATCGCTCGCGCATCGTGTGCGCCCACAGTCTTCGCGCTGCACGGAACTTGGCAATCTCCTCCAGCAGATCATTGTGGGCATTGAAAAAGAAAGAAAGCTGCGGAGCAAAATCATCCACCGCCAGTCCGGCGTCGAGCGCCGCCTGTACGTATGCGATTCCGTCAGCAAGAGTGAACGCTACTTCCTGTACCGCGGTCGAACCAGCTTCGCGAATATGATAGCCCGAGATGGAAATGGTGTTCCAACGCGGCAGCTCCTCTTTGCACCACGCGAACACGTCCGTAACGATCCGCATTGCCGGCCGCACTGGATAGATGTAGGTGCCGCGCGCGATGTACTCCTTCAAAATGTCGTTTTGAATCGTGCCGGAAAGTTTTTCCAGTGCCGCGCCCTGCTTTCTTGCGACAGCAACATAAAGGCACAGCAAGATTGCCGCCGTGGAGTTGATGGTCATCGAAGTGGAAACCGTTTCCAGCGGGATGCCGCCGTAGAGCGTTTCCATGTCTTCCACCGAATCGATGGCCACCCCGACTTTGCCAACTTCTCCCAGCGCCAGCGGATGGTCGGAGTCCATACCGATCTGCGTCGGCAAGTCAAACGCCACCGACAGCCCCTTCTGACCTTTACTCAGCAGATAGCGGTAACGCTTGTTGGACTCCGCCGCGGTGCCGAATCCGGCGTACTGTCGCATGGTCCACAAGCGGCTGCGGTACATCGCCGGATAAATTCCGCGCGTGTAAGGAAATTCTCCCGGCAGCCCCGGATGCTGCGCAGCTTCGTCTTCGCGCAGACTGTCCGCCGTATAGAGGCGGTCGAACAGGAGGCCGGAAAGTGTCTTGAAATGCGCTTTGCGCTCTTTTGATTTCTCTTTGTTGGATTCGCTCATCGCTCTGACTATCGGACTTGGCGCGCCCTGCGAAATGAACCCCAGGAGAAAATGGCCATCACTACGGCGACTCCGCAAGCGGCGAACACCAGCCAGTGCGCGACATCGCGAGTCCAGGCGCGCACCGCGCTCTGCAGCCATACAAACGCCAACACGCCAAACACGCCGCCGACCACTTCATGGAAGATCTGCCGCAGAGTCACCCAGACCCGCGCAAATCCGCGCTTCGGCTGCGGCTCGAGCGAAGTCACATCGTTTGTCGCCACCGCATCATCTTACCGCACCGCTCACAGCTTCCATCTTGCGTACATGAAATCACCTGTACGCATTGCCAGTATCAACGGCTGTGACGGTTTGGAGACAACACCGGCACTCTCTCTTGTATCCAACATAACAGGGACCTACAATCGCATTGCGGTATGGGAGAGCCAGCCTTGCAACTCGACGACCAACTGAAAAACCTGCTTCGTGAACTTGGGCACGCAATCAACGACACGGTCTCCGATTCCGACCGCATCACTGGCGCGATTGCAGGAGTTCGCGCGCACGGTTACGACATCGTGCTCAAGCTGGACGCCACCATTGGCCTAGCCCGCCGCGACGCCGCCGGCCAACAGGACTCCAAGCTCACCACTCTCGATCGCCGCTTCCTGGAGTCCCTGCGCATTCAGGTGGATCAGGATTCGTTTCATGAATCCGAGCAGGAGCGCAAGCCGTCTTCCAGGCTGGCCATGACCCCGCAGGATATTCGTTTTCTCAAGTCGCTTCGCATCGCCACCGGAGAACTGGAATGAAATTCTCTGCCCATCCCGTTTTTCTGCGTGTTGTTCTGGCAGCTGGTTTTGCGGCCATTGCCGCAACCGCGGCCAGCGCGCAGGTTCCGGTGCCGATTGCCGAGGCCGCGGTCCCCATTATCATCGGGACCGTCAAACCACACAAAGGCCCGCAACCGCCGAAGTTTGAAGGAACCGTGATGAACGCCAACATCATGCAAATCACGGTGCGCGCCAAAGACAACGAACTGTCCATCCAGACCTTTGCGCTGTCGGCGGAAGCCTCCGCCAAAATGCAGCAGGTCATGGACAAGGGCGGCTACCAGTACGGCGACAAAGTCACGATCTTCTATGATCCCGATTCCAAGAAAGCCCTCAAGATAAAAGGCAAGCCCTCCAAGGCGATTTAGTCCCTCCGTCAGGAATTCTTCCGCAAAAAAAGAGGGCCCGCGCACGAGCCCTCGTCAAACGATTCTGATTCGTTTAGTTTCTAGTGCGGCCTGCCGCCGCCACCGCTGCTTCCGCTGCTCGAACTTCTAGCGCCCGAACTGGAAGAAGTTGAGCCACTCGAGCCGCTCGACCATCCCGATGAGCGCGACGATGAACTGCTGTTGCTTCCACTTCCGCTGCTGAAAGTTCGTTCGCTGGCCACCGACCGCGGCACGCTCGGTGGGCGTGGCGGCGGTGTGTTGCGCGCGTTGGGTACTGCAGAGGTTTCCCGGCCGTTCACTCGGTCTGGCACTGCCGGTAGTCGTCCCAGGTTGCTGCGGCTCTGTTCCGGATCTATCTTTACGCCGCCCCGGCTCTGCTCTTGTCCGCCAGCAACAGCCGTAGCATCCGCTTTCTCGGATGCGCTGCGTTCTAGGGTCTGCGCTCGATTCGCGTTCACAAACTTGTGTTCCGTCTGGTCATAAACGATTGCGGATTCCGAGCCCCTCGGTCCAGCCCCCATCGTCCGCGAAAGCCGCGCTGGCGCGGACGCCTCCGCCAGACGAGTCTGCATGATTTCGCGTGTCGGCTTGCTCTCCACTCTCCATTTTGCGGGCTCGCTTACCGCGGTCTGCCCGGAGACTCCTCGTGGCGTTACGCTAAACACGCCCTGCGAAAGATTCAGGGGCGTCTTGCCTCTTACGTCCAGCGGATGCGCGGGCACAATGCCCACGGTTCCACCCGAGTGCACCCAAACTCCCGTCACTGGCCTGTACCGCCCAACGTTTCCTGCTCCAACGCCGTAGGGGCTCCACACCCAGCCGAGCCCCGGCTGAAACAGCCATCCGCCGTAGTGATAAGGCAGCCAGCCCCACGGCTGCCCGCCAATAAACGTCCACCCGAAAAGCGGATCGTAGTACCACGAACCATAATCGAACGGCGACCAGCCAAATCCTACTCCGTACGGCCGCCAGCAATATCCGTATCCCGCCATCGGGAACCACGAACCGTAGGTGTAGAGGTCCCCAAATCCCGAAACGTAGTTATAGTTATACGAATTGGAGTACTGCAGTCCGGCGGTCGTCGCTGTGTTCACCGAATCGATTCGTCCCGAAACCCACTGGTCAAAATCGTCGCTTGCTGGAACGCGTCCCACTTCCATCGAATCCGGCTCTCCGGCCCGAACACTAAGCGACTGATTCTTATCCAGCAATTTTTCTTTGCCATTCACGAGGGTAGTCAATCGCCCGCGCAACACGTCCACGCTGCTGCCATCGTCAAAATTGTTCATGCGGAAGGTCGCCTTGGTCTCAGCCTGCACGCTGAAGTCGCCGCCGGTCACGCTGAAATAGTCGCCGCGCCCGGGATTCACATAAAACTCTGCACTCCCTTGCCGGAGGATCAGCCTGGTCGTAAAGCCGCCGTCTTCGCTCGATAGATCGTAAAATTCCAGCACCGTGTTTTCCGCCAGAAACGCCATCGCGCCATTTTCAAATTCCACTTCCGCCCGGCCAGAGTCCGTCGCTACGGCGTAGCCCTGCCGGATCGGCAGATTCAGCACCGCCTGCTCCCAGTTCGCGTGCCCATCGCTCAAAGAATCGCCTTTTACGTCGCGTGTAAAGCGCACGTCCCCCTGAACCAAGCTCAGCCGCACAATCCGCGCGTGGCCGGAGTCGGCTAATGCCGCTTGCTGGCCGTAACTGCACACCACGACCAGAACACCAATGATCGTCAGGAATAGCTTTCGGCTGGACATTGCTCACCCCCAGGCGGGGACCCCTTCATCAATTCCATCTAGTAGGACGCCGCCGTTCAGCGCCCGGTTACCTGCTGGTCGAGCGCCTTGTGACTCCTGAAAGCCTTCCCACCCAGTGTCTCCATCCTCCCCGTTCGTCCGGTTAGGGTCAAGCAGGATTGCCTGGCCGGCAAGGGCGGTTCGATTTGCCCTCCAGAGTGCCGGATTGCCGCCATTTCTCAGCTCCGATCCATGGGAATTTTGGGGGAATCTTGCTTGCCCCCATCACTTGACACCCCCTAAGTGAAACATTAGTTTCAGGTTAGGAGTCCTTGCTGTCTCGCGGCCTGCGGTCGGAGCGCCGAATTGCTCGGCCGACGTGCGTTCGGGATCGCCATTTGCGCCCAATCGCAGTCTAATTTGTTAGTGGGGGGGAATCACCATGTCTCGAAGTCTGAAGTTCGCTCGGGTGTTCTTACTGGCAGTCATCCATTTGGGTTTTGGCGCAGCGGTTTACGCGCAAGGCGGCGCCACAGGCGCCATCAGCGGAGTCGTTCTCGACACAACGGGCTCAACAGTCGCCGACGCTGAGGTACAAATCATCAATTCCGCCACGGAAGGCATCGTGCGCAAAATTCCCACGGGCAGCGACGGCTCCTTTGTCGCAACGCTGCTTCCTCCAGGCGCTTACATTGTAGTCGTCAACAAGTCCGGCTTTTCCCAATCCAAGGCCGAAGGTATCGATGTCCGGGTTACCGAAACCACCAGAGTCAGCATCACTTTGAAGCCCGGCTCGATCTCCGAAAAAGTTGAAATCACCGCAGAAGTCTCGAGCGTCGAGACCACCAACGCCGCGACCGGCCAGTCACTCAACACTCAGACCATACGCGACCTGCCTCTGGCGACGCAGAATTATCAGCAGCTTCTCAGCCTTTCCACGGGCGCGCAGAGTGAATTGAACGCCTCCGCCCAACTCGGCCGCGGGAACGTCCGCATCATCGTCAACGGCCAGCGCGAAGACAACAACAACTATCTCATCGACGGCGTGAGCGCCACCGACTACACCGTTGCTCAAGCCACCTACATTCCGCTGCCGAACCCCGACGTCATCCAGGAATTCAAGGTGCAAACTTCTCTCTACGACGCCAGCCAGGGTCGCAACGGCGGCGGCAACGTCAATGCCATCCTGAAGAGTGGAACCCGCAATTTCCATGGCGACGCGTACGAATACTTCCGCAACGACGCGCTCAACGCCAACGAATATTTCCTCAACCAAGCCGGCCAGCCCCGGCCTTCGATCAAGCAGAATATCTTCGGTGGCTCTCTCGGCGGCCCGGTCGGCAACGAGAAGGCCGGCTTCTTCTTCGTCAATTACCAGGGGACGCGTCAGCGAAGCGCCCTTTCGCCGGGCACCGAAATCAACAACCCGGGCTTTCCCGTGCTGCCCGCGGATCGCTCGGAAGCGAATTTAATCGCGACCTTCTTTCCGGCAGGCCTGCCCGCAGGCGTTACGAATCTGGATCCCGTCGCGGTCGCGTTGCTCAATTTCAAAAGCAACCAGTTCTCTGATCCGGGCGGCTTCCTGATCCCCACTGCCGTCGGTACAGTCGGCCAGCCCGGCTCGCTCATCATCAGCAAACCTGGCAAATACACTGACGACCAGTTCACAGCCAACTGGGATCGCGAATTCCGCAGCGGCCAGGACAAAGTGGCCGCGCGCTTCTTTTTCTCAGATGCCGAATCCGTTTTGCCTTTCGGTGCCGGCGGCTTGCAAGCTTCTCTTGGCGGCACGCTTGCCAGCAGCATCAGCGCCACCGATCTCGATTTCCCCTTCGATATTCCGGTGCACGCGCGCTTCTTCAGCGCCAACGAAACTCACCTGTTTTCACCGACGCTGGTCAACGACTTCCGCTTCGGCTTTGTCCACATCAATGACAGCCTCATCAACGTCCCGCCGGTCACTGCCACCGACCTCAGCATCCAGCGTCCGACCAACAAAGTCACCTCTTCCATCTACAAGTTCACCTTGGGCTCCTCAGGATTCCAGATCGGTCCTACTCCCCCAGCGGACCAGTTTCAGAATCAGGACACCTACAACTTCACCGACACCGTGAGCTGGGTCCGCGGCCCGCATGTCCTCCGTTTTGGCGGCGAATACAGCCGCGTGAAACTGGACAAGCTCTTTCCGCAGGTTTTCAACGGCCAGCTCTTTTTCGTCAACGGGACGATATTCGGCTCTTCGGATCACACTTCCTTCACCGACTGGCAAAAATTCCTTTTGGGCGCCCCAGACTTCAGCTTCGGCGGCGGCGGCGTTTACAATCACCAATATCGCACCAACGACTTCGCGTTGTTCGCACAGGATGACTGGAAGGTCCGCCGCGACTTGACTCTCAACCTTGGCTTTCGTCTCGAGGAGCTCGGTGCTTTCTACGATAACCTTTGCCACATCGGCAATCTCGACGAAGACCTAGCCAGCAAAGGCCAGTATCCGTTCATCAACGGAAAGTGCGCCAACAGGCTCGGTCTGTCCGGCCTGACGGGTTCGGGAAGCAATACCACTTATAAGAACGACTACGCGCGTGGTCTCGCCCCCCGCGTCGGGCTGGCCTACGACTTCGGTGCAAAGCACAGCACCACGCTGCGCGCTGGCTACGGCATTTACTTCGTCCGAGAGGACGTCGGAACCGTGGACCAGCTCAGTTTCCAGGCCCCCTACCTTCCTGTTGCGTTCGGCGGCGGAGCCCCTGGCAGCTTCGGCAATTTCTTCGAAACCGGGGTTAACGCGCTTCCCACAGCCGGTACTCTCGACCCCAATTTCATTCCTTGCCTGGGCGTATTCCAGGGCTTTAGCAACGGCGACACCACAACCTTTCCGAACTACGGTTGTGCCAGTGGCAGCCCAGGGGTTCTGCCCTCACAATTCATTTTCGGCTTGACCGTGCCGCGCCACTTCGTCGTTCCCAGCACCCAGCAATGGAACCTGACCTTGCAGCGCGCTCTCGGCAAAAACTGGGTCCTCGACCTCGGCTACGTCGGCACTCACGCCTCGCATCTGCGCGAGACTCGCACCAGCATCGAAGCCCAGTTGGCCAGCCCCAGCCATCCCGTCACCCTCACTGGTTCGAACTGCGACGGTACGCTACTCGGCTCGAACCAGTCTTGCACCATAATGATCTCGACCGAGGGAAACGGCGCTGCCCGCTCCAACAACGCCGGTATCAACGGCTACAGCGGCTTCCAGTTGTTCGCCAACGATGCCTACTCCCACTACCACTCGCTGCAAACCACCGTTTCCCGTCGCTGGGCTCGCGGATACTTCCAAAGCGCTTACACTTGGTCGAAATCCACCGACGCCACCTCCAGCGGCAATACGGCTCTCAACACGGCGTTCAACGATGAGATTGATCTGAAGAATTCTCGCGGACCGTCTGACTTCGACCGTCCGCACCGCTTCGTTGTCAGCTATCGCTACGACCTGCCGCTGTTCTCCACCGCGACCGGCGTGGAAAAAGCGCTGCTCACAAACTGGTCGGTTAGCGGCATCACCATTGTGCAGTCGGGCTCGCCTTTCTCGGTAACGGACTCGGCCGCAGGCACCGCTTACCTGGGGCCCGGACTGGCTTCAGCCACGTTAGGTGGCCAGCTTGCTTCCGGGGGCTCTATCGGCGGCGGCCTTACCAGCGGCGATATTCACGCCCGCGTGAACAACGGCTACCTGAACCCGGCCAATTTCACCACCGCCCCGTTCCTCGATCCGTCGCAGGGCGGAGACGGCACCGTCACCATCTTCGGCAATCTGGGCCGCAACATTTACCGCGGTCCGCACCAGCAAAACTGGGATTTTTCGTTGATTAAGACGTTCCAGCTTACCGAGCGCCAGAACCTGCGCTTCGCGACCGATTTCTTCAACATTTGGAACCACGCCAACTTCGCAAATCCGGCGATCAATGATGTGGAAACGTTCATCTGCACGCCGGGCGTCAATGGTTGCCCGGCGAGCGGGATCAACCCTAATGCGCCTTTCGGAAAAATTTCCTCCACTGTTGGTACACCGCGCCTGATCCAATTCTCGCTGCGGTATTCGTTCTAATACCTGCAATCCATTTTTCGGGGGCACGGTGCCCCTTTCCTATTCCCTGTGAAGCAGCCATTGCTGGTTGTGCCGCAGGCAAGCCGCAAACTGCAAACCTGCAGTCCGAGTGCTAAACTTTTTCCGGCCATGACCCGCCGCATCGCATCGCGCGTTTCCGAGCTAAACGGCGAAGGCGCCCTCGCCGTTTTCTCTCGCGCCAAGGAACTCGAGCGCCAGGGCCGCTCGATCATTCATCTCGAGCTCGGCGAGCCGGACTTCCATCCTGCCGCGCCCGTCGTGGACGCCGTCCGCAACGCCGTCGCCAACGGCCGCGACCGCTACTGCGCCACCCGCGGCATTCCCGCGCTTCGCGAGGAAGTTGCCTACTATCTCGCGCGCACGCGAAGCGTCTCGGCCACCGCCGAACAAGTCCTTATCGCTCCAGGCTGCAAAATGGCTCTGTCCCTTGCCATGATGGCTCTCATTGAACCCGGCGACGAGGTTCTCTATCCCGATCCCGGTTTTCCGATCTATCCTTCGTTCACCCGCGGCCTCGGCGCAAAAGCCGTTTCGTTCAGCCTGGTTGAGAAAAACGACTACCAGCCCGATCTTGCCGAAATCGCGTCGAAAATATCGCCAACAACACGGGCTCTGATCTTCAATTCACCAAACAACCCGACCGGCACAGTTTACGATGACCGGATCGTCGAAGGCATCGCCGATCTCGCCCGGAAACACGACCTGTGGATCATCACCGACGAAGTTTACGCACGCATCGTTTTTGGCGGCGAATATAAGTCCATCTGGAATCTGCCGGGCCTGCCCGAGCGCACCGTCATCATCGACGGTTTCTCGAAGAGTTTCGCCATGACCGGCTGGCGACTCGGCTACGCTGTCGCTCCGGTCGAAATCATTGACGCCATGGATCTCCTGGTGCTCAACACTTTCACGTGCGCCGCGGAATTTATCCAAGTCGCAGCGATCGAAGCGCTGCGCGATTCCACCGAAGCCGTTGACGCCATGGTCGCTGAATACAAGCGCCGCCGCGATCTGTTCCTTGGCTCGCTCGCGAAAGTTCGCGGCTTTCGTTGTTACGTTCCCGAAGGCGCCTTCTACGCCTGGGTCAATATTGAAGACACCGGGCTGCTCGCCGAACAAGTGCAGAGGATTTTGCTCGAAGAAGCCGGTGTTGCCGCCATCGCCGGCGCCGCCTTTGGCGCGCACGGGCAAAATTATCTTCGCTTCTCCCTGGTCAGCGCCCGCCACCTTCTCGAAGACGCTCTCGACCGTATCCAGCGCGTCTCTGTAAAATGGCGTGCCGTTACCGCGTAGCACTTTCGTAGCACAGCCACTCCTGGCTGTGCCCAGTTTTAGGTAGCGCCGGGCTTTAGCCCGGCATCCTGTCCAAGGACCAAAAATGAAACGTCTGTTCCACTCGCTCGGAGCTCTGAATCTTATCCTCGGCCTGGCTAGCGCCGCCTTCGCGCAATCCAGCCCCTATCCCACCACCGACCTCCACAAGCTCTACGAAGATCTCCTCGCCAAAATCAACGCCATTCCGATCTACGACAACCACGCCCACCCCGGATGGGCCGACGACAACGATGTGGATGCCATGGCCGCTCCCCCCGACGAAAGCAGCGTCCTTCGCCTCCGCGATGACAATCCCGAATTTGTCACCGCCGCCAAATCTCTATTCGGTTACCCTTACGACGACTTCGCCCCCGAACACGCCAAATGGCTCGTCGACCGCAAGAAAGCTGCCGAAAAATCCGGCGACACAAAATATTTCGACACCATTCTCGACAAACTTAACGTCGAAACCTGCTTAGCCAACCGCGCTTTTATGGCCCCATATCTCGATGCCAAGCGCTTCCATTGGGTCTTCTTCGGCGATTCTTTTTTCTATCCTTTCGACAATCGCGATCAGATCTCGAGCACTCCCGATAACGGTGTGTACATCCCGCTCCAGGAAAAAATGCTCGCCCGCTACAAAAAGCAGATGAACCTCACCGGCCTTCCCGCCGACCTGGGTGGTTACGAAGATTTCCTTAGCGAAACCATGGCCGAAAAACAAAGGCCGCGATGCGTGGACCAGAAATTTCAATCCCACCTAATACCGGG
>JACXTT010014334.1_pt1 | contig 10376 bp, 8 predicted proteins | sample 9270951 | NCBI WGS metagenome assembly JACXTT01 (sample SAMN15532306, study PRJNA645909) | rock metagenome | isolation source: weathered quartz diorite | place: Puerto Rico | collected 2017-06-21
GTGCCGTGGGCGTCGATGGCGGCCTGGCGAATCACGGCTTCCGTGAAATTCATGATCCACTGGTAGTCGGTGTACGCAGCGTAGAACTCCATCATGGTGAACTCGGGATTGTGGCGGGGTGAGACGCCCTCGTTCCGGAAGTTGCGGTTCACCTCGAACACGCGGTCGAAGCCGCCCACCACCAGGCGCTTCAGATACAGCTCGGGCGCGATGCGCAGGAACATCTGCATGTCCAGCGCATTGTGGTGGGTGATGAAGGGCTTGGCGGCGGCGCCACCGGGAATGGTGTGCAGCATGGGGGTTTCCACTTCCAGGAAGTCGTTCTTTTCCATAAAGCGGCGGATCGAGGACATGGCCGCCGTGCGCGCTTTAAACGTGCGGCGGGTGTCTTCGCTCATGATCATGTCGACGTAGCGCTGACGGTACTTGGTCTCCTGGTCCGACAGGCCGTGGAACTTGTCGGGCAGGGGGCGCAGCGACTTGGTGATCAGGCGCAGGCTGGTGGCCTTGACGGTCAGTTCGTCCGTCTTGGTCTTGAACAGGGTGCCTTCCACGCCCAGGATGTCGCCCAGGTCGTAGTGGTGCAGCGCCTCCATCGCTTGCGCGCCCGTGTTGTCGAGGGTGGCGTAGATCTGGATGCGGCCGTCGGCGCGGGGGCCGGACGAATCCTGCAGGGTGGCGAAGGCGGCCTTCTTGCCCGCTTCGCGCTTCAACATCATGCGGCCGGCCAGAACGACCTTGACGGGGTTTGCTTCCAGTTCTTCGCGCGTCTTGTCGCCATATTGCGCGGCCAGCTCGGCGGCCTTGTGCTGGGGGCGGAAGTCGTTGGGGAAGGCGATGCCCTGTTCGCGGATGGCGGCCAGCTTGGCGCGGCGCTCGGCGATGATCTTGTTTTCGTCGGCTGCTGGTGCCGCTGCCTGGTCCTGGTTTTCGGTGGTCATGATGGTTGATGGTTATGTGAGTAGGGTCGCGAGATCGAGCGAGGCGAAATCGGGTGCGATGGCGATCACGTTGTCGAAACGCGCGAAGGCGCTGGCAGGCAGGGTGGTGGTCAGGACCACGCAGCGCATGCCGGCATTGCGGGCCGCTTCCACGCCCAGGGGCGCGTCTTCGAACACGATGCAGTCGGCGGGCAGCACGCCCAGTTTTTCAGCGGCCAGCAGGAAGCCGTCGGGATGGGGCTTGCCGCGGGCGACATCGGCGGCGCCGACGACGGCATCGAAATGGCGGCGCAGGTCCAGCCCGTCGAGGGTGAACTCGATGTTCCCGACGGGCGCCGCGGTGGCCACGGCCAGCTTGATGCCGGCTTCCTTGGCGGCGGCAATCAAGCCATCGAAGCCCGCCACGGTTTTGCGATGGGGGCCATACAGCTCGCGGTAGACGCCTTCCTTTTCCAGGTTGAGCGTCTTGACGGCGTCATCGGCCAGGTGTTCGCCAAGGTGCGAACGGATGATCTCCTTGCCCTGGCGGCCCGCCGTGGTGCGGAAAAATTCGTCGGCATCGATGGCCATGCCGCGCTGCTCGAAGAAGCGGATCCAGGACTGGGTGTGGAAGGCCATGTTGTCGACGATGGTGCCGTCCATGTCGAAGATGAATGCTGCCGGCTTCATCAGACGCCCTGCTTTAGCGAAGCGGAAATGAAGTCATCCAGGTCGCCGTCGAGTACGCCTTTGGTATTGCCCGTCTCGAAGTTGGTGCGCAAGTCCTTGATGCGGGACTGGTCCAGTACATAGGAGCGGATCTGGTGGCCCCAGCCCACGTCGGTCTTGGAGTCTTCCAGCTTCTGCTGCTCGCTCATGCGCTTCCTCAGTTCATGCTCGTACAGCTTCGCCTTCAGCATTTCCATCGCCTCGGCGCGGTTACGGTGCTGGCTGCGGTCGTTCTGGCACTGCACCACGATGCCGGTGGGGGCGTGGGTCATGCGCACCGCCGAATCGGTCTTGTTGATGTGCTGACCACCGGCGCCGGACGCGCGGTAGGTGTCGACCCGGATGTCGGCCGGGTTGACGTCGATCTCGATGGAGTCGTCCACCTCGGGATACACGAACAGGCTCGTGAACGAGGTGTGGCGGCCATTCGCCGAGTCGAAGGGCGATTTGCGCACCAGGCGATGAACGCCCGTTTCCGTGCGCAGGTGGCCGTAGGCGTACTCGCCCTCGACTTTCAGGGTGGCGGTCTTGATGCCGGCGACCTCGCCATCGGACTGCTCCAGGATCTCGACCTTGAAACCCTTGCGTTCGCAGTAGCGCAGGTACTGGCGCAGCAGCATGGAGGCCCAGTCCTGGGCTTCGGTGCCGCCGGCGCCGGCCTGGATGTCGATGAAGCAGTTGTTGGCGTCAAGCTGCCCGCTAAACATGCGGCGGAACTCCATGCCCTCGATGACCTTCTGGATGGCAGCGACGTCGCCGCTGACCGCCTCCAGGGTGTCGTCATCGTTTTCTTCGCGCGCCATGGCGAACAGGTCCTGCGCGTCCTTGAGGTCCGCATCGGCCTTGATGAGGGTGTCCACCACGCCTTCCAGCGCCTTCTTTTCCTTGCCCAGGTCCTGCGCCCGCTTGGGGTCGTTCCAGACGGTGGGGTCTTCCAGTTCTTCGTTGACCTGCTCTAGTTTCTCCGACTTTTTATCGAAGTCAAAGATACCTCCGAAGTTCGGCTTCACGACTGGTCAAGTCGTTGAGCAGGGCGGAGAGGGCGTTGATGCGTTCAGCTTCCATGATCGTGTCGGTCTTTGCTTGTGGGTTGTGCTGCAGGTTGTGCTTTGTGCGGTGGGCGCGAGGACGGCGCGCACGTGCTTGAATCGAACCTTGCATTATACCCGAGAGCGCAGGTCCAAGAGCGCCTGACAAAACCTAAAAGTCTGGCGGCTTGTAGGGCGCGGCGCGCTTGCCGTATCATGACCCGCGTTACCACATTATCCCGGCACCCTGAGCGTGCCGCCACCCGACCGGACCCGCCATGACTGCCCGCCTGCCTGTATTGACTGTGCTGTATTCCGCCGTGCTTTCCACCTTTCTGCTGGCAGGCTGCGCAAGCACCGGTCCGGCCACGCCGCCGGCGGGCGCGCACGCCACCCTGGCCGTGCTGGAGACCACCGACGTCCATTCGAACGTGCTCGGTTACGATTACTACAAGCTGGCCGAGGACAAATCCTTTGGCCTGGACCGCACTGCCACCCTCATCAAGCGCGCCCGCGCCGAATTCCCGAACACGCTCCTGCTCGACAATGGCGACACCATCCAGGGCACCGCGCTGGCCGACTACCAGGCATTGGTAAAGCCGCTCCCTTGCAGCGACACCCTGGCCGTCTACAAGGTGATGAACCAGCTGGGCACGGAGGGTGGCGGCATCGGCAACCACGAATTCAACTACGGCCTGGCCTATCTGAATCAGGTCACGGGCAGCCACTTCGAAGTGGATGGCGTCGATCCGAAGGCGCCCCGCTGCGCCGGTCCCGCCTTTCCCCAGGTGCTGGCCAACGTCTACAGCAGCAAGACCCACCGCCAGCTGTTCGCCCCCTACCGCATCCTCGACAAGACCATCCGCGCCGTCGACGCCCACGGCAGGCCCTTCACCAGCCATCTCAAGGTGGGCATCATCGGTTTCACGCCGCCGACCATCGTCGAATGGGACAAGCGCTGGCTGGACGGGCGCGTCTACACGGTGGGCATCCGCGAGACGGCGGAACAATACATTCCCCGGATGCGGGCGGAAGGGGCCGACATTATCGTCGCCATCTCGCACGGTGGGCTGGACGACAGCGCCTATTCGCCCACGATGGAAAACGGCAACTGGCACCTGTCCAAAGTGCCCGGTATCGACGCCATGCTGATCGGGCACTCGCACCAGATCTTCCCCAACGCCGCCAGCGCGGTGGCCCAGTTCAATCTGCCCGGCGTCGACAAGGCGGCCGGCACCGTCAACGGCGTGCCCACCACCATGGCCAACCTGTGGGGCAAGCACCTCGGTGTGATCGGCTTGCACCTGAACTGGGACGGCGCCCACTGGGTCGTCGACAAGGCGCTCACCACGGTCGAAGCACGGGGCGCCCAGCTGCCCGACAAGAGCTATGTGCCGGCCGATGCTGCGGTGGCCGCCCTGGTCGCGCGCGAGCACGCCGCCACCATCGGCTACGTCAAGACCCCGGTGGGCAGCAGCGCCTTCCGCATGTCCAGCTATTTCGCGGACGTGGGCGACGTCACCGCCATCGCGCCCGTCAACCTGGCGCAGGCCGATTATGTGGCGCGCTACGTCAAGGCCAATCTGCCCCAGTATGCCGGCCTGCCGGTGCTGTCGATGGCCTCGGCCTTCAAGAGCGGCTCGGCCGGCGTGTCCGACTACACCGACGTCGCACCGGGCAAGCTGGCCCTGAACAATGCGGCCGACCTGTATTTGTACCCGAACACCCTGTACGCGGTGAAGATCGATGGCGCCGGCCTGAAAGCCTGGCTGGAGCACGGGGCGGGACGCTTCAACACCATCGACCCCGCGCGCACGGCGCCGCAGGACTTGATCAACCCGTCCTTCCCCAGCTATAACTTCGACATGCCCACCACCAGCGCACTGCAGTACGGGATCGACGTGACGAAACCGGTGGGCCAGCGCATCGTCGAGCTGCGCTACCAGGGCGTGGCCGTCTCGCCCACCCAGCAGTTCATCGTCGCCACCAATAACTACCGCGCCAGCGGTGGCGGTGGCTTCCCCGGCCTGGACGGCAGCAAGACCGTGCTGGCCTCGCCCGACACCAACCGCGATGTGCTGATCGAGTGGATCAAGTCCGCCCGCTCCCTCACCATGGCCGGCGCGGGCGGGCAGCGCAGCTGGCATTTCGTGAAAGTGAAAACGGCGGGGCCGGTGGTGTTTCGCGGTTCGCCCGGCAAGCTGGCGGTGGCGCAGGCGGCGGGGGTGCTCAATGTGACGGAGTTGAAGGCGGATGATGGGCGGGGCTATGCGCTGTACAGTGTTGACTTGAGCAAGTAGGAGTCAAGGGGACTGGCACTCGCTGCCTGTCCCCGACCTTGGTCCGGGACCTGTGTAAAAACGGGGACAGGCAGCAAGTGCCAGTCCCCGGTGCAAACTAATTCAACTTGGTTTTCTCCTGCTGCACCAGAATAAACGGATGCACCACCGAGGTCCACAGCGAGCACTGCGCCTCGGTCCACGCCAGCGCTTGCGCATCGCTGACCTTGCCGATTTTGCCGTCGCTCATCCAGCGCGTGATGCTGGCCTTGTCGTCGTGGGAGATGCGCACGGCGACATCAATCAGGTCGAGTTCGGGGCTGACAAAGATCACGTTGCCCTGGGCGAAATGGCGCTGCAGTTCGGCCCAGGGCAGGCGCGCCGTTTCGCTGTTGATCTTGGCGTGCAGTTCGGTGTCGTTGTCGGGGTTGAGCATGATGGGTCCTTCTAGATTGGTTCGATGATCGGTTCGGGCCGGCCCGACCAGGTCAGGCGATAGGCCGCGCCTTTTCTCACATTGCCCACCAGGGCGGGGCGAAAGCACGCCAGGTTGGTGCCGCTTGGGCGGCGCACGCTGGGGAAGATGATGCCGAGCGAGCCGGCGTCGAGCAGGCGTGCGGCCAGGGCTTGCGATGCGATATAGCTGTCGGGCGCCAGCGCCTTCGCAAAACTGCGCTGGGCGGCGACGGGGCGCAGATCGTGGAAGCTGCCGGTGAAATCGGACAGCATGACCTGGTAGCTGACGCTGTCGTTGAAGACGCCGATTTCCTGGTACTCCACGGTCTTGTGGAAGGTGATTTCGGCCAGCGCCGTTTCAATCTCGAAGGCGCAATACCAGGCGCCCCGCTCGCCGTCGTTGAAGCGGCTGCCTTCGGGACGGGGGTAGGTGTAGGCCGCGTTGACGATCCTGAAGTTGGGCAGGCCGAACACCAGTTCGTCGACGCCGATGCCGGGCAGGCTGCCGTATTCGCCGCGCAGGCGGTCGTTGGTGGCGTTATCGAGGTCGAACAGGTCGCGCAGGGTGGCGTCGCTGTCGGCCAGGGGCGCCAGCACGGAGTCTTCGACGTCGGCGAAGCGCGACGGAATCAGGCGGCAGGTGTCGAAGGCGCGCAGGGCCGTGACGGGCGGCAGATCAAGGGAACTGCGGGCGCTGGCTGATCGTGGGGGCGCCAAGATCAGAGGCCTCCGCGGCGCGCGTCCAGCAGCTTGCGTACCGTTTGCATGGCCAGCAGGCCCCCTGCGAGCATATGCGCCAGCGGGCTGCGGCCGGCAAACACGGGGTTGGTGTTGGGTAGCGTCACCCACTGGTCGGCCAGCTGGTCGCCGTACAGGATGTGCAGGGCTTTATAGATGCCCAGCAGGTAGGAGATGCGGGTGATGCGGTCCACTTCCAGCACCCGCACCGGGTTCTTTTTCCACTCGTAGTAGGTGGACGAAGACAGGCCGCCCAGCAGTTCGCGGGCATCTTCGTCGCGCACCTGCCAGCTGGCCACCAGCTTGAAAAATCCGCTCAAGGCAGACTTGGACAGGCGCTCCCGTTCGGCGCGGTCATTCAGGTCGACCAGCACGGCCGGCTCATAACGGCTCTTCGGATACGCGTAGGCTAGGTTCATGATTTCTCCGGTAATGGAGTCGTTATACTCCAATTCCGGATCAATTGCAAGGACGCGCGCGCAGCTGGCCCGCTAGGCCGCTTCCGCGTGCTCGACCAGCAGCTGCACCTTGGTGACGCCGTTGTACTCGTTCGCATCGAGCCGGAACGCCACCCGGCTGCGCTCGGGCAGGGCGGCGGTGTGGCCGAACCAGATGGCGTCGAAGCGCTGGCCGTTACGCTCCAGGAGCAGCTTGAGATGGCGCTCCTTGAGGATGCGCTGGCTGACCACGCGGAATTCGTCGCAGAACACGGGCGGCGCGAAGCCCTGGCCCCAGACCTCGCCATCCATCAGCGCGATAAAGGTCGTGCTGTAGTAGGCGTCTTCCAGCGGGCCGTCCGTCTCGATCACCCGTTCCAGCTGCGCCTGCGTAAGCCAGGCCTTGCCGACCGCCTCGAAGGCGTGCGCGAAGGCGTCGAACGCTTCCGCGCGCAAGGTCAGGCCGGCTGCCATGGCGTGGCCGCCGAATTTGTCGATCAGGCTGGGGGCGCGCTTGGACACCAGGTCCAGCGCATCGCGCAGGTGAAAGCCGGGGATGGAGCGCCCCGACCCCTTGATAAATCCTTCGGGGCCGGGAGCAAAGGTGATGGTCGGCCGGAAGAATTTTTCCTTCAGGCGGGAGGCGACGATGCCGATCACGCCCTGGTGCCAGCCGGCGTCGAACACGGCGATGGTGCTGCTGTCGGCGGGCGAGAATTCGTCCAGGTGCAGCAGGGCCGTGTCCTGCATCTCCGCCTCGATCTCGCGGCGTTTCAGGTTGATGTCATTGAGCTGCTGGGCGATCGCCCAGGCGCGGCCCTCGTCGTCCGTCACCAGGCACTCGATCCCCAGCGACATATCGTTCAGCCGCCCGGCCGCGTTCAGGCGCGGCCCCAGCGCGAAGCCGAGGTCGAAGGGCGAGGCGCTGCGTGCTTCGCGGCCCGCCACCCGGAACAGGGCGGCGACCCCGGCGTGCATGCGGCCGGCGCGCATGCGCTTGATGCCCTGGGCAACCAGGATGCGGTTGTTGGGATCGAGCCGCACCACATCGGCCACCGTGCCCAGCGCCACCAGGTCGAGCAGGCTGTCCAGCTTGGGCTGGGTGGCGGCGTCGAACACGCCGCGCCGGCGCAGTTCCGCGCGCAGGGCCAGCAGCACGTAGAACACCACCCCAACGCCGGCCAGGTGCTTGCTGGGGAAGCCGCATTCGGGCTGGTTGGGATTGACGATCACGCGCGCGGCCGGCAGGGTGTCGGCGGGCAGATGGTGGTCGGTGACGACCACCTCGATGCCGCGCCGGTTCGCTTCCGCAACGCCGTCGATGCTGGCGATGCCATTGTCGACGGTGATGATGATGTCGGGGTTTTTTTCGCGCGCCGTCAAGGCCACGATTTCCGGTGTCAGGCCGTAGCCGTATTCAAAGCGGTTCGGCACGATGAAGTCGACCGTGGCGCCCATCGCGCGCAGGCCGCGCAGGGCCACGGCGCAGGCGGTGGCGCCGTCGCAGTCGTAGTCGGCCACGATCACCATGTTCTTGCGGGCGGCGATCGCATCGGCCAGGAACGCGGCGGCGGCATCGATGTGCTTCAAGCCCGCGGGCGGAATCAGTGCCGACAGCTCGCTGGACAGTTCACGGGGATCGTGCAGCCCCCGCGCCGCATACAGGCGGGCCAGCACGGGATGCACGCCCCCCTGGCGCAGCATTTCGGATTGGCGGAAGGGGGTGGGGCGGATGGCGATGCGGGTCATGAGAGCGGTAGCAGGTAATAGGTCAGGACGCCAGCAGGCGCTCGAGCGAGACGCTGCGCCAGAAGGTACGCTGGGCCATGGCGCTGGCCGCCACTTCCAGGCTCGTATCGCGGCGGGTCAGCACCAGCTTCGCCTTCATGCCATCGCGCACGGCCGTCAGCAAGGGACCCAGCAGCTCGGCATCGATGCGCTGCATCTGCGTGAGCCAGCTGGCCCAGTCGGTGGCCAGAGCCGATTCGATCAGGCCGGCTTCCACCAGGACCGCGGGACGTTCGGCTTTTGCCAGCCAGTCGCCCACGTGGCCATGCAGGGTGTCGCCCAGCGCGGCCAGCCAGGCGGGCGCATTGGCGCTTGCGATCCCCTGCTTTGGCCGTGCGTTTGCGGGCGCGCCGGCCCAGGGCCAGAAGCCATTGATGGCGGGCAGACCGCGCGCTTCCCGTTCGGCGTTGGCGGGATGCGCGTGCCACAACATCTGCACTTCGTTTTGCAGCTTGCGGTAGGCCAGCGCCTGCGCGCCCTGGGGCAGGCAGTCGGTCAGGTTCATGCCGCCCGTCGTATCGGGGCTGGTGGTGAGCAGCTCGGCCCAGTCGCCCGCGCGCATGAACCAGGTGCTGGCGTCGCCATACACGAGGGTGTGGCCGTCTTCGTCGAAATAGGGCTTGGCGCTGTCGAACAGGGCGCGCGCATGCGACTCCACCAGGCCAAGGCGGCGCAGGTCCGTCATCAGGAGGTGGGTGCGGGCGATCTCGATGTGGCAGGGGTGGACGATCAGCCAGTCGTCCGCGCCGGCAGCAACAACCGAATCCAGGCCGAAGCCCCGCATGGTGGCGGCGGCAAAGTGGAGGGCGCCGTCGCCGCCCAGTCCCAAGGCATGCGCCAGCCAGCTCTCGTGAGGCAGGGCGCGCAGGGCCTCGCTGGCGGGGGCGCGGACAAAATCGGCGCTGCGCGAGAGCAGGGCGGCCAGATTGGGCGCCTGCACGGCCCGTACCAGATCGGCGGCCAGCTCGGGCGGCGGCAGGGAAAACGGCAGGACGACGGTGGTATGCATCGAGGGTGACTTCATGGGTGACATTGTAGGGCATTGCGCGCCCGCCCATGGCGGTGAGGGCAGGCCAAGTCTGTTTGTGGGCGATTCAATTGTGACAACCCCTGACGCTGGCCGACTTTGTGTGGCACACTGCGCCTTTACCGCCGGTTCAATCCAAAAATTTCCGTTTTTCCCGTTGGAGCACATGAGTCTCATCCACAAGATGCCCTATGAATGGCTGGTCGGGCTGCGCTACACGCGCGCCGGCAAGCGCAGTGGCCGCAACAGTTTTATCTCCTTCATCTCCCTCATTTCCGTGGCCGGCATCGGCCTCGGCGTGGCCGCCCTGATCGTGGTGCTGTCGGTGATGAACGGCTTTCAAAAGGAAGTCACCGACCGCATGCTGTCGGTGCTGGCCCACATCGAAGTGTTCGATCCCAGCGGCGCGCTGCCCGACTGGCAGGCTTCGCGCCAGGCCGCCTTCGCCAATCCCGCCGTCAAAGGTGCCGCGCCTTTCGTCGAAACCCAGGGCATGCTGGTGCGCGACGTCATGCGCCCGGCCGTCATCCGCGGCGTGATTCCCGCCGAAGAAGCCAAGGTCTCCGACGTCGCCAGGCAGATGAAAGCGGGCAGCTTCAGCGAGCTGACACCGGGCTCCTTCAATATCGTGATGGGTTACGCGCTGGCCGGCGCCTTGAATCTGTCGATCGGCGACAAGGTGACCATGCTGCTGGCCCAGGCCCAGACCACGCCGGCCGGCATGCTGCCCCGCACCCGCACCTTTACCCTGACGGGCATTTTCGAAGCGGGCCATTACGAATTCGATTCCGGCCTCGCCTTCATCAATCTGGAAGACGCCGAGAAAATGGAGCGCCTGCCCGGGCCCTCGGGTCTGCGCCTGCGCATCGCCGACATGCACCAGGCGCCCCAGGTGGCCCAGCAACTGAAGAACAGCATGCCCGGCCCGCTGGTGGTGCGCGACTGGTCGCAGGCCAATGCCACCTGGTTCGCCG
>JACXTT010014335.1_pt1 | contig 10375 bp, 10 predicted proteins | sample 9270951 | NCBI WGS metagenome assembly JACXTT01 (sample SAMN15532306, study PRJNA645909) | rock metagenome | isolation source: weathered quartz diorite | place: Puerto Rico | collected 2017-06-21
TGACCAGGGCTGTTGGCACGCGTTGACTTCACTTCCACGCGGACCACCGCCGGCCGCGGCCGGTCATGTCGTAGATCACAGTGCGTTTGACGCTTCGTCAATGGACTCCTCCCGGGTCGCCTTGATTCTATGGGGGCACAGGAGTGAGGGGTGCTAGCTTCAAGAACCATGGACACCGGGACCATCGAGCGTGGGAGCCTCCCGGTTGTCATTCGGGACGAACGCAGACCTGTCTAGGTTCGCGCGATCGTCGGTCCGTCGAGCCAAGGCCGCGCGCCGCTGTACCTGGCCCACGTCCTCGTCGGCCCTAGACCACCGGGCTGGACGGACGCGATCTGGCGGTATGAGGCATGCTCCTTCCTCGCCACCCATATCACGTCGACCCGACTTGCAGCATCACTCGTCTCGGGTGTGCTCGACCTCGGTTCGACGAGTGCCACGTTCGAGTCCCTCCCCGGAGACACGTGGCAGTGGCGACGAGATCCAAGCTTCGCCCGCCTCGACCGACTCGGCATCGCGGGGCCGCCGAGCTCGTATGAGCTCTACCTCGAGGGTATCGAGTCCAAGCGGTTGGCCGAGCCAGTCGTGGGACGCGATGCACCATCGTTCCCGACACTGGGTGCTGCGGTCGATGCCTTCTTCTACGGCAGCTTCGTGGCGACCGGGACATCGACCCCGATGCTCGGGCGCGTCGAGCTTCGCGTGATCGATACGCGCGCGCGCATCCGGCGCGTCGTGGCCCGGCCTGGAGGACTGGACGTGTGGGTCGGCGGTACTCGCGTCCAGGCGCGGTCCTTGAGCTCAACAGCCCCACCTACCGGCGCCGATCCCGCCTCGCGGGCGCCGGGCGAGTGTCGTGGCCCTTGCCAGCGGGCGCGATCGACGACGCGTGGCTCTGGCTGAAGCGCGGAACGACCTGGCTCGACTACCGGGCACCGCGCAGGTGGGGCGGACACACCGCGCCCGATGACGTGTTGGCGCTGTCGGTGCCCGAAGACCCCGTGGCCGAGATCACGGCACTCACGTCGCAGGGGGAGGGCCAATACCTGGAGTACAAGGCTCAACTGCCGCCGCCTGGCGGCGGCACGACGCGAGCGGAGCGAGATGGAAGGCGCAACGCCCTGAAGGACGTCGTCGCCTTCGCGAATGGTGGCGGCGGGACGATTCTCTACGGCGTGACGGACGATGGACAGATCACGGGCCTTGAGGGTCCAGCGGGAAGGACGCGCGACCGCCTGAGCGAACTCGTGCGGAGTCGGATCGTCCCGTCACCCCCGCACTCGATCCAGCCCAGAGTGTGGGCGGGAAACTCGTCCTCGTGCTCGATGTCGAGCCCAACCAGCGCCGGCTCTACTCGCTCTTGATCGAGGCCAACAAACCCGAGTACTACATTCGTCGCGACGGCACGTCGTTTCCCGCTCGCGCGGACGAGATTTCGGCCATCTTCGAACTTTCGGAAGGCAATCAACAGGGAACTCGGCCGCTCCGCCGCCGGCCCTGAACTCTCGGCCCTCCCTGCATCGCGCGACAAGAACTTGTGGTGGCCGGCTAAGGGAGCAGAAAGGCCCCGTGCTTCGATCTTGTGGCGAGCGACGTGGGCTCGGGGCTGCGGGGCCATGGGGCCATTGCGCTCTGGGCCTTTCTCCGGAGCGGGGTTGCGTCAGCTGGCGACCGGTGCCTTGAGGATCATACTGTTCGCTCTGGCGTGGAACTCCGCGATCGCACCGTCGGGCGTGATCCGCGCGACGTTGTTGCCCTGGAACTCAGTGAACCACAGATCCCCGTCGGGGCCGGTCGTGATGTACTCCGGCGAGCTGCCCAGGGTGGGGATGGGGAAGGCTCTGCCCTTCGGGCGGGCTTGGGCTGGTGTAGCGCCGACACTCGCAATGAGAGCGGCTGAGAACCAGCATGAAAGGAGCCTCGCTCTGCGCACGACGACTCTTTCCCATCCAGGTGGTTGCGTGAGCCGTGGCCAAGCTAGCGCCGCCCTGGCCGAGCCGTCAATGGGGAAGTGCGAGGGAGAGAGGGAGAACCCCAGGACGGCCGTGAACCCGGGACAGGCGGGAGAGGGCCGCAGGTCAAGGCCCCACTCGGGTAGCAGGCGGGCGATGGACGGCGGACGACAGGCTCCGAAGACCTCACTCCGGCCGCCGAGCTGCACGGCGCCTCAGCGCGCAAACCTCGCGCCGGCCGCGGAGGGCGGTGAGCCCGGGGACGCGAGCGTCCGCATGGGTCACTCGTCCGGCCTCCCAAACGGCTCATGGTCAACGAGACCGGCCGGTTGAGCGAAGACGACCATGGGTAGGATGGTTTCCGAGCGAGGAGAAGGCGGTCATGAGACGACACGTCCGGCTCGCCGATCCCAAGCTATTTCGGGGCCAAAGTGTCCAGGAAAAGTTGACGCGGAACACCGGACCACCTACTCGACATGCGCGAGTTCAAATGCTGATAGGAGTGCGGTCGCCGTCGCTGCGACCTGCGCGCCGACGCCGCAAAACGAAAGCGCCCACGAGCGTCAGGAACGCTGAGGAGACGATTGCTAAGCGAATCCAGCGCGACCATGCATTGTCCTTGCCGCCTATCGAGGTGGGGGGTGGGAGGCCTCGCTCCCTCAAGAACCGCACACCCTCGGCGACATCGGGCGACCCAAGCCAGCGCGACCTTATGTTGAAGGCCCCGCCGAACGCCGGATTAAAGAATGACTGGCCGGGGCCCGTGTACACCCATGGCCTTCCAACGGCGTAAGGGTAAAGGAGCTGCTCCAGGGAATACGACGTGCCGTCGACGAGCTTCTCCGTGTATGCGACAAGGTAGCTTGGCCCGAGATACCCCGTTGGGGGGGGAGGGCTGATCGCAAGCGAAGCAGGGATGACGCCAAGGTAGGTCTCCAACTGGAAGACTTCGGAGAACTTGAGCTGGATTGCTCTGGTGAGATTGAGGCCGGTCACTCGAGCTGTCAGCACTTGCTCATAGTCGGCTGCTGCGGGCGTGGTGCTCGCCCCTACAATCGCGCACGACATCCCGACAACTAGAGTCAAGGCGATTGATCGGTTCAAGGCTGCAAGAAGATCCTCAACTGCCCGCCGATCTCCATCGCTCGAGCTGATGCTCGCTTTGCATCCCCACCATACAGCCCCTCCACCTGCCCATCGGCATCGATCACACCCCAGACACAGGCGTATCGAGTCGCCCCTGGCGGCACGCGGCTGAACGTGACGCCCGCCGACTCCGCGAAGACCTTAATCAACTCGTCGGGATCGTCCGAGGCGCCGAGGATGCAGTTTTCTCCTCTAGAGGCGATCCAAGTCGAAGCTGAGACAGTGTCCAAAAGCCCTCCTAATGCCCCGCGCTCATCAAGGAAACAGTCTGGACTAACAAGATCGCGCTCAAGCTGGCGAGAACCACCCGCGACACGACTAGAGACGAGGGCGAAGTAAGCCAATGTTGCGACCGGGACGCCGATATCTCAGACCGGAACGACAAAGCGACAAGAAGCGGCTGGATCCCTCGAGCAGAGCCGAAGGTGATCCCGGCCGCAAGCGCCAAGACCCAGCTCCCGTACGCAACCAATGCAGCGACAATCGTGTACGAGATCGCGTGGTAGAGCCAAGTCCAAACGGCGCCGCCCAAGGTGAATCCGAAACGGAGGAGAAGCGGATCCTCTCACTGAAAGGGACCTGACCGACCGGCCAGGCGAACACTCTGTTCATGGACAGACTTCAGGGCGAACTCGCTAAGGCAAAGGCGAGCAGAGCCACGGATGAAAGCACCGCAGTTGGGAATACCCTCATGTTTCCTCTCTTTCAGGGTGGGCAGCAGACGGTCTGACAGATACACCGGTAGTAGCCGGAGCCGCAGCTGGAGCTACTACACGCGTACGTGGTGGCAGTGCACGACGACTTGCAGCAGCAGTCACAGCAGAGGTAGTTTCCCGCTACCCAACAGTTGGTCCCTGAACCGCAACTCGCCGTGTCATGCGGTCTGTTCTTACAGGCGGTGGAACACTGGCCGGTTCCAGAGCAGCAGCTGCAGAGGGGACTTGGGCCGCAAACGTTTGCAAGCGCGGGCGCCGAAAACCGTGGGCGTGGCGTTTCGTCCTTGCCCCTCCTTGCCCTTTGTCCTGCCCTGATCCTACGGCGCCCCCGATTTCTCAGATCGTCGGCGAAGCCCTCGCGGCACGCGGCCCTGCAGACGCGCTCGCCGGAGGGCCTCCTCGCGGATGCGAGGGCTTCGTCGAAGGCGTTGGGATCGGGAACTCCTTGCCTCTGCGTCGTGCTGCTTGCGCCGGAGTCAGCCCCAACACGAACAGCACCGCGTGAAGAGTCGGCACGAAGACGAGGACCCTGCGTGGGTGCGTGAAGGCGTCTCCTTCTCGGGAAGCGGGTCCGCCACGACTCTAGCCCTCGCCCTTGGAATCCCGCAATGCGGGAGTCGTGCATCTAGTAGCCCGGCTAGGTCACCTGAATCGACATGGCGGGCGAGTACACCGTGGCCCCCTGGTTGGTGAGCGTGCGGAGGCCGAGTTCACCCGAGAGGCCGTGGCGTGCGCGGCATCATGGACCACGCCCTGGGCGATCAGACCCGCGGTCAGGCGAATGGGCGTCACTGTCCCGGCATGATGGGGCAGACTCGAGCGTATGGCCGTCCACCCATGAACTCTTTCCACTCGGTCCGGCTAAGCTGCCGCCCGGCTACGGCACAGGCATGGGCTGCCCATGCCTGCCACAGCATCGGCCAGATCCACGCCTCCCCGGCCGAATCCATGACGATCACGGCCGTACCGTCGCGGGTAAATTCGGCAGAGTTCCACTCGTCGATGCTCGTCAGCGGGAACGACGGTGGGCCAAAGGGGATCACCTGCGAGACGTTGCGGAGGTCGAACAATCTGACGGTACTGTCGGTTGCACCGGTCACGAGCAGCTCACCTGTGGGATCGAAGGACAGACTCGTCCCGCCACCGGCTGAGTCCTGGAAGGGCGACCCGACCTCCGACCAGTTGCTCGCGCTCCACAGACGGACGAGGCCATCCCGGCCGGTCGTAGCCAGGAGCCGGCCCGTGGGCGAGAAGGCCGCCACGTCGATGGCGCCCTCAAGGGTGTGGGCCACCGTCCAGGACGAAACGTCCAGCACCTCCGCGGTCCCCGACCCAAGAGGGACCACCAGCAGCCTCCCGTCAGGGCTAAAAGCCGGCGGTCCTGCATAGAAGGGAAACCCGGTCAAGGAGAACGCGAGCTCCCGTTCGACAGGTCGTTCGGTCGCTGCCGACCACAGCGTCACATGGACGACGCATCCGCCCAAAGGGTCGCACGCCGTGTCCGAGGCGGAGACGAGCTTCGAGTCGGGCGACGCGGCGACCCCCTGGATCGGGCCGTGCAATCCCTCAAGCGACCGCGTCGTCCCAGTGTGAGGGTCGATGAGCAAGACCTTGCCGTCTTCGCTGCCCGCGAGCAGCGTCCTACCATCCGGGGTGTAAGAGGACCACGTCACCGGCGTCCCCCCCGTGGCCCGGATGGCTCGCAGCTGACGGAACGGAACCACGGAGAGATCCGTGAGCACGATGTCGCCGTTTGCCTCAGGCGCTGCCAGAGTGCGTCCGTCGGGGGAGAGGCCAAAGTAGGGCTGAGGGAGTCCGCTGAACTGCTGAGAGATGTGATCGCCCAGCCCTGCTCTGAACTGGTGACCGAGCGCCTGGCGGCCGGTCAAGTCCCATACGAACACCGTCCCGTCGAGGCTTGACGTATAGACGGTGTTGCCGTCCGTGGCGGCGCCGTGCACGGCGCCCCCGTGTCCGTGCAGAGTGGCGAGGACGGTCGGCGGCCTTCTGGTCATGTCCCAGACCACGACGAGGCCATCGTCGCCGGCCGTGATCAGGCGTGCACCGTCCGGGGTGAAGGCCATCCCAACGACCAGCTTGGTGTTACCCCCGGAGGCCAGGGTGGCTCGGCCCGCCGAGAGGTCGATGACGCGAATCGCTCCATCCGGCTCGCCCAAGGCCAACGTCCGGCCGTCGGAGCTGAGGGCGATGGATCGGCTACCTGCGATCAGGACGTGTTGTACGACGCGCATGGTTTGGGTGTCAAAGACGAAGGTGGCTCCGGTGTCGACGACGACGAGCCTGCTCCCGTCGGCGCTCGTCATCGACGCGAGCTGGAGGTGGTGCTCGACGAGCGTTCGCGAAATGAGGCGGCCCGTGTTCACGTCGTAGCGATCCACCACGCTGTCTGCCTTGGTGTTGGTCAGGGTGGCTCCGAAGGTGGCCAAGAGCGTCCGGTCGTCCGGGGAGAACCCGAATCCGCCTCCCGAGACGAAGTACGGTTCGTAGTTCGGATCGAACGGGATCAGCCGAGCCTTCGTGAATGTGCCAGTGTCCATCAGCTGAATGTCTCCGCGACTCCCGCTCGCGATACCGACCGCGAGCCGCCTCTGATGGGCGAAGATGACTGGAGCCCCTGCCATACCGGTGACGGTGCCGAGCAGCCGCAGCGTCGCGCTGTCGAAGAAATCAACAAAGCCGTTGTTGAACGGGACTGCGAGTGTCCGCGCATCGGGGCTGAGGTCTACGTTTTGCGGCCGATCGCCCGTGTCGCCGAAATCGAGCTCTCGCACGAATTGCGGGCTTCGCATGACCGTCGCCAGCAGGTCGCTCCTCGTCTGATCTGACAGATTCAGGTTCACCGCCTCCCGCGCTAGGAGCAGCGCCCTGTCGAGGCGTGGCTGAAGCAACCCCTGGGCGCCGAGACTGTTTGCGAGCGAGATCGTGGCCGCCAGCTCCGCCCGACTCGCCGCGTCTCGGGCGCGGGAACGTTGCGCGAGTGCCAGGCTGCCCGCGATGAGCGCAATGATCAGGAACGTTGCCACCCCGGCCAGCAGGCCTCGGAGGCGACGATTCGTCCGTCGCTGGCGCTCGGCTTCCCGGTCACTTGCCTCACGGCTCGCGGCCAGGAACAGCTGCTCACGCTGGTTGAGTTCTCGGCCGTGACCGGCGGCCCACTCGAGTGTGACCGAGAGGCGAGTGCCACGATACAGCTCCGCAGGGTCTCGCTGTCGCTCCTCCCAGTGGTTTGCCGCCTGGGTGATGTGCCTGCGGATCTGCCTGCCCTGGACATCTTCCTCGAGCCAAGCCCGAAGACGGGGCCATTCGCGGATCAGGGCCTCGTGGGCGACCTCGACCGCCCCCTCGCTCGTCGTCAGCAATCGGTCCTCGGTGAACCGAGTGAGAACCGCGTCCACGGCGGGCGTTCGATCGAATTCGGACGTCGGAACGCGCCGGCGAACCGCTGTCCCCCCATCGCCTTCCGAGGACAGCCGCAGGAGGATGCTCCGTGCTGCCTCGCGCTGCTCGCCTTGGAGTTGCCCGAAGGAGGCTTCGGCCAGGCGGGCCACCGCGCCCTCAACCCCACCGCTGCGCTCGTAGCTCTCCAGCCGGAGCCATCCGGCCTCTCGTGCGTGCCACAGCTCCACGAGCGTGGTCGAGAGCAGTGGGAGGGCACCTGGCTCTTCCAGCACCTCCGCGACGATCGCATCGGCGAGGCTCGACTCCACCCGGAGCCCGACCCGTCGGGCGGGCAGCTCGACAACTCGATGCAGCTCCTCCGCGGTCATCGGGCTCACCAAGACGTGATTGGCCGCCAAACGCTCGGCCAGCTGAGGGTATGCGGCACAGTGACCGTAGTAGTCCGCGCGGATGGTCACGACGACGCAGTTCCTCTCCGGGTCGTCGGCCGCAAGAGCGAGGGAGTCGGCAAACTTCTTGCGTTCCACCTCCGAGGTCGTCAACGTGAACAGTTCCTCGAATTGATCGACGACCAGGACGGCACGATCGGCCGAGCCGTTCTCGAGCGCGGCACGAAGCGTTTGCGTGGGGTGCTCGCCAGGCCGGATGACCACTTGGTGCCATCGTTCGCTGCCGGGGAGGAGACGGGCAGTAAGAGAGGGGAGCAGCCCGGCCAGCACGACCGAGGACTTTCCGCTGCCGCTCGGCCCCACCACGCCAAGCAGCCCCACTCCGACGGTTCGGGCTGCAAGCTCGCCGACGAGCCGCTCGCGTCCGAAGAACAAGGCGGAGTCCTCGCGGTCGAACGAGGCCAGGCCCTTGTAGGGGCAGGACACTGCCGACGCCGACGAGGCTGTCGCTCCGCCATACAGCCGCCCGAGCCTGAGTTGGATGGCGTTGTTCGCGAAGGCGAGCTCCGCGGTCCGACGGGCCCGCCCCTCCGCGAGCCACTCCGCCGCCGCAGAGAGCCGGCGGCTCATGACGTCCCGGGCCCAGTCGCTCGCGACCTCGTGCACCCGGCTGGGGACCCCGGAGGAAGCCCGGACCATCGACTCGATCGGAGCCTCCTCGATGTCCTCGCCTGCGTACAGGCGAACGATCTCTCCCACGCTCGATGCATCGAGCGGCCGGAGCGTTCGGTGAGCGTCGCCTCGAGAGTCAATCGCGGCGACGAGTTCCTCGAGCTCCGGGCGTCCGTCGGCGTCGAGGAACAGCACCGCGATGAGGCTTGGCCCTGAGGCGACCCAGTCGGCGGCCCGTCGAAGCGCGTCGACCACCTCCGCCCCCAAGGCGTCGAGGTCATCGATAACCACGAGGCTTGGAGCGGCTGCACTGCCGGTCCGTTCGATCTCCGCGATGGCGACCGCGGTCCCCGTGCCGCCCGCTCCCTGATGCCGCACCTCGCCTCCGTCCAGATGCACGGATGACGCGAGCTCGGCCAGAAGCCGAGTCTTTCCTATGCCGTGAGGTCCCGATACGAAGAGCAGTCCTCCTGCTCCGCGTCTCGCCCGGCGCCACGTCCCCCGGAGCCACCGCATCTCGTGTTCGCGATCGACCATGGGCGTCGATGAGTCCAGCTCGGGGGGGATCGGCATCCTCGGCCTGTGCACGCGCAAGACCGCCGCTGCTGGCTCCGGTCCGACTGGCTCCACGACCTCGACAGGCCTGTCGAACCCCTTGAGTTCGATGGCTCCACGATCCTCGAAGCGAACTCCTTCGAGGCCCTCACACAACGCGGCCGCGGCGCGTGTCACGAGCACCTGACCGGCCGCGGCCGTCGAACACAGACGAGCCGCCATATTGATGGCCTTGCCTCGATAGCCGTCTTCCACCGGGATCGCCTCTCCGGTGTCGATCCCGACCCCAACCGGGAGCCGAAGGTCGGGGTCCTGAGCCGTCTCCTCGATACAGGTGAGCTGGAACTCAAGCCCTGCCCGAACCGCCTGGTCGGTGTCGCGGAAGATCGCGAGCGCTTCGTCGCCTCGCAACTCGAGGACCAAGCCTCCACGGGATTCGACGGTCTCCCGAACGAGGTCGGCAAACTTCTTTGCTAGACGTGCGGCCGATGCGTCGCCGCGCTCTCTGGTAAAGGTGGTGTATCCGCGAATGTCGGCGATCAGGAAGGTCCGGACCGAGCCTTGCTTCTCGGAGCCTCGACGAAGGCGTGGTCTGACATCCAATCATGTGCCCCCAGGAAGTGAGACGTCTGGGCTCACCCGAGTATGGTGAGCTCTATCGGATCCGGCAAGGTCTGGGTCGGTCGAGGCCTGCGTGTCGCAAAGGTGCGCCGTCGGAGTCACCACAACACCCGATCTGGACCAGTCCGCTGCGGGAAGCCCGGCGCCGTCGGGGGCCGTCGTCGGACCGGCCACTCCAGAGGCACTCTCACACGAGGTGGACCAAATCTCGGAGGTCGGTCAATCCATGGCGGCATCGCCGCTCCGCGGTCGCGGGCGGTTCCTCCTGGGCCATCGTCACTTCCCCGGGTCGGGCGAAGGATACCGAGGTGCTGGAACCAAACTGCGGCCACGGGGCTATCATGAGGTTCGCTCGGAGGCGCGCGTCGTAGTCACGAGGTGACCCATTGTTCGACATCGGTCCTGAGAAGCTCCTGGTGATCCTCGCGATCGCGCTCGTTTTCCTCGGCCCGAAGAAGCTCCCGGAGATGGCGCGTTCGATCGGCAAGGGCGTACGAGAGTTCCGGAACGCCTCGGCCGGCATCCGGGAGGAGCTCACGGCCCAGCTCGATGCCCCCGATGCGCCGCCGGCCTCCAGCCCGGATACGCCGGCCTCGTCGAGCGAGTCCCCGAACGGGACGTCGGGAGGAGGCAGCACATGATCGGACTGCTCGGACCCGAAGATCTGCTGATCGTCGGGCTCATCGCGGCGCTCCTGTTCGGAGGCAAGAAGCTTCCCGAACTCGCCCGATCGCTCGGCCGCGCCAAGAGCGAGTTCCACGCCGGCCTGCGAGAGGGCGAGACCCCCACACCCGACGCCGGGAAGGGCCAGGGAACAAAGCCCGAGCCGTAGCGGCGAAGGAGTTGTGGAGGTTCTTTGGGGATTCCCTTGACCGGTAATCCGGCACGTTCACTTCTGATGTCG
>JACXTT010014336.1_pt1 | contig 10375 bp, 9 predicted proteins | sample 9270951 | NCBI WGS metagenome assembly JACXTT01 (sample SAMN15532306, study PRJNA645909) | rock metagenome | isolation source: weathered quartz diorite | place: Puerto Rico | collected 2017-06-21
CGTTCGATCGTGTGATGGTGAGAGCCCGGGAAATTCCTGCGTTGCGGAGAGCTTTCAGCGAAGCTTTGAGCAGCATCGTTCCGAAACCACGATTGCGATATTCCACTAAAACAGATGGACCGGGAGCGAGGTGATTATCGGCGTTGGGATCCGTCGAAATTGCGACTGCGCCAATGATGCGGAGACCATGCCGAAGCGCGAGACAGGTGGGCGTCTCAGCGGCAAACGCGCGATCCAACCACGGTTGGATGGTTTGCATAGTTTCGCGGATCGCCGGATTCCATGTTGGGTCGAGGAGGAACGCTGTCGCGAAAACTTTGCGTACTACCTTTTCGTCGTTCTTCGTTGCCGGAGCAATTTGATAATGCGCGGGCAAGCTCAAATCGACATCATCAAATGTCGACAGGTCCCAAGCGAACTGAAGCCAGTTAACCAGTTTCATAAAACTCACCTGATATAAGCACAGCTCTCGCCTCCCCCCGACTGATGGTCGCACGGTCGGCTTGTAGACGCAAAAGATTTTACGCGCCGGGCGACTGCCTACAGCTCAGAGCGCTTGAACGCTTTTCAACATTTCGTTGAACGGCTGGTACAGGTCGCGGTGCTGGGTAATGCTACGTCTCAGCACCGGCTTGAAACTCCCGAGATCGGCCACGTTGACGATTAGATCTATGCTGTGGGCCCAGGCGCTCATGGCGTCATTGGTTGGATAGCGGTGGCTCAGCAGGATGACGAAATGTTCGCGCCGCTGCGCATCTGGTCGCTTGATCAGTTCGGGTAGAATCGGGTTGGTCTGCAACGTAGAGCCTTTGAAGTTTTCGTAAATTACCACCACGGTGTAGTTGTACGTTTTAAGTTTGAGCACTACGTCTTCGGTATAAAGGCCGAGGTGCACCTTGTAGGTGAGATCGATTAGCTGCGGCACGACGATCTTTTGGTACTGCTGATGATCAACGCAAACCAGTGCGGTGTTGTCACCGAGATTGAAAAATTGTGATTCGAGCTGCTGCTCTTGTTCCATGTAATCCTTTAGCGAAACGCGTTCTCGGGAATATCCAGGCGCAAGCCGGAATCGATGTCGCTGTCTATGCCGCGCGCTTTTTGGATCAAATCGATACCGCGCGAGATTCGCCCTTTCTTGGTGGCATAAAGCTTGGCTGTCTCCTCCGTGATCAGATTTTTCTCGTAGGCTTGGAGAATCGATTGATCAAAAGTCATCCAGCCAAACGGTGAGCTGGCCTCAATGATCTCGTAGAAGTTCCGATGTTCGCCTTCGCCCAGGGTGACGGTCTCTCGCGTGCGCAAATTGTGGCCCATAATTTCAGTCAACAACTGCCGCCCGCCGGCCTCTTTCGGCGCCAACCGCTGGCTGATGATATAACGTAAAGTGCCAGCCAAGCGCAGGCGCAACTGCTGTTCTTCACCAAGCGAGAAGAGGCCGAGAATTCGGTTGATCGATTGCCCGGCATCGACCGTATGCAGGGTGCTTAGAACCAGGTGCCCAGTCTCCGCCGCCATCAGCGCGATTTCGACGGTGGCGCGGTCGCGCATTTCACCCACCAGAATCACTTTTGGAGCCTGGCGCAGGGCTGCGCGCAAGCCGGTGGGATAATTGTTAAAGTCCTGTCCCAATTCACGCTGATTGAATGTCGCCTTCCGGTGCGGATAAACAAACTCGATTGGGTCTTCCAGCGTAACTACGTGGACTGATTGCGTCTCGTTGATCTGATTGAGCAGGCCGGCGAGGGTGGTGGTCTTTCCGCTGCCAGTCGCGCCGGTGACAAGGATCAAGCCGTTTTTCTCCTGAGCAATTTCGTAAAAAACGTTCGGTAGCCCGAGCGATTCGATGGTCGGAACTTCATCCAAAAGCTTTCGCAGGACGATTGAGAAATGGCCCTGTTGACGGAAAATATTGACACGGAAACGAGCCACGCCTTCCAGCGCGTAACTGCAATCGCAGGATCCGGCGGTGAGATAATCGTAAATCAACCGCCGATTCCCTTGCATGAGGGAGAGTGCGATTTGTTCGGTTTGGTACGGGGTAAGCGCTTCAATTGGTGGATCGACAAAGACTGGCTTTAACTCGCCCCAGTCTTCCACTTGAAGCGGACGGCCGACCGAAAAGTTCAGATCGGAGATGCCGGCGTAGGTCTTCAGCATCGCCTCGAGAATTTTGTCCAGATCCGGAATTCTCATGAGCGATTTCTATTCGTCTGCGCTGTCAACGGGTGGTTCTTTGAGAAATGGCCGGAATTTTTTCTTATCGAGGCACTTGTCATACGCTTCTTCGGGCGAGATGCGCGCGTGACGCAAGTGTTCCATAATTGCGTCATCGAGGGGTTGGTTGCCCTTCTTTTTACCCACCTGAATCATACCGGGGATTTGGTGGGTCTTGCCCTCCCGGACGAGGTTTGCAATCGCCATGTCGACCACCAGAATCTCGAGGGCGGCAACGCGCCCCGGTTTGTCGATTCGTTTGAACAAATTTTGGGCAATGACTCCCTTGAGCGACTCGGCCAGGGTTGTGCGGATTTGATTTTGCTGGTTGGTGGGAAATACGTCGATGATTCGATCCACTGCTTTCGAGGCGCTCGATGTATGCAAAGTTCCAAAAACCAGGTGTCCGGTGGCTGCGGCCGTCAGGGCCAGTTCAATCGTTTCCAGATCGCGCATTTCACCGACAAGGACGATGTCGGGATCTTCACGCAAGGCGCCGCGTAAAGCCGCGGCAAATGACCGGGTGTGAATGCCTACCTCGCGGTGTTGGACGAGGCAGTTCTGGCTGCGATGGACAAATTCAATCGGGTCTTCTACGGTGATGATGTGGTCGTGCCGCTGTAAGTTGGCGTGATCGATCATTGCCGCCAGAGTTGTCGATTTTCCCGAGCCGGTTGGACCGGTGACAAGGATCAATCCTTTCTTCAGCATGGGGAACCTTTTCAAAACCGGCGGCAAGTGCAGGTCCTCCACCGTTAAGACATCCGATGGGATCCATCGAAAAACCGCTGAAATTCCGTACTTTTGTTGGAAGAAGTTTACTCGATAACGAGCAACATCCGGCACTTCGTAACCGAAATCGACGTCCGAGGTTTCCTCGAATAGTTTGATCTTACCCTCTGGCGCGATTTCATAGACCATTGCCTTCAAATCGTCGTTTTTCAGCGCGGGGTAATCGACCCGCACCAAATCGCCGTGAATTCGGAGCATCGGCGAATTGTTGGTCGAGAGATGCAAATCGGATGCTTTCTGCTCGGTCATCAATTTGAAGAAAGCGTCAATGCGAGCCATGAGCGTCCTTTTCCGAGAAGCTAAATTGATGCCATCAGGCCGGATTCAACGTGGCCGCAGCCGGGTAGTTGTACTGCGAGATCAGCCGGCGGACTGGCGGGCGGCGTCCAGGGTGGAGCGGACTTGCTCGAGCAGCTTTGTCTGGGTGTAGGGCTTCGGGATAAACCCGCGCAGACCGCGGGCGAGCATGGAGGCAATTTTGCTTTGTTCAGCGAATCCGCTGGTCAGCACGACGTTGACGCCCGGATTGACCGCCCGCAACTCGTCGAAAACGGCATCGCCATCCATGACGGGAAGAAAAAAATCCAGAAGCACCAGGCCGATCTGTTTGCGCACGCTCTGATAGATTTTCAGCGCCTCGAATCCGTCGTGCGCGACGATTACCTTGTAGCCTTCCTCGGCCAGCATCTCCGCAGCCACTGCCGCCACAGCTGGCTCGTCCTCGATGACGAGAAGCATCTCACGGTTCCCGGTTGGATTTTTAATTTGAGTGGTCGATGGAATTTCAGGCAGAACATCTCCATTTTGCGTCGCGGCCCGGTCCAGCTCCCCCGGAGGCGGAGTCACTGCCGAAATTTGCCCGCCACCTTCAAACAGGAACGCCGAAGACGGCGGAGGAACAACGGTAAAGTTGACTTTAGCCTTCCTTTTAGCTTTGACGTACGAGCCTTCCAGGATTTTTGACGTCACCCGGTCGAAAAGGGCCTGCGCGGTTCTTGAGGCCAACTCAACGCGCTCGCCCAGGAGATTGAGATAATCATATTCACCTTTGTGCCGACGCGCCAGGTCGGTATAACGGGAGATCTGCTGCACGATTGCATTCAGTTCGGTGGAACTGGCGGCGATCCACTTCAGGTCTTCGTGATCGAGCATAAGCTATGTGGTTCAGGTAGGCTTAGTTCTCGTTCACACACGCCCACCAAACGCAGGCGAGAATTACGAAAAGAGCAGTTGTAAAAGCGCCAAGAGCGAACATAGATGAAAGAATTTTTACATGAGCACGCTTCATGCCCGCTTGCCTTCGCTCCTCGGTTGCTCGATTCGTTTAGCGAAATCATTGACCTCAAACCGACGATTTAGCTGCGCACGCGTGCATTTCATCGGCCAGTATTCTGGAGTGCGCGGACATGTCCGCGCTTTCGAACTCGTGATTCGGCCTCACGTGTCTGCAGAAAGCGGCGACGTGTCGGCGCACTCCCCAAAGCCGTCATCGGCTCGAAAAAGGCGGGCGGTTTGTCCACTTGCTTTCCGGACAAAACGGTTAGCGGGGCGCTAGCGCGCAAACGGGGAGGTTTGGCGTCGAATCTTCGCGTTTTGGGAATTAAATTCCGAGCATGCCCAGTTGGTTTCGGTGCGGCTTTTACGGCGCGCTCGGTCTGGCCGTGCCGCTCGGCCTTTTTCTGCTTTGGCTTTGGCAGCCAGAGCGTCAGGTCGATCGGCACACGCACAATCTTTTGCGCAAGTTGGAAGGAAAAAACTGGTCCGGTGTTGCCGATTTTCTGGCCGACGACTACGCCGATCAATGGGGCCACGATCGCACGCTCGCTCTCGCGCGCATGCGCGGAGCTTTCCGCTATGTCCGCGCTCTGCGAATCAGCCCGCTTGATCCAGTCCTAGCCGTCGATGGTGACCGTGGCGTTTGGCGCGCAAAAATTACAATTGACGGTGACGGGGGCGAACTGCTCGTTTTTATCAAAGAGCGAGTTAACTCGGTCGCGACGCCATTCGAGCTAGAATGGCGCCATGCTTCGCGTAAACCGTGGGATTGGAAACTGGCGAGTGTGCGTAATCGAGATTTGGAAGTTCCGGCCGGTCTCGACTGACGATAACAATCGCATGGGCCGGGAGCCGTTAGCGCGGCAACATGCGTTTCGGTATTGAGGGGCCGGTCACTTACCAAGTGCGCGGCGCAGCTGATTCCTAGCCAAGTCCACTTCGTGTGGCGTTTGATTGCAAAGCAGGATGCCGCGGAGCTTGTCCCCCTGATAATAATGGGCAACAAACTTTTTCTTAGCGTAAGCGCCGCGAAGGTCGACCCGGGTCGGGTGCATGCTGAAGTCGCCTACAAAGTGGATCGTTAAATCGAATATTTCTGTCCAAAAGTAAGGTAGTTGTTCGTAACGAATGCGTTTCTTTCCGGTCATATTCGCGCCGGCGACAAGACCTTGTGCACGCGCGTTATCCCAGTGAGTTTGCCGGCGCACGCCGCCCATCACGCGATCGGGATAGAATGCAAGGTCGCCAATGGCATAGATGCCTTTTTCCTCCGTTTCGAGATAGTCGTTTACCGGCGATCCGTGCGGGCTGGAGAGGGGAGTGTTCCGTACCAGGTCAAGATTCGGCTCCGCGCCGCACGCTACCACCGCGAGGCCCGCCGGAACACGATTCCCGCTTTTGGTCTGGATATTGCGCAAGACCGTTTTGCCTTCGAACCCGTTGAGACTTTCGCCCATCAACATGGTAATGCCGTGCTTCGCCAGGTACTCTGTCAACCATGCGCCGGTTTGCGGATCGAGATAGCGATTAAGGAGATAAGAGTTTCGATGCATGATGCTGACCTTCAGCTTCATCAGCCGCAGGCTGGCCGACGCTTCGCAAGCGAGCAATCCACCGCCCACGACCATGATGTTTTTTTCCAAGTCGGCCATTTCCCGCAGGGCGAGCGCGTCACGTATGGTCCGTAAATAAATGACGTTACCCAGGTTGACGCCTGCCACTGGTGGCCGCACTGGCCGGCTGCCCATAGCCAGGCACGCTTTTCTAAATTCAATGCTCTCGCCGTTGGCGAGCACGGCCAAACGCCGCTCAATATTGAATTGCGTCACGATCGTTCCCCAACGCGTCTCGATCTTATGGGAATCGTACCAACGGGCATCGAGCAACTGCAGCTTTTTCTCCTGTGGATCTTTCTCGCGCAAAAAACTCTTCGAAAGAATCCAACGTTTGTAAGGCGGCGAGACCTCCGCTCCCACCAGCGTAACGGTACCGCGCTTGTCGTACTTGCGGATGCCTTCGCAGGCGCTGGCCCCGCTTGCACCACTACCGATAATGAGATAATCGCGCTGGATCATTTTGCGAAAGATCGGACGATAAAGAATTGGCTCGCCTGCTGGCGAGGGAAAAATTTCAGCGCTGTCAGCTGCTGACGCGCTCGCCTTGGGACAGCCCGGATGGTGTCGGGGTTAAATGGTTAGAGCGTTACATCGTTAAACCGCTCGGCGACCTTTCCATGGGCAAAAATTTGACTGGAAGTTAAGCAAGCGAACGCTCCAAACTGGCTGCTGCCATGAACGAATCCACCATTCAAATCAAGGATACGACCGCGAATCCGGCTCCGCTTGGGCTGCTCGGTTTCGGCATGACGACGGTGTTGCTCAATCTGCACAACGCAGGCTTCTACGAGCTTAACAGCATGATTTTGGCAATGGGCATTTGTTATGGCGGACTTGCTCAGATCATTGCGGGCATAATGGAATGGCGGAAAAACAACACCTTCGCCGCAACGGCGTTCATCTCTTACGGACTGTTCTGGCTCTCACTGGTCACGTCGATCGTCCTCACGAAATTGGGATGGGGCGCGCCATCCAATGATACAGCAATGGCCGCGTATCTGGCGATGTGGGGATTGTTCACCGCGGTAATGTTCATCGGCACGCTGCGGCTGCATGTCGCCGGCCAAATCATTTTTGGATCGCTGGCAATTCTTTTTTTCCTTCTCGCGATCGGCGATTTCACAGGCGCGAGCGCTGGTTTCAAACACGCGACCGGGTACGAAGGAATTTTCTGCGGCTTCTCTGCCATCTATGCGGGACTCGCGCAGGTGCTGAACGAATTGTTCGGCAGAACGGTTCTGCCTCTTGGCCTTGTCAAAAAATAATTTGGGTGGAACGCGATCTTCCTTGGCGCGCCGGAGCTTTAGCAAGAGAGGCGAGCGCGTTGGCAATTAATGCGGCTTGGCCGTTTGGGTTAGCATGGTCTTTGGGGAAAGCTCATCCACCTTAGGATTGTCTTTCATTCAACAAACTGGCCGCAAGTTGCAGGGCCGACTCACCTTTCCCGCCAAGCATCCGTGCAATTTCCTCCCGACGCGCCTTTCCACTCACTTCCTGTAAATTGGAGAATGTTCGGCCGCGGACGACACTCTTGCTTACGACAAATTGCGACGAGGCGGCGGCCGCGACCGGAGCGAGGTGTGTGATACAAATCACCTGATGCTGACTTGCTAGCGTTTGCATCTTCGCGCCAACGGCGTGCGCGACCTCGCCACCAACGTTTGTGTCGATTTCATCGAAAACAAGCAATGGGATGGCGTCGTGAGCCGCTAGCGCTGACTTGATCGCCAGCATGAGGCGCGAGATTTCTCCGCTCGAGGCAATGATGCGCAGCGGTTTCAGCGGTTCGCCCGGATTCGCTGAGAAGAGCAATTCCACGGAATCGAAGCCATTTGGGCGCGATTCTTCCAGTGCAGTCAGCTTCGCCTCGAACGCGGATTGGCGAAATCCGAGGTCGCGAAGATTGCGCCGGATGTTTTCGGAGAGTTTCGGCGCGGCTTTTTTGCGAAGCTCGCGCAATTCTTCACCGGCGCGCCTCATTTGAGCGCGGACTTTCTCGATTTGCGTTGCGAGGCGCTCCAGCTCCGCATCTCTCCCCTCAATCTTGCGCATTCGTTCTTCCGCGCGTTTTCCAAATTGGATTACCTCGGAGATCGAGCCGCCGTATTTTCGTTTCAAGCTTTCAAAGAGGGAGACGCGTTGCTCGAGCGCGGCAAGTTGCTCCGGATCGAGGTCGAGTTTTTGGGCATAATTGGAGAGTGAACGCGCGATATCGGAAAGTTCGACGACGGCGGTTTCGTGCCCGGCAACGAACTGCGAAGTGAAAGGGTCGATCTTTTCCAGTTCGCGCAGCAAACGTTGCGTTTCTGCCAGTTGCGAGACGATGGAATTGTCCGCGTCTGAGAGCTTACCAGCGGCGGCGCTGGCCAGCTCGATCAACCGCTTGCTGTGGCTGGCCAGTTTGTAGCGCGCCTCGATTTTTTCTTCTTCGTCTTCCAAGAGATTTGCAGCGTTGATCTCGTTGATCTGGTGCCGAAGAAGATCGAGCTCCTGTTCGCGGGCCGTCTCGACCGTGTTGAGTCCGGCGTGTTCGGTGATGAGCGCCTGTAATTGACGAAAATATTTTTCGTATTCCTCCCGCAGCTCGCCCACCCGCGCGAACGAATCCAGCAGCTCCAACTGCTTTTCCGGTGAAAGCAGCGACTGGTGATCGTGCGGACCGTGGAGATCGACTAGTTGATCGCCAAGGCTTTTCAAGATCGACAATGTGGTTGGCGAGCCATTGATGAACTGGCGATTGACCCCGCTCGCGGACAAGGTGCGCTTGAGAATAAGATCACCCTGGCAAGCCTCGATACCGGTCTCAACAAGCTGGGGATTCAGTCTTTGCAAACCATCACCGGCGAAAACCGCTTCCACGCTGCAAATATCGGCACCGGTCCGAATGAGCGATTTGTCCGCGCGTTCACCAAGCAAAAGGTGCAGAGCACCGATGATGATCGACTTCCCCGCGCCGGTTTCTCCGGTGACGGCGATGAAGCCGGGTGCAATTTGCCAATCGAGCTCCGCCACGAGAGCGAGATTCTTAATCCGGAGCAAATTGAGAACGACGGACATCGCAAAAGTTGAGAGTTGAGGGTTGAGAGTTGAGAGTGGCGCGCTTTTGAAGATTTCAAACTCTCAACACTCAACTTTCAACTCCGAAAACGTTCCGGAGGAAGGCTCTCAACTCATTCTTACCTTTCTCGGCACCGGCACTTCGCAAGGTGTGCCGATGATTGGATGTGACTGTGATGTATGTCTATCTTCCGATGCACGCGAAAAGAGGCTACGCTCGTCCATTTACCTTGAGACGCCAGAGTGTTCGTTCGTCGTCGATACCGGTGCGGATTTTCGGGCGCAGGCGCTGCGTGAAAATATTCGGCGGGTGGACGCGGTAGTTTTCACGCATTCGCATACCGACCACATCATGGGATTCGACGATCTCCGACGGTTCGCCCACGCGCGTGGCTACATGCCCGTCTATGCTTCCGAGAAAACAATGCGGGATCTCGAGCGCGTCTTTATGTTTGCTTTCAAGGGTCTGAACCCTTTCGCGGGTTATTTGAAACCGGAACCGCACGTGATCGACGGTCCATTTGAGTTAGGATCGACAACCGTTACTCCCTTACCGGTTCCGCATGGGAACACAATCGTGAACGGCTATCTGTTTTCAAAGGGCCACAAAAAATTAGTCGCCTATCTGAGCGACTGCAGCAGCGTTCCAGGCGCGATTGTCGATCTTATCTCGGGAGTGAAGGTTTTGATCATTGACGCGCTTCGGGAAAAACCACATCCAACGCACCTGAGCGTTGCACAGGCGCTGGGAGTCGCCGCCAGCGTTAATCCTGGGCAGACGTATTTTACTCACATCGCGCACGAGCTGCCGCAATCTGCTGAATTACGCCTTCCGAGTGGAACGCACATCGCATATGACGGTCTCAAGTTGAATCTGTAGATGCGAGTTGGCCGATATTATCCCTTACTCGCTTGCCGAATCGCGGGTTGGTCGAGGCTGGCGCTGGTGGTCGTGTTCGCCCGTTATCTTCCGGCCGAGCAGCCGCTGGCCTCCTCGACTCTCGTCGTCTATAATAGAAACGCTCCGGATTCGGCTGATCTGGCGAAGTTTTACGCGCAACAACGCGGCATTCCGCGTGATCATGTCATCGCGCTGAATTGTCCCATCCAGGAGGAGATCAGTCGCGAAGAATATGACGCCACGATTGCGAATCCGCTTCGCGAAACGTTTGAGAAGCAGCATTGGTGGAAGTTGCGCGAATCGCTCGAGGAGCAGAAATCTGTGACGGCGACCTCGATTCGATTCGTCGCGGTGATGAGAGGTGTGCCGCTGAAAATTCGCCCGTCGAGTACTCCCTACCCGGGTGATGAACCCGTCCCCGGTGCGGTTAGCAGTCGCAATGAAGCATCGGTTGATTCCGAGCTGAGTGTGCTAGGCACTTTTTCTCCACAAATTTCCGGCGCGATGCGGAATCCAT
>JACXTT010014337.1_pt1 | contig 10375 bp, 11 predicted proteins | sample 9270951 | NCBI WGS metagenome assembly JACXTT01 (sample SAMN15532306, study PRJNA645909) | rock metagenome | isolation source: weathered quartz diorite | place: Puerto Rico | collected 2017-06-21
GTCGAGTTGCTGATCAAGCAACTCAAAGGGGACTACGCCCTGGGCAGCATTCCCACCCGCCACTTCTTCGCCAACGAGACCTACTTCCACCTGCTCCTGCTCGCGTACAACCTGGTCAATTGGTTCAAGCGGCTCTGCCTGCCTCCGGAGTTCCAGCCCGCCACCATGCAGACGCGGCGGCAGCGGATCCTGCTGATGCCAGCCCAGCTCCGTCGGTCCGACAACCGTCCACGTCTGCTTCTGCCGGCCAGTGGGCCCCGGGAAGCGGCCTGGAAGTACGCGCTCCAGCAGATCCCGCGACTCAAACCCTGAGAGCACCGATTTTCACGCCGGATTTAGGATGAATTCTCCCGGAGGACATCGCCTTACCAGGAGACCGCGCATCCCGCCTAGGCAGCGCGCGTACGTCGGCTGTCGTCACCATCGGCAGTCATCGCCAGGACCGCGATGAGCCCCGCATCCGTTCCTCACTCCTCAGGCGCGGCTTGCCTCAAGTCGCTCGAGGGCAGAGAACCCCAAGTCCATCACGATCAGGTCACGCTTCGCCGCGAGCGCCTTGGGGATCCCGGCGATGCAGTCGCTGGTTGTCTGCCCGCGAAACCCGGCTTCGCGCAAAGACCGGACAGGAGCACACCGTTATCCTCGTAATCTTCCACAACCAGATCCTGGACGGCCTCACGGTCGCGGGTCCCCGATGCAATTCCTCCCTGGATGCGGCGACACGATGCGGGCCTCCCGGTGCCGATCGGATCCGCCCAGGTCAACTCCATAAACGGCAGTCCAAGCGTCGGTGCGTCGCACCCATCGCAGCCGCTCCGCTCCTCCTTCCGTTGGGCCTGGGCTTACGGCTTCACCAGAAAGTGCGCGCGCCGGTTCTTGGCCCAGCAGCTCTCGTCGCGCTCGGTGCACAGGGGCCGCTCCTCGCCGTAGCTGATGAGGGTGACCCGGCTGTCATCGATTCCAAGAGTGCCGAGGTAGTCGCGGGCCGCCCTCGCCCGGCGTTCACCAAGCGCGAGGTTGTATTCGTTTGTGCCGCGCTCGTCGGCGTGCCCTTCGATCAGGAGCAGCATCCCGGCGTGCGCTCTGAGCCACTCCGCGTTCTTCGCCAGCTGCTCTTTGTCCCCCGGCCGAATGTCGTAACGGTCGAAGTCGAAGTGGATCTCGGACAGAGTGGGATTCTCGACATACTCCCGGGGCGCGGGCAGCGCCGGTAACGTGGTGCCCGGGGCGGTGAGCAATCCCTGGGATGCGGAAGCTCCCGGGCCTCTGGAGCCACCGGCGCCGCCGGGGGCACCCGCACTCGGCACAGTCGCCAGCCCGGTCCCCGGCCCGGCCGGCGCGCTAGCACTCGGCCGTAACCCGGTGCCACCGGGGCTCTGAGCCGGGACGGCGACGGCGGCACTGCCAGCCGGCGTTGGACTCGGCTTCTTGGGGCATCCCGCCAGGAGGAGCGCGGTCCCCAGTAGCACGATACTCAGAGTTACCTGTGATGTTCGGTTCACCGCGGCGATCCTCCCGTGCCATTGATCAAGGTTCAAAGCAACGCCTCTCCTTCATGGACGAGCCAGTGCGCGGCCTGGACCTCGCCGAGCCGGCAATGCAGTCGGACGAGCACCATCCGCAATAGCGCCGCCTCGCACTGGAGGCGCAGCCTGTCGCGCAGGCTGATGGCGTGGGCAGTCCGGCGGCGCAGAAGGGCGAGCGCGATCTCGAGATGCTTGACCGCCAACCGATCGTTCCCCCAGGTGAGGTGCGCGAGCCCCAGCAGCCGATAGGCGTGCTCGTCGCTCGGATGGCAACGCACGTGAGCCGAGAACACGAGTGTCGCCCGGCCGGCCAGGCCCGCCGCGAGAGCGCGAAAGCCGGGGAGGCACGGGCCGCACCGTTCCCGAGCCTCGGTCAACTCCTGGATCACGTCGGTCATCGCCGCCAGATACTCCCCCGCGGTCACTGTTGGCGGCAGACCCCGACCAAGAGCCCGCTCGGCGTCAGCACCGAAGAAAAACCCCACGACGACCTCCGGAGCGAGTCGCTACGATGCACGCGGGCAGAGAAGCCAGGCTTCCGCATGCTGGGTGCCGTTCAGATCCGCCTGGACAGGCCCAAGCCTCAGCCGCCCTCGGCTCCCGCAAAAAATGCACTCAAGCACCTGCTCCGGCGAGACCGTCCGTCGCTGCCAGCTTTGCCCATAGCATTCACACGTGACGACGACAATGAGCCTGTCCACTCGCATCCCCCCCGGCGACCACTGACCCCGTCGCGTTGCGCGTCGCGTTGGCGTCCGTGCGGCGTGATCGAGCACCTGGCGGCCGCTGGTGCCTCATGAAGAAATGCCCGCGGCGGCAGCCACCGGCGCCGGGGCGACACCAGACCAGAGAGACCCCAGCCGGCTTTCCACGCAGCCGCCGAACGTTTCTGCCCGGTAAAGCACCGACAGCGGTCGCCAGATGGCGATGGCTCCGCGTGAGCTGGCGTGTCGGGGCACCGGGTGTTGTCGAAGCCAGCTCAAAGTCAGGCCCACGAACCCGATGAAGAGCGCCGCGTCGCCGATCGCGCGGAACACGGAACGGCCCACCACAGGCTCAGCTCGGCCGGCAGCCGGCGGCACGAAGAGCCCGGTGATGATGTCGGCAGACAGATCGACGGCTGCGCGGACCTCGACGTTCCAGATCCGGAAGGGAGGCGCCGGCAAACGGTGCCACCCACCGACGAACCGAAGGGAGAAGACCGGCACGGGCCCGACGAGATCGGCGGCCATTGAATCGATTACGCCGACCGATGCGGGGCCGAGCCGCGCCGCCGCTGCCCCCATCCACATGAATTCGCCGGGATCGTCCGTCCCGCAGAGAAGGAGCGACATCTCGTCGCCATGGCCAGGCCGCGATGCACGGTAGCGCAGGCGATCGAGGACCGCGGCTTCCCGTCCCGGGCGTGCCCTGAAGGTGCACCACCGCAACGCCATCATGGCCTCGTTCATCGGCACGGCAATTCGCGTGCCTACCAGACGAATGGCGAGAAAACATTCGGCGAGACAGTCACTTAGTATGTGGGAATCACACCGAATGCGGCGACCCGGGGGGCGGGGCTCGGAGGCGGACCGCAAGAGTTGCAGCGTGCCGGGGCCGCAGCCGGGCGGAGGCGCCCGGAGAAACGAGGGCATCCGCCTGAGTCCAGAAGACTGGGCGCTACGGCTGGGTCCGCTCGGGCGACTCTCCTTCGTCGGACCGCTCGTGCGATAACTTGTCGATCCCGTACTGCCGCAGCTTGTAGTGCAGGGCCCGCGGGCTGATCCCGAGGACCTTGGCCGCCCGCTCCCGATTCGCGGTGATCACGCCGAGGGTTCGACGGATCACCTGTTCCTCGACGACGTGAAGTGGAATGCCCAACGGGATCGTGAGACTCTGCTCCAAGCGCTCGCCTGTCAGGATCGTGGAGGGAAGGTAGAGGGGGCGGACCACGCGATCGGGGACCGTCACGACGAGCCGCTCGACGAGGTTGCGAAGCTCGCGGACATTGCCGGGCCACGCGTACTCGCGGAGCGCTTGGAGCGTCGGCGCCGAGAAAGACTTCTCCGGGCGACCGTACCGGGTGCAGAGCTCCCGCAGAAACGCGGTCGCGAGCACCGGGAGGTCTTCCAATCGTTCGCGGAGCGGCGGCAGGGTGATCGGCACCACGGCGAGCCGGTAATAGAGGTCCTCGCGGAACGTCGACCCCTTGACGGCTGCCTCGAGGTCCTTGTTAGTCGCCGCGATGAAGCGAACATCCACGGCGACCGGACGAGTCCCGCCGACTCGGCGGAACTCCCGTTCCTGAAGGACCCGAAGGAAGTCGACCTGGGTCTTGGCGCTCATCTCACCCACTTCGTCGAGAAAGAGCGTGCCCCCGTCGGCCTGCTCGATCCGCCCGACCTTCGTCGCCAGCGCGCCAGTGAACGCGCCGCGCTCGTGCCCGAAGAGCTCGGACTCGAGGAGAGTCTCCGGCAGTGCTCCGCAGTTCAACGTAACGAACGGGCCGCTTTTGCGGGCGCTGCGGTTGTGAATGGCCCGGGCCACCAGCTCCTTGCCGGTGCCGGACTCGCCGCTGATGAGCACGGTCGCGGTCGTCGATGCGACCTGGCGGACCCGCTCGTAGACCTCGCGCATCCGCAGGCTTCGTCCCACGATGTGTTCGAACACCTCGCGCTCCGCGACGCGCTCGCGCAACTGGCGGACTTCCTCACGCAGCGCCTTGTGCTCGAGCGCCTTCGCCACGACGTGGACGAGCCGTTCGGGCTCGGTCGGCTTGGTCAGGTAGTCGTACGCCCCGATCTTCATCGCTTCGACGGCACTGTCGATCGTGCCGAACGCCGTCAACAGAATCACTTCGGCCTCTGGCTGCTTCTGCTTCACGGCACGCAGCACGTCCAGGCCTCCCGCCCCCACCATCTTGAGATCGGTGAGCACGACACCATACGAAGTCTCATGGAGCAGACTCAGCGCCTGGTCTCCGCTCTCCGCCACCACGACCGCGTGGCCCGCTCTCTCGAGTATTTTCCCGAGCGCGGTCCGAATGTTCAGCTCATCGTCGACGACCAGGACGCTGCCTCGCATCAGAGGCTCGTGGGCCCACCGGCACGCGGAAGGCGGACGACCATCGTCGTCCCCAGGCCAGCCCTACTCTCGACATCAATGCTGCCGTTGTGACCCTCGACGATCCGGTGCGCAATCGCCAGCCCGAGCCCGGAGCCGCCCTGCCGGGTGGTGAAGTACGGGTCGAAGATCTGCGGAATGACCTCGGAGGGAATCCCTTCGCCTGTGTCTTGTACCGTGAGCTGCGCCCAGCCGTTGTCGCGCCGAGTCGCGAGCGTCAGGGTTCCGCCGCCCGGCATGGCCTGCAAGCCGTTGATCACGAGATTGAGGACGACCTGGGCGAGCTGGCCTTCATCGCCGGCGACCGGATCGAGTTCGGGGTCAAACTGCGTCTGGATCCCGACCCGGTGCCCAGTCGCCTCGAACGCGACGAGACTGAGGACCCGCTCCACGAGCGCATTGAGATCGAGCGGCTTTACTTCCGGGATCGAGGGTTTCGAAAAGCGGAGGAAGTTCTCGACGATCTGGTGAAGCCGCTCGATCTCGGAGCGAAGAATTCCGAGGTAGTCCTCGAGCTCCACCTTGGACGGCAGGGGCGCTCCGAGCTCTTGGACCAGCAGGTGCAGATTCAGGCTGAGGGCGTGCAGCGGATTTTTCACCTCGTGGGCCACGCCGGCGGCCAGCGTGCCGAGCGCGGCAAGCTTGTCCGCTCGCCGTAGCTGAAGCTCCAGCCGACTGACCTCGGTCACGTCGCGGAGGAGAAGCACCAGCCCGTTGGACCGATTCGATTCGTCACGAAGCTCAGCGGCGGACACGCGCACGATCAGCCGGCGACTCTCGGCGCCCAACACGGACAGGTCACTCTCCTGGAAGAGCCCCTGGCCGCCGAGTGCGGTGCGAACCCACACGGCGAGTTCCGCCGCTGCGCGCTGGAGCGCGTCCTCCAGGGGGCGGCCGATGACCATCGAGGCCCGGACCCCGAGCAAGCGTTCGGCGGCGGTGTTGAGCGAGGTGACCACGCCGTCGGAATCCAGCGTCAACACGCCGGTCGGGATGCTTTCCAGCACATTGCGCATGAGGGTCTTGACCCGCTCAAACGTCTGGGTGGTCGACCGGTAGTTCTGAAACGTGGTGAAGAGCACGATGGCGGCCGCGGCGAGGGCGAGGAGGATCGCCACGATCTTCAGGGCATCTGTCCACGTGAGTCCGTCGCGAGGACCCCCGGGGGATGAAATGGCGCCGGACGTCACCAGCGAATGCCGTTCGAACTGGATGCCGACCCCGACGGCGGCTGCGAGAAGCAAGGCGAAGAGCAGAAAGACCGACGCGGCCAAGCGAAGTGGAACGTATCCCAGGAACGAGCGGGCCGGGGTCGGACGGAGCATGGGTCAGACCCCCATCCGGCCACCACTCCGAGGTTCGTCGGTCCCAGACCGCGCTCGGGAATGGCCGTGTCTCATCCTCCGCACTGTAGCACTCTGGCAGCTAAGCGGAAACGTGGCTCGGCAGCGGCGACGAGCCGATCCTCGCTGGCGGGTCCGGGCCGCGCCACGACGCGCTGCGGACGCCACGCCCGGCCTGAGACGGTCGATATTGGTGCGAGACCTCGGCCTCCCAGATCTGCCGAGCTGCGAGAAGCGGACCGGGACCACCGATACACGACGTCGGCGTCCCGCCGTTTCGACGCGGGATTTCGCCTGACCGCTCCCTCCGGACATTCCAACCTCACGCGACAACGTGGTCGCCATCCGCCCTGGCCCTCCATGCCTCACGCGCTCGGTCGCCGCGCTGGCGCCATCCGGTATCCGGGCGAGGCGTTCGAGCACGGAAACCACCCGGGCCAAGCAGCGAGGACTGACGAGATCTGGGCGGTCGAGCCCGGTGTGTTCGAGGGGTAGACGGGGACCGGTCAGCGCCACGAGGGGATATCCCCAGAGCCGAGCGGCCGCCGTCGCGTTCGCCGCGAGCACTCCAGGATCCCCCAGCGTCAACCCATCCGCTGTGACCCCCCCGTCGCGCGACCGAGCCTGGCGACCGTGGCGAAGGGCGGTCGAGAATGCCTGGACCTCCAGGGGAAGTCCAGACTCACGATCACTTCTGGGAGGTAACGGGTGGCCCGTGACGCCTCCGCACTGCCGACTGGCCGGGCCCCGAGATGGTGGGCCAGGAATCGCAGATGCTGAGCCAGCTGCTCGGCCTCGGGCGCGCGCTCAGTCGTCACCGCTGCCAGGAGGCCGCCGCGCAAGACGCCGCCAATCTGGGGACGCCGTTCCTTAGGAGCCACGCGTCCTCCCTGCGCCAGATTGGCGCGCACGGGACGGCGCCGCCGGTCGACCTCCCGCGTGCAGCGGCTACTTCTTCACCGTCCCGGCCTTCGCGCTCACGGTCTTGGCGACCAGCTTCCCGTCCGCTTCCATGTACCCGACCCGGACCTCGTTGCCATCCTTCAGGTCGGTGGCCGAGGCGTCCTTTCCGCCGACCTTGATGGCCGTGCCCGTCAGGTCGAAGGTCAGTTCCTTGGGCGTCTTGCCCGCCACCTGGACGACCAGCCCGTTCGGCCCCACCGACTTCACCTTGCCGGTCACCATCGTCAGCTTTTCAGGCGCCTTCTTGACCTCGCCGGTGGGCGATGCCGAGGTCGCCGCCTTGGCCGGGTCCGCCTTGGCGGGTCCCTGAGCCGTCTGTGACCACGCTGCGCTGGTCAAGCCCACTGCCAAGGCCACCACCATCACGCCAACGGTCCTCATCCTCCCGTCCTCCTTTCTGTCCGCAGGGAATCGTCCACGTCCCACACCGTGTCCAGCGATGGCAGGAGCATCGGGCGTACCAAACCCGCTATGTGCGCATGCCGGGTCGCCGATTTGGCACTCGCAGCGCCCCAGTCTCCAGCCGCGACCGCAAATCCTGCAGTCGGCGGGGCTGGCACGCTGCAGGCCGGTCGCCGCCGCGCTCCCCGCGGTCTCAAGGCCCGGCCGTGACGGCGACTGAGAACGGGGCTTCCATTCTGGGCGTCTCGGTCCTCCGTGACAAACCCGCGGCGCCCGCCGAGCCCTGTCGAGGCCGGGACCGCAAGAGTTGCGGTCGGCCGCCGCGGCCGTCCGCCAGATGGGAGTGCAAGCGCCAAGGCTCCTTGACGTTTTCAGCGTGGCAAAGCCCTTGCTCCCTGACGATCCCGAGGAGTGTCGCTCACGAAGGGAGGTGACCAAGAACGATGGGAGAAAAGAAGACCCGGTCCAAACCGACGCGGGAACCTCAGCCGGGTGGCAGCGGGCAGCCCGTGCCACAGCCTCCCGTGCCGGCCCCCGCGTCGCCACAGCCGACGCAAGCCGCGGAGCGGTAACGGTCGCCTCGGAAGCCTGCGCGCCCGGGAAGGCGGGCGCTGATCCTTCTCGGGCCGCGGGCGAGTCAGACGGGAAGGAGGAGCCGCATGGAATACATGCTCGAGATGCAGTGGATCGACCCGGTTGCGGGGCGACTCGTCGAGATCCTCTCCGTGCTACCGCCCTACGTCGTTCAGACGGCGAGCCAGCCGCGGACCGACCGCGGCGCCCGAGCGAGTTCGCACTGCTGCAAGTCGAGACGCCGAGCGCTGTGGACGCGATTGCCGCCGCCATGCGGTCGCAGGCGTCCGCGTGCGCCTGGCCTCCAAGGCCGCGTGATAGACACGCCGACTCCCGGGGGACCAGGCAACAGGGTGACGGCGCCGCCCTTCGGGTACGCGTAGCGCATCATATCGTCCGTCGCATGTCACGTAATAGGTGATCAGCCCGCCCGGCGTCCCAGACCTCCCTGGTGAAGAAGTCGGCGCCGGCGATCGTGCCCCAGTGAGCCCGAACGCCGCGTGTGCGCCGATCGTGCAGAGGCGCACTCATCGCATGAGTCGCGCCGAGGGCGTGCGCCACGCCTACGACGTCCTCGTCCTAGGCGGGGGCGGCGCCGGACTGCGGACGGCGATCGAAGCGGCGGCCGCGAGCGTCCGGACCGCTCTCGTCTGCAAGTCACTCCTGGGCAAGGCGCATATGGTGCCTGAGGGCAGGATCGCGGCCGCGCTGGGGAACGTGTATCCCGAGGACAACTGGCAGGTTCATTTCCGGGACATGATGCGCGGCGGCAAGCTGCTCAACAACTGGCGGATGGCGCAGCTGCACGCGCAGGAGGCGCCGGACCGCGTGATCCCGCACCGCGGCGGGGTGGTTCCACGGCTGCCGTTAGGTGTCGGGGGCGCGGGATGAAGGTGCGGTCAACGGATCGGCGGAGGATGAGATGCTAACCGCGGGATGGGACAGACGAGGAATCCTCGCCGTCGGGGCGGCCATTGCGCTCGGGGGCATTTCGTTCGCCGGCCCAACGGCGCCGAATCCCACGGCCAAGGTCATCTCCGCCGAAAGCTTCGTGCTTATGGACGCTTCGGGCAAGCGGCGCGCCGCGCTGGCCATCCGGGCGGACGGCACGCCGGCCTTCGGCATTCTCGACGAAGCCGGCAAGGTGCGTGCCGCGCTCGGCATGCGCGAGGACGGGACCCCGAGCCTCGGCCTCGTCGACAAGGACGGAAAGACGCGGGCCGAGCTGGCGCTGCGACCCGATGGGACGCCGACGCTTGGATTGGCGGACACGGACGGCCGGACTCACGCGGAACTGGGCCTGCGCGCCGACGGCTCGCCGACCCTCGCGTTCGCCGACAAGCGTGGCAAGACCCGGGTCGTCCTCCTCGCCCGTGCCAACGGCGCGCTCAGCCTGGCGCTCACGGACCCCAGCGGCAAAACGCGGGTCGAGCTCGCAGTGCGGCCTGATGGCTCGGCCTACATGGCGTTCGCCCAGAAGGACGAGACGTCCCGCCTCGGCCTGGGCGTCTCCGCGGATGGCCCCGCGACGCTCGGCTTCTACGACCAGCAGGGCCGCATCCGGGTCGAGCTTGGCGTGGTCGGCGACGCCGGGCCCGGACTGGTCCTCCTCGATGAATCCGGGCGGGTTGTGTGGAGCGCACCGTAGCGGTCCGGGCTCATTGCCCAGCGGCGCGCGCGTGGAACCAGCCGGACCGTGACGGTCGGAGGGGCGACCCGTTCGATCTCGAGCCCGGGCCGCAGACCGAGCGTGCCGGGCTGCACCCGCAGACTCACCGTGCCCTCTCGCGTACCGGCGAGGTCAAACCGGGCCACGAGGGGAGTCATGCCGAAGGAGTCCAGGACCCAGCGAGCGGCGGGGCGCCGGCCGGGCCGGGGACTGGGGTGACCAAGGAGCTTCTGCTGCGGTGCGCGGATTCTTGGTTTTGGCATGAGCGGAAGCGGTCACATACGATGGATAGCACGGTGACCGGATGAGGCCTCGCTTCCGATGCTCCACTGCCGGAGGGGCGAACGATGGGAATGCGCTGGACATGGATCCCTTTGCTGCGCCATATCGCCAAGGTGGACGAAATAATGGTGGTCTTCTGGTCTGATTACTATGGTGCGGCACTGTTCAGTGACGAAGAAGAGATCGCCTGCCTCCCACACCAGCGATGTCGGCTCGAGATTGTCGGGACGGCAGAGAGCTCACACCCCGAGGTGGAGCTGCTCTTGCCGGGGCAAGTGATTCGCTATAAGGGACCGCTCTGCTTCCTCGATCGCTTTGAATTGCCGAGTGGGGCCACGGTGGGTCTGTGGCATCTGGTCGGCTTCAAGCTGCGGCTTGCGCCGGACACAGTCACTCCGGTGCCCGATGAGGACGCGATCCTGGATCACGCGCGAAGCAGACCCCAGTGTGTCCGAGTCCAGTGATCACGGTTGAGACCTATCGCAAGCTCTCGGGGAACTTCCCGGTGTTTTGTC
>JACXTT010014338.1_pt1 | contig 10374 bp, 9 predicted proteins | sample 9270951 | NCBI WGS metagenome assembly JACXTT01 (sample SAMN15532306, study PRJNA645909) | rock metagenome | isolation source: weathered quartz diorite | place: Puerto Rico | collected 2017-06-21
TTGGCGTCACCGACCACACCATCTTCAAGTCCATCTACTTCTTTGACCCCAATGGCCACCGGTTGGAACTGGCGGTCAACACCGCCACCATCGCGATGAACAAGGCGCTGGACGATGTAAAGTGGGACATGCTCAACGAATGGGACATCACCAAACGTGCCCCCAAACACGCAGCCTGGATGCATAACGGTAAAGCCAAGCAAGGAGTCGCAGCATGATGCCATTGAACGAAACCCACAAGCCTGAACTCAGTAGCTGGGTTGCCAGTGCCAACGCTTCTGGCACCGACTTTCCAATTCAAAATTTGCCTTATGGCGTGTTCAAACGCGCGGGCAGCGCGGAGGCCTTCCGGGTTGGCGTGGCCATTGGCGACCAGATACTGGACCTGACGGCTGTACACCAGACCGGCGCGCTGGGGTCCGACGTAGACGCCGGCACCCATGCTGCGCTCCGCGCCTGCTGCGCGCCCACACTCAATGCCTTCATGGCACTGGGCGCGAACGACTGGTCGGCTCTGCGCCTGGCCCTGTCCCGCGGTCTGCGTGCGGGCTCTGCCGCACAAGCCAAGCTGGCGGCTTGCCTGGTGGCGCAGACTGACGCCGAGTTTGCCGTGCCCGCGCAGATCGGCGACTACACGGACTTCTACACCTCGGTGCACCACGCCACCAATATCGGCCGCCTGCTGCGCCCGGACAACCCGCTGCTGCCCAACTACAAGTGGATTCCCATTGGCTACCACGGCCGTTCATCGTCCATAGTTGTGTCCGGCCAGACCGTGCGCCGACCGGTGAGCCAGGTCATGCGCCCCGGTGCCAACGAGCCCGTGCTGGCAGCTACTGCCCGCATGGACTATGAGTTGGAAATGGGCATTTTCATGGGGCCCTCCAATGCGCTGGGCGAGCCCGTGAGCATGGACCACGCCGAGCAGCATGTGTTTGGCCTGTGCCTGTTCAACGACTGGTCGGCGCGCGATGTGCAGGGTTGGGAATACCAACCCCTAGGCCCGTTCCTGGCCAAGAACTTTGCCAGCACCGTGTCGCCCTGGGTGGTCACGCTGGAGGCACTGGCTCCCTACCGCGAGGCATGGACGCGTGCCGAAGCCGACCCGCAACCCCTGCCCTATCTGGACTCGCAAGCGTTGCGCCAAACCGGCGCCATCAACATTGAACTGGAAGTGCTGATTCAAACTTCCGCCATGCGCGCACAAGGCCAGGCCGAACACCGTCTGTCGCACAGCAACTTCCGTGACGCCTACTGGTCGGTATCGCAAATGGTGGCCCACCACACGGTCAACGGCTGCAACCTGCAACCTGGCGATCTGCTGGGCAGCGGCACGCAGTCTGGCCCCACGCCCGAAGAAGCTGGCTCGATGATGGAACTGTCCAAAAGCGGCAAAGAGCCCTTGACACTGCCCAACGGCGAAAAGCGCAGCTTTCTGGAAGACGGCGACACCGTTGTGTTCAAAGGCTACTGCCAGGCAGCGGGCGCGGCACGTATCGGTTTTGGCGAAGTTCGCGGCACCGTGCTGCCGGCGCGCACATTGGCTTGAGGTTGCAACACCATGCTCCAGCTCTACACCTACTTTCGCAGCTCAGCCTCGTACCGCGTACGCATTGCGCTGAACCTCAAGGGGCTGCCGTTTGAGTCTATCCCCATCCACCTGCTCAAGGACGGCGGAGTGCAGCATTCCGATGCCTACCGGCAGTTGAATCCGGCCGAACTGGTGCCCACATTGGTGGCCGGCGGAGCTGCCATGGGCCAGTCACTGGCCATCATGGAGTACCTGGACGAAACCCATCCCGAACCCGCCTTGTTGCCGCGTGACGCTGTGGGCCGGGCACGGGTGCGTGCGTTGGCGCAAACCATAGCCTGCGAGATCCACCCGCTGAACAATCTGCGCGTGCTGCAGTACCTGGAACGCGATTTAAAGGTCGACGAGGCCACCAAGGCCGACTGGTACCGGCACTGGATCACCCTGGGCTTTACCGCTATTGAAAGCATGCTGGCCAACAGCGCCGACACGGGTGCCTTCTGCCACGGCGATGCACCCGGTCTGGCGGATTGCTGCCTGGTACCCCAGGTGGCCAATTCACGCCGCTTTGATACGCCGCTGGAAGCATTTCCCACCATTCGCCGCATTGAGACAGCGTGCCTGGCGCTGCCAGCGTTTCAGCGGGCTGCGCCGCAGGTGCAGCCGGATGCGGCGTAGATAGGCCCGACGCCAAGCGGCAGCGCCTAGGCTTGCGCTAGCGCCCCGGCGCGGACATCCGTGCTCAGCAAACTCACCAGCTGCGCCATATTGTTGAAAATGCCATGCGCCCCTGCTGCGCGCAGTCGGTGGGCGGGCGTTAGCGCCGCGTAGCCCAGTACAGTCATGCCCGCTGCTACGCCTGCCGTTACGCCGGTGGGCGTGTCTTCCACCACGATGCAGTCCGCTGGCGCCACGCCCATGTGCTGGGCTGCATACAAGAACACATCGGGTGCGGGCTTGGCTTGCTTGACGTCGGTGACGCTGAAAATCTTGCCTTCAAACGTCTTCCACAGGCCAGTAATGCCCAGCGTGGTGCGCATTTTGTCGTGGTCGCCACTGGAAGCCACGCAGATCGGCAAAGTAATGTCGTGCAAGGCCTGCGTCACGCCCGGCACGGCTTGCAGATCTGACTCCAGCGCAATCTTGGTGCGCCAACGGTATTCGGACACAAATCCGACAGGCGGTGCATGTCCCAGCAAGGCCGTGATCTGCTCCAGGCATTGCGCCATGGAGTGGCCGACAAACTGCTCAAACATATCGTCCAGCGTCAAGTTCAGACCTAGCTCGTTGAGCATCTGCACGAACACCTGGTTGGTGATTCGCTCACTGTCGACCAGCACACCGTCGCAATCAAAAATCACCAGTTTGTATTTTGAATTCATCGTAGTCCGTAAAAAATCAGTCGCCTAAATCGATTGTCGCGGCCAGAGCCACATCGCGCGGTGGCACATAGTCGGCCACCACCCAGGCACGGGTGGCATGGCTGGCAGCCTCGCGCAGCAGGTCCAGCAAAACCGATATCGAGGATTTGTCCAACGCAGCAAACGGTTCATCCAACAGCGTTAACGTGGCGCCACTGGCAAAGGCTGCCGCCAGCCAGACCTTGCGCTTGGTGCCGGTGGACAGCATGTACAAGGCCTTGTGCTGATGCGGCGCCAAGCCCAGCGCATCGACCAGTTTCAGCAGCAGTTCACGGTCGAAGTTGCTGTAGCGAGCGGGCAATGTATCCCAGCAGGCCCAAGGCGTCTGGGCGTCCATCGCGCTGCTAGCGGGGTCAAGCCAAAAAACCTGCCGCTGGTAGGCATTGGCATCGTCGGCCAGCAAGAGCGTGCCGATCTGCAGCGTGCCCTCGTGGGCCCTCACATGTGCAGCCAGCAAGCGCAGCAACGTGCTCTTGCCGCGCCCCTCGCCACCGCCAACCCAGCTGACGCCACTTGGAATATCAAGGCTCAGGTCGGAAAACAAGGCCTGCCCAGACCATTGAAAACGCAGACCCCGGGCACGCAGCACCAGGGATCCGGTGTTGGTATCCGTTGCTGCGGTCATCGCTGCGTCAGGCGATCAACTGTTGGCCTGAACAGAGGTTTCACCAGTTGCCGTTGCGGGGGCTATGGTGGGGGCCACGGCAGGAGACGCCGCGCGGGCCAACATACGCTGTACGTTGCGCGGGTCCATGCCATACATGTCGGCAAACACTTCAACCGTCTTGCCACTGGCCTTGAAAGCCTGCAGCAGAGCCTCGGTCTTGGCGGCGCGATCTTGCGCCTCTGCCATGGCGGCATCCAGCACGGCGTTGGCCGACTCATCGCGGCTGCGTACCAACTCACCATAGGCATGGGGGCTCAGGCCGGAGGCCTCATAGGCTTGCACGATGCGTCCCATCAATTTGGGGCGCAAGTCTTCCTTGGTGCGCAATTGGCGGCGGCGAAATACTTCCAACAGCGCGTGGTGCACATGTTCAGGCGCCATGGCTTCAACCGCCTGACCATTCAGGTCATGGCGTTGCTCGCCGGCGGCGACTGCCGTCAGATAGCGCGTGGAGCGGGTATGCAAGGACAGCGCGGCCTTCAGGCTATCGCGTTCAAACACGCCTGCATGCGCTTCCAACAGGTCCTGGAATATGCCACGCTTGAGCGGCAAGAACACAGCGCCAAACAACTGCGGATACAAGGCCGCCATTTTTTCCAGCACTGGAAACACGTCTTGCTTGGCGGCGCGTTGGCGGCCACCGGCCTTGGATGCACCGGCAGCGGCTTCTGGCGCGTCAGCGGCAACTTCCGGGGCGGCCATGGTGTCGGCAGATTCAACTGGATCGGAGATAGGAGGCAAGTTGTCGGTCATGGAAAATCAGAATACTGGCGAAAAGCCCTCCATCATGCCAGCAATTGGTATTGCTCCGGCAACGTCAGGCGCGTGCCCGGTGGACCGGGCCTGCCTGCCATTTTACCGTTTGACGGTGCGCAGCCCTACGCCCAAGGCAGCTCCCACGCTCAGCAGCAGTACCAATGCGGCGCCTAGCAGGGTTGCGCCATACCAGCCCCGGTCCATGAACACGCCAAACACCACGGGTGAGATGGCAAAACCGGTGTCCAGCCCCGAGTACACCAGGCCATAGACACGGCCGGTCGCGCCTTTGGGCGTGGCTTTTTTGATCATCATGTCGCGCGAGGGGCCGCCAATGCCGATGGCAAACCCCGTGCTGGCCAGCACCACCATGGTGGCCGAGGCACCAAGCCAGCCAGTGCCGCAGATTGCCAACAGCACGGCACCAGTGGCCATGGCCAGGGCCACCACGCGGTCGCTGTTGACAACGCGGGCCGCCACAAAGCCGCCGGCAAACATACCAAAGGCGCCACAGAGCATATAAGCCGTCAGCGTGTAGGTAGCCACTTCAAAGCTGATGCCATGCATGGCCTTGAGAATGGACACAGAGAAGCTTTGCACCACCGCCAAGGTCATGGTGGACAGCAAGAAGAAACCGAAGCACCACCAGACCACTGGCAGCTTCATGAAGGCCAGATCATGCTCGGCCGGGCCATTGCCGGCTGCCTGAGGTTCGCGCCGCACCACCTGGGTGCTCAATTTGTCGCGTTGCAACACCAGCACCACCAGAATTGCCACGTACATCAAGGCTGCGGCCACATAGGCATTGCGCCAGCCGAAGGCAGCGCCCGTGGTGGCAAAAAACACCGGTGCAACGGCCCAGCCCAGGTTACCGGTTAGACCGTGGGCGCTGAACGCATAGCCCAAGCGCGCCGGTGAAACGCGTTGGTTCAGAATAGTGAAATCCACCGGGTGAAAGGTTGCGTTGCCCAAGCCGGCCAACGCCGCAACCAGCAGCAGACCGGTATAGCCAGTGACCATGGATGCCGCCAGGCAAGCCGCCGTGAAGATGCCCATGGCCACAAACAGCAACGGCCGTGCGCCCACGCGGTCTACCACAAAGCCGGAGCTGGCCTGACCCACGCCAGACACCACAAAGAAAACACTCATCAGCAGGCCCAACTCCGAATAGCTGAACCCAAACTCTTTCATGAAGACCGGAAACATCAGGGGCAGCAACAGGTGCCCAAAGTGCGAACTGGCATGGGCCAGGCCGACAAGGCCAATCACCGCGGCATCTTTTTGCAAGGATGTGCTCGCGGGCGCTGTGGAGGCAAAGGTAGTGGTGCTCATGGCGCAATGGTAAGTCTGCACAGGCAAGCAAGAATACGACAAACAGACAATAATCGTCGAAATCCAGCCAAACCCATTCAAGCAACGACACCACCATGCCAAGGCTCAAGCGCAACGCGCAGCTGACCTCCGTACCCTACGACTCCGACCGGCGGGCACCAACATTGGAACGCCCGCTGCGCAGCCGCGCGCGAACCCTGGCACTGAACGCGCACGTGGAGCCGCACCAGCACCCCTGGTCGCAATTCACCTACTGCGCCAGTGGCTTGCTGCAGGTGACTGTGACGCAGGGCGGCGTGCAAACCACCTTCATCGTGCCACCGACCCGCGCGGTGTGGATTCCGCCGCGGGTAGAGCACAACGTGATCGTGCTGGAAGCGGCTGAACTGCGCAATTTGGACCTGCATGCCAGCGCCACGCCGGCCACCTGGAGCGACTGCCGCGTGCTGGTGGTCAGCAAGCTGCTGCGCGAACTGATACACGGGCTGGAAGACTCGCAACCCGGCCCGCGTGACGACGCGCTCATGACGCTGGCCCTGGACGAAATGGTGCGTGCCACCACCCAGGCTCTGGGCGTGCCCATGCCGCATGCGGTGCATGGTGACAAGCGCCTGCGCAGTCTGTGCGAGGCCGTGTTGCGCGATCCGGCAGAAAAGTCGCAGTTGAGCGATTGGGTCAGCCAGGTGGGCGCCAGTGAACGCACGGTAGCGCGCCTGTTTCGTGATGAGCTGGGCACCAATTTTCAGAAATGGCGGCAGCAGGCCATTCTGGCCCACGCCCTGCCCCTGTTGGCCAAGGGCCTGCCCATCAGCCACGTAGCGGCCGCCACAGGCTACGCCAGCGACAGTGCCTTCAGCGCCATGTTCAAGCTGGCCATGGGCCATTCGCCCAGCCACTTTCAAAACAAAAACCTATCTAAAACAATGACTTATTGACCACACTTCGTGTGGCAATCCGTGTCAAATCGGAGTAAGCTGTGTGACATGGTATCTGCAGACGCTTTGAGCCACGCATTGCTTCAGACACTGAAGCCGTCCATGCGCATGCCCGTACTGTTTGTAGGCCACGGCAGCCCGATGAATGCGATTGAAGACAATCCCTGGCGCCGCAGTTGGCAAGCGCTGGGTACCGACCTGCTGGCAAGCGCCGAGCCACCGCAGTTAATTCTGTGCGTCTCCGCCCATTGGCTGACCCGGGGTGGCTGGCAGATTACCGGCATGGCGCAACCCAAGACCATCCACGACTTTGGCGGTTTTCCCAAGGAATTGTTCGACCAGCAATACCCGGCACCCGGTGCACCGGACGTAGCCAGCAGTTTGGCCGGCGATTTAAAGTCACCGACAAATGGTCAGCCATTGGCCGTGGATGCCGATGTGTGGGGTCTGGACCATGGCACCTGGTCGGTGCTCAAGCCCATGTTTCCCCAAGCCAACATTCCCGTATTGCAACTCAGCATGGACTACAGCCGTCCTCCCGCCGAGCACTATGCGCTGGGCCAGCAGTTGCAGGCTCTGCGCGAGCGCGGTGTGTTGATCGTGGGAAGCGGCAACATCGTGCACAACCTGCGTGCCATGCGCCGCGAGGCCAGCGCCAATGAAGCCTACGAGTGGGCCAGCGAGTTCGACCACCTGGTGCAAGCGCAAATCCAAGGCGGCCAACTCGGCACATTGCAAAATTTTCAGGCGCTAGGCGCGGTGGCACACCAAGCCCACCCAACCTACGAGCACTATTTGCCACTGCTCTACGCCGCCGGTGCCGCCCGCAGTACTGACACACCACGCTTCTTCAACACAGGCTACCAAGGTGGCGCTATATCGATGCGTTCAGTGATCTGGGCATAAATATCCCCTTTTGTAGGCGAGCAAACCAACTGGGGATCAGGCTGCCTGGGCGTTCTGCGCAACTTAAGGGGGAGCCCGCAGGGCGGAGGAGATGGAGCAGAACGCCCAGGCAGCCTGATCCCCCCCGCCAACCACTGCAATTGGCTTTACTCGGCTCAACTAAAGCTGAACTGCCCCGGCGCCTGAATCGTGTCCACGCCCACATGGATGGTTTCCTTGGGCGCAAACTTGCCTTCCAGCAGCAGCTTGGACAGCGGGTTCTCAATACGCTGCTGAATGGCACGCTTCAGTGGCCGCGCGCCAAAGACCGGATCAAAGCCCACCTTGGCCAGCTCGGCCACGGCGGCGTCGGTCACCTGCAGCGTCAGGTCCATCTTGGCCAGGCGGGCCATCAGCACCTGCAACTGGATCTTGGCAATGTCGGCAATGTGGCTGGCATCCAGCGCATGGAACACGACCGTTTCGTCAATGCGGTTCAAGAACTCGGGGCGGAAGTGGTTCTTCAGCTCGCCGGTAACCGCATCCTTGACGTCCTCATAGTCATCGCCAACCATGGCTTGGATCAGGTGCGAGCCAATATTGCTGGTCATCACGATGATGGTGTTCTTGAAGTCCACCGTGCGGCCCTGGCCATCGGTCAAGCGACCATCGTCCAGCACCTGCAGCAGCACATTGAAAACGTCCGGATGGGCTTTTTCCACCTCATCGAGCAGCAGCACCGCATAGGGTTTGCGCCGCACCGCCTCGGTCAGGTAACCACCCTCCTCGTAGCCCACATAGCCGGGCGGCGCGCCGATCAGCCGGGCCACGGAGTGCTTCTCCATGAACTCGCTCATGTCGATGCGTATCAGGTGCTCTTCGCTGTCAAACAAAAAGCCTGCCAGTGCTTTGCACAACTCGGTCTTGCCGACGCCGGTTGGGCCCAGGAACAGGAAGGAACCGGTAGGGCGGTTCGGGTCCGACAGGCCAGAGCGTGAGCGGCGAATGGCATTGGCCACGGCCGCAATGGCTTCGTTCTGCCCAATCACACGCTCGTGCAGCTTGCCCTCCATCTGCAGCAGCTTGTCTTTTTCGCCCTGCATCATCTTGGACACCGGAATGCCGGTAGCACGGCTCACCACCTCGGCAATTTCTTCGGCGCCCACCATGGTGCGCAGCAACTGGCGTGCGGCGCCGGCGCCACCCTTGGCTTTGCCAGCTTCGGTAGCCTGCGCCTCTTTCAAGCGCTTTTCCAGCTCGGGCAGTATGCCGTATTGCAATTCAGCCACCTTGGCCAGATCGCCTTTGCGGGTCAGCGCTTCAATCTGCTGGCGCACTTTGTCGATGTCTTCGCGCACATGGGCGCTGCCCTGGGCGGTGGCCTTTTCGGCTTTCCAGATTTCGTCCAGGTCGGCAATTTCCTTTTGCAGCCTGGCTATTTCGACCGCAATCAATTCCAGACGCCGCTGTGAGGCCTCGTCTTTCTCGCGCTTGACGGCTTCGCGCTCAATCTGCAGTTGAATCAAACGGCGGTCCAGCTTGTCCATGACTTCGGGCTTGGAGTCCAGCTCGATCTTGATCTTGGAGGCAGCCTCATCAATCAGGTCAATGGCCTTGTCCGGCAGGAAGCGGTCGGTGATATAGCGATTAGACAACTCAGCAGCCGCCACAATGGCCGGATCGGTGATATCCACGCCGTGGTGCACCTCGTAGCGCTCTTTGAGGCCACGCAGAATCGCAATGGTGGCCTCCACCGTGGGTTCGCCCACCAAAATTTTCTGGAAGCGGCGCTCCAGCGCGGCGTCTTTTTCTATGTATTTGCGGTATTCGTCCAACGTGGTCGCGCCCACGCAGTGCAGCTCGCCCCGGGCCAGTGCGGGTTTGAGCATATTGCCGGCGTCCATGGCGCCTTCGGCCTTGCCCGCACCGACCATGGTGTGCAGTTCGTCGATAAAGACGATGGTCTGGCCTTCGTCCTTGGCCAGGTCTTTGAGCACATTCTTCAACCGCTCTTCAAACTCGCCACGAAACTTGGCGCCGGCCAGCAGTGCGGCCATGTCCAGGCTCAGCACGCGCTTGCCCTTCAGCGAATCCGGCACTTCGCCAGCCACAATGCGCTGGGCCAAACCTTCCACAATGGCGGTCTTGCCGACGCCGGGCTCGCCAATCAGCACCGGGTTGTTCTTGGTGCGGCGCTGCAGCACCTGGATGGCGCGGCGGATCTCGTCGTCACGGCCGATCACCGGGTCCAGCTTGCCCATGCGGGCGCGCTCGGTCAGGTCAATGCAGTACTTTTTCAGCGATTCGCGCTGTTCTTCGGCGTCAGCACTGTTCACGCTCTGGCCGCCGCGCACGGCGTCAATCGCGCTTTCCAGGCTCTTGCGCGTCATGCCGTTGGCACGCGCCATGTTGCCAATCTCGGCCTTGCTGTCGGCCAGCGCCAGCAAAAACAGTTCACCAGCAACAAACTGGTCACCGCGCTTGATGGACTCTTTTTCAGCCGCCTGCAGCAGCGCGCCCATGTCACGGTCCACGGTGACGTGTTCCTGGCCCTGCACCTGGGGCTGCTTCTTCATGAAGACCTCGGCTGCTGTCAGCAGTTGCGGCACATTGACGCCTGCGCGCTGCAGCAGCGCCTTGGGGCCGTCATCCTGGCGCAGCATGGCCACCAGCACGTGGGCGGGGGTGATGTAGGCATGGTCGTTGCCCAGGGCCAGCGACTGGCCTTCGGCCAGCGCTTCCTGAAACTTGGTGGTGAGTTTTTCCATTCGCATAAACAATTTCTCCGGTTGCCAATGACCTTGGGCCCCAATGGCATTTTTCAAGTGCACGCAAACTGGCGTCAAC
>JACXTT010014339.1_pt1 | contig 10374 bp, 6 predicted proteins | sample 9270951 | NCBI WGS metagenome assembly JACXTT01 (sample SAMN15532306, study PRJNA645909) | rock metagenome | isolation source: weathered quartz diorite | place: Puerto Rico | collected 2017-06-21
GCCAACGGCGATCCGAAGCTGACCCAATTCCCGTCTAGCATCACGCCCAACCATCACAAGCTGGCGCGCGAGTTCGTCACTCTGGACAACTTCACGGACCCTGGTGACGGCAGTATGGACGGCTGGGCCTGGAGCTTGCAGGGTCGCGTCACCAACACAGAAACGATCACACAGCAGATCAACTACGCCTTCGTCAACCGAGGCCTCTCGTACGAGTCCGAGGGAACGAACCGCAACGTCCCGGTGAACTTCGCTACGGTGGCCCAACGTGACGCCGTCGCCGGCACCCCATCGCCCTGCACTGGGAATTGTTACTCAGCCGCCACTGCGGGGCTTCCGGGCGGCACCATCAACGTGTTGACCGGTACGGGGAACCACGCTTCTTCCGATGGACCTCTCGGCATCCAGAATGGCTACATCTTCAATGCCGTGCTGCAGGCTGGTGGAACCGTCCGGAACTACGGCTTCCTGGTGAACAACATCGGTAGCATCGGAACGAAGACCTCTCCGGTGAAAGATCCTTTTGCCGCGGGTATCGTGCAGGTCGCCCCGCTTGACCCCTCGCTGCAACCCCTAACGGATCTCTACTTCCGCGGCTATGATCAGAACTATCCGGACCTGTGGCGTTACAACGAATGGAAGCGCGAGTTCGACCAGTTCGTTGCCAACGGCAATCTGCCGAGCCTGTCCCTTGTTCGTGTCAGCCACGATCACATGGGAAGTTTTGGATCGGCGCTCGGTGGCGTCAACACTCCCGAAACGCAGCAGGCCGATGACGACCTTGCCGTGGGCCGGCTGGTTCAGGCTGTGGCGGAGAGCCCGTACGCGGCGGACACACTGATCATCATCACGGAGGATGATTGTCAGGACGGTCCGGATCACGTGGACTCCCATCGCGCCACCGCTTACGTCGTCGGTCCGTATGTGAAGCAGGGCGCGGTAGTCAACACGCACTACAGCCAGGTGAACGCCCTGCGCACCATGGAGGACATTCTGGGCACGGACCATCTGAATCTCAACACGGCCTTCCAACGCCCGATGACGGAAGTGTTCGACATCCACTCTTCAGCCAACTGGACCTTCGTTGCCGAAGCGTCGACTGTACTGAAGACCACCCAGCTTGCTCAACTCGGAGGAGGCCTTGGCGTTCAGTACGCCCGAGGTGTGGACGTCAAGCCCAGGCACGACGCCGCCTACTGGGAGAAAGCCACCGCCGGTTTTGACTTCTCGGACGCGGATCGCGTGCCACCCGAAAAGTTCAACCGCGTCCTTTGGAAGGGCCTGATGGATGGCAAGCCTTACCCTGCATTGAAAGGACGCCGGGACACCGACGACCGAGACGAGAAACCGAAACACTAGGACGCCATGCCGGAAGCGTGGCCGGCTAATGCCCTTTCACGCCTCCGGTGTGCCCTACAGGTTTTCCAGGCGATCGAAATCAGAGTCGGAGTGCTCAATAGCCGCGTCGTGGTGGCGGGCGCAGGCCGCAATGAGGATGTCCGGCGCGGGGACTGTCGCTCCGGCCTTCCTTACTCTTTGTGCCAGCGTGCGGGCGGCGTTCCAGACTTCGTCCGAGATGGGAAGCTCCGGCAAATGACGCTCAAAGTCGAGTAAGGCCTTCTTGTCGCGTTCGGAAGCGCCATTCCACAGCTCCAGCCGAACCATGGCGCACCAGCAGGCCGTGCCGGCTTCCAGCAGCGACTCGACGCGCGCGCGCACGTTGGTGTCGCCGTCATGGCGAAGCATGTGGATCCATGAGGAGGTATCGACCAGGACCATCGTTTATCCCTTGCGCCGCAGTTTTTGAAGCTCCGCGGGAGTGATGAGGGTCTTGCTCGAACCCGAGTGCTTGACGAGCGCTGCCATACGCCGGCGCCGATTGAAATCTTCGACGGCAGTCACGATGGCCTCCCGTTTGGTCTTGGCGCGCGTGAATTTCATCGCATCCGCAAGCTCTTTGTCGGGAATATCAATTGTGGTTTTCATGATTCTACACTATCTGTAAGTGGATTCCATTCGCAAGCGTTAAGGCATCCACATCGATGTCGGTGCACGGCCAATTGGGGGGTGTCCGGCGCTGTTCGTTTGATCGGTTCGAGGCCTTATCGAATGTCGAAGGAATAGCGAGGGCCTGGCAGGATTAAAGGGGATAGCAAAAGCGACACCGGTCCGATTTTCCCGTTTATAGCCCCAACGGGAATCGAACCCGTGTTTTGGCCTTGAGAGGGCCACGTCCTAGCCGCTAGACGATGGGGCCGAGCGACTTCACGATTATCCGGTGCGGTTACTTCCATTTTCAAGGCCGATCTTTGGCGCGCGCACCAGCAGGAGGACTCCGATCGAGGCAATGCTGATGACAAGCCCGAGACGGAACGGTGGTGAGTAGAACACCAGTCGGGCACGGTGAATACCCGCCGGAATGGAGAAACCGGTCAGTCCATAGTCGACGTCGAGGACCGGAACTTCGTGGCCGTCGACAAACGCCTTCCATCCTGGGTAGTACGTTTGACTCACAACGAGAATCGCGTCTTCGGATACGTTGGTGGTCCAGACGTATTCGTTGGGATTTGCGCTGAGCCGCTCGATGGTGCTCTGGAAATCGTCCGATGATATGTGCTTCGAGACGCCGGATTTCGAGGAAATCACCACCGATTGTGCGGGGTCGAACGATGGATCCTTCACCCGTTCGATTTGGCTTGATTCGTTGTCGATCATCAGAATCCCCGACGTCGGGACGGCGAACGCCCGGGGCAGCGCGCGCGGGTTTTCGAAGACCGCCAGTGTTCGATCGTTCCAAACTAGCGAGTACTGATCCGGGCGAGAGACAAACGTTTTGAACTCGGCGGTTGCCGTCCCCAGCACAAAGTAGCGTACGTTCCAAAGATCCATCCTTCGATCGCGCAGTTCGAAGAATTTATCCCTTTCGAGAACGACGGCGTCGGCGCGTGCTTCAATGAAATCCGCGCACAGATTGCGAATGCGCTCCAACGTGACTTCGTAGCCATCAAAGCTCGACACGTCATAGATCATGTTGCCGTTGAAAATGTACGGATTGCCCACCTGCACGACTCGAGAATCCATAGGATCGGCCCGCTGCTTTAAGAAATCGAACAGCGGGGCATTGGGGTAGATCTCAGCCGGACGGCTTTCGCCGGCGAAGCCCGTACTGAAGGTCACCATATCCAGCGCGAGAATACCGCACACCAGCCATTCAAACGCGCGCACGCGAAGGACGCCCATGATGCGCAGTAGAACCGGAATTGCGGCGATCACCAGCAGTGCGCGTGAGGAGGACGGCCGGCGCGTTGCTTCGACTCTTACCGTCGTGACGTGCTGCAGCAGGTAGATCATCACGATTGCAACAACGAGTGATGCCATGACGCACACAACGATTTTCCGGCGTTGCCGGTCGCGGAAGCTGTCGAGGCTCGCCAGCACTGAAACTCCGAGACCGGAAAGAACGGCCAGACCGAAGTCGGCGATAAGGATCAGCCGCCAGTTTTTGACGGTTTTTAGGACCGGCGCGTGCTCGGCGATCCAGCGAAAAGGCTGACCACCGTAAGCGACGCTCAACCCGATCAGAATCATCCCGGCGAAGAAGAAGGTTTCGCGCTTTCGTTTATGAAATGCTGCGAGGGGTGCAAGAAGTAGCGTCGCCATACCGGCGTATGCGGCGGCTTCAGGTACCCGGATGCCGCCGGAGTTCGGATCGCGCAGGACGTCGCGCGAGACGAAAGCGAATATTTGAAAAGGATCGAGCGGGGGCCAAATGGAATCGAGCCGGCCGCCGAGCTGGCCGGTCCACTCGATCGTCGGTAACAGCTGCACAGCGGTTAAGCCCAGGGCCAGAAGTCCGGCTGCAGCGAAGCGGAGAATGAAACGACGGTCGCCGAGCCCGAGGAACAGCGCCCAGGCGCTGCCCGCCAGAGTGAGATGGACAGCGGTTTCCGGATGTCCGGCCATGACCGGCATCGCAAACGCCAATGCCGCCAGGGTTACCGAACCTCCGGATGGTGATTGCCGCAAGCGATGGACCGCATAAAAGATCAACGGCAGCCACGTCGCGGATGCGCCCATCGCCTGGCCTTGCCAGGCCGTCATGAATCCGCAGCAGGAAACTGCGATCCCCGAAAACACGGCTCCTGCCTGCGACGCGCCGATGGACCTCAGGAACAGCCAGCAGAAGAATCCCGACAAGAACATGTGCAACAGGATCGAGGCGGTCCATGCGGCGGGAAGCGGCAGAACATAGAACAGCAACGTCAGAGGGTAAAACACTGCAGACTGCGCGCTTGCCAGAACTGGCGCGCCGCCGAGGAAGTAGGGATTCCACAGAGGCACGGAACCCTTTCGCACCGCTTCCACGGCAAAGTGTCGGAAGGGATAAAAGGATGATGCCAGGTCGCCGATGTTGGCTACCTGCTGCGGTCCAGTGGAGGCCTTGAAGTCCGCCCAGGGCGCGAACTGCAAAACCGAATCGCGCGGAAAAGGTATCGAACCGCGAAGCACCGGATGATGGGCGGCGATCGTCACGAGGGTGAGGATCGTCGCAGGGATCATCCAGCCGGATTTTTTCCGCCGAGCCAGGGTCGTCATCGCACAGCGCTCCAGACTTAGAAACTCGAGGTCTGCCCGGTTGTTATCTATTTTGTCGGCCGAGAAATTCCGAAACGACCGGGCAGACCTTGAATTTAAATTAATTTAAATTTGGCAGACCTTGAATTTATTGTTCGAGGAGTCTGAGGGGGGCGGTGAGTTTCGCGGCGGGTGTGACTTTCAGGGGAAAGCCCTGGGGTTCGAATTGCTTCATGAATTCGACGTTCTTGTAGGCCGCTCCTTCCAGGGATGTCCACGCGAACAGGTGGTAGGCGCCGGGCGCGACGGCGCGGACGGTGAAGCCGCCGACCTGGTCGGTCTTGACGGACTTAAACAAATGACGGGCCTCGCTCAGTGGAGCATCCGGCACCAACGCGACGACCGCATCCGCGACCTTCTGGCCCTTCGCATCCGTGACCGATCCTTCGACCGTGCCGCCATCCCCGGCGATCATCACGACGACGTTTGTTTCCGTTTGAACGTCCAGCCCCATTTTCAGGACGTCCCGATCCCCTTGCAGGACTTTCGAGATATACGTTTCCGGCGGCAACGAAAAGCAACCGAAGCGATACGTCGCCGCTTGAACATTATCCATGGTTATGGATCCGTCGGCGCTGCTCGTGGCGCTCATCCTGGCCCACTTATCACTCTGGATCTCGCAGCGAACGCCGCCGACCGGTTTCGGTCCGCCTCTCGACGACGATTCCTGTACCACGCGTCCCGTCAACCGCATGCCCTTTTGCACGACAATTTCGACATCGACATTTCCTCGCCCGACGTCGACGCGCTTTTGTCCAACGCCAATCGGCGGAAGTGCAGGGTTCGTGCCGCGTAACCAGCCGGCGGTCACATCGTAAGTTCCCGGCGATACCGGGATCTCGGCGCGTTCCGGCCCTCCCATGTATAGCAACGGAATCACCGCCATCTGCGCCTCCGATCCGGCGGCGTTCCATCGAATGTACTTGCTCATGGTGTTGTCGACACGTCCACCTGTCTGGTTCACAAGAGGAACACGGATCGTTCCCCCGCGGACCGACGGCAGCGTCAGATCGTCGAGTCGGGCATCCGATCCGCTCTTCACGGTAATGAGCTGTGCTCTGGTGACGTATGGAGTGTCGGGATAATAACCGGTGACGAATGGTTCGCCGGGTTCGCGTTCGCCGAGTGTCGGCGGATCGATTTGGAGCAGATAGTCACCCGGCTCCGCTCCGGTGATATGAAATTCTCCGTGCTCGTTCGTCATGCCGCCTTGACCATTGCGGACCGGTCGAAGCCCGCGCTCACCGTCTTCGTCGTACGTATTGCGCATCAAAACAGCGTGGGCGTAGGGAACGGGCTTGCGTCTCGCGTCATACACGCTGCCGCTGACACTTCCTCCGGCAACCAATCGCATGGTAATCCCGCGAAGCTGCTGTCCGGGCGTCGCGGTGATCAGAATTCCGTCTCGATTCTCGATGTAGCTGTCTTTGCGCGCCAGCAAACGAACGGTTCCGTGACGGACCGGAAACAGGAAATGCCCTTGCGCGTCGGTCTCGGCGGTTCGCGTCTCGTCGGCTTGCAGTGCGGTCACGGTGACGCCCGCGATGGGCCGTTCCGTCAGTCCATCCACGGCAGTGCCTTCAATGCGGGCAGTCGGAGCAAGCGGCGTTTTTGGCTGTTGCGCAACCGTGGCCAGAAAACCCAGGAGTAGGGCAATCGTGGATCGGATCATGAGGTGACTAAATATCACGGATGAGATGAAATGCGAGAGGCGGCTTTCGTCTGAGTTAACTAAGAAGGGCGACCGGCTGCGTTCTTCCCGCTCTTTCGCGACCTATGGGATTGCGTCCCGACGTCAAACATCGACGTTGCGTTTAGGCTCGCGTGGTTCTGAACGCCGGCAAACGGCAGAAAACCGTTGTACCGAGGATCGGAAACTCGGTCTGGAAAGCACGACGGCCATAGCCGAAGCGGTCCACGACGCGAGCGGTCGCCCTCTGTCGTACATCGTCTGCTATAACGTCTCCTTGTTTAGAGTTTCCATTCTGGCCGCGTTTTAACGGCCAGGAAACTCACCTATCGAGTTTCCAACATTACTATGTCCCCGGGCCCATGGCCTGTCAACAGCAGTCCTTCAAAATTATCCATCCGATCGTAAAGCCGTCATCGGATCGACGCGACTCGCGCGCACCAACGGAATCCAGGCTGCAATCAGGCCCACCATCGCGAGGCCCGCGGACACTGCGCTGAACGTCGCGAAGTCGAGAGCCGAGATCCCAAAAAGCAGCGACGACAACAGCCGCGTCGCGGCGGCGGACACGATCAGTCCGATGCAGACGCCTGCCGCGATTCGTTTGGACGAATAGAACAGCATCTCCCCAACGATATCGATCGGACTCGCGCCGACTGCCATGCGCACCGCGATCTCACGCTTGCGCATCGACACCACGTAAGACAAAACTCCATAAACGCCGAATGCCGCAAGGACGATGGCAAGCGCCGCAAACGCGCCGAGCAGCTGCAGAACCTGTGTACGATGTGTGAACTCCGCATCGACGATCGCGTCCATCGTTGCAATGTTGGACACGGGTTGTTCACGATCGACCGACCATACGGCCTCCTGCAATTCTTTCGAGACCGACCGCGGATCGCGTGACGTGAGGACCGCCATTTCTGAAGGCTGAAAGAAACCGATCGTTGTCTGCGTGTAAGGAACATAGACGGCGCCTTTGGTCGCCAGGTCGAGACCCCGCTCGCGAACGTCCTGCACGATGCCGACGATCGTCATCCATTTCGGATTTCCATCGCCTGTACCCGTATCGATCCGCTTTCCCAACGCCGATTCGTTCGGTCAGTATTGACGTACCAGCGTTTCGTTCACCACAACCACCGGCACGGTATCCATGACGTCGCGCGATTCCAGCAGACGCCCTTCGATCAGTCGCCCTCGCATGGTTTCGAGATAACCGGCGCTCACCAGCCGGAACAGCACGTCCGTTCCGAGACCGGGCTGCCTCTCGATCCCTTCGATTCGCAAACTCATCGTGTTTCCACGTGAGGTGTAGGGAAGGTCGGATGTCAGGCCCAGAGACTTTACTCCGGGAATCGCTTTCACTCTGTCCAGGACTTGAGTGTAGAAGAGCTGCCGTTTCAGAGCGTCTGCGTACGCAGCGGTCGACACATTGATATGAGCGGTCAGGATCCCATCCGATTTGAAACCTGCATCGAACGACCGCAGCCGCGACAGTGTTTGCACCAGCAGCACCGCGCCGATGACGAGCGTGAGCGCGATGCCGATTTCTGCAACAACGAGCACGTCGTGCAGGCGACTTCCGGGTTGTCCGATGCTCCCCCGGCCGGCGTGGTTGAGCGATTCCAGGATACCTGTCCTTCGGAGTCGTAAAGAGGGCGCCAGTCCAAACATCAGGCTGGTGAGGATGGCAATACCTGCGGTGATCGCAATTGCCCTCAAGTCGAGACGCAGGTCCACGGTTCCCGCGATCGCCGGCGGGATCATCACCTCGAGACGCACCATGATCCACTTTGCAAACAACAAACCCGCGCCGCCGCCCGCGAGTGAAAGCAAGGCGTTCTCCGTGAGGATTTGACGCAGCACGCGTGCGGGTGATCCGCCGAGCGCGGTCCTGACGGCGACTTCCTTTTGACGTGCCGCGGATTTTGCCAGCATGAGATTGGCGACGTTGGCGCACGCAATCAAGAGCACACAGCCGGCCGAAGCGAGGAGCAGGATCAGCGTGCTTCGGGTCTCACCCAGGAACTCATCCTTGAGTGAAGCGACCGTGATCCCCACTCTCGCATTTGTCGCGGGAAACTCGCGAGCCAGTGCCTGCGCGATGCCGGTCATGTCTTCCTGACCCTGTTGAATATTGCGCCCCGGTCTCAAACGCCCGACGACGTAAAGAAAATGACTGTTCCGTCGAGCCGCCACGTCCGGGTTCAGACCGAGCGGTATCCAGAACTCGGTCTGTCGATCGGGAAACTGGAAGCCTTTGGGCATGACGCCGATCACATCGTATTTTTCGCCGCTCATCCGGATTGTCCGGCCGACCACGCTTCGATCGCCGCTGAAGCGTCGCATCCATAGCGAATAACTCAGCACCATAACGTTCACGCCCGGCCGGTCTTCGCCGGCGCTGATCGTCCGTCCAATCAGCGGTGGAACGCCAAGCATCGGCAACAACGCTGGCGTGACTCCCTGTCCGAGAATCTCTTCGGGCGCGCCTGAATCCGCAAAATTGCGAACTCGAGGTCCGGCATAGGCGGCAATGTCTTCGAAGCTGCGAGCGCGATCCCACCAGTCGAGAAATGTTGCCGGCGACACGCGGTTCTTCGCGGAGCCGAAGGCGGAGAAGTCTTCCCTCATCATCACCAGTTGATTCGGATTCAAATAAGGCAGCGGCCGAACAATCATCCGATCCAGCGCGGTGAACAGCGCCGAGTTGGCTCCGATACCGAGACCCAGAATCAGCGTCACCGCGACGGTGAATCCGGGGGCTGAAGATAACCGTCGCAGGGCGTAACGAAAATCCTGAAGCCATCCGCTCATCACACACCTCTTCTCGCGGGTCAAACTGCGGCCGTCGTGAAAGGTTACGTCTGCCCGAACATGGACTCGACCAGAGCGCCGGCGAGTGTAGAGTCACTGACGAGGGGATGAACCACGAGCGCGAGCCGGGCAAGATCCGTAGACTTCTCGACCGCGGCGCGGATCGTCAGTCGCTCGTATTCCTTCACGGCGTGCACCAGACCTCGAACCGCTGCCGGAAGAGAACCTGCAGGGATGGGGCGGGCGCCTTCGCGGGATATCCGGCACGGGACCTCGACCACGTCTTCAGCGTTCATATCCTCGATCGCCCCCTGGTTCTCAACATTGACGACAATACGAGACGAACCTTCACTCTTCAACGCGGACATCACGTCGATCGCGATGCGGTGATACCCCGTCGCCGCATCAAACGGATCTTCTGTTTCTGCGGCCGGAGTTTCCGTTGCCTTCTCCGCATGCGCCTCGAGCCGCATATACGATCCCGAACGCCGGCGCAGATACCGGCGATACCACTCGACGGCCCCCGCGGCGCGATCGGCAGCGAGTTCGGTCTGCAAGTTTTCAAACAACTCCGCGTTGAGTCGAACAATCTCCTCGCCGCGGCTCGTCCTCGCAGCGACCTGATTCGCGTACGCCCGCTGCCGTTCATAGTAGAAAAAGAGATACTCGGTGGGAATCAAACCCAGACTGCGGATGAGGCCGGGCTCGAGCAATTTCGCCGGGTAGAGTTTTCCGAGGAGCGCATCATCTGCGAGAAGGCGTGCCGTGACATCCTCGTCCCGCAGCCAAACACGACGAACCCAGCCGAGATGGTTCAATCCCAGGTAATCGCAGCGCACATCGTCCACCGGCGATTCCAGAGCCTCAGCAATGCGATGAAACAGTTCGCTCGGTGTGTCGCAAATGCCAACCGCCCGTAATCTTGTATGGGTCCGCAATGCCTGAGTAATGAGTCCCGCGGGATTCGTAAAGCTGATCAGCCAGGCGTCCGGCGCGACGCGTTCAATCGTTCGAGCATGTTCCAGCACAACAGGAATCGTGCGCAGCGCCATGGCGAGACCGCATGGGCCCGTGGTTTCCTGTCCGGTGAGTCCATGATCGATGGCGATCCGCTCGTCACGCGCCCGAGCTTCGATTCCTCCGACGCGAATGCTGCTCAGCACGAAGTCCGCGCCGTCGACAGATTCTTCCAGCGTCGCCGGCGTCGTGATGCGAATACCGCCGTTGTATTG
>JACXTT010014340.1_pt1 | contig 10373 bp, 14 predicted proteins | sample 9270951 | NCBI WGS metagenome assembly JACXTT01 (sample SAMN15532306, study PRJNA645909) | rock metagenome | isolation source: weathered quartz diorite | place: Puerto Rico | collected 2017-06-21
TTCGACGCGCTCGGCAAGGGCGTCGAGGAAGGCAAGCAGCCGGAAGCGACCGGTGCGGCCAAGTACCTGTCGAAGGGCCTGACCCGCTCGCGCACCGACAACCTCGTCGTGATGCGTGGCACGCCGGCCCAGGCTGCTGCAGCTCCGGCTGCGGCAAGCGTCACGTCGCTCTCCTCCGCCCGCACAGGCGATGCGGTGGAAGGTGCGACCGCGCTGAAGGCCGAGCTTGAGACCGACCTGTCGCCGACCGAGAAGATCGAGGCGATGGCGTGGTCGAAGCCGCAGGCGCAGCCGTCAAAGGCCGAGCGCCGCGCGGAAGCGAAGGCCAAGGGCTACGAGGGCGAGATGTGCTCGGAGTGCGGCAACTTCACGCTGGTGCGCAACGGCACCTGCATGAAGTGCGACACCTGCGGAAGCACGACGGGCTGTTCGTAAGACGGCAGCCACGTCCGTCCCTTCTTCACTGATCAAAACGCCGCCGACATTGTCGGCGGCGTTTCTCTGTCTGTCCGCATATTTCGGACCGCCGTCGCCTACTCGGCTGCGACGCTCTGCGGCTGACTGCCGCTGCTCGCTCCAGTCGCCAGATGCTCCTTGTAGAACGGAACCAGCTTGGCGAGCGCCTTCGCGACCGGCTCGGGTTTGTCATACAGATCGTAATGAGACCAACCGTCGACCACGACGAGCTCTTTCTTGTCGGACCGCGCCCTGCCGATGATTTCACAACCGTCGCGATAGGCGCCGAAGGCTCCCACCTTGTCGCCGACGACCGCCATCAACGGTTGCGTCAGCAGGATCTCCGCGAAGTGGAATGCATCCCAGCCCACTGCTGCGGCCTGATGCGACAGCAGCGAACGGTTCAAGCCGTTTGGCTTCTGCCCGCGCGCGGTGCGATAATATTCCGTCGCCTCGTAGACATCGATCTCGGTCAGCCCATGACGTCTGGCGTCTTCCGGAGACGACGGCAGCAGATCATCGACGTGCAGCTCTGCGCCGCGCGCTTCGGCGGTTCGCTGCTTGGCCATCGCCTCCAGTGCGGCAATGGGCTGATAGCGACTGAATCCTTCACGCATCAGCCGCCCGTAATTCACGCCGGTGACCGTGCCTACCGCCTTGATCCGTCGCTCGGTCATCGCAGCGTTGATCGAGTAACCGCCGCCACCGCAGATCCCGAGAACGCCGATGCGATCCTCATCGACATACGGCAGCGTCACCAGATAATCGACGACATGGCGAAAGTCCTCGACCCGCAGCGTCGGGTCTTCCGTAGAGCGCGGTTCGCCACCGCTGGCTCCTTGAAAGCTCGCGTCGAACGCGATCACGACGAAGCCCTCCTTCGCCAGCGCCGAGCCATAGACGTTGCCCGAGGTCTGCTCCTTGCAACTGCCGATCGGGTGAGCGCTGATGATGGCGGGATACCTGTTCTTCTCGTTGAATCCCGGCGGGACGTGAATGTCAGCGGCGATGTCCCAGTACATGTCTTTGTTTCGGAATTTGACGGATTGCATGTGACGAGCTCCTGAAGCTGGCCGTATGTGATCGGCTCAACGCAGCACCATCCAATCTGTTCGAGGCCCACGGGAATTCGCCCAACTCTGGCGAAAGGCCCGCCGCCGTCTGCTTGGCCGGCTAACTGCTGATGCTGAAAAGTGCCCCAGTCGACTACTGCGATAAAGCGGGCTAATCTTAAATCAGTTTGAAGCTGAGCTTCACGGAGGAGCCTTGGACCGGACCCTTCTTCCCGGCATCGCCGCATTCAGTCAGGTCGCGCGCGAGGGCAGCTTTACCCGAGCCGCAGGGGTTATGGGCGTTTCGCCATCCGCGCTCTCTCAAACGATCCGGGCCTTGGAGCAGCGGTTGAATGTGAGGCTCCTCAATCGATCCACGCGCTCGATCTCGCTGACCGAGGAAGGACGTCACCTCCTCGACCAGATCGATCCGGGACTCTCCCTGATTGATCAGGCCATCCTTTCGATCGGCAATGATCGCGACGAGCCGATGGGTGAGATCCGCATCAACACATCTCGGGTCGCATCGCGCTGTTTTATCGAGCCGCATCTGGCGGAGTTCAGCCGTCGTCATCCGCTTGTCCACCTCGAGTTGATCATGGACGACGGTATAGGCGACATCATCCGCGAAGGTTGTGATGCCGGGATCAGGTTGAGGGAAAGCGTATCCCAAAGCATGGTCGCCGTGCCGCTGTCGCCCGACATCGCGTTGGCGGTGGTTGGATCGCCGGAGTATTTCGAAAGATGCCCTGCGCCGCGCACGCCAGATGATCTCAAGAACCACAACTGCGTTCGTCTTCGTCACATCACAAGCGGCGGCATCTATCACTGGGAGTTCACCGATCCCAAACCGCCCGGCCGGGACTTCGATGTTGAACCTCACGGCACGTTCACGACCAACGACGACGAGATGATGATACGCGCCGCGCTTCAAGGCGTCGGGCTGGTCATGCACATCGAACCGGCCGTGCGTTCCCACATCGCCGACGGCTCACTGATCCGCGTTCTCGAAGCGTGGTGCCCGTCCATGCCGGGCTTCAATCTCTATATGCCCTCACGGACTCATATGCCGAAGAAAATGCGAGCCTTCATCGACTTTTTTACGGAGAAGCGAGACCTGATGGGCACGCAGGGATAGTCGCGCATCGGCATGAATGCGAATGCCGTCGACGACGAGCGATGAACTGGCGCGCTTAGAGCTGGCGCCTTCGGCCGCATCTCGCCGGTTATTTCAACAGCAACGAAAACCTGTTGTTTCAGCGAATAAGATCCCGATTTCCAACTGCTGCTACGCCTAATCAAACACGATGTTACCGGGCTCGCCCCCGACCGTGTGAGGAGGTTCGTCGAACGCGACCATCCCCTATGACTCAAAAGGCCGAGCGCCGCGCGGAAGCGAAGGCCAAGGGCTACGAGGGCGAGATGTGCTCGGAGTACGGCAACTTCACGCTGGTGCGCAACGGCACTTGCATGAAGTGCGACACCTGCGGAAGCACGACGGGCTGTTCGTAAGGGCGGTCGACGAGGAGATTACTCATCCCGCGTGGTTTTGTGTCTGCGCGTGAGATGATCATCGATAAACTCAACAATCGCCGATTGCATGTGCAGGCACCGTCGACCTTGCGAGCGAAGCGCTTCGGGTGAAGATGCGCAGCGCCATCGAGACGCTCGAAGTGCGGTCTGATCGAGCGAACTTTCGCCGGCTCCGGTCGGAACCTTATGCCACTCGGTGCTTTAAGTGCATGCAGATGAGTGACGCTACGGCCTCTTCTCATCGACGGGAAGGCGTTTTCCATGATGGACCGCCACACCCATCACAATAATCGCTTGTTAGCTGCGCTGCCGCCAGCGGACTTCCAACTGCTCTCACCCCACCTCCAGACAGTACCGCTTGAACAAGGCGCAGTGTTGCTGCGGACGGGAGAGCAAATTGAACAGGTCTACTTTCCCCACAGTGGGGTGGTCTCGTTCATGGTCGACATGCCGAACGGTGAGACCGTGGCGACCGCAGTCATCGGACGTGAGGGAGCTGTCGGCGTCCTGTCAATTCTGGGACCATCGCGCTCTTCCGTTACGGCAATCGTAAGAGTGGCAGGAACCGCATCGCAGATTTCCGCATCACGATTTCATGCGGCCTTTGGCCGAAGCGACCCCATCAAGCGTGTCGTGGAGACCCACACCGGGGCGCTGTTGGCGCAACTCCAGCATGTGGCCGCCTGCAATGCCCTGCACCCTGTCGAGGCTCGCATGGCCCGATGGTTGCTCCACATCCATGATCGAATTGACGGCAATCTCATACCGCTGACGCAGGAAACTGTATCGCAGTTGCTCGGAGTGCGTCGTACGACCGTAACACTGATTGTGCACAATCTTCGGGAGTCGGGTGCTATCCGAAATGAACAGCGTGGTTTGATCGAGATTAGTCGCCCGCGGCTCGAAGACGTGGCGTGCGAATGTTACGAGGTCATGCGTCACAAGATTGATCGCATTCCGCAACAAACTACGCCCCGCTATCACGCTGCTCCCGCGCGCGAGAGGTCTATCGTCTAACGCCGCACGGAGAACCCGTCGCCTGTAATCCTCGCATGGGCCTCATCCGCTCTTCCGAAAGGCCAGCACTGTCGCATCCTCGGTTAACAGGTCGCCGCCAGCCCATTCCCGCGCAGACGCCGCCGGACATCGCGAACGTTCCTGCCTGCGGCTCTCGATGTCGATCACCGCGACGGGGGCCTCCCATGTCTGCACCGAGATCAGGTGCTCGATGGAATGGCATAGAAAGTAATCGCTCCTTTGAAGCGGAGTCATACCTTCAAGATCGCATCTGACCCGCTCCGCCAGTTCCTTCACGCACTCTTCCAGATCAGCTTTTACGAAATGACCCATGGCATGGCCCTCTCGAAGGTTAGTCGCTGTAGTTCCGGTAGCTGCATTCTCCGCAAGGTGAGGTCGTAGCCGCCCTCGCCCGATGGAGGTATCTCATCAGTTCGGTCTCACGACAGAACGATCAGGCGCTCTCCGATCGGCCCACCAATCGTCGACCCAGGCCTGCATTGAAAACCATTCGTGACTGACCTCGCAGACCGAGCACGGCGTGCGTGCGAAAAACACCGCGCTGCACAGAAAGCTGTCGCGATCCGCTTTCAAGCCTGTCGAGATCGCTTGCCCCGTCTGGGGACATTTGATCATGATCATGCCCATTCCCATTTGACGCCTCCTCCCTGGTTTTCTAGCGGAGCTTTGGTTCTCGATCGGTTGAGATGCATCCCCTCCCTCCGGCAGGAGCTCATCTCAACCAATCAAGCTGCTCTCTTGTGGAATTTGATCTATGAGACTTTCTGCAGAACTCTTGCGGCGCCGTTCTTCATCGGCTCCGTCGTCTCGTTCGCGACTTTCACGATGAGGTCCCAAAACTCCCGATTTTGGGCGGACGCCAGGTCAATATTCCTGCGCGTCTGCGCAGCCGAAAGCTTCAAGAGGTCTGCCGGTGACCTTGCACTGATCAGTTCGCCGACAAAGTCGATGGCCGAACTGGCATTCGCGCTCGAGAGCTCGAAGACCTTGGCTCCACAATCTGCAGCGCACCTGGTGCTGGTCGAATAACTCTCCCGAAGAACGGCTGTCCATTCTTCCGAGGCAAGCTTCATCGTCTCGTGGCTTTTCTTCATTCGAACGCCCGTTTGCTCGGCGAGCCCTCGAAATACCGTCAGTATCTGCATGTGCGGCAGCTCAGGAAACGGTAGTTCAAAATCCTCTCTTTGGTCTGCTTTCGAATTCGTGTTCGTGTCGGCTTTCACGTCATGCACTGGATTTTGCCCTTCTCAAATCAAACTGCCACCATTGCGGAGTGCATACTCGGTGCACTTCGCATCTCCCAAACGACGGAGATAATCCGCCGTCGCTCTGATCGGGCCTGCTGTCGGATGCGCCCTTCGCACTGGCCAATATGTAGGACCAAAGTCGAAGGTGTCTGTTCGGTTTCCGACTCTCGATCCAGATTGGATGAAAAGCCACGATGGCCGCAGAAGCGCCGGGCTACGCTTCCAAGGCTTGATGGATTGAGCATCGCTCAAGCTGCGGGCTCATGCCGCGTCCACATCAATCAGCGCCCCGAGTATCGCGGCCAGGAGCTCCGGGTTTCGCGGACCGGCGCGCACGCTTGGCCTGACGCGCTTGGCTGCATTTGGTTGGGTGGTCACAAGCGACGAAAACCCGTCGTTTCGACGGAGAAAGTCCCGTTTTTTAGCCAAAGCCGCGGCTAATCAAACACGATTTTACCACGACCCGTCCCCGGCCGGGCGATGGGCGTCATCGGATGCGACGGCCTCATGACGCAAGCAGGTCAGGGATAGACGCAGGGCCGTTTCAGGGTTGTTGTCGATAACCCTCTTCGATCCCGCCCCTAACATCCATGACGGTTGAGCTTCCGCGCGCAGCTCTCACAACCTGAAAGGAACACGTCATGGGTTATCGAAAAACGTTTGTCGCAATCCTCGGCGCAATCGGGATGACGGTTGCCGGCTCATCGATCGCTTCGGCGCAGCAAGCTTATGTTCTGGGTTCGGCACCCTATGCCGCCCCCTATGTGGACGATTGCTACTACAACACCAGCCACCGCTGCGACGCATATGCGTATGTCGATGTCCCGAGCTACGGCCCTCGCAACGCATATGGCGCCATCGACGTCTTTCCGCAGACTTCGCCCTTCGTAACGCGCCAATGGATTTATCGTGGTGGTCTTCGCGGTGCGGATTGGGTCGCGGTGCACGGCGCCGGCCGGTAAAGCAACACAAGCCGACGACGGCCTGGATCTGTACTCCCATCGCGTTCACCGCACGCGTGGTCACCCCATCGGATGTAGGCCGTCGTCCCTTGAGAACGTCAGCGCGCGCCACTCAAGATCAGGCGGCCGTCTCGGTCGCCTTTTCTTGTGCGCACAGATCAAAGTTGGCGCGGCGCGGTCTTCAACACCCTGAGTATCGCCGGTCCCTGCCCTCGTGCAGTTCTTTCAGGTAAGCGAGGCCATACTCGGCCAACAATTCCGGGTTTCGCTGACCGGCAGAGTTGAGCGTCTCGATGTAGCCGCGGATGCGCTTCCGCGACTGATCGTCCATCTTGCCGTAGGTCTTCAAAACCGTCTCGACGATGTCGTGCATTGGGTTCCAACCAGAGGAAGGAACCGGGGTTTAGGGTGCCACCCATGAACGGAAACTGAATTCAAACCTGACGTTTTGTTCAGATCGGGAACTGGCTCGGTCAGCGCGGGCCGGCTGCCGCTTACGCCCGCCGCATCAGCTTGAGCGCCGCCGTCAGGCGGATGCTGCGCTTGCCGGCGAACGCCGTCGCCTCCAGTTCGGCACCACGCTCGTCGCAGGTGCCGGAGAAGCCGATGCCGACCTCGTCGTGGCCGCCGAACACCGGCACCTCGCCCTTGCTGGGCGTGTGCTCCTGGTTGACGATCTCGCCCTTCCAGCGCCCGTTCACCGAGGTGTAGGTGCCGAGATAGTAGAAGAATGCATCGCCGCCGAGGATGCGGCCGTCGTCCAGCCGCATCACGCCGGTGAGGCCGCCGTCGACGCCATCCAGCGTCCGGATGTGGACCGAGTAAAGCCCGTTGACGATGCCGCCCTCGCCGACCGCGCCTTCGACACAGGCCGTCTCGCCGTCGATCGTCGTCATCTGCGAACGGAATTTCGCGCCGGGCATCTGCGGCGACGAGCCCTCGAAGCGGTATGCGCTGCCATCGGCCCGGCCACGGACATTGATCATGGCGATGTCCTGGCCGAGCAGCGACTCGTAGTTCGGGTCGTAGTTGTGGCGACGGCTCTCGATCTCGGCGGTGGTTTCGCCGTCCACGGTCCGGTAGCTGCCGATGTGGGCGAACGCGGTGTTGCCACCGAGCATGTGGCCGCCGCGCACATACATCACGCTGCGGCCGACCGCGTCGTCCACCCAGTATTCACACTTGTAGAGGCCTTCCAGCAAAGCGACCGTCCCGCATAGCGCCAATCTGGCCACACTGTACGCAAAGTCGGCCTGTGAGAACATGCCTGCCGCCACACAGCCGCCGTCCAGGAATGCATTCCAAGGTCGCGGCGGGAAAGCCCGATCAGCCGATCGGAAACTCCGGCGGCTTCTTCTTGCGCGGCCGCTCCCAGACCACGCCAGGAAAGCCCTTCAGCGGCACCAGCAGCTCGCCGCGATAGGTCCATTCCTGCTGCTCGTCGATGCCGACGTGATAGAGCGGCTGCCGCCCGGTGCGGCTCGCAAACAGCGCACGTGGGATGTTGATCATGTGCGGCGAGCGCGCCCGCTCATAAAACAGCGGCGTGCCACACTGCTTGCAAAAGCTGCGCACCGTGCGCGCGGCCTTGTCCTCGTAGCGGCTGATCTCGGCCTCGCCGGCGGTCAGATGGAAGCGCTTGCGCCAGCTGCCGACATAGGTGGCATAGGCCGCGCCATGGGCGACACGGCTGGCGCGGGTGTGGTCGTGCCAGGCCCAGCGCGCCGGCGCATCGATCGCGAAGCGGACGGCGCCGCACAGGCATTGCCCTTCGACACGAACGGGCTGGCTCAAGGGTCTTCGCTGGGTGGGCATTGTACGTCACTCGCATGAACGATGCGAGCGTAGCCAACGACCCCTCAAAGGCAACTGATCAATGGTAACTGACAGCTCCTGCCAGCGTTGCTGGCCTCATCGCCGCGTGCTGCGCCGGGCGGGTGCGGCCGGTGCGACGTAACGTGGATTGGGCTGGCAGAAGCCGGCCTGTCCGCCGATGAAGGCGTTGCACTGATCGCGGGTGGAATACATGCAGGCCGGCATCCCGGACTGACCGATCGAGGTGATCGAGCACCACGGGTATTCGATCTCGGCGCGCGCCGGCGTGGTGGCCATCGGAATGGAAGCAATGGCGACGGTGGCAATGAAAGCTGCCGACGCAGCCAGACCCATCGATTTCATATCTCGCCCCTTCGAAATGTTTACGAATGCAAACCGCCAGTCTAGGCGACGCGGCGTCTGCGCGATCCTCCGGTTAGTTACGGATAGACGGCACGCACGAATACGGAGCCGCGATAACAATCTCGCGAGGTCGCGTTCACGTCGGCGAAGGCCCTCTTCTTTGGGCTCGCCCTCGCTCTTGAACAGCACCAGCAGCCAGAGCGTCAGGAAGGTAAGCAAGGCGATCATCGCCGCGACATCGTAAGCGCCGAGGCCGACAGCAGCGCGCATCACGAACGTCCCCTCCGGAGGAAAGTTCCGCCCGCCGCGTCAGGCCTCAACCAGCTTCTTCAGCACGGCGCGGAAACGAATGCTGCGCTTGCCCGCGAGCGCCGTCGCGAATGCCTCGGCGCCGTCCTCGTCGTACGTCCCGGAAAAGCCGATGCCGACCTCGCGGCCACCGAACACCGGACGCAGGCCGCTCGTCGGCGTATGCTCGTTGTTGATCAGCTCGCCCTTCCATTTGCCGTCGGCGAAGCTGTACGAGCCGGTGTAGTAGAAATGAGAGTCACCACCGCGGATTGTACCGTCATGCAAAACCATGACCCCGCCATTCCGGCCCGAAACGCCGTCTAGCATCTCGATGTGAATCGTGTAGAGCCCATTCTTCATCGTTTCATTCGCGGTTGCCGCACTTCGATCACATCAATCGTGAATCATTGCGATCCGCAATCAAGCGATCGATTGCAATAATCTCAAGCCGGGCTTGAGAGAAATGTTGGGGCCATCTGCAGTTCTCGGTGCAGTTCTCGCGAGCTGCGACCGATTGGCCCTAATCGTGCATGGTAAGACCAGTAGTCGTACCGAACGTGAAAGGTACCGCGCGCTATAAGCGCGCATAGCAGCGTTGTTGCGGCAATTTGTTCATTGTGCGGCAACAAAGACACCTTAAATGCGCCAAGAACAAAGTTGAAAGGCAAGCGATGACTGTCGAATGGAACACCAAGCAGGGCACGCGACGCGTTCGGGTCGAGCCGCCGACGCTTGAGGAAGCCATTTTCGCCGCTGCCGGCGTCACCGAGGTGCCGGAGGAGCAGGCAGAGTTCGCAGCCGCGCTGACCGGCATGCCGGTCGAGACCGTGCTCGCACAGATCCAGAAGGAAGCGCGCAAGGCTGCGCGCACTGGTCGGGTCGTCGCGATCCCGTCGTCGGGCAGCCAGCGCGCCGTCGTTTTCGAGCGTCGCCCCTCGCGTGCGATTGCGCGCGCCAAGGCCTGATCAAAAGGCCGATCACGACACGGCCTGATCGCTGCGTCCCTCTTGCAGTTTAGATTTCCTCAAATGCCCCGGAGCCTCTCCGGGGCATTTTGCTTGTGAGGTGCTCTGAATTGTCGAGGCGCTCTAGATCGCGCCCGGCCCCTTGCCGCCGAAGCGCAGCCGCATGAAGCTCGCCACGCTGCCGACTGCTGCGAACGCGACGCCGATCGACAGCGCCAGCACCGGGCCCTTGCCGTTGCCGATGCTGAAGCAGAATGCGGCAAGCGCAGCGCCAATCGTTTGTCCGGTCAGGCGCGCGGTCGCCACCATGCCGCTCGCTCCGCCCGAGCGCGACGGCGGTGCGCTCAGCAGCAGCGCCTTCATGTTCGGCGACTGGAAGAACCCGAAGCCGCAGCCGCACAGCGCCATGCGCCAGCCGATCTCGAACGCGTTGGCATCGGCCGGCATCGTTGCCAGCAGCGCCATGCCGGTGCTCAGGATCGCGAGGCCGATACCGCCCAATACGCCGACACGGTAGTGGTCGGACAGGTAGCCCGCGATCGGCGCCATGATCGCCACCATCACCGGCCATGGCGTGATCAGGAATCCGGTCTCGACCTGCGAGCGACCGAGCGTGCTGATCAGCAGGAACGGCATCGAGATGAAGGCCAG
>JACXTT010014341.1_pt1 | contig 10373 bp, 9 predicted proteins | sample 9270951 | NCBI WGS metagenome assembly JACXTT01 (sample SAMN15532306, study PRJNA645909) | rock metagenome | isolation source: weathered quartz diorite | place: Puerto Rico | collected 2017-06-21
AACGGCCGCGAGGTCTCGAGCGCGGTCCATCGGTTCTCTTCGGACGACTACCCGTCCGAGGGCGCGGTCCTCTGCAACGAAATCCCACACACGATCACGGGCGCGGACGAGAAGCGCGCCGTGGACGACGCGTGGAAGAAATACATCGGGCAGTGATCGGATGAACCTCGCACCGCTTGCTCGCGCGGGTGCTTGTATCGCCGGGATCGTGCTGGCCGTGAGCGGCGTGCGTGCCGCCAGTCTGGCGCATCGGGCGTCGATCGCGTCTGCGTCCGCGTCCGCGTCCGCGTCTGCGTCTGCGTCTGCGTCTGCGTCCGCGTCCGCGTCCGCGTCTGCGTCCGCGTCCGCATCGGACGACAGCGTGGCTCAGGAGATCCGGATCGCCGTCGCGCGCGCGGCCATGGCGGACGGTGATGCGCGCGGGACCGATTCGAAAATCGTGGGGCGCCCGAAGGCGAGCACGCGGCTCTTCGAAGGCCCGCTCGATGCACGTGGGTCTGTCGTCCGGATCTACACGACGAAAGAAGACGCGAGCGAGGTGCTCGCCGACCTCGTCCGCGCCGCAAGGCGCAACGGCTTCGCACAGAGCGGGGCCGCAGACGAGCCCGGCACGGCATCCCTGCAACGCGCCAACTCCTTCGTCGTCGCACGCGTCACATCCGCTGAGGGGCGCGGGGAGCTGGCTCCCCGGCGGACAATCCTTTCGGTGGTCGAGTTCGGGTTCGATTCTGTTGGGGAGACAGACCGCGAATGAACATCAAGGCCCTCATCACGGCGATCCTGTTCGCGCTCCTCGGCGCGGCGTCGCTGTATCTCTACACGAAGCGCCTCGAGGTCGAGGCGTCGGGCGGCGAGCGCGTCAGCGTGCTCATGGTGGCACGCCCCGTGAAGAAGAACGCGATCATCGCGGAGGACGATCTCTCGGTCCGCGAGATCCCGATCGCCTACGTCGACGACCGCGTCCTCCGCACGAGCGACAAGCCGAAGGTCATCGGCGTGCGCTCCGAGCGCGACCTCGACCCGCAGCAGCTCGTGACCTGGTTCGACGTCGCGGTGAGCGGCTACGAAGACCGTCACCTCTCGCAGCTCGTCCAGCCCGGCACGCGCGCGCTCACGCTGCACATCCCGTCGCAGTACATGAGCATCGACCTGCTCCGCCCCGGCGACTACGTCGACGTCCTCGGCGTCGTCGACGAGAAGCAGGGCGGCGGCACGGTCCCGCAGTCGGTGGTCCTCCTCCAGCGCGTGCTCGTGCTCGCGGTCGGTCGCGACACGATGCCGAACCACGACCCGAACGCGGCGCGCTCGAACGAGGAGCAGCTCGTCACGATCGCGGTGACGCTCCAGGAGTCGCAGACGATCGCCCTCGCGGCGCAGAAGGGGCCGGTCATCGCGGTGCTCCGCAGCGCCGAGGATCAGACGGTCGCGGAGAACATCCCGGCCATCACGCAGCTCCCGACGAAGCGCGAGAACGTGACCGTGAAGCCGCTCGCGCCGAAGGTCCTGAAGCCCACCAGCCTCGCGCGGGGCGACTGAGATGCTCCACGGTCGCGAGCTCGCCGCGGTCATCTGGAAGTACGTCGGGTTCGGTGCGTTCGCGCTCGCCGCCGTCCTCGTCATCTACGCGACGGTCGGCACGCCGAAGGGCATGGTCTTCTTCTGGCTCGGCAAGTACACGGACTACCTCCGTCGCCGCCTCCGTTCGCTCCACGTCTTCAAGCCGGTCGAGCCGATCGTCGTCGGCCAGATCAGCGCGGTGCTCGGCGTCACGGCGCTCGGCGTCTTCGGGAAGCTCCCGTTCTGGTACCTCGTCGACATCGCGCTGATCGTCGCGCCGGTCGTGATCATCGAGAAGAAGGCGCGTGACCGCATCGCGTCGCTCGATGCGCAGGCCGGCCCGTTCGCGCTCACGCTCGCGAACGCGCTCAAGGCCACGCCGGCCATCGGCAACGCGCTCGATCACGTCGCGTCGCTCATGGACGGCGCGGTCGCCGAGGAGTTCCAGCTCGCGCTGAAAGAGACGCGCCTCGGTCGTTCGCTCGACGAGGCGCTCGGCGCGATCGTGGTGCGGGCGCGCAGCCCGAAGCTCGCCACGGTGCTCATCTCGCTCCTCATCGGTCGTCAGGTCGGTGGGAATCTCGTGCGCACGCTGGAGACCACGGCCTCCACGCTCCGCGAGCTCGAGCGTCTCGAAGGCGTGCTCCGCCAGCGCACCGCCGAAGGCCGCATGCAGATGTGGGCGATGGTCATCGCGCCGTTCGCGCTCTGCTTCGGCGCGTACAAGATGGACAAGACCTTCTTCGACCCGCTCATGAGCTCGGGATGGGTCGGCTACGGCGTCGTCATCGTGTCGATGCTCACCTACGCCGGCTCGCTCATCGCCGCGCGCCGCATCCTCCAGGTGGACCTATGAGCGGCATGAGCTTCGCGTTCTACCGCATCGGGGCCATCGGCTTCGGCGCGATGTCGCTCTTCGTCGTCGCGTACAAGGTCGCGGGCACGCCGACCCGAGAGAACCAGCGCCTCGGCCGTCGCGGCATGAAGCGCATGGAGGCGCTCGCGAAGAGCGAGAGCTGGGCTGCGGTGGAGCCGCTCGTGCGCTGGCTCGGCGTGCAGATGGGCCGCGTGCTCCCAGACGCGCTCGCCGCGCACCTCGAGCGGCAAATCCTCTTCGCAGGCGACTACCTCGGGCTCATCGCGCAAGAGATCCTCGCGATCTGCCTCCTCGGCTCGCTCCTCGGCCTCGCGATGGGATCGGTCGTCGACTTCGTCGCGAACACGAAGGGCCTCGCGGCGATCGGCTTCGCCACGGCGGGCGCGGTCGGTCCGTACCTCCAGCTCTCGACGCTCGCGGAAGAGCGTCGCCACAAGATCGGCCGCGCCCTCCCGTATGCGGTCGACGCGCTCACGCTGTCGATGAGCGCCGGTCTCGACTTCGTCGGCGCGATTCGGAAGTTCATCGAGCGCGCGATCCCGGACGACCCGCTCACCGAGGAGCTCGAGTACCTGCTCCAGAACCTGAACCTCGGTCACACGCGCAAGAGCGCGCTCGGCGAGCTCGCGGAGCGCGTGCCCACCGACGCGATGAAGGAGTTCGTGCACACGGTCGTCCAGGCCGAAGAGAAGGGCACGCCGCTCGCCGAGGTGCTCGCCATCCAAGCGACGATCTCGCGCCAGCGCCGCACCACGCGCGCGGAGGAGCTCGCGGCGAAGGCTGGCGTGAAGATGTCGCTGCCGCTGGGCCTCCTCCTCCTCGCGCTCGTCGGTCTCCTCGTGGCGCCGCTCCTCCTGCGCGCGAAGGCTCAGTTCAACGGCGGCGGCAAATCCGACAACACGAGCGTCGCGTCGGACACGCGTCCGGTCTGAGGTGATGGGGAGAACATGAGCAACTGCACCTTCGAGATTCGGTACGAGACGGGGAAAACGGAGCGCATCGACGTCGATGGCGACCGCATCCTCATCGGAAGCGGCGCCCACTGCGATCTGCGCCTCGCCCCCGAGGTCGCCTCGTGGGAGCACGTGGTCATCACGTTCGAGGGCGGCTCGGCCGTCGCGCGCGTCTTGCCGAAAGAGGCGCACGCGCGTTTCGACGGCACCGCGGTCCACGCCGGGCGGCCCGTGATGCTCGCAGACGGATCGCGCATCGGGATCGGTGAGGCGATGCTCGTGTACCGCACGCGCGCCGCCGACGGCTCGACGAAGAAGAAGAAGGGACCGAGCTTCGCCCTCCTCATCGGGCTCCTCTTCGTGCCCGCGGCGCTCTTCGTCGCGGCGCACGCGCGCTCCGACAACGGCTGGGGCCCACCGGCGAACGTGCCGTCGCCGCTCGGCGAGGTCCGTCGCGATTGTCCTGCGGAGACACGCGAGCAGGCCCTCGCCCTCGCGCGCGAGAAGCAAGCGAGCGCGCAAGCGAAGCGCCAGCGCTGGAAGTTCCACACGCGCGACGGCGTCGAGTCCGTGGTGCTCTACGAGCAGGTCGCGGCGTGCTACGCGGCCGCGGGCGACCCCGAGGACGCGCAGCAGGCCACGGCGCTCGCGCAGGCGATGCGCGCCGGCGTGCTCCAGGAGTTCCAGGTCTATCGCGTGCGTCTCGAGCGCGCGCTCCAGCGCGACGACGCGAAGGTCGCGCTCGCGCAGATCAAGTTCCTCCGCGAGATGCTCTTCACGAAGGACATCGACGACGAATACGTCCGCTGGCTCACCATCATGCAGCGCAAGCTCGAAGCGCGGGTCTCGAAGGGCTGATGACCATGACGACCAAGATCGGTTTTGCGATTCACGATGCAGCGCGCGACGGACGCGCGTTCGAGATCGATCCGGCGGCCGGGTCGGCGATCATGTTCGGCGCGAACGCGCCGGTGCGGATCGACGCTCCTGGCGTGCTCCCGAAGCACCTCGTCGTGATCGCGCACGAAGGGCAGCTCCTCGCGGCGAGCGCCTCGATGGAGTCGCCGGCGTTCCTCGGAGACAAGGCGATCGGCAAGAGCTGGGTTCCGCTTTCACTCCCGTGCCGCGTGCGGGTCGGCAAGGCGGTCGTGGATTTCTTCGCGAGCGACGGCGCTCCTGCGGAGATGCCCGAGCCGCGGAGCTGGGACGAGTCGACGGCCGTTCAGCCGCTCGAGCTCGTGAAGGGAGCCCCTCCGTCGGGCCCTGCTCCGTCGCATGCCGAAGACGTCGTCGCCCGAGCGCAAGACACGACCGCGAAGAGCGAGCGCACGCCGAAGGCGCTCGCCGTGCGCGCGGCGCTCCGGCTGCGCGACGACTACAAACGGCTCTCGCGTCCGAAGCGGCTGCTCGTTCCGATCTGCGCGGCGCTGCTCGTGCTCGTGTCGTTGCCCGGGACGTCGCACGGCAATGCGCTCGACACCGCACGCTACGTGCCGGCGGCGGCGATGGCGAACGACATGAGCGCGACGGGGGTGGATCCCGCGTCGGCGTCGGCGCCTGCATTTGCGCCCGCGTCAGCGTCCGCAGCCGCTGCGGCGTCCGCGTCTGCGCCGGCGTCCGCGTCTGCGCCCGCGTTCGCGTCCGCTCCCGCAGCTGCGCCGGCGTTTGCCGCGCCGAAAGGCGGCGTGCTTCCGTCGGGTCGTTCGCTCCCGTCCGCGCCCAAGACCGTGCTGACGCGTCCGGAGCGCGCCGTCTACCACAAGGCGATCGAGGCCACGCTCAACGGCGACTTCGAGACGGCGTACCGCCTCTACGAGCTGCTCCTCTCGGCCCATCCGGACTCGGACGAGATCAGGGCGGCGCAGCGCGTGATCGCCATCAAGCTGCACAAGGCGCGCTAGTCAGTGTCGCAACGTCGCCACGGCGGCCTCGAGGCGGCCGTGGACGATCGCATGCGCGACCTCGACGCGCTCCTCGGGATCGGCGATGTGCGCGGTCAGCGCGGCGACGTCGATCGGAGGTAGCACGTCGGTCGTGATGCGCACCGGATTCGGCACGATGGCGGCGATCGCAGCGATGATCATCGACCACCACGGAAGCACGCCGGCGATCGCGAGCGCATCGACGACGAACGCGAGCCCGACACCGACGACGAGCGGCAGGCGATCGGCGCGGAGCCAGCGCCGCGAGCGGAGGAGCCGCGCCGCGAGGTAACCGCCCGGCGCGAGCAGGTACGTGAAGTGGCTGCCGATCGTCGCCACGGGAACGATCGGAACGCCGCTGTCGAGCGCGAGGCGGATGTAGCCTCGGCGGTCGCCGAAGACGACCTTGCGATGCTCGTGCACGGGACGACAGGCATCGATGTCGCCGCCCGGAAAGCAGATGACCGAGTCTCCGCGCTCGAAGGTGTCACGCGCGGCCTTGCGGTTCGCGTATACGGCGCCGAACGCGCGGCAGATCCGCCCGACCACCGGCGCGTCCACGAAGGATTGCGCCATCATTCCGACGACGCGTCGCGACGTGCCCGCGTGCTTCCACCAAGCGCCGACGAAACAGAGCACGTCCGCGACGCCGATCCCGCTGTGATTTCCCACGAACAAGCATGGCTCGTTCGGGATGCGTTCGACGTGGCGGATGCGGAAGCGAAACCAGACGCGCGTGAACGCGTCCATCAGCGCGCCGAAGAAGGCGAAGAAGCGCGGGCTGTACTCGTCGCGGCGCGCGCGCGCCTGCGAACGGGGCGGCAAGAGGGCGGATGTCGTGGTCACGACCTCCGGTCGCTCGACACCGACGAAAAATTTCGCCGATTGCATGAGGGCCTGCGGTCGCAACCGACGTGCCATCGACGATGCTCGCGAATGTCGGAGATCGGGGAGGGCTCGAGGGGCTCGCCGGTGATCCGATGGACCGCGATCGACGCATCCCGGGCCTACGGAGCTGGCGCGGAAATTGGCGTTCCGCACAGCTTGACGGGGTAGGGGCCTCCTCCTACACGTTTCCGCTGCCTTGATCTCGCCAGAGACCATCGCCCTCGTCCGCGATCGAACGGACATCCTCGCGGTGATCGGCGAAGGCGTGCCCTCGCTCAAGCGGCGCGGACGCTCGTGGGTCGGCCTCTGTCCGTTCCACAAAGAGAAGTCGCCGAGCTTCCACGTCAACCCCGACCGCGGGTTCTTCCACTGCTTCGGCTGCAAAGAGTCGGGCAGCGCGATCGACTTCCTGATGAAGCACGAGGGTTACACGTTCCCGGAGGCCGTGCGTGCGCTCGCGGAGCGCGCCGGCATCGCGATCGAGGAGGCGAAGAACACCGCGCAGCTCACCGAGGCCGACCGCCAGCGCAAGGCCAAAGACGACCTCTATGCCGTGAACTCGCTCGCGGCCACGTACTGGGAAGAGCAGCTCCGCAAGCACGAGCACCGCGCGTTCGCGATCGAAGAGCTCGAGCGCCGAGGCTTGGTCCCAGGAACCGATGCGAAGATCGACGAGGTGCTCCAGGCCTTCCGCATCGGCTACGCACCGCCGCAGTGGGATGGTCTCGCGTCGTTCCTGAAGGCGCAGGGCGTCTCGCCGGTCGCCGCGGAGACGGTCGGCCTGCTCGTGCCGCGCTCGAGCGGCTCCGGATACTACGATCGCTTCCGTCATCGGCTCATGTTCGCGGTGGTCGACGCGCAAGGACGCGTCGTCGCGTTCAGCGGTCGCGCGCTGCGCGAGCTTCCGATCGAGGCGCAAGGCGGGCCGAGCGGTCCGCCCCGCTCGGGGCTCGTTCGTCTCGACGGCGAACAAGCCCACGAGAAAGGAAAGCCCCCGAAGTACATCAACTCGCCCGAGAGCCCCGTGTACACGAAGGGCCAGATGCTCTTCGGCATCCACCAGGCGCGCCACGAGATCCGTCGGTCCGAGACGGCGGTGCTCGTCGAAGGAAACTTCGACGTCGTGTCGCTCCATGCGCGCGGCATCGGCAACGTGGTGGCGCCGCTCGGCACGGCGTTCACGATCGATCAGGCGAAGCTCTTGAAGCGGTTCGCGCCGAACGTGGTGTTCCTCTTCGACGGCGACCACGCCGGACGGAAAGCCGTTCGGCTCTCGCGCGAGGCGATCAAGGCGGCGGGGATCTCGGCGCGCGTCGCGGAGCTCCCGAACGGCGTCGACCCGGACGAGCTGTCGCGCAACAAGGGCGCCAAAGCGATCGAAGATCTCGTCGACAACGCGAAGGGCATGCTCGAGGCGCTGATCGAGATGACGCTCGACGAGAGCTTTACGCAGGCCGACGCCTACGAGAAGCAGGCGCGCATCGCGTTCGTCGCGAAGCTGCTCGCGGACGAAGACGACCCCATCGTCCACGCGATGGCGAAGGGCTTCACGGACATGATCGCCGGCCGTCTCGACATCGTGAGGTCGGGGGAGGGCGCGTTCCGGGCGCTCGAGAACAGCGTGAAGCAGGCCCTCGCGAAAGCGGAGGCCGAGCGACGCCTCAAGGACGCGAGCCGCGCCGCGGGACCCTCGGGCGATGGCACCCGGATTGCCCCACGCCCCGCCGGCGAGGCCGAGCGGAAGGAGATCGTCTGCGTGCTCGTCGATTTCCCGGCTCTTCTCGAAGACTCCGAGGTGGCCGATACCCTCGGGATGCTCGAGAACCAGAGCGTGCAGATCGTCGCGTCGCTCCGTCGTGCCTGGAATCCAGATACGCGGACGCTCGACACCGACGCGTTTCTTGGCCCTCTCGAGGATCGCACCCGAGCCTTCGTGGCAGCGCGGCTCGCCGCCCCTGAGACAGAGTCGCAAGAAGCCGCAAAAGATCACTTGCTCAAGAACGCAGAGAAGCTAAAGAGGCTGCTCCTTTCGCAAGAAGCGGCGCAGATCACACGCGAGACGTACCGGGCGCAGGGTGATTCTGACACCGAGCGGGAGCTCCTTCGGGAGGCCACCGAGCGGCTACGAGCAAAACGGGGGCTGAAGGGCTGAAGCAGTAAGAGGAGGAGAGAGGCGAAAGGGAAGTAGTAGAGGGGCGCTCTCGTGGGCGCGCGATCGAAAGACGCGTGCTGGCGAGAGAAGACACGAGATACGGGGATTCGGGAGAGCGAGCGGGCTGTCGACGCAGCGCCCCCCAGCAGCAAGCATCAGCGGAAAGAAGCCGAGCACCGATGGCGCACAACAAGAACCGGAACGGGAACGGCAAAGACGGCGCGCAGATCGACGAGCGCAACGGGAACGCGAAGTCCGGCAAGGGCTTCATGACCTACGAAGAGGTCAACGAGTCGATGCCCGCGGACGTCGTCGCCGATCAGATGGACGACGTGATGAGCGTCCTCGGCGACGAGGACATCGAGATCGTCGACGCGGCGACCCAGGTGAAGATCGCCCCGAAGCGGATCGTCGAAGAAGAGAACGCCGAGAAGAAGAACGTTCCGCGTCAGGCCGAGAAGGAAGAGGAAGACTCCTCCTACTACTCGAAGTCGAACGACCCGGTCCGCATGTACCTGCGGAAGATGGGCTCCGTCTCCCTCCTCACCCGCGAGGGCGAGGTCGAGATCGCGAAGCGCATCGAGCAGGGCGAGCACATGATCCTCGGGGCGATCCTGAACTCGCCCGTCGCGGTGCGCGAGATCATCGACCTCGGCGACAAGCTCCGGAAGCACAAGATCCGCGTCAAGGACATCATCCGCGACGCCGAGGACGACAACGCCGAGTTCGACGAGGAGGAAGCGGACCGCCGCATCCTGCGCCTCATCGACAAGGTGAAGCACCTCGACAAGGTCGCGCAGGATCTCTCCGCGCAGCTCGAGACGTGCGCGCAGTCGCGCCGCAAGGGCGTCGAGACCGACATCGACAACAACCGCACGAAGATGGTCGAGACGCTCGAAGAGATGCGCCTCAACAAGAAGACCATCGACAAGATCGTCCTCAAGCTCCGCACGCTGATCCAGAAGGTCGAGCGCGCCGAGAGCGGGTCGACCGAGCTCGAGAAGCGCACGGGCGTCGAGTGGGACGTGCTCCGCAAGGAAGCGCGCACCGCCAAGGGCGACGTGCAGGGCGAGCGCAAGTTCAAGCGCAAGTACGGCGTCGGGCCCGAGGAGGTCCTCCAGAACCACTCGGCGAGCCTCAAGAACCTGAAGAAGGTCGAAGAGGAGCTCCAGCTCGACATCAAGGCGCTGCGCGAGACCTACGAGCAGATCCGCGACGGCGAGCGCCTCGCGGAGCGCGCGAAGGCCGAGCTCGTCGAGGCGAACCTCCGCCTCGTCGTCTCGATCGCGAAGAAGTACACGAACCGCGGCTTGCAGTTCCTGGATCTGATCCAGGAGGGCAACATCGGCCTCATGAAGGCCGTCGACAAGTTCGAGTACAAGCGCGGCTACAAGTTCTCGACCTACGCCACGTGGTGGATCCGTCAGGCCATCACGCGCGCGATCGCCGACCAGGCGCGGACCATCCGCATCCCGGTCCACATGATCGAGACGATCAACAAGCTGATTCGCACGTCGCGTTATCTCGTCCAGGAGTACGGCCGCGAGCCGACGCCGGAGGAGATCGCCGAGAAGATGGAGCTCCCGCTCGACAAGGTCCGCAAGGTCCTCAAGATCGCGAAGGAGCCGATCTCGCTCGAGACGCCGATCGGCGAAGAGGAAGATTCGCACTTGGGCGACTTCATCGAGGACAAGAGCGTCGTCAGCCCGGCCGAGGCGGTCATCAACATGAACCTCGCCGAGCAGACCCGCAAAGTCCTGAAGACGCTCACGCCGCGCGAGGAGAAGGTCCTCCGCATGCGCTTCGGCATCGGCGAGAAGTCGGACCACACCCTCGAAGAGGTGGGGCAGGACTTCGAGGTCACGCGTGAGCGCATCCGCCAGATCGAGGCGAAGGCGCTCCGCAAGCTGCGCCACCCGTCGCGCTCGAAGCAGCTCAAGAGCTTCATCGAGAGCTGATTCCGGCTGGCGTTTGCTCGGTTTTCGAGTACAACGCACACCACTTACCGGGGACGTCACGCGAGC
>JACXTT010014342.1_pt1 | contig 10373 bp, 6 predicted proteins | sample 9270951 | NCBI WGS metagenome assembly JACXTT01 (sample SAMN15532306, study PRJNA645909) | rock metagenome | isolation source: weathered quartz diorite | place: Puerto Rico | collected 2017-06-21
TTTTCCGTCGAATGACCAGTCAAATCGCGGATCACAGGATTGAATGCTTCATAGTCTTCCGGCCGGCAAACTGGATATCCCGAACTGTTTTCCCATACCGCACCGATGAAGATTTTTCTAGCTCCCAGCACTTCGGCCCAGCTTGTCGCTATCGACAAAAAATGCGCGTTTCGAAAGGGAACGTAGGTGTTCGGGATCTCGCGGCTTGCCAGATCCGCATCGCGAATGGTCAAAGTCGAATCGGTGAGGCTTGAGCCGCCGATAACGCGGAAATGATCGAGGCGCACCGCCAGCCGTCGGGTAACACCAAAATGATCCGCAATTGCGTGAAAAGACTGAAGCTCGCGATGTTCGGTGCGCTGGCCGTAGCTCGCGTGCAAGGCTGCGATTTCATAGCTCTGGGAGGCAATGGCTGCGGTTACACAGCTATCCATCCCACCGCTCATCAAGACTACGGCTCGGGTTTTATTGAGATTCTGATCCATTTTCTATTAGCCGCCGGGAGCGTCAAGAGCTTGGATTTTAATAGGGTTAGCGCGGGAAAGTCAAAGGGTCAGACACCCCGCACATCGGCGCCCCAGATGTACTTGTGAAGCTGAAGCTGGAGCCGCACCGGGAGGCCATCTTCGAGAATCCAACGAGCCAGGTTCACTGCCGGCAGATCATTATGGGAAGGGGAGAACAGCACCGGGTTTTTCCTGTAGCGGAGTTTGTCGAGATAGATGTTCTTCGACCATTCGTAATCCGCTCGGGATGAAATGACGAACTTGAATTCGTCATGCGGTTCGGCGAGATCGATATTCTCCCAGCAGGCGGTTTCGCTTTCATGGCTGTCGGGGCATTTGATATCGATGACTTTGATGACCGGTTTCGGAACCCGCGAGACGCTGATATGCCCGCCGGTTTCGAGCATCACCGTGTAGCCACGGTCGAGGAGCGAATTCATCAGTGGGTATACTTCTTCTTGCTCCAAAGGTTCGCCGCCTGTGACTTCCACGAGCTTGGCCGGATAATCGGCAACGCGGGCGAGCACCTCATCGAGGGACATATCGCTGCCCCCGGCATAGGAATACTTCGTATCGCAATACACGCATCGAAGGGAGCAGCCTGTGAGCCGAACAAACACGCACGGCTCGCCGGCATGCGTGGATTCGCCCTGAATTGAGAAGAAGATTTCGGTAATACGCATTGTTGCGATACGCGTTTTTTTTCCCTTCTTCAGGAGGGGAGGCTGCGCGCTCTGACTATTGTTTGATCGGCGCGGCCGCCCCTCTTCGAAGGAGGGGTACAAACGCGTGCCTATCCATACTACCTCGAAACCAGGCCCAGGCTGCGATTGCGACTAGGAGTGCACCAGCCAACGAGCCCTGGAGGGCTGCCGGATACATATGTAGCACGCCGTCGCGAATCGTGGAAAGGATCGAGAGCGTCGCCATCGCAATCAGGAGCAGTTGAGGTTGATGGCGGAACACAAGCCGGTAAGCGAGCATCAGAAGTAACCCAGTCGAGACTCCGACAATGAGCCAGGATGAAATCGTCTCGATTGAAGGCGAACCCGCCAGCGCGATGCCGACGAAGATCCAAATCACGTCGGCTCGCGGCCTGCGACCTACTGCAAACAAGACGGTCAGTAGGATCAGGGTCTGATTAAAGAAAGCGCCTACGGGAGAGACAGCGGAACCAATGAACGGAACGTAGGCCGCTGCTGGCCCGGGGTTACCCCAAAGCGGGCTCAAGGGGGGAACGGCGTGTCTGGCCAAAGCGCCCACTCCGGCGATGATGAGACCAACACTAATCCCAATCACAACGATCTTGCCAAAGGGCAAGCCGCCGCTCATTTTGAAATTCTCCGCGATCAGACCGCCAATCAATCCCAACCCGGCCGCGGTGAAGATTGCCAAGAGTAGCCGGGCTGAAAAGGCAATCCCAATCTGAAGCTCCAACGGCTGAGCTGTCGATGCTTGCGATGCCAGGATGGGCCAGGAGTTGATGCCATTCACAGCTCCTATCAGGAAAACGGCCGCAAAAATCGCCAAGAAGGCGCGGGCCGAAAACCCGCGTCTACGGCTCCAGTGCACTGCGCCGACAAGTGCGCCGGCCACAGCAATGGCGATGATCAGGATTGCGCAGACGATGGTCAAGATGCCCGGCAGATTCTGGCGAGCCCGCTCGTTGCGCGACCATTCCTCGGGAACGTAAACGTATCGGGCCGTGTCGACAACTCTGTCGCCGGCAACTTCGATCGAGAGTCTCGGCTCGCCCTGCGGAAGGCCGTAGTCGCGTGTGTCTTTGAACACGAATGTCCAGTCGGTTCGCGAGGGACGCTTCGCGGCTTGCGCCGAAACTTCTTTGAACCAGGTCGGTTCGTCGATCGCGGTCAGAGCGATCAGTCGAGCTTGCTCTTCAGTCAGGCTCTTTCCCGGCCGGCCTTCCGGTAATTCATGACTCACACGAAAGGTTTTGCCGCTACCGTCAAGAAAGACCGTGTACTCCTCAGCTCGTTCCGCCACATCGCCTTGAAATCGGGCAAAGCGGATGACCCAACTCGGCGGCGTGACGTACACACCCAGTAGTTTTTCGTAACGATCGCGGCCGGCGGTTTGCCAAACAAAACGATTCACTTCGCCAGGTTGTCCTTCAACGTGACTTAGCACCTTCCACGACGAGTCAAGTTCCGTTTGGCGGCTCTGTAGTGCCTGCCGCGACTGCTGCTCCGCACCACTTCGATTGATCTTCACAGCCGGCGCGTCCGTGTGGAACGGCGATGTCAGTAGCCAAACAACGAAGCCGCCAAGTCCGACAATCGGCAAGCCGCGCGTGACGTAAGTCGGCATCAATGTCGGAACGGTCACCGGCGTCTCCACTGTCGGCGTCGTCTCGCGGACTTCGGGCGGTTTCCAGGCGCCGTTCAGCGTCTCTTCCGGCACTTCATTCCAATGTCCTGCCCTGAGACGATTGATGAGCACAACCCAAAGCGGAACGAGCACAACGAGGACGACGATCGCTTGCTCGATGTGGGCGCGCGCCCCCGATGAAACGAACAGCGGCAATGCCATCCAGACGGTGTCGTACGTGAAGTGCAACACAATTCCCGGCAGCAAGCCAAAGATCAAATACAGCGTTCCGAAGACGAAGGATGGAATGATCAGCTCAACGACTCGCGCATATGCAGGCTGGTTTGCATATCCTGCGTGTCCTGACGCAAACACGACTGCTTGAAGAATCATGGCGCCGGCAATGAATGCGCGTCGTTTGCCGAACTTATCGCCAATCAGCGCGGCTATCGCTAGGGGCACGGCTCGGAACAGGCATTCTTCCCAAAAGCCCGCTTGCGCTGCTTGCGAGATAGCAGACAGCGAAGGCAGATAATTGGCGAACATATCCGGATTGACCAAGACGTCCGACGGCGTCCACCAGCCAAGTTTTTCCTGCGCAAAAAAGTACAGAACGATTTCATACGCGAAGAAAGGCGCGACGAGCAGATATCCTGAAAAAGTCTCTCCGAAGATCGTTCGCGAAGGCGACGTCGGCGTTGACCAGACCTTCCACAATTGAACGTGATGTGGGAACGCCCGCCGCGACAGCGTTTCCGCGGCCATGAAGGAAATGGTAAGCAGAACGGCGAAGCCGCCGAACGCCGCAAGTGCGATCATGATCTGCCGGGCAGCGAAACCGCTTGCGGGAACGGCTGTATCGTAGCACATCCAAAGCAACGGCCATGAATTCAATTGCTGCAATCCCATCAGCGCCGCAATGAAGGTTCCCCACAGTACGGGTTGCCGCCACACGACCCAGTGCTGACGGATCATGAAGAACAGACCGATACCGCAGAACACCAGGAAGTAGAGCCCAATGACCACGACAAAATCGACGTTATTGATTGCTTCGTTCGTCGAACGCATTTGCTCATACCGGCGAGTGAATGCTTCGGGAATTTGCACGAAGTGCGTTAAGTCCGTGAGCCTGTCTCCGCCTACGACGAGCCGCAATCGATAGCGCCCCTCGCCCAGTCGCTCGTCCTGGCGCTCGTACACAAACGTGTGGTCGGTGCGGCCGCCAGGCCGATCCTCTTTTGATGATTCCGCAAGTTGATAGCGCCCGAAGTCGATTTTCCAATTGCTGCTCGCCGTCTCTTCAGCGATACGCCTTGCTTCGTCTACTGGCTTACTCGCGCCTTTTTCCTGATCCGGTAATTTGACATGAAAGCCATACGGCTCGCCTTCAGGCGTGAATCGCACCAAAGTTTCATGCGCGTCACCCTCTTTAAAATGGCGTACACGCCATGTGTAGAGACCAAAGATTTTTTCTTTGACGATTCGGCCGAGTTCCTTTTTCCCGCCGCCCTCGAGCTCGATGAAGTTTTGAACTTCTTGGTCCGCGCTGAATTCAGCCGCTTGGTCGAATTCCTTCGAAGGCCAACCGTTCATCTCCACCAGCGCTCGCGCTTTCCGCAACGCATCGGCACGATCCATCTTCAAATCAATCGAGACGAGAGGGAAGGCGGTTGAGAAGTTTTTGAAGGTGAAGATCGCTGCCGCGATGGAAAGAGTCAGGAATACAATCCAGAATGCCGGGCGTCGGAGCATGGCGGATTCTAGAACACAAAACATACGAGTGAGAAAAAATATGGCCTATAAGGAATCGAAAAGCGAAAGCGAAGCTGAGGTCATCACAATGGACCTACGTGGTGGCTATGGTGTGTTCAGGAAGGATCATCGTCCACTGCTTACTATCCTCGCGGACGGGACAGTACGGGTTGTCAACCGTTCCGATAAGGCTCCCGAAATCGAAGCCAAAATCTCGGCTGAAGAACTTCAAGATCTGTTGCGATTCGTTATTGAAGACCAACACTTCTTCGACTTCGATAGCGTCACGGCACGACAAGAGTTAATGGCGGAAGAGGACAAAATCGGGCAACACATGACTGTGTCTGATGGTGAGATGACTATGATCCGTATTCGAACAGCGGAACGTGACCACCAGGCAGAATTCTACGCTTTGCATGATTACGCTACCGAGTATCCGGGCGTAAAACAGTTGGCGAATTTATCTTCTGTGCAAGATCGACTATTGCACCTCTTCAATGAAATAAAAGCCGGAAAGAAGGGATAGCGTCTCCGTTTGAAAGTTATCTCTTTTCTTGCCCCTCCTTCGAGGAGGGGCAGACGCGCCGATCAAACGAATGCAACGCTACGTAAGAATCGGCGCGGCGGGGGAGGTCACACAACTGTTTCTGACCTCCCGGCTCCCAGGCTTTGAGGGCAGGTGTATGCGCGGGCTTTACGCCCGCGTTCAATCACAAAGACAATTTTTTGTTTGAAGTTGAACGCGGGCGTAAAGCCCGCGCATACACCTGCGCCGTACTGGTTAGCGAAATATGCACTTACCCGTCACGGTCAGACGCCGCGGCCCACACCTCGGGCGCGAAAGAATTCCCAGCTCCAATACACGGGAACTCCCAACAGCAAGATCGCGAACACGGCAAGCGTCGCGCCGGCGCCCGAAGTCGTAGTCCGTCCCTGCAGCCACGGGAGGACGTTTTGGATGTCGGCAATCAATGCATTCGACAGAAGAAATACCGCTGCCAATATGAAAAGGGCGGGCGTGACCGGATATCCCCAGACGCGATACGGACGCGCCAGGTCAGCGCGTTTTTGGCGGAGTGCATAAACAGTCGCCGCACCTGCGGCGTAAAACGGCCAGATGCCGAGCACAAACGTATCGGCGAGTTGCTCGAAGTCGCGAACCATCACGAAGGCGGCTGCTAGCACGGCCGCCAAAGAGATGGCCACGAATGGTGTATGGAAGCGGGAATGGACGGCCGCAACCTTCTTGAAAAAGAGACCTTCATCGGCCATCGCAAAGAAAATCCGCGGACCGGTCATTATCGAACCGTTCAGAGTTCCAAAAGCGGAGATCATCACCGCGAGGGACACCAATTTAAGGCCCGCATTTCCGACGACTCGCTGTGCGACATCAGCGGCGACAAGTTGTGAATCCGCAATCTCCCCGATACTCAGAACGTGCATGTATGCGAGATTAGCTGCGAGGTAGATCACAACTACTGCCAAAGTCCCCGCAATGAGGGCCATCGGAAGATGACGCTCGGGTTTCCGCACTTCACCGCTGACGAAGGTCAAATCCGCCCATCCGTCATAGACCCAGAGTATCGAAATGAGTGCGAGACCGAAGAGGCTTAGAGAGCTCGACGATGTATCCGCACGAATGAGAGTTGGTGCTGCAACGTCAACGTTTCTCCCGAGCAGAAATGAGGCGAGCACAAGAATGAGAAGCGCGATGTACTTCGTGCTCGCCGTCAGGTTTTGAACGAGTGCTCCAATCTGAATTCCGACGAAGTTCAACGCCGCAACCACGAGAATGGATGCAGCCGCAACGTAATGCACCGTATCGCGATTCTCGATAGAGGAAACGCCGAACATCCGAAGCAGATATTCGGCAAACACCGTCGCAATCGCACCAAGCGCTGATGCGCGAACAATCGTCAGTTCCGCCCAACCAAACAGAAATGCCGGCAAACGCCCAAAGCCCTCGCGTAGGTAAACAAAGACGCCGCCGGTTCGCGGAAGCGCACTGGCCAACTCTGCGTACGTCAGCGCTCCTGCCAAGACGCACACACCGCCGGCAATCCATGCCGCAAAAAACAAGCGCTCATCAGGAATTTTCGCGGCAATTCCTGCGGGCGATCTGAAGATGCCGCTGCCGATCGTCGATCCGACGAGTACGGTGACGGCGCTAAAGAGTCCTAGTTTTCGCGGAAGCTCCATTCAAGACAAGGCAGTGTGGCAGCTTTCGAGCTTTTTGGAAACTTCGGAGAGTTGTGAGAGCTGAAAATACTGCCGCATCCTGATAAACGTCGCCTCGATCCTGCCGAGGCTTGAATCAAGTTATACAATACCGAACATTCCAAAACGCAGCCGCTCTTTATTACTGCGGACGCTGAAGATTGAAATGAGAAAACCGGCCCTTTTTTTCGGACTGTTTGTCATTGCAACGCTGGTCGTGTTCAGTTTCGCGCCAGTCCCTCAGGGGCAATTGACACGATACGATGTGCTGATCAGAAACGGCCGTATCGTTGATGGTGCAGGCGCGCCCTGGTTCCGAGGGGACATCGGCATCGTAGGCGACCGCATTGCCGCAGTGGGTCCAATAAGCCGCGATGCGGAAGCCATAACCAAAATTGATGCAACCAATTTGGTCGTTGCGCCCGGATTCATTGATCTGCTGGGCCAGTCGGAATTCAATGTCCTGGTGGATAGCCGGGCTGCCAGCAAAATCCTGCAAGGAATCACGACGGAGATTACCGGTGAAGGTTCGTCGATCGCGCCGGTCAACGATCGGTTGATTCAGGAAGCGGCTCCGCAAGCTCGCTACTTTGGCGTGAATCAGGACTGGCGAACGCTCGCCGATTACTTCAAGCGGCTCGAGGAGCGGTCTCGTCCGGCGATAAATATCGGCACGTTTGTCGGTGCCGGTGGCGTCCGCAACTATGTTATCGGCAAGGACGATCGACCGGCGACAGCGGCCGAACTTGAAAGCATGAAGAGATTGGTGGCACAGGCAATGGAAGACGGTGCATTGGGCCTGAGCACTTCGCTGCAATACGTGCCGGACCGCTTCGCATCCACTGAAGAGATCATCGAATTAGCGAAGGTTGCCGCACGGTACGGAGGAGTCTACTTTACTCACCAGCGCTCCGAGAGCTCCCGCATCTTCGAATCACTGGATGAAGTGTTCATGATTGCCGAGCGTGCTGGTATTCCAGCCGAGATCTGGCATCTGAAGACCGCATATAAAGCCAACTTCGGCAAGATGCCCGAAGTATTGCGTCGGATCGAAGCAGCCAGGAGCCGCGGGTTGGACGTGACCGCGAACCAGTATCCATACGATCGCGCCTCGAACGGATTGGATGCCTGCCTGCCGCTATGGGTTCGCGAAGGCGGCCTCGACAAGATGCTCGCCCGGTTGAAAGATCCGGCGTTGCGTGAGCGCATCAAGAAAGACATGGACGATCCGAACGTTCAGAACTGGGAGAATCAATGGTACGGTTCAAATGGCGGAGATGGAGTCATGCTGTCGTCGGTTCTGAATCCCGAGCTACGGAAGTACGAAGGGATGACGTTCACGGAAATCGGGAAGGCGATGGGCAAGGACCCGCGAGATGCCGTCATGGACTTGGTTATAGCGGATCGCGGCGAAAGTTCGGTGATCATATCGATCATGACTGAAGAAGATGTCCGGACGGCGCTGAGGCATCCTTTGGTCGGCGTCGGGACCGATTCCGGCGCGAAAGCTGAAGACGGAAAGCTGGCCGAATCGAAGTCTCATCCGCGCGCGTGGGGATCGATGCCGCGAATTCTGGGAAGGTATGTCCGCGATGAGCACCTGCTAACGCTCGAAGAGGCCGTGCGTAAAATGACGTCGAAAGCGGCCGCGCGTGTCCATCTTCAGGATCGAGGACTGTTGCGCCCTGGAATGATGGCCGATGTCACGATCTTTGATCCGTCAACGATACGTGATGTCTCAACCTTCGGTGATCCGACGCGCTACTCTGTCGGCATCAAACATGTGTTCGTCAATGGACGCGCCGTCGTTTCGAACGGCGGTATAACGAATGAACGTCCGGGCCGGCCGATTCGCGGACCCGGTTATCGAGCTAAGTAAGATGGGAGGAGAAAATGGCGAAGATGCATCGCTTCTTTTCGCTTTGTGCGGCAGCAGCGCTCTTTGTATGTCCGCTTGCTGCGCAGGAAGTGACCGGCAATATCTACGGCAGCGTCGTGGACTCGTCGGGAGCTGCGGTCCCGAACGCGAAGGTAACGGTGACGGCGACGGCGCAGGGAATTGCGCTTCGCACGTTGCAAACGAACGAGGCGGGGTTGTATTCCGCTACGTTACTGCCGGTTGGGACCTACTCGGTGAGCGTCGAGGCCATCGGTTTCAAGAAGGTGAAGCGTGACGGCATTGCGCTCGATGCGAATGCGAAGTACACCGCGGATTTCCAGCTCGAAGTCGGAGACGTCACGCAGGAGGTTACCGTCGTTGAAGCTGAAACTCAGGTTGAATTGCAAAGCGCGCAGATATCCGGCTTGATTTCAGGCGTGCAGGTGCGTGAGCTCGCGCTCAACAACCGTCACTTCGCGCAACTCGTGGCGTTGCAACCGGGCGTGTCGTCGAATCTTTCGGATCAGATTTATGTTGGAACGACCAATCCCGGCGGTGGCAACAATATCGTTGGGCTAGCGGTCAACGGTGCGCGGCAAAGCCAAAACAATTGGACCGTCGATGGTGCCGACAATGTCGATCGCGGCTCCAACATCACCATTCAACAATATCCCAGCATCGATGCCATCGAAGAGATCAAGATCGTCAGAAGTCCATACTCTGCGGAATCGGGCCGCGCGGGCGGCGGGCAAATCAGCGTCATCACGAAGAGCGGGACGAATGATTTCCACGGGTCGGCTTATGAGTTCGTCCGAAATGACCGGCTCAACGCCAACAATTTTTTCAACAACCTTAACAACATTAAGCGGCCCGCGCTTCGTTACAACGATTTTGGTTACACGGTGGGTGGCCCAGCATACATTCCCAGCGTGTACGACGGGCGGAACAAGACGTTCTTTTTCTTCTCTGAAGAGTTTCGCCGCGTCATCAATTACAACGCGAACAATGTGCAGATCCCCACGCTGGACGAGCGCCAAGGCATTTTCGCCAATCCGGTATGCACGGCGCTTTCAGCGGACTTCAGCACTTGCACCGATACTGGAACTCGCATCACCAACATCAGTCCGCTTGCACAGGCTTACATCAAAGACATCTTTTCGAAACTGCCCGCGCCTGCAAACGGGAATAATCTTTTCGTTCCTCTGCGCGGCGTGTTCAATGCGCGGCAGGAAATCGTCAGGATCGACCACAACATTGGCCAGAAATTGTCCCTCAGCGGCAGATTTCTTCACGACTCCATTCCTACGATCGAACCGGGCGGACTCTTCACGAACAACTTCTCTCCTGGTGTCGCCACCACACAGACGAACTCGCCCGGGCGAAGCCTGGTACTACGCGCGACTACTTCGCTCTCACCGACCTTCTATTACGAAACGGTGTGGGCCTGGAGCCGCGGCGGAATTTTCAGCCACCCGACGGGACTTGTCGCCACAGCGAATTCGCCGGACATCAAGCCGGCGCTGGTGTTTGCCGGAAATCCGGAGCGCGTTCCAACGGTCGCGTTCACGGGCGGTCTGACTTCGGTATCGAGTTTCGGACCGTACGATAACTTCAGCTATGACCATGCGATCTCGGACAATGTCACTAAAGTGATCGGGTCGCACTAATTAAAATTCGGCGGAAAATTACAC